>Ga0335077_10000497_pt1 | contig 43587 bp, 34 predicted proteins | sample Lox_Sample_31_FD_207151 | JGI IMG/M metagenome (GOLD analysis project Ga0335077, IMG submission 207151) | Soil microbial communities from Loxahatchee National Wildlife Refuge, Florida, United States - Lox_Sample_3.1 | ecosystem: Environmental > Terrestrial > Soil > Wetlands | place: USA... | reverse complement strand
GTCACCAATAGCACCTACGACGGCCTCTGCTACAACTCGGCGCGCGTCGAGGCGCTGCTCGAGAAATCGAGTGACCGCATCCACATGGACGAGGCGTGGTACGGCTACGCGCGCTTCAACCCGATGTACGAGAACCACTTCGCGATGCGCGGCGACCCGGCGAGGCACAAGGGACCGACGGTCTTCGCCACGCATTCCACGCACAAGCTGCTGGCGGCCTTCTCGCAGGCTTCCTTCATCCACGTGCGCGACGGCCGCGGCGCGATCGACCATCACCGCTTCAACCAGGCTTACATGATGCACACCACCACGTCGCCGCTCTACGCGATCGTGGCGTCGAACGACATCACGTCGTCGATGATGGATGGCAACGGCGGGCGCTCGCTCACGCAGGAAGTGATCAACGAGGCGGTCGACTTCCGCCAGGTCGTCGGTCGCGTGCGGCGCGAGTTCGAGAAGAAGAAGGACTGGTTCTTCAAGCCCTGGAACCTGGAATCGGTCAAGGGGCCGGGCGGGCGCAAGGTGCCTTTCGAAGATGCCCCGGCGGAGTTGCTCGCGCAGAGCCAGGAGCCCTGGATCATGCGCCCCGGCGACAAGTGGCACGGCTTCGGCGACATCGCCGACGACTGGTGCATGCTCGACCCGATCAAGGTGAGCATCCTGTCGCCGGGCATGGGCGAAGACGGCAAGCTCGAGAAGACCGGCGTCCCCGCGGCGCTCGTCAACGCGTGGTTCAACCGCTTCGGCATCGTGCCGACCCGCGTCACCGACTTCCAGGTGATGTTCCTCTTCTCGATCGGCATCACCAAGGGCAAGTGGGGGACGCTCCTCACCAACCTGCTCGCCTTCAAGCGCGACTACGACTCGAACCGCGCGGTCGCCGAATCGCTGCCCGAGATCGCCGCGCAGCATCCGCAGCGCTACGGCAAGATCGGCATGCGCGACCTCGGCAACGAACTCTTCGAGTACCTGCGCGAGAACGGGCCGGGCGAGGTGCTGAACGCGGCCTACGAGATGCTGCCCGCGGCCGACATGACGCCGCGCGAGGCCTACGAACGAATGGTGGCGGGCGAGGTCGAGCTGGTACCCGCCGACAAGCTGGCGAGGCGCACCGCGGCGAACGCGGTGATGCCGTACCCGCCAGGCATCCCGATGCTCATGTCGGGCGAGAACTTCGGCGCGGCGGATTCGCCGCAGATTCAATACCTGAAAAGCATGCAGGACCGGGAGAGGCAGTTCCCCGGCTTCGCCGGCGTGATCGAGGGCGCGGAAATGATCGACGGCGTCTACCACGTCTTGTGTCTGAAGAAATAGGGAGACGACTATGGCAAGCGCAGCTCCGAAGAAGAAGATGACCATGATGCAGCTGACGGTGGTGGTCGCCGTCAACATGATGGGCTCCGGCATCATCATGCTGCCGACCAACATGGCGAAGGTGGGCGCGATCTCGCTGCTCTCCTGGATCGTCACGGCGATCGGCTCGATGGCGATCGCCTACGGCTTCGCCCAGGCCGGCATCTTCAACCAGCGGCCGGGGGGCATGGCGGCCTACGCAGAGGACGCTTACGGCAAGGGCGGCTACTTCCTCACCTTCCTGCTGTACTTCTTCTCGCTCGCCATCGGCAACGTGGCGATTGCCATCTCGGCCGTCGGCTACCTCGCCGGTTTCTTCCCGGCGATGTCGGCCACGCCGATCGCGACCTGCATCAGCGTGATCGTGCTGATCTGGCTCACCACGGTCGCCAACTTCGGCGGCCCCTCGGTGACCGGCAAGTTCGGCGCGGTGACGGTGTGGGGCGTGATCATTCCCGTCGCCGGCATCTCGGTGATCGGCTGGTTCTGGTTCAAGGGCGCGGTCTTCGCCGAAGCGTGGAACCCGCAGGGCATGAAGCTGCTCGAGGGCATGGGCTCGAGCATCGCGCTCACGCTGTGGGCCTTCCTTGGCATGGAATCGGCGGCGCAGAACTCCGACGCGGTCGAGAACCCGAAACGCGACGTGCCGCTCGCCTGCATGTTCGGCACGCTCGGCGCGGCGGTGATCTACATCCTGTCGACCGCCGTGATCCAGGGCATCGTGCCGAACGCGGAGCTGGCGAAGTCCACCGGGCCTTTCGCGCTTGCCTACGCCAAGATGTTCACCCCGGTGGTCGGCCAGATCATCATGGCGCTCGCCGTGATCGCCTGCCTCGGCTCGCTGCTCGGCTGGCAGTTCACCATCGCGCAGACCGCGAAGACCGCGGCCGCGGACCGGTTGTTCCCGACCGTGTTCGCGAAGGAGAACAACATGGGGGCCCCGGTGGCCGGCATGGTGATCATGGGCGTCGTGCAGACCCTGATGGCGCTGTCGACCATCTCCCCAACGCTCAGCGAACAGTTCAATGCGCTGGTCAACCTCGCAGTGGTGACCAACGTGATTCCCTACATCATCTCACTGTCGGCGCTCGCGGTGATGATGAAGACCGCGCAGGTCGCCGACAGCGTCTTCAAGCGCAACATGTTCGTCGCCCTGGTCGCGATGTTGTACTCGACGTACGCCATCTTCGCCTCCGGCAAGGACGCGGTGCTCGGCGGCACGATCGTGCTCGCGCTGACCTACGTCCTCTACGGCTTCCTCGCGCCGCGGTTCGCGGGTGCCGAAGCGGGCGCACGCAAGCCGGCGCTTGCCGGGGGGGTCGCGGCGGCAGTCCTGCTCGCGCTCGCTTTCGTAGCCGCCGCCATGCTGCCCGGGCCGGCCCACGCGCAGGCAGCCGCTGCTCCGGAGGGCGTGATGCAGACCGGCAAGCTCGCCTTCGGCTACTACGCCGACGCGCGGCCGTTCTCCTACGACGACTCGGGCAAGCCGGCCGGCTATGCGGTGGAGTTGTGCGGCAAGGTCGCCGAGCAACTGAAGGCGGACCTCGGCCTGCCCGCTCTGGAGGTGTCATGGGTGCGGATCACCCGCGAAAGCCAGCTCGCCGCGCTGCGCGACGGGAAAATCAACGCGGTATGCGGCGAGCCGGTCACGCTGTCGGCCCGGAAGGAAGTGTCGTTCTCCATTCCGATCTTCCAGGGTGGCATCGGCGCGCTGCTGCGCACCGATGCGCCCGCCGGCCTGAGCCGCGCGCTCTCCGAGCGGCCGAGTTCGACCAGACCGCTGTGGCGTGGCACGCCGACGCAGGCGCTGCTTCAGGCACAGACGTTAGCGGTGGTCGAAGGCTCTCCGGGCGAGAAAGCGCTCGCCGACCGGCTCGCCGAGCTCCAGCTCACCGCAACGGTCATTACGGTGAAGGACTTCACGGAAGGCGTGCAGGCCGTGGCCGAGCGCAAGGCCAACGTGTTCTTCGCCGACCGCTCGATCCTGCTCGACGCGGCCAGGCGCAGCCCGGCGGCCAGTGACCTGAAGGTCCTGGATCGTCGCTTCACTCTCGCCCCGATCGGGATCGCGATGCGCCGCGGTGAAGAAGACGGGCGCCTCGCCGTCGATCGTGCGCTGAGCCGCATCTACGCCGCGCAGGGATTCCGCGCCGCCTACGCTAAATACTTCGGTGAGCCCGACGCGGACATGGTGGGGTTCTTCCGCTCGGTCGCGCTGCCGGAATAGGGAGCCGCGTGCACAGGTTGGGCGTTTCGAATTCTTCCAGATGGCAGTCCTGCCGGACCGAAGGAGTACGTCATGCACAAATTGGGTGTCCATAGCGAGGTTGGTAAGCTCAGGCTCGTGATGGTCTGCCGGCCGGGTCTCGCGCATCAGCGCCTCACCCCTGGCAATGCCGCCGAACTGCTGTTCGACGACATGCTGTGGGTGCCCGAGGCGCAGCGCGACCACCACGACTTCGTGCTCAAGATGCGCGACCGCGGCACCGAGGTGATCGACCTGCACGAGATGCTGGCCGAGACGCTGCAGGACAAGACCGCGCGCGCATGGGTGCTCGACCGGCGCCTCACCGTCAACGACGTGGGCCTGGGCGTGGCGCCGCTGCGCGCCTGGCTCGAGGAGATGCCGGCGCAGAAGCTGGCCGAGCATCTGATCGGCGGCATCGCCGTGCTCGACGTACCGAAGAGCGAGTGGGCGGCGATGCTGGAAGAGGCCTATGGCGGTACGGAGTTTCTGCTGCCGCCGGTGCCGAACACGCTGTTCCAGCGCGATCCGTCGTGCTGGATCTACGACGGCGTCACCGTCAACCCGATGTACTGGCCGGCGCGCAAGCCGGAGACGCTGCTGCAACGCGCGGTCTACAAGTTCCATCCGCGCTTCAAGGGCTGCCGGATCTGGTGGGGCGACTCCGACGAGTCGTTCGGCGCCTCGTCGCTCGAAGGCGGCGACGTGATGCCGGTGGGCAAGGGCGTGGTGCTCATCGGCATGGGCGAACGCACCACGCGCCAGGCCGTCTACCAGGTTGCAGGCCGGCTGTTCGAGCAAAAGGCGACGCAGCGTGTGATCGGCTGCCTGATGCCGAAGAGCCGCGCCGCGATGCACCTCGACACGGTATTCAGCTTCTGCGATCGCGATCTCGTCACCGCCTACCGCGAGGTCTCCGACCAGGTGCGCTGCTACAGCATCCGGCCCGATGGCAAGGGCAGCGTCGAGGTGCACACCGACAAGGGCCACCTGTTCGACGTGGTGCGCGACGCGCTCGGGCTCAAGGAACTGCGCGTGGTGGAGACGGGCGGCAACGCGTGGCAGGCGCAACGCGAGCAGTGGGACGACGGCAACAACGTCGTCGCGCTCGAACCGGGGGTGGTCGTCGCCTATGACCGGAACACCTACACCAACACCCTGCTGCGCAAGGCCGGCGTCGAGGTCATTACCGTGCGCGGCGCCGAACTAGGCCGCGGCCGCGGCGGCGGCCACTGCATGACCTGCCCGATTTCGCGCGACCCCGCGTTCTGAACCCGGCGCGCGCCTTCCGACCCACCGCCTCAAAGGATGTCGTCATGAGCTTCAACATTCGCAACCGTTCGCTGCTCACGGTCCAGGACTTCACGCAGCGCGAATTCCGCTACCTGCTCGACCTCGCGCGCGATCTCAAGCGCGCCAAGTACGCGCGCACCGAACAGCGCCACCTGCAAGACAAGGAGATCTGCCTGATCTTCGAGAAGACCTCGACCCGTACCCGTTGCGCGTTCGAGGTCGCCTGCCACGACCAGGGTGCAAACGTCACCTACCTCGATCCCTCGGGTTCGCAGATCGGACACAAGGAGTCGTTCAAGGACACGGCGCGCGTGCTCGGCCGGATGTACGACGCGATCGAATACCGCGGCGCGAGCCAGACCGGTGTGGAGACGCTGGCCAAGTACGCCGGCGTGCCGGTGTTCAACGGGCTGACGGACGAATACCACCCGACCCAGATGATCGCCGACGTGATGACGATGCGCGAGCACAGCGACAAGCCGATCGGCGACATCAAGTACGCCTTCATGGGCGACACGCGCAACAACATGGGGCATTCGCTGATGATCGTCGGCTGCCTGATGGGCATGGACGTGCGCCTCTGCGGACCCAAGCAGCTATGGCCGGCCGAGGAATACGTGAAGCTCGCGCGCGACCTGGAAGCGAAGTACGGCGCGAAGCTCACCATCACCGACGATCCGCACAAGGCCGTTGCCGGTGTCGATTTCATCCATACGGACGTCTGGGTGTCGATGGGCGAACCCAAGGAGGTGTGGAAGGAGCGCATCGGCCTGCTGATGAAGTACCAGGTCAACAACGCGCTGATGAAGGCAAGCGGCAACCCGCAGGTGAAGTTCATGCACTGCCTGCCGGCTTTCCACGACACGGAAACGACGCTGGGCAAGCAGATCGCCGAGACCTACGGCATCCGCGACGGCCTCGAAGTCACCGACGAAGTGTTCGAGTCCGAACGCAACATCTGCTTCGAGCAGGCCGAGAACCGCCTGCACACCATCAAGGCGATCCTCGTCGCCACGCTGGCCGACTAGGACGGCGGTGGCTGCGACCGCCAACGGGGGCAAGAGCCTCGGCCTCGCCGCATGCACGGCCGTGGTGGTCGGCAACATGGTGGGCTCGGGGTTCTACCTCTCGCCCTCGGCCGTGGCGCCGTACGGTTTGCTCTCGATCCTGATGTGGGTGGTGATGGGAATCGGCGCCATCTGCCTCGGGCTCACGTTCGCGCGCCTGGCCGCGATCGCGCCGGCCACCGGGGGGCCATATGCCTACACACGCATGGCCTACGGCGACTTCGCGGGCTTCCTCGTCGCCTGGGGCTACTGGATCTCGATCTGGGCCTCGCTGCCGGCCATCGCGTTCGCGTTTGCCGGCGCCCTGATCAACCTCGCGCCTTCGTACGGCAACAAGGCTGTGGCGCTGGCGCTCACGCTCGGCGCCATCTGGGCGGTCGTGCTGGTCAACCTGCGCGGCGTGAAGGCGGTCGGGGTGTTCGCCGAGGTGACCACGTATTCGAAGCTCGTGCCCTTCATTGCGATCGCCGTGTTGGGGCTGTTCCATGTGCGCACGGATCAACTCGCCGAATTCAATCCGAGCGGCCAGCCGCTGGCCACAGCCGCTGCGGCGCTTGCACCGCTCACCATGTTCGCCTACCTCGGCCTGGAATCGGCCACGGTACCCGCGGGCGACGTGCGCGACGCCGCGCGCACGATTCCGCGCTCGACGATTCTCGGCATCGCCGTCGCCGCCGCGCTCTACGTGCTGGGAACAGTCGTCGTGCTCGGCGTCGTGCCGCGCGAGCAGTTGCTCACGTCGTTGGCTCCGTTCACCGACGCCGCGCGACTGATGTGGGGCGGATGGGGCGCTGGTGCCGTGGCGGCGGCCGTGATCCTGTCTTCGATCGGAGCGCTGAACGGCTGGGCCCTGCTGATGGGCCAGGTGCCGATGGCGGCAGCGCAGGACCGCTTGTTCCCGCCGATCTTCGGCCGCGTGTCGGCGCGCGGCGTGCCGGCGCAGGGCATCGTCGTTTCCGCCGCCCTCGCCACCGCGATGGTCGGCCTGCAGGCCCTGGGGGCGCCCGGCGTGCGCGCTTTCTACAACCTCGTGGTGAGCCTGAGCACGATGGCCGCCGTGATCCCGTACGCATTCTGTGCGCTCGCGGTCGGCCTGGTTGCCGCACAGGCCGGGCGCGGCGGCCCGCTTGCGCCGCGCGTCGGCGTGGTCGGCGTCATCGCGTTCGTTTTCAGCCTGTTCACCATCTATGGCTGCGGCCCGACGGCAGTGCTCTACGGCCTCATCCTGCTGCTGCTCGGATTTCCGGTTTACGTGTGGCAGAGGCGGCGCACGTCAAGAGGATAAAACCATGCTGATCGTGACAGCCCTGGGCGGCAACGCCCTTCTCAGGCGCGGCGAGGAAATGACCGCCGAGAACCAGCGCCGCAACGTGCGGATTGCCGCGCAGGCGCTCGCGCCGATCGCGATGAAGCACGACCTGGTGATCGGCCACGGCAACGGCCCGCAGGTGGGCCTGCTGGCGCTGCAGGGCGCCGCCTACGCCAAGGTCGAGACGTATCCGCTCGACGTGCTCGGCGCGCAGACGGAGGGAATGATCGGCTACATGATCGAGCAGGAGCTCGGCAACCTGGTGCCGTTCGAGCGGCCGTTTGCCACGCTGCTGACGATGATCGAGGTCGATGCGAAGGATCCGGCATTCAAGAACCCGACCAAGTTCATCGGTCCCGTCTATTCGAAGGACGAGGCCGATCGGCTCGCGGCCGAGAAGACGTGGATCTTCAAGCAGGACGGCGACAAATGGCGCCGCGTGGTCGCCTCGCCCGAGCCCAAGCGCATCTTCGAACTGCGCCCCATCAAGTGGCTGCTCGAGCACAACACGATCGTCATCGCCGCGGGCGGTGGCGGCATTCCGGCGGTCTACGAGGCGGGTGCGCACCGCAAGCTGGTGGGCATCGAGTGCGTGATCGACAAGGACCTGGCGACCGAGCTGCTGGCGCGCGACCTCGGTGCCGATCTCCTGGTCATGCTCACCGATGCGGACGCCGTCTACGTCGACTGGGGCAAGCCGACGCAAAAGGCCATCCGCCGCGCCACGCCCGAGGCGCTGTCGGAGATCTCCTTCGCTGCAGGGTCCATGGGACCGAAGGTGGACGCGGCGTGCCGCTTCGCTCGCGCGAGCGGCAAGCGTGCCGCCATCGGCGCGCTCGCCGACCTCGGTGCCGTCATCGATGGCGCCGCCGGCACGACCGTGACGAGGGACGCGGCGGGAATCGAGTACGCGGCGCGTTGAAGCGCGTCGTCCACCACATCGGGTCGCGCCTGGCGCTTGCGGCAGAGCGCTTGACCCCGGTCAAGGCCGGGCAGGGAGGCGCTGTGCAAACTGAGCATCGACGCGCGGCCATGACCGCCCACAGTGAGGCCGGACTGGTCGGGAGACGTGCTCGATACCGCGTCCCAAGGCGAACGGCTCGCGTACCACCTGATACGGGGACAGAGCGGCAATGAGCCTCGCTGATTTTTCGATCGTCGGATTTTTCGCTGGGACCGTCATCCTCGTCGCGTTATCCATCGAGGTGGGATACCGTCTCGGTCGAAGGGCGCACCGTCGATCGCAGGAGGAAAAGGAATCGCCCGTCTCGGCGATAGAAGGTTCCGTCCTCGCGCTGTTGGCGTTCATTCTTGCCTTCACGTTCGGCATCGCGTCCGACCGTTTCGATTCGCGCAAGGAGCTTGTCCGGGCAGAAGCGAATGCAGTGCGTACCGCCTGGCATCGGAGCGATTTCCTGGCCGAACCCGAGCGTACGGAGACGAAGGCTCTGCTACGCCAGTACGTATTCGATCGCGCTTCGGCGTTCCAGTCGGCCGATGCGGAACGGGTGGAGCACGTCATCGAAGAAGCCGAGCGTATCCAGGAGCACCTGTGGAGCCTGGCGCTCGTGCACGCACACCGGGACATGAACTCGGATGTCGCGGCCCTTTATATCGAATCGCTCAACGAAATGGCCGCCGTTCACGCTTCGCGTGTGGCGATAGGAGTTCAAGCGCGAATTCCCATCGGGATCTGGTTCACGCTGGCGGTGCTCACGTTCCTCGGCATGAGCCTGGTCGGATATCAGGCGGGCCTCGCCGAATCGAAGAGAACGCTGGCGATGCCTGTCCTGGCACTCGCATTTGCGTCGGTCGTCGCGCTGATCAGCTCGCTCGATCAACCGGTCAGCGGCTTCACTCTGACCACGGTGTCGCAGCAGCCCATGATCGACCTGCTGGCGGACATCGACAAACACCGCATCGTCATGTCCGGCGAGCGCTGAGAGGTCGCGCGCCGGCGCGACTTTCTAGGGCAGCAGCCCGAAGGCGGCGACGCCGTCCGGGGTGCCGACGTACACGCGGCCGTTCACGATCACCGGGGCGATGAACTTGTTGCCCGCGCCGAACTGATCGCGGCCGTTGGCCGCCTGGTTGCTGTTGTAGAGCTCGCGCGCCAGGTTGCTCGCGTCGTAGGCGTGCAGCACCGCGGTCGAGTTGTTCTCCACCGCCCAGACGATGCCTTTTGTGTTGCCGTTTGACGAGATGCTCGGCGTGGCGCCGGGGTAGGCGAAGGTCGTGGCCGTCCGGCTGCTGGGCGTGGCGGACACCAGCGCGCTTACGACCGGGAATGCCTTGATGTTGTCGCCGACCGCGCCGTAGTAGAGCGCGCCGTTGAAATAGGCGGGCTTCGAGAACACGCTGCCCCCGAGTGAGCTGACCAGCACCTGGTAGTTGTTGTTCCCGCTCGAGCTGAACCCGCCCATCGAATCGCGATCGACGACGTAGATCTTGGCGTCCTTGCCGGCGCCCACGGCAAGATGCCGCGTATTGCCGCCGGCATCGACGAGGTCGGGAAACAGCAGGGCTCCGCCGGAGCCGAAATCCTCGTCGATATCCGACAGCGCCGTCGTGTCGTAGGAGGCGAAGAAGTCCGCGACCGCGAGCCCGCCCTGCGTCGACAACTTCAGGAAGGCATTGCCGAGGTCGGCAGGGATCCCGGTCGCACTCTCGTCGAACGTTCCGTTGCCGGCGATGAAGTAGATCGCGCCGCTGCTGTCCGCCGCCAACCCCGAGCCGGCCATCCAGATTGCGCCCTTCGCGCCGTTGGGGGTGACGTTGAACACGCTCGCTTGTTGCAGCGTTCGCGCGTCGATGCCGATGACCCAGCCGGTGTAGGGATCGAAATCACAGTGCGATGTCCATGCGCTGTACAGCACGCCGTTGAGCATCAACAAGCCGACCCGCTCCTCATATTGACCGGGATCGAACACGACACGCCCATTCGAGCTGTTGGCGCCGGTGCCGGGGTAGGACGCGGCGATGGTCTGCGGCCCGCCGAACAGTTCGGCGCCCGTCGCGACGTCCAGAGCGTGCACGCGCTGAATGTAGTTACCGGAAGAATCGAACGACATCGCGATCAGGTAAAGCGCGCCATTGGGACCCCGTGTGCGATCGATGACGGGTGTCGCCGTGATCCCGATCTCCGGGGCGACCTGGCTGCAATTGAGGTGGAGGCTGTCGCTTTGTGCTGGTGTCTCGCCGGTGCCAAGCATCGATTTCTGCCAAAGCTCCGTGCCGCTGTCGGCGTCGAATGCGTAAGCACTCGCGTGTTCGGTCACGGCGTAGAGCACATTGCGCGTCCCCACCCCCGGGATGTTCACGTTCGACAGATAGAGCGGCTGGGCGTCGACCTTGCCGTCGACGGCGAAGAAGGCCACCTTGCCGAAGGTCTGCATGCCGACGTTGGCCGGCGTCAGCACGGTCTCGTCGTTGTATTGGCCGGTGCGCGCGTTGTCCTTGTGATATGTGACGACGTCTGCCGACCCGCTCGGTGCCGGTGTTGGCGTCGGCGCGGCGGGCGCAGGCGTTGGTGTCGGCGCCGGACTCGCAGCGGGCGTCGGCGCCGACGCCGTTCCGCCGCTGCATCCCGTCATGGTGGCGGCAACGAACAGAGCGGCGAGAGCCGAAAGACCGCATTCCTTCCTCGCAGCCATGCGTCGCTTTCTGCTCCGGTCCTGCCGAGTCCCAGCCGCCCAGCCGCGAATCGACGCCCGACGTTATCCCAACCGGATGCTTCTGTCCCTGGTCCGCCTTGACGGGAGGCTTGCTCTACGCCTACGGCAACAAACCGAACGCTGCGACGCCGTTCGGCGTTCCGACATAGACGCGGCCGTTTGCGATGATGGGCGCGATGAACTTGTTGCCGGCGCCGAATTGATCACGGCCGTTGGCCGCCTGATTGCTGTTGTAGAGCTCGCGCGTCAGGTTGCTTGCATCGTAGGCGTGCAACACCGCGGGCGAACTGTTCTGCACGGCCCAGAGAATGCCGTTGCTGTTGCCGCTCGACGAGATGCTCGGGGTCGCGCCGGGATAGTTGAAGCTGGCCGATGTCTGGCTGCTCGGAGTGCCGGATACCAGCGCGCCGGCGATCGGGAATGCCTTGATGCGGTCGCCCACGGCGCCGTAGTACAGCGTGCCGTTGAAATAGGCGGGCTTCGAATACACGCTGCCGCCGAGCGCGCCCGAAAGAACCTGGTAGTTGTTGTTCTGGCTCGCGTTGAACTTGCCCATCGAATCGCGATCGACGACGTAGATGTTGGCGTCCTTGCCGGCGCCCACCGCGAGATGACGCGTGTGTCCGCCGGAATCGACCAGGTCGGGCAGGAGCAGCGCACCGCCCGAGCCGAAGTCGGTGTCGTTGTTCGACAGCGACGTCGTATCGAAGGTGGCGAAGTAGTCGGCGACGGCCAACCCGCCCGACGTGGAGAGCTTCAGGAAGGCGTTGCCGAAATTGGAGTTGGCGGGGAAGCCGTTCCCATCCAGTGTCTCGTCGAAATCTCCGTTGCCCGAGATGAAATAGATCGCACCGGCGTTGTCGGCGGCGAGAGCCGATCCTGCCATCCAGATCGCGCCCTGCGAGCCGTTTGGCGTGATATTGACGACGGTCGCCTGTTGCAGCGTTGCGGCGTTGATACCAATGATCCACCCGGTATAAGGACCTATGTCGCAGTGAGAAGTCCACCCCGTGTACAGCACGCCGTTGAGCATCAACAGGCCGGCACGTTCCTCGTACTGACCCGGATCGAAAACGACACGGCCATTCGAACTGTTGGCACCGGTGCCGGGATACGAGGCAGCGATGGTTTGCGGGCCCCCGAATAGCTCGGCACCGGTCGCTACATCGAGCGCGTGCACGCGCTGGAGATAGGTGCCCGATGCGTTTTTTGACATGGCCACGAGGTAGAGCGCGCCATTCGGACCGCGCGTGCGATCGATGACGGGTGTCGCCGTGATCCCGATCTCCGGCGTGACCTGGCTGCAATTGCGCGTGTCGCTCGGCGTCTCGCCGCTTCCCAGCATCGACTTCTGCCAAAGCTGCGTGCCGCTGTCCGCGTCTAATGCGTAGGCGCTTGCATGTTCGGTCACGACGTAGAGCACATTGCGCGTCCCCACCCCCGGGATGTTCACGTTCGACAGATAGAGCGGCTGGGCGTCGACCTTGCCGTCGACGGCGAAGAAGGCCACCTTGCCGAAGGTCTGCATGCCGACGTTGGCCGGCGTCAGCACGGTCTCGTCGTTGTATTGGCCGGTGCGCGCGTTGTCCTTGTGATACGTGACGACGTCCACCGATCCGCCCGGTGCCGGAGCGGGGGTCGGTGCGGGAGTCGGCGCAGGTGTCGGTGCCGCGGCCGACATCGAGTCGCTGCTGCAACTCGTCATGGTCGCCACGACGAACAGCGCGGCCAGCCCCGCCAAGGTCCGTTCAGCCTTCGCAACCATGGCACGCTCCCTCGACCGATCCGATTCACCCCGATTCTCGGCCAGCGAGGCGAGCGCTGCCATCGAACATATCGCCTAGCCCCACGCCGTTGCGCGCCGCTGGGCTGAACCCCGAGGCACCCATCGCCACGGCTCGAGAATCGTGTTGCGCAAGGCGCCGGCGAGAAGCAACTCGCGATCGTGGATCGCGTGCCGCCGCGGAGGGTTGTCTCCCTGCATGATCGCCGCGCGTAGTGCGTCAACGCCGGCTCATCGATGACGGATGCAGCGCGCCCGGCGACGCGCTTTCGACGGTCGCGTCAGGAGAGCTGCGGCTCCGGCTGCGCGTCGGGTTGCTGCAGGACGTCGTTCAGGACGACGTCGAAGAGCTTGATGCGCGCCGCATAGTAACGATCGAGCCGCCAGTCCTTGAGCAGATCGATCGCGAGGTTGAATTCTTCGTAGTTCAGCCGATACAGCTCGGCGAGCGAGTATTCGCGCTCCTCGGCCAGCGCAGCCGCGAGCTCCGCCAGCGCGCGCGCCGACTCGGTCGACGGATTCTTCTCGAGGTACTTTCGGATCTGCTTGATTGCGTTCACGGCACGCCCCCAAATTCATGGACACGCGATTTCAGTCGCGCAGGATTCGTCATGCATCGGCAAAAATTCCGCCGATGAACCTAAGGGCTGTGCTCCAACGCGTCAACCTGCGGCGTCGCAGATTGGCGCGCGCCATCCACAGTACGCAATGCGACGCGCTTCGAAGCCAGGGCGGAAGGCGCGAAAGTAGGCGCCAACAACCGGCAACGCGTGCATGCTGGAGAGGCGGGCGAGGCCTCGCGCGTTCTTGGAATGTGATCGCCCAAACCCGAGATCCGCACCGCACGCGGTGCGGATACCGCAACACGCGCGCCTCAACGGGCAAGCATTGCCATCAGGCGCTTGATGTCGGCGCGAGCCGCCGATTCAGCCGTCTTTTCGATGCGGCGGTACACCGCGATCAACTCCTTTCCGCGGTCGGTGAGCGCGCTGCCGCCGCCGTGCTGGCCCCCCTTGGCAGAATCGACGGCGGGCACTCGCAGCGAGCGGTTCAGTTCGTCGAGAAGCAGCCACGCGCGCCGGTAGGACATGTCGAGGCTCTTCGCCGCCGCGGTGATCGAGCCGGTCTTGCCGATCGCCTCGAGCAGGGCAATCTTCCCCGGGCCGACGGCGATTTCCCCCCCACCCGTGACGCGGGGGCGAAAGCGAAATACCGGTTTCGAGCGTGTCATGCGGATCGCCGTCATTGAAGGTACGAAGGCAAGCATAGGCCCGCTGCAGGAGTCACGCTTGGAGAGCCCCGCCCCTTCCTGCGCCCAGTGGGGGAGGCAGGCGAGGCGGTGCAAAATCCCGTCCACGCGAGAACGCCCCGATGTCCGAACTCGGCACCAATCCCCTCGCCGCCGGCGAGAAGAACATGAGCGTGGAAGCTGCGCGCGCCGCCATCCGTGCCGCGATCGCGCCGATCGCCGATGTCGAGGCTGCCTCGCTGACCGGCGCGCCTGGCCGCATCCTTGCGCGCGACGTCATCTCGCCGATCGACGTTCCCGCGCACGACAACTCGGCGATGGACGGTTATGCGTTCGACGGCGCAGCGCTGCGTGCCGATCGCGAACTCAGGTTGCGTGCGGTCGGATGCATCGTCGCCGGAGCGTCGCCCGTCGCCGGCATGCGTGCCGGCGAGTGCGTGCGCATCATGACCGGTGCCGTCATGCCGCCCGGACTCGACACGGTGGTGCCGCTCGAACTCTGCCGGGTGGTGGGCGACGAAGTCGTCATCCCGGCGGGCATGGTTCACGCCCGCGAAAACCTCAGGAAGCAGGGCGAGGACCTGGCGGTCGGCCGGCCCGCACTGCGCGCGGGACGCGTGTTGCGGCCGGCCGATGTCGGGTTGATCGCTTCGCTCGGGCTCACCTCGGTCGAGGTCGTGCGCCAGGCCGCGGTGGGGGTGTTCTCGACCGGTGACGAGGTCGTGGCGCCCGGACAGCCGCTCGCCCCCAACTGCATCTACGACAGCAACCGGTTCGCGCTGATCGCCGCGGTCGGGCGGCTCGGCATGCGTCCGGTCGATTGCGGCCTGCTGCGCGACGACCCCGGCGTGCTGCAGGATGCCCTGCGGGATGCACTCGACCGCGTCGACGCGATCGTCATCAGCGGCGGTGCGAGTGCCGGCGACGCCGACTACACGCGCGACGTCATGGCGCGCCTCGGCTCGGTCGAGTTCTGGAAGATCGCGATGCGTCCGGGCCGCCCGTTCGCGTTCGGCTCGTTGCGCGCACGGAACGACCGCCGGGTCTGGCTGTTCGCGCTACCCGGCAACCCCGTGGCGGCGCTGGTCACCTTCTACGTCTTCGCGCGCGAGGCGCTGCTTGCGCTCGCCGGAGCCCGGGCCGACCCGCTTCCGACCGTACAGGCGCGCAGCGTGGCTGCGATCAGAAAGCGCCCTGGCCGCACCGAGTTCCAGCGTGGCATCGTCAGCCGTGGGAGCGATGGTGTGCTCGAGGTGCGCGGCGCCGGTTCACAGGGAGCCGGCGTCCTGCGCAGCATGAGCGAGGCCAACGCGCTGATCGTGCTCGCTCACGACCAGGGATCCGTGGCCGCCGGGCAGCCGGTCGATGTCTGGCTTTTCGAAGGTTTGACCTGAGCGTCAGCCGGCGAGCACGACCACCGGCGGCCCGTTCTCGAGTTCGGACTCCGCGTCGAAGCGCTCGAAGCCGCAGTAGCACAGGAACTGGCGCCTCCCGGCGCGGCCGAACAACGTCATGCCGAGGCGCGCCGCCAGCTCGTGTCCCATCGCGGTGACGCCGTTGCGCGAGACGATGATCGGCACGCCCATCCTGGCCGCTTTCATCACCATTTCGCTGGTGAGCCGCCCCGTCGTGTAGAAGACCTTGTCGCCGCCTTCGATGCCATGCACGGCCATCCAGCCGGCGATGGTGTCGATGGCGTTGTGACGCCCGACGTCTTCCGTGAACACCTGGCTCGCATTGCCGCGATAGAGCGCGCAGCCGTGCACCGAGCCCGCATGCCGGTGCACGCTGCGCCGCTCGCGTTCCAGCTCCAGGATGCATGCGAGCGTGTCGCGGCCGATGCGCGCATGCTCCGCCGGGGGCAGGCGCACCGCCTCGAGCTCCGCCATCGTTGCCCCGAACACGGTGCCCTGGCCGCAGCCGGTCGTCACGATGCGATGCGCGGTCCTGCCTGCGATGTCGATGCGCCCGCGGCGCGTCTTGACCGCGGCGGCGCTCACTTCCCAGTCGACGTCGATGCTGTCGACATCGCCCGCCCCGGTGATCAGTCCCTGGTTCAGCAGATAACCGAGCGCCAGCAGTTCGGGCGCCGCGCCGAGCGTCATCAGGGTGACGAGCTCGCGCTTGTCGACATACAGCGTGAGCGGGCGCTCGATCGGGATCTCGATCGTGCGCCGGTCGCCGTTCTGGTCGAGGATCTCGACCGGGCGCAGCAGCGGGATGCGCGCGTGACTTAGGCGCGGCGCGTCGGCGCGCGGGACGGCGCTCGGCGTCGCATCGAAGGCTACGGGCGTGTCGCGATCGAACTGCATCTCAGCGCGGTGTGACGTCAGGCCGGATGGTCCGTCTGCTCGCCTTTGCGTCCATAGCCGATCGTCGGCGCCAGCGTTCCGCCGGCGGTGATCGCCACGGCGCAGTACTTGAACTCGGGAATCTTGCCGAACGGGTCGAGCGCCGGATTGGTGAGCAGGTTGGCGGCCGCTTCGTAGAACGCGAACGGGATGAAGATCGCGCCCGTCGGCGTGCCGTCGTCGCGCCGGACGCCCAGGGAAACCGTGCCGCGGCGCGACCTCACCGTGATCACGTCGCCCGCCTCGACGCCGAGCTTGCGCAGGTCACCGCCATTCATCGAAGCCGTCGCGACCGGCTCGATGGCGTCGAGCACGCTCGCCCGCCGCGTCATGCTGCCCGTGTGCCAGTGCTCGAGCTGGCGCCCGGTGATGAGCACGTACGGATATTCGCCGTCGGGCCGCTCGTTCGCGGGGATGATGTCGGCCGGAACGAGCTTTACGCGCCCATCGGCCGTCGGAAAGTGATCGGTGAAGACGATCGGCTGGCCGGGGTCGTCGTCGGTGAGGCACGGATACGTCACGCTCGTTTCGCGCTCGAGGCGTTCCCAGCTGATGCCCGCTATCGCCGTGTGCATCGCCTGGCGCATCTCTTCGTATACCTGGGCCACGCCGCACTCCGCTCCCGCGTAGTTCCAGTCGAGGCCGATGCGGCGGGCGATCTGCTGGATGATCCACAGGTCGGGCCGCGCATCGCCGGGCGGATTCAGCGCGCGGCGGCCGAGCTGGACCATGCGGTCGGTGTTGGTGACCGTGCCGGTCTTCTCGGGCCACACGCTGGCAGGCAACACCACGTCTGCGAGCCAGGCCGTCTCCGTCATGAAGATGTCCTGTACGACCAGGTGCTCCAGCGTGGCAAGCGCGTGGCGCGCATGGTTGAGATCGGGATCGCTCATCGCCGGGTTCTCGCCCATGATGTACATGCCGCGGATCTTGTGCGGATCGCTGTCCGGAGCGAGCGCCTTGTTCATGATCTCGACGACGGTGTAGCCGGGTTTGTCGTCGAGCCGCGTGCCCCAGAAGCGCTCGAACCATGCATGCGCCTCCCGGTTGTCGACGCGCTGGTAGTTGGGCAGCATCATCGGAATCAGGCCCGCGTCGCTCGCACCTTGCACGTTGTTCTGGCCGCGCAAGGGATGCAGCCCGCTGCCGGGTTTGCCGATCTGCCCGGTCACGGTCGAGAGCGCGATCAGGCAACGCGCGTTGTCCGTGCCGTGCACGTGCTGGCTGATGCCCATGCCCCACAGGATCATCGACGCCTTGCTGGTGGCGAACGCACGCGCGACCTCGCGGATCGTGTGCGCCGGAATGCCGCAGATCGGCGCCATCGCCTCGGCGCTGTAGCCCTGCACGTTGGCCTTCAGCGCCGCGTAGTTGTCGACGCGGCGCGCCACGAAATCCCGGTCGACCAGACCTTCCTCGATCACCGTGTGGATCATCGCGTTGAGCAGCGCGACGTCGGTATCGGGGCGGAACTGCAGCATGCGCCAGGCGTGACGGCTGAGGTCCGTCGCGCGCGGATCGGCGACCACGACCTTCGTCCCGCGCCTGGCGGCATTCTTCATCCACGTGGCGGCGACGGGATGATTGGCGGTCGGATTGGCGCCGATCACCAGGACGACGCCGGCATGCTCGACGTCGTTGACCTGGTTGCTGACCGCGCCCGAGCCGACACCTTCGAGCAGCGCCGCCACGCTCGAGGCGTGGCACAGGCGCGTGCAGTGATCGACGTTGTTGCTGCCGAAGCCGGTGCGCACGAGCTTCTGGAACAGGTAGGCCTCTTCGTTGCTTCCTTTCGCCGATCCGAAGCCGGCCAGTGCCTTCGGTCCGTGCCGGTCGCGCAGCGCCCGGAGCCTGCCGGCAGCGACGTCGAGAGCTTCTTCCCATGTCGCTTCGCGGAACAGGGCACGCCAGTTGCCCGGATCGGGCGTGGCGTCGGAATCCTTCGGCAAACCGGGCTTGCGGATCAGCGGCCGCGTGAGGCGCTGCGGGTGATGCGCGTAGTCGAAGCCGAAGCGGCCCTTGACGCAGAGCCGGCCGTGATTGGCCGGCCCGTCGCGACCGTCGACGCTGACGATGCGCTCGCTCTTCACGTTGTAGGTGATCTGGCAGCCCACGCCGCAAAACGGGCACACCGAATCGACCTTGCGATCGACGGCCTGTGCGCCGATGTGGCTCTTCGGCATCAGTGCACCCGTCGGGCAGGCCTGCACGCATTCGCCGCAGGCCACGCAGGTGCTGTCGCCCATGCCGTCCTGCAGGTCGAACACGATCGCGCTGTGATCGCCGCGATGGGCAAAGCCGATCACGTCGTTGACCTGTTCCTCCCTGCAGGCGCGCACGCAGCGCGTGCACTGAATGCATGCGTCGAGGTTCACCGCCATCGCCGGATGCGAGAGATCGGGAGCGGGCTGGGCACGTGCGATGGCGGCCAGCGCAGGTCGCACGACGACGTTCATGCGCTCCGCCCAGTCGCTCAGTTCGCCATGCGGGCGCGTCGCATCGTCGCCGATCCACTTGTGACCCCGCGCCGGCATGTCCGAGAGCAGCATCTCGAGCACCATCTTCTGGCTCTTGAGCGCGCGTTCGCTCGTCGCGCGCACTTTCATGTTGGCGGTCACCGTCCGGCAGCAGCTCGGTGCCAGCGTGCGTTCGCCCTCGATCTCGACCATGCACGAGCGGCAGTTGCCGTCGGGCCGGTACCCGGGCGCGTAGCAGAGGCGCGGAATCGTCACGCCGCGGCGATCCGCCGCCTGCAGGATGGTTTCGCCCTCCAGCGCTTCGACCGCGTTGCCGTCGAGCTGGAACGTCACCTTGGTGGGCGTCGGCACCGGGCGTTCCGGCGCGTTCATCAGGCGACCTCCTGGGGAAAGAACTTCTGCACGCAGCGCACCGGATTCGGCGCAGCCTGACCAAGCCCGCATATCGAGGCGTCGATCATCACGTTGTTCAGGTCTTCCAGCGTCGCGTGGTCCCAGTGCTCGGCCTGCATCAGCGTGGCGGCCTTGGCGGTGCCGACCCGGCACGGCGTGCACTGGCCGCAGCTTTCGTGCTCGAAGAAACGCATCACGTTCAACGCGGCGTCGCGCGCGCGATCGTGCTGGCTCAGGACGATGATCGCCGCCGAGCCGATGAAGCAGCCGTGCGGCTGCAGCGTGTCGAAATCGAGCGGGATGTCGCTCAACGCCGCCGGCAGTATCCCGCCCGAGGCACCGCCCGGCAGGTACGCATAGAGTTGATGGCCAGGAAGCATTCCGCCGCAGAACTCGTCGACCAGCTCACGCACCGTGATACCCGCCGGAGCGAGCTTGACGCCCGGCTCGCGCACGCGGCCGCTGACGCTGAACGAGCGCAAGCCGCGCCGTCCATGCCGGCCGAAGGCGCTGAACCACGCGGCGCCGCGTTCGACGATGTCGCGCACCCAGTACAGCGTCTCGAAGTTGTGCTCCAGCGTCGGACGACCGAACAGCCCGACCTGTGCGACATACGGCGGCCGCAAGCGCGGCTCGCCGCGCTTGCCCTCGATACTTTCGATCATCGCCGACTCTTCGCCGCAGATATATGCGCCGGCACCGCGCCGCAGGTCGATGTGCGGCAGCGTGCACGGTGGATCCCTCTGCAGGCGCTGCAACTCGCGTTCGAGGATAGCGCGGCAGCCGTGATACTCGTCGCGCAGGTAGAGGTAGCACGCCTCGGTCCCGGTGATCTGCGAAGCAATCAGCATGCCTTCGAGGAAACGGTGCGGATCGCGTTCAAGGTACGTGCGGTCCTTGAACGTGCCCGGTTCTCCCTCGTCGATGTTCACGGCCATCAAACGCGGTGCCGGCTGTTCACGCACGATGGCCCATTTGCGGCCGGTGGGAAAACCCGCACCGCCGAGGCCACGCAGTCCGGAATCGGTCATCGCCTTGAGGATCTCTTCGACCGGACGCTGGCCGCCGTCGACTTCCATGGCAAGCCGATAACCTCCACGCGCACGGTAAGCGTCGTACCCGACGTACGCCGGCGCGATCTCGGCCGGTGATGCGGTGATTGCAGCCGGGGCCTGCGCCGCGGGATCGAAATGACCTTGGTCGGCCGGCATGGGATGAACAATGTGTTCTCGCTGGGTCGCACTCTGTACCGCCGACTCGGTAGCTTGGACGACCGGCGCCTGTCCGACCACGGCAACCGGCGCCTGCTCGCAACGACCCGGACAGGGCGCGGGAACGACGCGCACAGCGGCGCCGAGTTGTCGGGGCAGGTTGGCGAGGAGCGCGCGCGCGCCGGCAAGCTCGCAGGAAAGACTGTCGCAGACCCGCACCGTGAGCGCGGCTGGTTGCGCGTCGCCACGGAGTACCTCGAAGTGGTGATAGAACGTCGCGACCTCGTAGACCTCTGCCATCGGCAGCTTCATCTCGCGCGCCAGCGCCACGAGGTGGCGTTCGCGCAGGCCGCTGTACGTGTCGTTGAGGCGGTGCAGGTTCTCGATCAGGCGATCGCGCCGATGCGGGCCCAAGCCGAGCAGCGCGCGGACTTCCTGGACCGACGCTTCATCAGGTTGACGGCCTTTGACCTTGCTCTTGCCGCGCAGACGGCTGCGCAGCTGATCCGCGGAAGCGAGGCGCACGACGCTGGGTTCGGAGCTCATCTCGTGGTGCGGCGCGATTCAGCGCGTGCTCTCATCGCGTGCCGCCGGTACATTCGAACGATGGTTTCAATCTAGCATCGAACGCAGTTGCCGCGCGCTTCGTGCACGAAGATCCACTTCAGCGGCAGGGTCGCGACGAACACGGACCCTTCGGCTGAACAACCCGCTTCCTTGTGCGCGCCAGGACCGGCGCCCAGACTAACGCCTACGATCGATTCGATGAGCGTCGCGATCCTCGTCCTCGGTGCAGGAGATGTCGGATCAGCCGTGGCCCACCAGGTCTACCGGGCGGGAGCGCGCGTGCTCCTCTGCGACGTCGAACGCCCGACGCACGCGCGCCGCGGAATGTCGTTCATCGATGCATTGTTCGATGGGGAGGCTCCGCTGGAAGGCGTGGTCGCGCGGCACGTGCTGACTGCGCCGGCCGTGACCGAGGTCTGGACTGCCGGCGATGCGATCCCGATCGTCGCGCTCCCCGAGGACGACGTGCTGCGCTCGTTCCGTTTCGACGTGGTGGTCGACGCGACGATGCGCCGGGGCGCGGCGCCGATCGAGAAGGCACCCTCGGCGCCCATGACGATCGGCCTTGGCCCCGGCTTCACGCCGGGCGTGAATTGCCACGTTGCGATCGAGACCCAGTGGGGCGACACACTCGGTGCCGTGTTGCGCGACAGAAGTACCGCACCGCTGGCCGGCGGCCCGCCACTGCTCGGCGGGGTCGGGCGCGAGCGTTTCGTTTTCGCCCCCGGTGCCGGCCGCTGGCGCACGCGCGCCGCGATCGGACAACGCGTCCGCAGCGGCGATGTGATTGGCCGCATCGCTGATGTATCGATCCACGCTCCGGTGAGTGGAAGCCTGCGCGGACTGACGCGGGATGATGTCGTGGTGGCGGCCGGCGACAACGTCCTGGAGGTCGATCCACGCCAGGCGCCCGAGGTGTTCGGGCTCGGTACGCGGCCACGTGCCGTTGCGCGCGGCGTCTGCGCGGCGCTCGGCCTGTGACGAGACATTGCGATGACCGCACGTGACGATGTGACCGGCCTGGTGCTTGCGGGAGGGCGCGGCAGCCGCATGGGCGGCGTCGACAAGGGATTGCAGATGCTCGACGGGACGCCGTTGGTGCAGCATGCATTGCACCGGCTGGCGCCGCAGGTGGGCGCGCTGATGATCAACGCGAATCGCAATCTCGAGACCTACGCGCGGTTCGGCTTTCCCGTGCGGCCCGATGCGGACGCCGACTTCGCCGGTCCGCTGGCGGGGTTCGTGGCCGGGCTCGCGCATTGCGCAACCGATTGGCTCGTCACCGTCCCGTGCGACACGCCGCGTTTTCCGCTCGACCTCGTGGACCGCTTGCTCGCTTCGGTCGGAAGCGCGACAGTGGCGGTCGCGTGCTCGCTCGAAGACGGCGTCCAACGGCGACAGCCGGTGTTCTGCCTCATGCGGCGCACCGCGCACGCCGACATCGTTACGTATTTGGCCGGCGGCGGCCGAAAGATCGACGGTTGGTTCAAGCAGGCTCATTGCGTCGACGTGTTGTTCGACCATGCCGACGCGTTCTTCAACGCCAATACGATCGAGGAACTGCGCCGGCTCGGGCCGGCCTAGCCAGGCGCCATCCAACGGAGGGACGGATATGTTCGCGGAATACGATCGCTGCGACGGGATCGGCCTGGCGGCACTGGTGCGCAAGCGCGACGTCAGCGCCGAAGAGATGCTCGAGACCGCGATCGCTCGCGTCGAAGCGCGCAATCCGGCGCTCAACGCGGTGGTCAATCGCCTCTACGACGAAGCGCGCGCCGCGCTACGGGCCGGGCTCCCCGCGGGTCGCTTCCACGGCGTGCCGTACCTGCTGAAGGACCTGGGCGCGCACTACGCCGGGGCCGTCACCAGCTACGGCAGCAAGCTGTTCGCGGCGAATCGGGTCGACCACGACAGCGAGTTCACCGCGCGCTTGAAGCGCGCGGGCCTCGTGATCTTCGGCAAGACGAACACGCCGGAGATGGGGGTCTGCACGTCGACCGAACCGCGCCTGTTCGGTGCCACGCGCAATCCATGGAATCCCGGCTACAGCGCGGGCGGCTCGAGCGGAGGCGCGGCGGCGGCCGTCGCCGGGGGCATGCTGCCGATGGCGCACGCCACCGACGGCGGCGGCTCGATCCGCATCCCCGCGTCGTGCTGCGGGCTGGTCGGGTTGAAGCCGACGCGCGCACGCAATCCGGCCGGTCCCGACGCGGGCGAGGGCTGGAGCGGCGCCTCGATCGGACACGCGGTCACGCGCACGGTGCGCGACAGCGCGGCGCTGCTCGATGCCACGGCGGGTCCGGACTTGGGCGACCCCTACTGGGCGCCGCCGCCGTCCGGCGCGTTCCTGAGCGAAGTCGGACGCGCACCGGGTCGATTGCGCGTCGCGTTGACGACCACGTCGTTCAACCGCGCGCCCGTCAACCCCGAGTGCGCCGGCGCGGCGCGTGCGGCGGCAAAGCTGTGCGAAACACTGGGCCATCACGTCGACGAAGCCCACCCCGAAGTCGATGTCGATGCGCTGGGCCACGCGTTTCGCATCATCGTCGGTGCGAACGTCTGCATGAGGCTCGAAAGACGCGCTGCTGCGCTCGGTCGCCCGCTCGCCTCGACCGACGTGGAGAAGGTCACGTGGGCCCACGCCATGGCCGGGCGCACGCATACCGCCGCGGACTACGCGCGTTCCGTCGATGTGTTTCATGCCACCGGCCGCAAATTGGCAGGCTTCCTCGCCCGCTACGACGTACTGCTCACGCCGACCATGTGCCAGCCGCCGTATCCGATCGGCGTTCTCGACATGGCGAACGAAGACGATGCCGCGTTTCTCGCGGCAATCCTCGCATCGGTCGGTTTCACGTCGCTCTTCAACGCAACGGGCAATCCGGCGATTTCGCTCCCGCTCGGATGGTCGCAAGCCGGCTTGCCGATCGGAGTGCAATTCGCGGCGCGGTTCGGCGACGAGGCCACGCTCCTGCGGCTTGCGTCGCAACTCGAAACCGCTCAGCCCTGGGCGGATCGACGGCCGGGCTGATCGGCTCGACACGAGGTGGCTGTCACGTATCTGCCTCTCATCGACGCGGGCCTGCGCGGCGCCGTGATCGCACTGTTGCTGCTCTTGACCGTCGAGATGGCGCGCGGGCGCGCCCGGCTGCCGAGCAAACGCGTCGGGATGCTGATCGCCATCGGCCTCTGCGTGCAGGTGATCAGTTCGGCGCCGCCGTTCGAGGCGCAGGTGCCGCGCCTGTGGCAGGCGCCCTTCATCGCGGTCTCGGTGGCCAACGCCGTGCTGTTCTGGATGTTCGTGCAGGCGATGTTCGATGACGACTTCGCGATCAAACGGCTGCACGTGACGGCGTGGCTCGCCGTCGCGACGCTGAGCGGCTTGAATTGCGTCCGCTTCGCGGAAGGTTCGCCGCTCGTGGCGGAAGTCGCCCTCGGTCTGCAGCGCGCCGTGCCGCTGGTCTTCTCGGTCCTGGCAGTGATCGCTGCCGTATCGAACTGGCGCGCCGATCTCGTGGAGGCACGCCGGCGTCTGCGGGCGGTTCTCCTGGTGGCCGGCGTCTTGTACACGATCGCGGTGTTCGCGATGCGAGTCGGTTCTCCCGGCGGCCGCCTGTCCGATCTGGCCGCGGTCGTGGACGTCGTCGCCCTGCTGATCGTCGTGGCGCTGGCGGTGCCGTATCTGCTGCACCCGGCGGAGAGCGCGTTGGTGGCGGCGACGCCGTTGACGAGGCGCGCCGCGGCGGAACCGGAGCGACAGCCGACAACGGAGCCCGATCCGGCCGAAGAGCGTCTGTCGGAGGCGTTGCAGCGGTTGATGGCGGTCGAACACATCTATCGGTCGGAGAATCTCTCGGTCGCCGGCCTCGCGGCGCGCCTGGCGGCGCCGGAATACCGCTTGCGCCGGCTGATCAACCAGCGCCTCGGCTATCGCAACTTCAACGCTTACATCAATGCATTCCGCCTCGCCGAGGCGCGTGCGGCGCTGGCCGATCCCGGGCGGCGCGAGACGCCGGTCCTGACGATCGCGCTTGGCGCGGGATTCCAGTCGATCGGCCCCTTCAACCGGGCTTTTAAGACCGCCACCGGCCGCACCCCCACCGAGTTCAGACGGGAAAAGCTGGCCGAATCCTGAAATCGGCCAGCCGGAAGTCGAACCTTCGCGGTTTCGGCGAGACGCTGCACGGCCAGCACGGCATGTTTCGCGGCACCGGGGCCACGGGCCCCTCGACGAGGAGTGCGAACGATGTTTGCTGGCCACGCGTTGCGGACGATGTTCGGGCGCGGCGTTCTCGCCGCCGCGACCGCGCTGCTGCCCTGCCTTGCGCAGGCGACCGTCGGATTGAGCGAGATCGCGGCCATCGGCGACGATGGACCGGTGACGGTGTTCTATCCGACGCACGACGAGGAGCGCGCGCTGCAACGCGGGCGCCTCACGCTGAACCTTGCACAGGACGGCACACCGGTGCGCGGCAATGGTCGTCTGGTCGTCATATCGCACGGTTCCGGCGGCTCGCCCTGGGTGCACGCCGATCTCGCGCGTTGCCTGGTCGATGCCGGGTTCGTCGTCGCCCTGCCGCAGCACCGCGGCGACAACTACAAGGACCAGAGCGATCCGGGCCCGGACAGCTGGACGATCCGGCCGGCCGAAGTCTCGCGCGCCATCGACGCGGTCGGGCGCGATGCCCGCTTCGCGCCGTTGCTGGACCTCGACAGGGTCGGCGTGTACGGCATGTCCGCCGGCGGCCACACGGCATTGAGCATGGCTGGCGGGCGCTGGTCGCCGGCCGGCTTCAAGCGCCATTGCGACCAGCACCTGGAGGAAGACTTCCAGGCGTGCGTGGGGCTGATCACGCGCCTGAATGGCGACGTGTTCGATGGCATCAAGAAATGGGCGGCGCGCACCGTGATCGATCACCGCTTCGACGACGGCACGGTGCGCGCGTACGTCGACCCACGCGTCGCCGCGGTGGTCGCAGGCGTGCCGTTTTCGGCCGATTTCGACCTGGACTCGCTGGCGGCACCGCGCGTGCCGCTCGGCTTGATCACGGCACAGCAGGACCGCTGGCTGATTCCGCGCTTTCACAGCGATCGCGTGCTTCTGGTGTGCAAGTCATGCGAACACATCGCCGACCTTGCGACCGGCGGGCACGGCGCGCTGCTGTCGCCTTTGCCGCCGGGATTCACCGGGCTGATCGGCGACCTGCTGAACGATCCGCCGGGCTTCGACCGCCGCGAAATGGCGGAGGTCGACCGCAAGACCACGACGTTCTTCGAGCGGCATCTCACGCAGTGAGCGGTCGCCCTTAAGCCCGCGCGCACGTTCGACATCTCCGCGGCGGGCATGCGGCGCTGGTGGCCGGCGACCCACTCGATCAATCCGACCTGGGCACCGATCGCGGAGATCGGGATGGAATCGCGCCCCGGCGGCCGCTGGTACGAGCGCGGCGCCGATGGAAGCGAGTGCGACTGGGGCAGGGTGCTGTTGTGAGTGGGAGCCGCCCGCGCGGCTCGTCCTTGCGTGGCAGATCTCGGCCGCGTGGCAGTACGCCCCCGCGTTGCTGACGGAAGTCGAGATTCGCTTCGACCCGTGCGGACCGAGCATGACCCAGGTTCACCTCGAACACCGGCGCCTCGAAAGCTGGGCGACACCGCTGTGGCGATGCACGCCATCGTCGACGCGCCGAACGGCTGGGGCGGGCTCTCGGGCTTTTCGCGACCGTGCTTCGCAGCGGCGGCGGCGCCGGGGGGCCCCGTGCAGGGTGTGAGTTGAGGACCGCAGGTCATTGATCCGTTTGAGAAATAAGGCATCGCCCAAACCGATCGGGCGATTCCAAAAGCACGATTGGAGATCGTGCATGAGCGTCCCTATCGTCGTTGGCGAGCGCTGGATTGAAGGCGGCGCGCAATCGAGAAGGGACAATCAAATGAACGGCTTTCAACTTTCGGTCTTTGACGTAGACGTGCCGCGTGCTGAACGCATGACGCCGTATGCGCGCCGGCAGCGGGAACTGGAAGAGCAGGCGTTCTACGAACGCTTCGGCGCCCGCCCGGTGTGGGAACGTGTTTCGACGCCGGTGTTGGCTACGGTCGTGGGCGCCGTCGCGGCGTTCGGAGCGATCTTCCTCGCGGTGAAGGAAACGCTGGGTAGCTGATACCCGGTGCAGGACTCCGGCCGCTCCTTGCAGCCGAGCGGCCGGTGTTGCCGGTTCCCGGAAGGCCGAATTTTCGCGAAGGCGCGCCTTAATCGCGGGACCGTATCCTTCGCGGCATGCTCTATCTGGAAACGACGCCCGCCGCGCGACTTCTGGCGGCGCTCCTGTCCAGTGCCTGCATGGCCTGCGCTTCGGTGAGTGAAACGACGCCGCCCGGGTTGCAGGTGCTCAAAGACGACTACGACGGCGCGACGATCGTGCGCCAGGCGCCGGTCAATTCGGGCAGCGACGCGGCCGGCGACTGGAACGCGCTGGGCTTCGAGTGGAAGTCGAAGTTCCCCAACCGCGTCGTGATCGCCGCCGGGACGCGCGGCGTCATCAACATCACGGACCTTGTGCTCGAGATCGACGGCGAGAACGCCGCCGTCAAGCGGGCGAGCGAACTGACCGACTACGGGGATTCGTCGACGGGCGAACGCTGGTCGATGCGGCGCTTCGAGGTCAGTTGGGCCGACTTCGAGCGCATGGCGACCGCGCATGCAGTCCAGGTGAGGGTCATCGGCGCGAACGAGATCTTCGTGACCTCGTTCGGTGCCGATCGGCCCGGCGCACCGGTCAACACAACCCTCCCCGCTTTCCGCGCCGAGGTGCGTAAGCAGCGCGGCGAAGAGCCGTAGGCACGCACCGCCACGCGTGCACCACCGCTTTGCGCGGTCGACGGCATTCGCGATGCGCGACTTCGGGCCGCCCGTGATCGTACGATTCCCGTGCTCGCCCCTCGTTGCTCGCTTGGCCGGCACAGTGGCGTCTCGCCCGATTCGGGACGACGAAGATGAAGAGGCTGACTGCAGCCCTGCCTGCCTTGACGATGGCGGCCCTTGCACTGGCGTTGCTCGTGCACGGCCCGATACCGCAATGGCCCGGCTACCACGACTTTGCCGACCTGCGCATGCTGGCCGGCATCCCGCGCGCTGCCGACGTCCTGTCCAACGTCGGCTTTGCCGTGGTCGGGATCGTGGGGCTGGTTGTGCTGAATTTCCGCGGCGGTCAGTGCGCCCTCGGTGCCGCGTGGTCAGGCTACGCGATGTTCCTCGTCGCGCTGGTCCTCACCGCGCTCGGGTCCGGCTTCTATCACCTGGTCCCCGACAACGCGCGGCTCGTGTGGGACCGTCTTCCGGTCGCGCTCGCGTGCGCGGGCCTTCTTGCCGGTGTACGTGCCGATACGCACGCCGACGGCCGCGCGCATGCAGTCGCGGCGGCATTGGCCGTGGCGGCGATCGCGAGCGTCCTCTGGTGGCACGTCACGGAAACGCGCGGGCAGGGCGACTTGCGACCGTACATCTTGATCCAGGCGGCGCCGTTGCTGCTCGTGCCGCTGTGGCAGGCGCGGGCACGCGCTCCGCGCGCCGACCGTCTCGCGTTTGGCGCCGCGCTGGTCCTGTACCTTGTGGCGCGCGCGGCGGAGTTGAACGACCGCGCGGTGTTCGACGCGCTCGGCTGGATCAGCGGCCACACGATCAAGCATCTGCTTGCAACCTGCGCCGCCGCGGTGATCGTTGCGAGGCTTGTCGCGCGTTCGCGCGCACGATCGCAGATCCCGGCCGCACCGAGACTTTCTTCGCCGCATCCGTTGCGAACACCGTAGTCATCGGACAGACTCACGCCGATGGCGAAAACGCGCGCGGATCTCTTGTTGCGGGGGGGCACGATCATCGACGGCAGCGGTGCGCCGCGCTGTCGCGGCGACATTGCGGTTGTGAACGGATCCATCGCGGCGGTCGATCTCTCGCTGGCGCAAGACGCCGCCCGGGTAATCGATCTGGAAGGCCTGGCCGTCGCGCCCGGCTTCATCGACGTGCACACGCACGACGACCGCCTGCTGCTGGCCGACCCGTCGATGGCGCCCAAGGTGAGCCAGGGCGTCACCAGCGTCGTGGTCGGCAACTGCGGGATCAGCCTCGCCCCGCTGGGAGGAAGCTCTGCGGTGCCGCCGCTCAATCTGCTAGCCAACGAGGGCGATACGCGCCACTTCGATTCGTTCGCGCAATACTTCGCGACGCTGGAGGCGCAGCCGGCCGCGATCAACTGCGCGGCATTGATCGGGCACACGACGCTGCGCGTCGTCACCATGACGGACCTCGAGCGCCCTGCGCAGCCGCACGAAATCGCCGCGATGCAGGCGCTTGTGCGAGAGGGACTCGCCGCCGGCGCGATCGGGGTTTCGACCGGCACCTACTACGCGCCGGCCGCCGCGGCGACGAGCGGCGAAATCAGGCAGGTCTGCGAACCCCTGCGCGGCACCCCGGCGTTGATCGCCTCCCACATCCGCGACGAAGGCGAGCGCGTGCTGGATGCGATGAACGAGGCGATCGCGATCGCGCACGACCTCGGCGTGCGCCAGGTGCTGTCGCACCACAAGGTGATCGGCCGCGCCAACTTTGGTCGCTCGCGCGAGACGCTTGCGCTGCTCGACGAGGCGCTCAGCACCCATGACGTGTGCCTCGACTGCTATCCCTATGCGGCGTCGTCGACTGTGCTGAGCAAGCGCGCCGCGCATCAGGCGCAGCGCGTGCTCATCGCGTGGTCGAAGGGACGACCCGAAGCCGCGGGGCGTTATCTCGACGAACTTGCCGCCGAAGCGGGCGTGCAAACCGACGAGCTGATCGACACCTTGCAGCCGGCCGGGGCGATCTATTTCTCGCTGGACGACGAGGATGTGGAGCGCATCCTCGCCCATCCGGAAACGATGATCGGATCGGACGGACTGCCGCACGACGAGTTTCCGCACCCGCGCTTGTGGGGCACGTTTCCGCGCGTCCTCGGACACTACGCGCGCGAACGCCGCCTGTTCACGCTCGAGCAGGCGGTGCACAAGATGACGGGCCTGCCGGCGCGCCGGTTCGGCCTGGCGGGACGCGGCCTGATCGCACCCGGCTGCAGCGCCGACCTGGTCGTCTTCGATCCCGATCGGATCGCCGACACGGCGACGTTCGCACGGCCGAAGGTGGCGGCGGCCGGCATCCTTTCGGTCTATGTCAACGGCACGGCGGCGTGGCAGGAGGGCCGCAGCACGGGCGCACGGACCGGCCGGATCCTGCGGCGGACGCATTGAGACGAGTGATACATGGCGCTTGAAAGAATCAAACCCCTGCCGAGGCGAATGTGCCGAGCCCGATCAATCCGTTCTCGACGCTGACCGATCTCGCCGGTGCGCTCGCGCGACGCGACCTGAGCGCGCTCGAGCTTGCCGATTACTACTTGGCACGCATAACGCGCGCCAACCCCAAGTTGAACGCGTTCGTAACGGTCGAGCCGGAACTTGCGCGCAGCCTGGCGATCGCCTCCGATGCGCGACGTGCCGCCGGCGTACTGCTCGGGCCGCTCGATGGCCTGCCGATCGCGCTGAAGGATCTTCTGGAGATCGAGGGCCGCGTGACCACGGTCGGCTCCGCGATATGGCGGCAGCGACGCAGCAAGGAAACGGCTGTCGCGGTCGAACGCCTGCTCGCGGCCGGCATGGTGATCCTGGGCAAGACGCAGATGGTCGAGTTCGCGTTCGGCGGCTGGGGCGCAAATCCGAAGCTCGGCACGCCGTGGAATCCATGGGACCTGACGATGCACCGCGTTCCCGGCGGCTCGTCGAGCGGTTCCGGGGTGGCCGTTGCCGCCGGCCTGGCACCGTCGGCGATCGGATCGGACACGGGCGGCTCCGTGCGCATTCCCGCGTCCCTGGTCGGCATCACGGGCCTCAAGACCACGAGCGGACTCATCAGCCTGCGCGGCGCGTTTCCGCTGAGTCCGACGCTCGATACGATCGGCCCGATGACCCGCAGCGTCGATGACGCGGCGCTTCTCGCCGCCGCGATGGCCGAGCCGGAACTCTGCGGGCACCTCGCGCGCACCGCAGCCGACCCGGGACGGCTCGACGGCAGGCAGATCATGCTGCTGGCACCGGACCAGGCGCCGATCATGGTCGATCCGGCCGTTGCGGCGGCGGTCGACGATGCGCGCCGCGTCCTGCAGTCGCTCGGCGCACGCATCATCGAGCGCCGCTTTCCCTTCGACTTCGGCGATCTCATGCGCCGCAACGGTCAGCTGATCGCCGCCGAGGCCTATTGCGTCCATCGTGCGTACGTCGAAGACGAGGCGCTGCCGATCGGCCCATGGGTGCGCAACCGGCTGCTGAGCGGCAAGGCGATCGCGGCCGCCGACTACATCGAAACCCTCGCACATCGGCGCGCCGCGTGCCAGCAATGGATCGAATGGATGGGCGACGCGGATGCGCTGCTGACGCCGACCCTGCCCATGGCGGCGTGCCGGGTGGAGGAGGTCGACGAGACCACGACGCCGCTTGCCGCGTTCACGCGCGCGGGCAACTATCTCGATGCGTGCGCGCTATCGCTGCCGGCAGGCTTTGCGCCGGGCGGGCTCCCGGTGGGAATCCAGTTGCTCGGCAAGCCATTCGACGAAGCCCGGCTGCTGGACATCGGCCGGGCGTTCCAGCGCACGACGGCCTGGCATCTGCGGACCCCGGATGTCTCGGCGTTGTTCGACCGCGAAGTTTCAACCTGAGCCGAAATCGAAGGATGGCGGCCGATCCGGGGCACGAGATCGCTCGGGACGACCCGTGATGAGCGGATGAAGATCGCGGTCATCGGCGGCGGACCCGCAGGCCTGTTTTTCGCCTACCTGATGAAACGTGGCGAGGCCGCGCACGACATCGTCGTGGTCGAGCGCGATCCGGAAGGCGCGACGTACGGCTGGGGCGTGGTGTTTTCCGACGTGGCGCTCGCGTTCGTGCGCGAGATCGCGCCCGACCTGTACGCGTCGATGACGCGCAACCAGGAGGTGTTCGGCGCAATGGCCATCGTGCATCGCGGCCGCCAGGTGCCGCTCGCCAACAACACCTTTCACCGCATGGCGCGCATCGATCTGCTGCACGCGCTGCACCGGCATTGTCGCGCGGTGGGCGTGGCGATCGAATTCGGCCGCCGCTGCGACGACGTGAGCGAGTTTTCGGATCGCGACCTGGTCGTGGCGGCCGACGGCGCCAACAGCGTGATCCGCACCCGGCATCGCGATGCTTTCGTGCCGACGCTCGACGTGCGGCCGAACTACCTCGCCTGGTACGGCACCACCCGCCTGTTCGATCCGCTGTCGCTGATCTTCCGCACCAACCAGGATGGACTGGTGATCGCGCATGCGTACCGGTACAGCCGCACGCACAGCACGTTTCTCGTCGAGTGCGATCCGCGGACCTTCGAGCGCGCCGGCCTCGCGGCGATGTCGGAAGCCGACAGCATCGCCTACTGCGAGCGCGCGTTCGCCGACGACCTGCAAGGCCAGCGGCTGCTGTCGAACCGCTCCAGCTGGTTTCGCTACACGATCGTCAGCAACCGGAACTGGCATCACGGCAACCTGGTCCTGCTCGGCGACGCGCTGCGCACGGGACATCCGTCGGTTGGCTCGGGCACCCGGCTTGCGATGCAGGATTCGATCGCGCTGTTCGAAGCGTATCGCGAGTGCGGCGCTGACGTGCCGACGATGCTAGAGCGCTTCGTCGCGATCCGCCGGTCCGGCTCGGACGCACTCCAGCAGGCAGCGATTCGCAGCACGGAGTGGTACGAAAACCTCGGCCCGAAGCTCGCGCTCGATCCGGTCTCATTCGCCTACGACTACCTCACCCGCAGCGGCCGCGTGTCGCATGCGGATGTGCGCCAGCGCGACCCGAAGCTGGCGGCGGCGTTCGAAGCGCTGCATCCGGAGCGGTTTGCCTGACTGGTCCTGTCATCCCGAGCCGAAGGCGATCTCGGCCCGGCGGCCGCCGGGATCCGCGCGTTCGCTCAGGATGACGTTGACTCAGTATCCGCGCGACACCGCCAGTCGATCGGCATGGAACGCGGCATCGCCGAACAGCTCCTGCAGTACGCGCGCGCGTTTCATGAACAGGCCCAGGTCGAGTTCGTCGGTCATGCCCATGCCGCCGTGCATCTGCACGGCTTCCTGCACCGCGCGCGTGACGCTGCTGCCCGCGCGAGCCTTGGCGACCGCGGCTGCGGCCCACGCATCGCCCGCCCCGGCATCGAGCCGGGTCGCGGCATGTGCCACGGCCGCGCGCGCAAGTTCGATGTCGCAGTAGAGCATCGCGGCCCGGTGCTGCAGGGCCTGGAATTCGCCGATGCGCCGATCGAACTGCTTGCGCTCCTTGAGGTAGGCGAGCGTCCGCGCGAATACCTCGTCGGCGATACCCAGCATCTCCGCGGCAACCGCGACCCGGCCGGCATCGAGCGCGGCCCGCAATGCGACCGCGCCCGGCTGTGCGCCGCAGAGCAACGCGTCGGCGCCGACGGCCACGTCGGCGAAACGGACACGCGCCGCGTTGTGGGCATCGACCATGATCACGCGCTCGACCTCGATGCCCGGGGTCAGGCGAGGGACGACGAACAGCGCGATGCCGTGCGCATCGTCGGTTGCACCCTCGGTTCGCGCGGCGACTAGCAGCCAATCGGCAACGTGGCCGTCGAGAACGAACGTCTTCTGTCCGCCGAGGCGCCAGCCCTCGCCGGCACGGGCCGCCCGCAGTGCGATGCGATCGGGTCGGTGCTTCGAGATCTCGTCCACGGCCAGGGTCGCGATGACCTCACCGCGCGCGAGGGGCGGCAGCAGCCGCGCTTGCTGCGCGGTGTCCGCGCCCTGCAGGATCGCGCTCACCGCGACCACGCCCGAGGCGAGAAACGGCGATGCGGTGAGATGGCGTCCGATCTCCTGCATCAGAAGGCCGACTTCACCGTGTCCGAGGCCGAGCCCGCCGTGCGCTTCGGGCACGAGCATCGCCGTGTAACCCATCTCGATGAACGACTTCCACAGCGGGCGCGAGAAGCCGTCGGCATCGCGCGTGTCGCGCAGCCTGCGCAATTGCGCGACCGGCCCCTTCTCGGCGAGGAACGTGCGCGCGCTGTCGCGCAGCAACGTCTGTTCTTCGGTCAGGACGAAGGTCATCGGCCTCAGGCTCCGGGCAGGTCGAGGATGCGCCGGGCGACCACGTTGAGCTGGATTTCGCTGGTTCCGCCTTCGATCGAGTTGCCCTTGGTGCGCAGCCAGGTGCGCGCCGCGGATCCGTGGCTGGAGCGCTCGCTTTCCCACTCGAGCGCATCGCTGCCACCGGCGGCGATGAGGAGCTCGTGTCGGCGCTTGTTCAGCTCGGCGCCGTAGTACTTCAAGGCCGACGAATAGGCAGGGTTCGCCCGGCCCGCTTTGGCGAGTTCGCCAAACCGTTCCAGCATGAGGCGAAACGCCGCCTCGTCGATCTCGAACTCCGCGATCTGCGCGCGCAGGATCGGGTCGCTCAGGCGGCCGCGATCGTCCATTCCCGGAAGGGCAGCAGCCTGAAGGCCGAGCGGCTTGGGCAACGCGCGATCGCCGATCGCACTGATCATCTCGCGCTCATGCGTCAGCAGATATTTCGCCACCTCCCAGCCGGCACCCGGACTGCCGACCAGGTTGCGCTTTTCCACGCGCACGCCGTCGAAGAAGGTCTCGCAGAACGGCGACTTGCCCGAGATGAGCAGGATCGGCCGGGTGCTGACGCCAGGGCTCGCCATGTCGAACAGCACGAAGCTGATGCCGGTGTGCTTCTTCGCCTCGCTCTCCGAGCGCACGAGGCAGAAGATCCAGTCGGCCTTGTCCGCGTAGGAGGTCCAGATCTTCTGGCCGTTGACGATGTAGTGATCGCCGCGATCGTCGGCGCGCGTCTGCAGCGAAGCGAGATCGGAGCCGGCGTTCGGCTCCGAGTAGCCCTGGCACCAGCGGATCTCTCCGCGCGCGATCTTCGGCAGGTGCTCGCGTTTCTGCGCTTCGGTGCCGAACTTCAGCAGCGCCGGCCCGAGCATCCAGATGCCGAAGCTCGCCAGCGGCGCGCGGCAACCGAGCGCACGCATCTCCTGCACCAGGATGGCGGCTTCGCCCGCGCTCAGGCCGCCGCCGCCGTAGTCGCGCGGCCACGCCGGCACAGTCCAGCCGCGCGCCGCCATGCGCTCGAGCCACACGCGCTGCGCCTCGGATGCGAAGGTCCAGTTGCGCCCGCCCCAGCAAAGATCGTCTTCGCTGGCCATCGGACGGCGCATCTCCGGCGGGCAGTTCGACGCCAGCCATGCGCGCGCTTCGTTTCGGAATGCCTCGAGCTCGGTGGTCGGTGTCATGACCGTCGCCTGTTCAGATCGTCACGCCGCCGTCGACCACGACCGCCTGGCCGGTCATGAACGAGCTTGCCCTCGACGCGAGGAAAACCGCGGCGCCCGCGATCTCGTCGGGCTCGCCGATGCGGCCCAATGGTGCGCCCGAGGTGGCGCGCTTGAGCGTCTCCGGGTTCTCCCAGAGCGCGCGGGCGAAATCGGTTCTGACCAGCCCGGGCGCAATGCAATTGACGCGCACGTTGTGTCGCCCGTATTCGACCGCGAGGTTGCGGGCGAGCTGGAAGTCGGCGGCCTTGGAGACGTTGTAGGCACCGATGACGGGCGACCCGCGCAGCCCACCGATCGACGAGATGATGATGATCGATCCCTCCTTGCGCTCGATCATCTGCGGCACCGTGAAGTTGATCAGCCAGTGGTTGGCGATCACGTTGTTCTCGAGGATCTTGCGGAACTGGTCGTCTTCGATGTTCGCCAGCGGCCCGTAGTAGGGATTCGACGCCGCGTTGCAGACGAGCACGTCGATCCGCCCCAACTGACGATTGGTCTCGTCGACCAGGTTGCGCAGGTCCTCCTTGCGCGAGATGTTGGCGGCGATCGGGATCGCTGCCGCGGTCCCACGAGCGTGGTTGATGGCGGCAGCGACTTCCCCGCAGGCATCGGCCTTGCGTGAGGAGATGACCACACGTGCGCCGTGCTCGGCAAGCCGCTCGGCGATCGCCTTGCCGATGCCGCGCGACGAGCCGGTGATCACCGCAACCTTGCCGGACAAATCGAACAGGGACATTTGGCTCTCCACGTCGTCGCGCGCCGCCGGGTTGAAAACCGCAAGTATCGAACGCGCCGGGGCCCACCCAATGCTGCAACGCGGGTCGGCGCCTGGAAGGGAGACCGGGTGCCAGCTCCGCGCAAGCTCGTCCATGGAACGCCGTTCCCCTCGTAGCATGCCCGTTCAAACCGCGCACCCGGAGGCAGCATGGCGATCGACTTCGTCTACTGGCTTGCTCAGACCCCGCAGGATCACCAGCAGCAATTCGTCGATGCGCAGCGACGCGGGTACAAGACCGTCTCGCTGTGCCTGTCCGGACGGGTGCAGGCACCGCGTATCACCGCGGTGATGCTGAAGGATCCGGCGCACGCATCCGAGAGCTTCGAATTGATGCCGGAGCACGCGTGGTCCACGACGCTTGCCAGCAAGGCCGGTCAGGGGGGGGTGGGTCCCTGCATCGTCAGCGGCGTGGGGCCCGGCGGCGCTGCCGTCTTCGCGGCGGTGTTTCGCGCCGTCGATCCGTCGCAACAGGTGTTGAAGGACCTGGATTCGAACGGGCTCGCGGCACAGCAAGACCTGGCCTGGCGCAGCGGGCAGATACTCGGTTCGATCGATGCCTACGGGACGGCGACGGCTCCGCGCTTCGTCGCGGTATGGGTTCCGAACGTCTCGCCCGTCGCCTGGAACCTGGACGCGGCCTCGACGCTGCGGCCGCGCGCCGACTTCGAGCGGCGGTTGAACGCGATCGCCGCGCAGCGGGGTCGCCTGTCGCTCGTGACCGGGACACCGGGCCGGCGTTTCCTCGGCCTCTTCGTCGACGACAGGGTGCCGCATTGGAATGCGGAGTTCGACCTCGACGCCACTGCGCTCGAGGCACGCATCACGGCGATGCAACGGCGCGGACTTGCTCCGCTGCGCATCTGTGCGAAGGGCGATGCGGCGAGCCTCCGCTTCAGCGTGCTCTTTGCCGACAGCGAGCAGGCATCGCCCCGCACGTTCCGCTCGCACGGACCGACCTCGATCACGGCGCTCGACGGGTTGATGGAGGGTTTCATGCGGGCCAATGCCACGCGCGGCGCGTCCCTCGCCGTCACGTCCGGCACCAGGCTCGTCTACGTGCGTGGCTACACGTTCGCCGAACCCGACGAGCCCGACGTATTGCCGACGACCTTGTTCCGCCTGGCGAGCGTCTCGAAGCTCCTCGGTGCGATCGCGATCCAACAACTCATCCAGCAGGGCAGCGCCGCACTTGACCAGACCGTCCAGTCGATCCTCGGTCTCAAGTCGCCGGGAGGAGGGCCGCCAGCGGATCCGCGCTTCGGGTGCGTGACGCTGCGCGATCTGCTGACGATGACGTCCGCTGTGGACCAGAGTGCGTTCTGGCAGAGCGACGTGGCCGCTCAGGCATCCGGCAAGCCGCTCCCGGCGACTCCGGAACAGATGTTGTCGTTGATCGCGTCGAGGAGCCTGAGCGCGAATCCGGGCAACTGGGACAACGCGGCCTACAACAACACGGGATACTTTGTCCTGGGCCAGGTTGCCGCCCGCGTGAGAGGCGAAGCCGATTTTGCGGGCACGATCGTGAAGCCCTTGCTCGTACCGCTCGGCATCACCCGCATCCGCGGATCGCGCAGCCTGCTTGCCGATCAGCCGGCCGACGAAGCGCGCTATTACCTTGTGAACCTGAAGCGAAGCAGCGACGCCGACGACCTGCTTTCGCTCGATGTCGGTTCGAGCATCCGCACCGCGGACCGGCCGACGGTCCCGGGCCAGTATGGCGTGGGTGACTTCGAAATGTACGGCGCAGGCGGCGGAATGTCGGCGGCGGCAACCGATCTGGCGCGCATCCTCGCGGCACTGACGTGGCGCGACAAGCGCAATCCGATGCTTTCGGACACTTCGCTGGAGGTGTTCTTCGGCAACGCCGTCCGCGCGACTGCCGTGCTGACCGGGCCCGATGCACACGGGTACTTCGGATGGGATGGCGCCTGGCTGAACCCGGACGACTCGGTGATGGCGTGCAAAGGCGGCTGGCTGGGCGGCGACCAGAGCTTCGCCTGGTTGTCCACCCAAGGCGACGGCATGGGCGTCGTGCTGCTGATCAACACCAATGAACAGGACGAAAGCGATACCGGATTCGGGTTCGGCGATCTGCTGAACAAGGTGACCGGGCAGGCCGCGATGCAGGACTGGAGCATGGCACCCGATCTGTTCGTCAACTTCGGGATGCCGCCGCTCGTTCCGCAGCCGATCGTCAAGCCGCCGCCCCTGCTGCAGCCCGCAAAGGCGTTGTCACAGAGGGTGAAGCAGGTGGCTGCCGCAGAGCGCGTCTCGATGACACCGCGTCCAGGCGTCGCGACGACACCCGCGCGCGCCGCACCGCGGGGTCGAAAGCGACCAGCGCAGCGGGGCTGAGCGGCGCATGCACCTCACGCCACCTCTCGAACCTTACATTCGCCCGCGCGCCGCCCCCGTCGCGTGCGATCAGCGCGGATTGCACTGATGCAAATTGCCGACGGCCGAGGTGCGTCGAACCGATCGAGCATGACCCTCTCGCCCGAGCAACCGACGCCGCCCGCTGCGCGCTATCACGAGAAGCGCGAGGCCTTGATGGACGCGGCAGCGCGCCTGTTCAACACCCAGGGCGTCAAGGGGGCGACGCTGACACGCATCGCGGCGAGCGTGGGCCTCGTCACGAACAGCGTCACTTACTACTACCGCAGGAAGGAGGACCTCGCGCGGGCCTGCTTCCTGCGCTCGATCGCGGCCCGCGATGCGCTCGCCGGCGAAGCTGCGGACGGATCGACTGTCGCCGAGCGGCTGGGAAACCTTTTCCGCCGTTATGCGCAACTGCTTGCCGACATGGAATCCGGCCGCCATCCGCAGCTGCTCAACTTCAACGACATCCGGTCGCTACCGAGCCCGCACGCCGAGGACGTGTTCGACGCCTATACGGACATGTTCCGTCGCGTTCGCCGGCTGGCCAAGGGGCCTGAGACAGCACACCTGGCGCGCGACGACCTGAATGCGCGCGCGCACGTCGTGCTCTCGATCGCGCATTGGCTGCGATCGTGGATCGAAAGCTACGAGCTCGAGGAGTATCCGTACATGGCCGATCGGATCAGCGACATATTGCTGCGCGGCCTGGCCGGCTCCGGCACGTGGGGTGCCGCCGCTGGCGAACTCGCGTGGCGCCTGGCCCCGGAGACGATGGGCGCGCCGGAGGCTTTCCTCTGCGCGGCGACGGTGCTCGTCAACGAGCAGGCTATCGCGGCGCTTCGGTCGACAGGATCTCGGCGCGCCTGAACGTGACGAAGGGCTCGTTCTATCACCATCGCGACACGAAACACGACCTGATCACCGCATGTTTCGAACGGACGTTCTCGGTGGTGCGCCAGGCCTTGCGCCTGGCCGAGGCCGGCACCGGATCCGGCTCGGATCGTGCATGCGCGGCAACCCGCGCGCTGGTGCGCTTTCAGCTCACGGCGGGTGGGCCGCTGCTGCGGACCTCCGCGATCAGCGCGCTGCCGGATCAGGAGCATCGCGACCGCATACGCCAGACGATGTATCGGTTGACCGAACGCATGGCGAGCCTGGTGGTGGACGGCATGATGGACCGCTCGATCCGACCGCTCGACTCGTCCATCGCTGCGCGCGCGATCTTCGCTTCGATCAACGCGGCCGCCGAACTGTATCGCTGGGTGCCGGGCGCGACGATGGACAGCGTCGCCGACCTCTACGCACGCTCGATCTTCGAGGGCCTGCTGTGCCCGGCCGCGCCGGGCCGCTGAGGATCGCTGCTAGGGCTGCAGGACGACGCGCCCGACGACGCGGCCGTGCGCGAGATCGTGCAATGCCTGGTTGACGCTCGGCAGCGGTCGCAGGTCGAGCGGAATCTGCGGCAGCGAAACGCGCTGCGCGAGCCCGATCAGGTCGCGCAGGTCCTCGAGGCTGCCGACGTAGGAGCCGCTGATCCGCAGCGATTTCAGCGCGAACATCGGCAGCGGCATGCGAAATTCGCCGCCGAACAGGCCGACGATCACGACCTGCCCGGTACGCCGCACCAGGTTCACAGCGAGCGACGAACTCGCTTCGCTGCCGACGAAGTCGACGGCACCGGCGATGTTGAAGCCGCAGGCCCTGCCGATGGTCTTGACGGCCTCCGGCATGCCGGGGTCGAAGGCGAGCGCCGCACCGTGCTCGAGCGCCGCGGTGCGCTTCGCAGGATCGGGATCGATGGCCACCACGCGCGCCTTCGACAACGCGGAGCAAAGCGCCACCGCGGTCATGCCCACGCCGCCGCAGCCGACGATCGCGACGTGATCGTCGGCCCTCATCGGGTCGAGCTTGCCGATGGCGCCGTAGGCGGTGATACCGGCGCAAGCGAACGTGGCGGCGCGTTCGGGCGCGAGCCCACCGATGGGCACCAGATAGCGCTCGTGTCGCACCCGCACCAGGTCCGCGTAGCCGCCCGGCACCTGGATGCCGAGGTTGCGCGACGCCTTCGGGCACAGGTGATCGTCGCCGCGTTCACACACCGCGCATGCACCGCAGCCCAGCCACGGATACACGACGACAGGCGCGCCGGGCGCGAGGTCGGGCACGTCGGGGCCGATCTCGACCACCGTGCCACAGATCTCGTGCCCCATCGTGACCGGCAGCTGGGTGCCGGCGCGCTCGAGCGAAGACAGCTTGCCGCCGCCCATGTCGAAGCCGCCGGCCTGGATATGCAGATCGGAGTGGCACATGCCGCAGTGGGTGACGCGGACCGTCACCTCGTGGCCCGCCGGAGGTGCCAGTTCGTCGGCCTGCTGCTCCAGCGCCCCGCCCCAGCGCCGGAACGCCCAACGATGTGCGCAGCGGTAGTTCATGCGGGCCTCCACCGGTTTGCCGCGGTCAACGGTAGCACCGCAGGCCGGAAAAATGCATCGGACGCGGAATTCGCCGATGCAGCCGAAAGGCATTCGAACGGATCCGCTTCGATCCGCGAAAATCCGCCTCGGACATCTATACGCTGCGCGCGTTGATCGGCGGAGGCACGATGCTCGACGGTTTTGTCCCCTGGCCCTCTGAGCTTGCCGCCGCGTACCGGCGCGACCGGATCTGGGAGGGGATCACGGTTGCCGAGATGGTCGAGCGAACCGCGCATGCGCTGCCGGACAAGATCGCCGTCGTTCACGGCGCGACCCGGATCGGCTACGCCGAGCTGATCCGCCAGGCGCGCCAGCTCGCCGGCGCGCTGCTCGATTGCGGCATCGGGCCGCACGACCGGGTCGTGATGCAGTTGCCGAACACACCCGCCTTCATACAGCTCTACCTCGCCCTCAACACCATCGGCGCGATCCCGGTGATGGCGCTGCGTGCGCACCGGCATGCGGAGGTGCGGCACTTCATCGACGCCTCCGGTGCCGTCGCGTACGCGATCCCGGACCGCATCGGCGGGTTCGACTACCGGACCATGGCCGACGAAATGCGCCTGGCATTCCCGCAGCTGCGCGCGATCATCGTCGATGGCGACGCCGGTCACGGGCAGATCGCTTTCGAAGCTTTGCTGGCACGTGGCCGGGGCGAAGCCGAACTCGCGTTGCGCCTGGCTGCGGTGCGGCCCGCGGCCGGCGACGTGAGCACGATGCTGCTTTCGGGCGGCACGACCTCGATGTCGAAGCTGATCCCGCGCACGCACGACGACTACGTTCTGAATGCACGCGTGTGCGCGCAGGCCGGCGGATTCGACCGCGGCACTGTGCTGGGCGTGATCCTGCCGCTCGGGCACAACTACAACCTCGCTTCCCCGGGCATGCTCGGCACGTTCTACGCGGGCGGCACCGTGGTCCTGTTGCGGAGCACCGACAGCGACGAGATCTTCGCCAGCGTTGCGCGCGAACGGGTCAGCGTGCTGGCCGCCGCGGTGCCGCTGATCGCCAACTGGCTCAACGCTGGCGTGGCGGGACGCCACGACCTCGGCTCGCTGCGGGTCGTGCAGAACGGCGGCGCACGCCTGCCGCCCGAGTTGCGTGCCCGCCTGCGGAGGTGCTTCGGGTGCACGCCGCAGGAGATCTACGGAACCGCCGAAGGGCTCATCAACATGACCCGGCTCGGCGATGCGGACGATCTGCTCCTGCACAGCTCCGGCGCACCGGTGAGCGAACTGGACGAGGTCCGCGTCGTCGACGACGAGGGCCACGACGTGGCCGACGGCGGTGCCGGCGAGCTGGTGACGCGCGGTCCGTACACGATCCGCGGCTACTACAACGCGGCGGAGATCAATGCCGAGGCGTTCCTGCCCGGCGGCTGGTACCGGATGGGCGACATCGTCCGCAAGTGCGGCCGCTACGTCTATACGGAAGGTCGGCGCAAGGACCTGATCAACCGCGGCGGCGAGAAGATCAGCTGCGACGAGATCGAGAACCTGATCTTTGCCCATCCGGCGGTGAAGTCGGTCGTGCTGGTGGCGATGCCGGATCCCGTGTTCGGCGAAAAGGCGTGCGCGTGCGTGATACTCAAGCCGGGCGCGGCGCTGGTTCTTGCGGAGCTGCTCGCATTCCTGCGTGCGCAGAGGATCGCTTCGTTCAAGCTTCCCGAGCGGCTCGAGATCATGGACGAGTTTCCCGTGAGTCCGGTCGGCAAGATCTTGAAGCGGCAGCTGCGCGAGATGATTGCGGAGAAGGTTGCTCGAGAAACAGCGCGTCGAATGCCCCCACCCCAACCCTCCCTGGCGGGCGGGCAAGGGGGCTGAGTCCCTCCAAACAGAACCGCGTATCACGCAAAGGAACCCCATGGGCCCACTCGCCGGCTTGCGTATCGTCGAACTCGCGAGCATCGGTCCCGGGCCGATGTGCGCGATGCTGCTGGCCGACCTCGGCGCCGACGTCGTGCGCGTCGACCGCATCGAACCGGGCGGACTCGGCATCGGCATGTCGACCAGCTTCGATGTCTGCGCGCGCAACCGCCGCTCGATCGCGCTGGACCTCAAGCGTGCGGAGGCACGCGCCGTAGTGCTGCGGCTGGTCGAACGGGCCGATGTCCTGATCGAAGGTTTTCGGCCGGGCGTCGCCGAGCGGCTCGGCCTGGGGCCGGACACCTGTCTCGCGCGCAACGCCCGGCTCGTCTACGGCCGCATGACCGGATTCGGCCAGGACGGACCGCTGGCGCAAGCGGCCGGACACGATCTGAACTACATCGCGCTCACCGGCGCGCTGCACGCCATCGGCCCCAAGGACGGGGCGCCGCTGCCGCCGCTGAACCTGGTCGGCGACTACGGCGGCGGGGCCCTCTACCTGGCGCTGGGGATCCTGGCGGCATTGTTCGAGCGCGATCGGTCCGGAACCGGTCAGGTCGTCGACGCGGCGATGATCGACGGCGCCGCGTCGTTGATGTCGATCTTCTACGGCCTGCGTGCCGCGGGTTCCTGGCAGGCCGCGCGTGGCAGCAACCTGCTCGACGGCGGCGCACCGTTCTACAGCGCATACAAAACGAGCGACGGCAGGTACGTTTCGATCGCG
>Ga0335077_10000494_pt1 | contig 43711 bp, 38 predicted proteins | sample Lox_Sample_31_FD_207151 | JGI IMG/M metagenome (GOLD analysis project Ga0335077, IMG submission 207151) | Soil microbial communities from Loxahatchee National Wildlife Refuge, Florida, United States - Lox_Sample_3.1 | ecosystem: Environmental > Terrestrial > Soil > Wetlands | place: USA... | reverse complement strand
GTCCTTCCAGGAACCGTCGAAAGGCCGGCATCTCCTCCGGCGGCACCTGCATCCCCACCAGGACGCGGCCGTAGTCGGCACCGTGATTGCGATAGTGGAAGAGGCTGATGTTCCAGTCGGAGCGCATAGAGTTCAGAAACTCCATGAGCGCGCCGGGCCGCTCGGGGAATTCAAACCGGTAGAGCAGCTCGTGGCTGGCGAGCGGAGCATGGCCGCCGACCAGGTACCGCACGTGCAACTTCGCCATCTCGTTCCGGGACAGGTCGAGAGTCGGGAAGCCCCGGCGCTCGAGCCGCCGCGCGACTTCCCGGGCCTCTCCCCGCCCTTGTACCTCGAGCCCGACGAAGACCCGTGCGATGTCCGCATCGGCCATCCGGTAGTTGAATTCCGTCACGTTCCGTGGACCGATCGTCGAACAGAAGGCCTTGAAGCTGCCGGGGCGCTCGGGGATCGTGACGGCGAGGATCGCCTCCCGCTGCTCCCCCACCTCCGCCCGCTCGGCCACGAAGCGCAGCCGGTCGAAGTTGATGTTGGCGCCGCTCGCGATGGCTACGAGCTCCCGGCCCCGCGCGCGGTGGTGGGCGACCCAGGCCTTCACGCCGGCCACCGCCAGTGCGCCGGCCGGCTCGAGGATGCGACGAGTATCCTCGAACACATCCTTGATCGCGGCGCAGATCGCGTCGTTGTCGACGCGGATCATTTCGTCCACCAATTGTCGGGCCAGCCGGAACGGCTCCTGGCCGACTCGGCGGACGGCGACGCCGTCGGCAAACAGTCCGGCATGGCGCAAGGTGATGCGTCGACCGATCTCGAGAGACTGGGCCATCGCGTCGGCATCCACCGGCTCGACGCCGATGATGCGAACCGACGGCTGGAGCTGCTTGATGCAGGCGGCCACCCCGGCGATCAGGCCGCCGCCCCCTACAGGCACGAATACGGCATCCACGGGGCGCGACGCCTGGCGGAGGATCTCGAGGCCGATCGTTCCCTGCCCGGCGATCACTTCCGGATCATCGTAAGGGTGGACGAAGGTGAGCTTCCGCCGGCGCGCGATTGACCGCGCCTGCGTGTAGGCCTCGTCGTAGGTGTCACCGTGCAGGACCACCTGCGCCCCGCGCGATCGGACGGCGTTCACCTTGATCCGTGGCGTCGTCACCGGCATCACGATCGTCGCCCGGCACCCCAGGCGCTGGGCCGCCAATGCGACCCCCTGGGCGTGATTGCCGGCGGAGGCGGCGATGACCCCGCGCCGCCGGGCATCGGCCTTGAGCTGGACCATCCGGTTGTATGCGCCACGCAGCTTGAAGGAGAAGACGGGTTGCATGTCCTCCCGCTTGAGCAGCACCCGGTTGCCGAGCCGGTCGGAGAGTATGGGCGCGAGTTCGAGCGGCGTCTCCGACGCCACGTCGTAGACGCGGGCATTGAGAATCCGGCGGAGGTAATCGCGGGGCATGAGGAACCCGGGCACAGGACTTGGCGAACCGGAGGCCGCGGACCGGCCTCGCAGGCTCGAACCGTCGAACGCTAGCCGGACATGGGGGACCCCGGTAGCGGTGGTCCGGATCCACCGACATACTTTACGCGCCTTTCGATCGGGCCTACCCCAACCCCAGACTCGGAATGTTCGCCTTCCTCCGTCGCCTGTCCCTGACCAGCTGGATCGTCATCGCCATGATCACCGGCGTGGTGGTCGGGTATCTCGACCACAGCGTGTGGCACGGGGCCGACCTCGGGCCGATTCTCCAGCCGCTGTCGTCGATCTTCCTGCGAATGATCAAGTCGATCGTCGCCCCCCTGGTGTTCTCGAGCCTGGTCGTGGGGATCGCCGGCCATGGCGACGATCTGCGTCGAGTGGGGAGACTGGCCTTCCGCTCGATCCTCTACTTCGAGATCGTGACCACCGTGGCGTTGATGGTGGGACTGGGAGCCGTCAATCTCGCCCGCCCCGGCGACGGCGTTCAACTCGCGGCCAGCGCCGACACCACCCAGATCCAGCGGCTTTCCACGGAGCAGCCAACCCTGGCCGGCGTACTCGAGCACACCGTGCCGGCCAGCATCGTGGAAGCCGCCGCTCGCAACGAAGTGCTGCAGATCGTCTTCTTCGCCGTGTTGTTTTCCATCGGGCTGGCGCAGGCCAAGGGGAAGCACAAGCAGACGGTGCTGTCGTTCTTCGAGGGCCTCGCGGAGGTGATGTTCAAGGTGACCGGCCTGGTCATGAAGTTCGCGCCCATCGGCATTGGCGCGGCCATCGCGGTCACAATCGGCCATGGCGGCCTCGGCGTACTGGGAAGTCTCGCGAAACTGGTCGGCACTCTCTACGTCGCGCTGGTCGTCTTCCTCCTGGTGGGCCTGCTCCCGATCGCACTGCTCTTCCGGATACCACTGCGCGAGTTCTGGCGCCACGTGAAGGAGCCCTGGCTGATCGCCTTCTCCACGGCCTCGTCGGAAGCCGCACTCCCGGTTGCGATGGAGAACCTCGAGCGCTTCGGCGTGCCCAAGCGGATCGTCTCGTTCGTCCTGCCGACGGGTTATTCGTTCAACCTCGACGGCTCGACGCTGTATCTCGCCGTGGCTTCTGTTTTCATCGCGCAGGCCGCCGGGGTAAGCCTTACGCTCGGTAACCAACTTGTCATGATGCTCACCCTGATGCTCACCAGCAAGGGCGTCGCCGCGGTCCCGAGGGCCTCGCTGGTGATTCTCTCCGGCACGCTCGCCACCTTCCACCTGCCGCTGGAGGGCGTAGCGGTGATCCTCGGGGTGGACGCCCTGATGGACATGGCGCGCACCTCCGTCAATCTGCTGGGCAATTGCCTCGCCTCGGCGGCGATGGCCCGTTGGGAAGGAGAGTGGGGGGAGCAGGCTGCGGTGTGAGAGCGGGGCGCGCGGCCCGAGGGGCCACGTCTGCAACTTTTTCGGCAGCTGCCGCGTCTATACCCGAACTCCTCGACAAGGATCTGACGTCCCATGCTGCTCCGCCTCGCCGTCCTGGCGTTGGGTGCCGGGAGCCCCGCCGTCTCCGCGCCCATCAGCAATATTCAGTACGACATCACCTTCAACCGCCAGACGGCGGCACGGCATTCGCTCAGCGTGAGCATGCGATTCGACGTCTCGGGTAGCGGAGATGTTCTGCTCTCCCTCCCCAGCTGGACCCCGGGCGCCTATGAGATCGACAACTTTGCACGCTGGGTCTCGGCCTTTCAGGCCACCGCGTCAGGGTCGCCGCTCCACTGGGACAAGCTCGATTACGACACCTGGCGCATCCGGCCGGCGGGGGCCAGGCAGGTCACCGTCGCATTTGACTACCTGGCCGATTCCCTCGACAACGCCATTGCGTGGAGCCGCCCAGACTTCGCGTTCTTCAACGGGACCAACGTTCTGCTCTACCCGGAAGGTCGCAGCCTGGACTTCCCCGCCACGGTCCGGATTCACACCGAGAGCGACTGGATGGTCGCCAGCGCCATGCATGGGGCTCCGGCGGGCGGATTGTCCGAAAAGAACTACCACGATCTGGTCGACATGCCGTTCTTCATCGGCCGGTTCGACTATGACAGCAACATGGTGGGCTCGATCGAGGTCCGCTTGGCCACCTACCCCGCCGGAAAGCTCTCCGGTTCGGCACGGACCGCGTTCTGGGACGAGTACCGGCGATTGTTCGCTCCGCAGGCCGCGGTGTTCGGCGAAACCCCCTACGACAACTACACCACGTTAATGGTCTTCTCCGACCAGTACGGCGGCGGGTCCGCGCTCGAGCACCAGAGCTCGCACCTGGCGATCTATACACCGGCCGGGATTGGACAGCCATGGCTCGTGTCGGTCACAGCCCACGAGATGTTTCACGCCTACAACGTGAAGCGGCTCCGCCCGGCGGACATGGTGCCGTATCGCTATGACGTCGCGGAACCGACGGTGTGGCTCTGGGTCAGCGAAGGAATCACCGACTACTACGCCGACCTGACCCTACTCCGTGCGGGCATCGGGGACTCGACCGCGTTCCTTGAAACGACCGGCAATAAGATCGCCACGGTCGACGCCGCTCCGCCCGTGGCGCTCGAAGACGCCTCACTCTCGACCTGGATCCATCCGACGGACGGCACAGGCTATCTCTATTACCCCAAGGGCTCGCTCGCCGGGTTCATGCTGGACATCCTGATTCGCGATGCCAGCGACAACCACCGCTCGCTGGATGATGTGATGCGGTCGCTCTACCGGGACACCTACAAGCACGGACGCGGGTTCGGCATGCAGGACTGGTGGGGCGCGGTGAGCCGTGCGGCCGGCGGCAGGAAGTTCGACACCTTCTACGCCCGCTTCGTCGATGGCCGGGAGCCGTTCCCATGGGACAGCATCCTGCCGCTCGCCGGCCTGCGAGCTCGCACCGATACGATCCGAGACCCGCGCCTGGGCATCAACACGACGGCGGACACGGCCGGCATCCACGTTACGCTGGTGGCGCCCGGGACGGCCGCCGAGGCGGCCGGGCTTCAGCCGGGAGACATCCTCCTCGCGCTGGGCGAAGTCCCGGTGCAGGGTGACTCGTCGTTCGACCGATTCCGGGCGTTCTACGCTGACAAGGATGGCGTGGATCTTCCCATTCGCGTGCGACGGGAGGGCCGTGACACGGTTCTCTCAGGCAAGGTGCGGCTCGTGGCGCGCACCGAGATGCACCTGGAGGCAGATCCCAATGCCTCTGCCAAGGCGGTCCAGATCCGACACGGAATCTTTGCCGGGGTGACGACTCCCTGACTGCCAGAGCCCCGGTTGGTCAGGCCCGCGTCACAACCTCGAGGGCGTCGGCGAGCGGGATTGGTCGGTCGTGGGGACGGACTCCCAGGGCACACAGCACCCGGCCAAACAGCGCCCCCGGCGAGAGGCCCGAGCGGCGCAGCTCCTCGATGCTCGTGTCCCCGGACGCTTTGCTGAGCTTCGCCCCGTCCGCCCGCCGAAGGAGGGGGTGATGAAGGAACCAGGGTGGGTCCCGGCGGCCCAGCATGCGCGCCAGCAGGATCTGGCGCCCTGTTGACTCCAGCAGGTCAGCGCCACGGATAACGAGATCAATCTCATGGCGCAGGTCGTCCACGACGACCGCGAACTGATAAGTCCAATTGCCTGACCGGTCCCTGAGGAGCAGATCCCCGCACTGCCGGGCAGGAATCTGGGTCTGCCATCCCATTCGCAGATCGTCGAAGCGCTCTTCGTTGTCGTCGAGGACCAGACGGAGCCCGCGTCCGGGGCCTGGCTGGAGAGCGCGGTGGCGGCAGCGGCCTGGGTAGGGGGACTCGCGGTCAGGCACGTCGCCAGTCTCCGTGGAAAGCCCCTTCCGCGAGCAGTCGCAGGCGTAGACCCGATACCCACGCTCTACCAGGACCTCGGTGAAGCGCTGGTACACGTCGCCGTTGTCACGCTGCCTGAGTGGCGAGGGGCCGGATCGGAAGGTGTCCGTGGAGTCGAGGTCGGGGACGAAACCCAGCCAGTCGAGATCGTCGAGAAGCGCCCGCTCGTACTCGGGCCGGCAGCGCTGGCGATCGTGGTCCTCGATGCGGAGCACCACCTGAGCGGAGCGCGCGCGGGCTTCACCCCACACGTACATTGCGTTTGCGACATGTCCGAGATGGAGATACCCGGTGGGAGCCGGCGCAAATCGAGTGCGCAGCGACTTACTCCGCGGAACTGATGCTCACCGCAACACCGGCGCGCAGTGTCTGGGCCACCACACAATACCGCTCGGTCAGTTCCAGGAGCCGCGGCAGCTGTTCGGGGGAAGCGTCGGAGTCCAGATCGAACCGGAGCTGGATGGCGGTAAGTCCGACGGGAACCTCCCGGCTCACCCCCAAGGTGCCGCGGGCGTCCCAGGTTCCTTCGGCGTGAATGCGGCCGGACCGGATCGTGATCCCCATGGCCGTTGCCACCGCCTGCAGCGTCACGCCGGCACAAGCCACCAGAGCGTCGAGCACCAGGTCGGCGGAGCAGGCGAGGGATCCATCGCCGCCCGTTGCCGGGTGGAGCCCGGCGCGCACCTTCCGAGCTCCTGACTCTACGTCGACCGCGATCGCGTTGGGCACCAAGTCCGCGTCCGCATGCGACGTGACGACCGCGGTCGCGGGATCACCACGGTACCGATTCTTGAGCGGGGCCTGCAAGGCACGAAGTTCGGCGGCGTTCACAATCCGATCCGGGGAGGCGTCAACTCGAAACGTGTCGACGGCGGGCACGAATCGGAAGCGGCGCCATCAGGCTTCGGCTGCGGCCTCCCGGGTGGCTGCATCCTCCTGACGGCGCAGGTCCGAGAGCGCGGTCTGAATCCGGTCGGTGACCCGCCGCTCCTCCCGCAACGTCTCAAGCAGGCCCTCGACCCGGCGCGTTTCCAGCGAAAGGGCCTGCGCCTTCTCGAGGAAGTGGTCCACCTGCGCCTTCTGCGCGAGAATCAGCTCCAGTGACGCGCGAACGTCCGCCAGCAGGGTATCCGCATGCGCCAAGCGCTCCTCCGTCCGATCGAGCTGGCGTCGCCGTTCATCGAGGGTGTGGAGAATCCCGTCGCTATCGCCCAGCCGATCGAGGAGCGCATCCAGCTCCGCGCGGGTTCGCGCCAGCCGCGGCTGGGCGTCCGCGACCGCGCGTGCGTCAGCCTGCGTCCGTTCCGCCACTTCGAACAGCGCTCGAATCTCGCCTTGGAGCGCCGACACCGTGGCCTGCCGCATCGCGGCCTGCTCCATCGATTGGGCCAGCTGCTGCTCCGCTCCCCGCCATTCGCTCATCCTGGCATCGAACCCGTCGATGCGCTCCTTCAGCGTCGCCAGCGACCCAAGCCGTTCCTCGAGCTCCTCCGAAAGCGCCGAGCACCGTTCGAGACGACCGTCGGCGCCCTCAAGGAGGTCGTGGATGTCCCGAGCCCGTTCTGCCAGGGCGTGGGCCGCCTCCGCGGCCTCCTGCCGCATCGCCACTGCCCGGTCGAGGTGTTCCATAGTGCGGGCCACCGCGTTCTGACGCTGTTCCACTTCCCTGGCCAAGTCCTGCATCCGGCCACCGAGGGCGCTCAGTTCCTCGGCGCGCTCCTCCAGCCCATCCATAGTGCCCTGAACACCGCGGATGCGCTGCTCCACCTCACGCAGATCGGCTCCAAGGGCCAGCAACTGGTGCCCAACCCGTCCGGCGTCCTCGAGGCTCGGGCCAAGGCTCTCCAGCTGCAGCTCGGCCGTCGTCAGCCGGTCGGCGAACGACCGCGCACGGTCCTCTATCGTTGACGCAACCGACGCGGCGTCCAGGACCCGCCGCTGCACGTCCTCCACCATGTCGCGGCGGGCCTCCACGATGTCCGTGGACGCGGCCAACTGCTGGACTTCGCGGCGCAGGTCGTCCACGGTGGCGCGCATCCGATCCAGCCCAGCGACATCCTGCTGAAGCGCCGCCATCTGCCGCTCGGTCTCCGTAAGCCACCCGCGGGCAGCTTCGGCGCGCCCTCGGCTATCCGCGAGCTCCTGACGGGCTGCGCGAAGCTGCTCCAGTGCGTCCTGGATCGCCTCGTCCGTCGCGGTAAGGGATTGCAGGTCCCGGACGGTGCGGTCGAGGAGCGGCCGCATCTCTTCGATTCGACAGGTTCGCTCGGTCAGACCCGCCACATTCTCCTCGAGACGTTCGAGGTCGTTGAGGCCGGCCCGGGCCCGGTGCCCGAGTTCGGCCACCCGCGAGAACTCCCCGCTGAGCCCCGCGACCTGGGCTCCCAGAGAATCGGCCCGGGCGGCGGCCGTGGTGATCGCCTCGGCGCTCGCGGCGAGGGAATTGAAGCGGCCTTCCCACTCGTTGAGGCTGCGGCGCAGGTCTCCAATGCGTTGAGCAACCCCCTCGATGCTCCGGCTCTCCAGCGCGAGTCGTTCAACGCTCTGATCCAGCCCTTCCCGGATCAGCAAGAGATTCCGCTCCCCCGCCCCCTGGCCCGCTTCGATCCGGTCGATGCGCTCCGCGGTCCCCCGGGCCCGTTGCTCAAGGCCGGCCTGACTCTCGTTGAGCTGGTCGAGCTGCATGCGGAGATCGCTCAGGGTCCGGACGATGTCCGCCTGCCGCTCCAGACCGGCGTCCGCGAGCTGCATGAGTGCGGTGAGGTGCTCCAGCTTGGCGGTCGCGCGGTCGATCTGGTCACGCTGCTGTTCGAGAAGCGCCACCTTCTGGCCCAGCTGATCGGCGGCGGTGCGAGCGCCGGTGAGCTGCCGTCGGGTCTGAGCCACGCCCTCCGCGACCGGAGCCATGTCAGCCATGAGTTGCTCCAGGCCGGCGATCCGGTGTTCCGCTTCGGTCAGCGTGCGCGCCACCCGCTGCCAGTCCGTGTCGAACGCCTCGATCCGCCCCGAAGCTGCCCGATACTGGCTCTGTGTCTTGTCGTGCTGGTCACGGAGTCGGACCAAGTCCGCGCGCAGCGATTCGCTATGCGACTGCAGGCCATCCATGTCCGCGCGCAATTGACGGAAGGGGCCCTCGAGCACCAGGAAGGCGCTCAGGTCCTCCTTGAGCGCCAGGCTTCGCGCAGCGACCTCCGCGGCGGTGGTGGCCTCGGTTCTTGTAGCTTCCACCGACCGAGCGGTTTCCTCGAGGGCCGCTTCGAGTCTCTGATGGGTACCAGCGAGACCGGCCAGCCGACTCTCCACCGCGTCCAGGCGGGCCACCGTCTGCTCCATGCCCGCGAGGTGGTGCTCCAGGGCGTTCACACGCTCGCCCAGAGTGCCGAGGCGCTGCAACTGTCCAATGGAGCGGTCGGCGTGCTGTACCAGCTGCTCGAGGGATTGCTTCTGAGCGTCCAGACGGGTCACAATCTGCTGCAACTCCATGAGATCCTCGGAGGAGGCGCTCTTCCGAAGGCTGCGAAGAAAGGTGCTCATGGTGAAACTCCGCGACAGGCGTATTTCCGAAGGGCACGGGATGGCCGGGCTGATTCGGGATGGACGACTACTCTAGGTGGGCGTCGCGCCGGGTGCCGGTGGCGCAGGTCACAGGGAACTGCTACACCCGAGACGTGGATCTAAGTGTTGGGTCAGGCTGGCGTTGCGGAGGGAACTGTTGCACGAAAGAGGCGCCGACCGGAGTCGAACCGGTGATGGAGGTTTTGCAGACCTCTGCCTTACCACTTGGCTACGGCGCCGGGCCCGAAAACCTAGCGCGGTGGTGCGTTCGGCGGAAGCCGGCACGCACCCCTTCCCGTCGTCGCGCGGAGCGTGCATCCGGGGTACAATACCCGCGCGCCACCCGAAATGCGCGGGACCAATCCGAGAGGGGCCATGCTCCCACCCAACGTTGCACTCTGGCTGGTGCGCGCCGCCGAAGTCTACCTGACGATCGGCCTCTTATTCGCCATCGGCTTTGCGTTCCGCTGGGTCAGTCGAATTGACCGGGTGGCGGCTCACGGCACGATCCCATTCCGGTTTCTCCTGCTGCCGGGAGCCGCCTTGCTCTGGCCCCTCCTCCTCCCGCGCGTGCTCCGTGGCGTAAGTGGGCCGCCAATGGAGCGGAGCGCGCACCGGTGGCCCGCGCCGTGATCCGCCGACTCCGCGACCGGCATCGGTGGATGGTACCGACGGTGGCATTGCTCACCGGAGTGCTGGTGTTCTGGGCGCTGGTGTGGAGGACACCGTGAGCGCCCTCTACCGGGCGGTCAACTGGAATCGGCAGAAGTTCATCTACGACGGCCTGCTCGTCGGCTTCGTGGCTGGGTACCTGGCGCTGTTCGTCGGGCTCACCCTGACTCGCGATCCGAACGCAACAGCCGAGACCGCCATGATCCGTGGCCTGGGCACCGCGGCTTTCCTTCTTCTCACGATCATCCTGGCCATCGGACCGCTGGCGCGACTCTCCCCCGCATTTCTCCCCATCCTCTATAACCGCCGCCACCTGGGTGTCACGATGGCGCTGCTGGCGCTGGCCCACGCCACCTTCGCCCTTGTCCAGTTCCATGCGCTGGGCGACACCAATCCCTTCGTGAGCCTGCTGACCGGTGCCGCCGACATTCGCCACGCGCGCACCTTCCCGTTCGAACTGGCCGGCCTGCTCGCCCTCGGGATCCTCATTCTGATGGCGGCGACCAGTCACGATTTCTGGCTCGCCACTCTGACCGCGCCGGTCTGGAAGGCGCTGCATATGCTGGTGTATGTCGCCTACGGGCTCGTCGTAGTCCATCTGGCGTTCGGGAGCCTTCAGGAAGAGGCGGGTCCACCGGCCCGGATCGTGATTCTCCTGTGCGCGTTGACGGTCGCCGCTCTCCACGTGCTCAGCGGACGCCGGGAGCGAACTCTCGATCGAAAGGAGGCTCATCCGGACGGAGAAGGGTGGGTAGAGGTGGCCCGGGTCCGGGATATCCCGGAGGGGCGGGCCCGCGTGGCCACCGTCGGGGGGGAACGTGTAGCGGTGTTCCGCTACGAGGGACGCGTTTCCTGTGTCTCGAACGTCTGTCAGCACCAGAACGGGCCGCTCGGAGAGGGCCGGATCGTCGACGGCTGCATCACCTGCCCCTGGCACGGGTACCAGTACAGCCCTGACAGCGGGCGTTCGCCTCCGCCATTTACGGAGATGATCCCCACTTTCAACGTTCGAATCCTCGAGGGGCGGGTCTTCGTGTATCGAACCCCGAATCCTCCCGGAACTCGGGTTGAGCCGGCTCGGATCACGCCATGATCGATCGGGACGCGTTCTACGTCGGCTACCACCCCATGGCGCCGGAGCCCGTCGCCCGCAGAACACGAATCATCGTGGCCGCGCTGGCGGCCCTCGTTGTCGCGACGGCCGTTGTCCTGGCCCTCTCCATGCGCCCCGCGGGCCCCGGGATCTTCGAGTACGGACACCCGCGTACCTACCGCGGGGTCGTCAGCGAGTTCCCCTATCCATCCCTCCTCGTGCCCGGCCACAGCCCCGCTGACCGGGACGAGGCATACACCAGGTACCTGTTGGTGGCACAGGGTAAGCATGGGGGAGGACCGCTGGTCCGGGGGATGGATGGGCGCTGGGTAGACCTTGCCGGCACTCGGATCGCCCGCCCCGATGGGGAAATGCTCGAGATCGTCCCCGATGGCGTCAGGCTGGCAGCGGACTCCGTCTCCACCGCGAGCCGCTACCTTCCACCCATCGAGCAGCTGGGACGCGAGACATTGTCAGGTGAAATCGTCGACAGCAAGTGCTGGCTGGGGGTGATGAAGCCCGCGACAGGGAATGTCCATCGCGGGTGCGGTGCCCGATGCGTGCACGGAGGCATTCCGCCCTTCCTGATGACCACTGGGCCGGAGGGAGCGGTACAACACTATCTCCTGACCGACGCCCAGGGACGTGCCGCCCCGGCATGGTTCGCGGGACTGGTGAGTCGACGAGTGACGCTGACGGGTGAGGTGAGCCTGGAAGTGGGTCTGCGCGTGATGCGCGTGGAGACCGCGACGGTGAACTGGCCCTAGGGACCGACCGCCGCAACACTGTCGACGAAGTAGCGCGTGTCACCGAAGCAACTGGACGGAATTCCACGATGCTCGGTGTAGTGCAGGCGGACGTTCTTGCCCACGAGGGTCTCGAGCTGGTGCGCAACGCGGTCGCTCCGGACCGTGAAGAGCCAGATGTTGTCCTTGTTGGGCACCACGTTGCCGAACACCGATTGCCATAACTCGCCCTCGTGCGTCTTACAGATCCAGCCCTTCTGCGAGAACTTCTGCAGCTGACCGCTCCGGTAGCCATTCGAGTAATCCCAGTTCACGACAAACCAGCTGTAAGCGGCAGACAGGAGGAGCACGGCCAGGAGGAACAGGATCAGGTAGCGGCGCCAGTGCCAACGATGCCGCGGGCCTGGGGCGGAGACGGGGGCGGGGGAGGCGGCATCCGTGGGGGTTGTCATGGGCCCTTAAGGTAGCTTTCCACAACTCGCGCCGCCACGACGCCTCGTCGCGCCCCTACTGCCGGAACTGGGTGCTGAAGACCAGGCCGGATGAGATTACGAACAACCAGCCTGCCCGCTGCGCATCGTTCTTGAAGCGATAGGCAAAGTCCAGACGAGTCGGGTTGGCGTTGGCCGCACGAGAGGGGCCGATCCGGATTCCCAACCCGACGTCCGTTCCGGTCCGTCGGCCCTCGTAGTTCCACCACGCGCCGCCATGGTCGGCAAAGGCCGCGACGCCGAGGTCAATCGCCTTCCAGATGTCCTCCCCCAGCATGTAGCGGTACTCGGTGGTCGCGAAGTAGGTCCGGTCCCCGGTGAAGGCGTGCAGCGGAAAGCCGCGCGGGCCAATGAGGAACCCGAGGTCGAACTCTGTCCCGGGCAACGGGTTCTTGAGCCATCCGATGTCGGCGTGAGCGATCAGCACATGGTGGATGTTCGGCGTGTACACGAAGGTGCCGGCCAGGGTGGCGGACCCGGAGTCCAGCCCCGCCGAGGTGACGACACCATTCACCCGTGCGTCGATCCAGGCGAAGCCCCTGGAGAGGCGCGTGCCCACGCGGGCGAGCGCCAAGCCGCCAATACCATCTCGCGGATAGCCCAGGGCCGCGGGCGCCGCGAAGAGCCCGATTCGCCCATAGTTGCTGACATCCACGTCCTCGGCTCGTCCCATGCGGTAAAAGCCGCGGGAGACCACGTAATTCGCGCGCCGCCACTCGAGAAAGGGGCCGAACATGGCGGTCACGCTTCGGCTGGTCGTGTTGGCGGGCCACGGGGCGTAGTCATCCCGACGGACCTGGGCGTCCAGACCCAATCGCAGATAGCCCCGCGTCCCGGCCGAGAGGGCAATCGCGCCCTCGGCCTGCCCGATCGTGTATCGCCGCCGCAGGGAATCGGCTGCGGTCCCTGATCCATCCCTGAACTGCAGGACCTGTTCGTTGCGGATATCAAAAACCGTGGTGAGTCCCGCCTTGTCCTCGAGCGAGTAGAACGGGCGCTGCACCAGGACCTGCCCCCGTTTGCCGGCGGTCTGGGACTCGTACCGGAGGCCGATGCCAAGGTGACGCAGCAGAAACCGCTGCTGCATGAACTGGAAGTTGATCGAGTTGCGGTCCGGCGTATGGTGGTAGCGCGTGACGAAAAGGCTCGCAGTGCCGAGCAGGTTGCCCTCCGAGAGCGACACCTGCCAGTCCGTCTGGTGCCCGGCGCTACGGAAGCTGAGGTCGGCCTGAGTGGACCACCCGTCCTGGACAAACACCTTCATCACGAAGCCCGAGTCGGTCGTCGTGCTGTCGATTCTGACCTTCCGGAACACCCCGAGCGCCCGGAGATTGCGCGTGGTCTCGGCGACTTTGGCGGAATCATAAGGCTCACCCTCGTGAAAGAGGATTTCGCGGGTGACCACGCTGGGGAGCGTGGTAATGTGAAGGGCGTTCATGGCCCGCGTCAGGAATCCCTTCACCTCCGCCGAATCGAAGATGTTGGCTCGGCGGACCTCGATGTACTTGATGATTGGTCGGCCGAGGGAGTCGGTCGGGACCTCGATCTCGGGGTGGAGCCCCAGGGAATCGCGCAGCGTGTCGTTGGAAGGAACGAGGAACAACGGGTGGAGGCCCACCGAGTCCCGAAGGGAATCCATCCCGGGAACGACAGGCAGGGGATGCTGACCCACCGAGTCGCGCGGCAGCTCCCGATGGGTCGTGTCGCGGGGCGGCAGACTGTCCTGCGCGCGGAGCGCGCAGGGAGCGAGCAGCGCCAGGCCGAACAGCACGAGGCGCCAGGACAGGGAGCTCAGTGGGATCATGGCGGCGCGAATCATAAACCGCAGAAAGGAGAGCGCGGAAGGGTGTAGCGACGTCGCAAGCCCAAGACTACCTTCGGCCCGTGACCGACCGCGTGGCCCTCTTCAATACGCACTTCCTGCCCTACTCCCAGACGTTCGTCTACGAGGAGATCCGACGGCATACCCGGTACACGGTGGAAGTCTTCTGCCGAACCCGAGAACTCGCGGACCGCTTCCCGTTTGAGCCGGTCCATGTCGGGGGGCCCCTCTATGCGCTCACGCGCCGGTCGGGCGCATTCGATGCCCGGTTTCGCGAGGCGGGATTCGCGCTGGTCCATGCGCACTTCGGCGTCGGCGCCGTGTATGCCCACCCCTTCGCGCGTCGGCACCGCCTCCCGCTGGTCGTCACCTTTCATGGGTATGACGTGCCGGTCCTGGCGAGCCCCACGCGTTGGTTGCCGCGGCACCTGCGATACGCCCTGCTCGGACCCCACGTGCTCCGCGACATGACGCTGGGACTGTGTGCATCGGCCGACCTCAGGAATCTCCTCGAGGCCCACGGGGTGCCGGCCGAGCGCCTGCGGGTGCACCGCCTGGGCATCGACCTGGAGCGCTTCGCGCGGGGAGCACGCACCCCGAACCGGTTCGACGTCATCATGATCGGTCGCCTCGTGCCCAAGAAAGGGTTTCGATATGGCCTCGAGGCCTTCGCGGCCGTGGCGCGCACCCACCCGGCGCTCCGGCTCACGATCGTGGGAGAAGGTCCCGAGCATGGAGCCTTGCAACGCGTGGCCCGCAGCCTTGGCTTGGCCGACCGAGTGGCCTTCACCGGCGCCGTGGCGCCGGCGCGGGTGGCGAGCCTTCTCGCCGCCAGTCATGTCCTCCTCGCGCCCAGCGTGACCGAGTGGTCCGGCAACCGGGAGTCCGGCTTGATCGTCGCGAAGGAGGCAAGCGCGTGCGAGACGGTCCCGATCGGCACCCTGCACGGCGGCATTCCCGAGATCATTGAGGATGGCGAAACGGGCTTCCTGGTGGCCGAGCGAGACGTCGCCTCAATGGCGGAGCGCCTCGAGCGCCTGACTCGGGACCCGGCGCTCCGCGACCGGCTGGGACGTGCTGCCTCGGCCAAGATGCGCCGGGAATACGACAATGTGGAGCGAGTCCGTGCGCTCGAAGAGCGCTACGACGAGGCCCGGCAGTTGTACAGGAACCGGCCGTAGCCCTCAGGTCTCGCGCTGCGGCAGGAGATCACGAGAGCGAAGGTGCAGTACCCTCCGCAGGTAGATCGCGTGCGTCCCGAGCGCGACCAGGATCAGCACCGCAAGCGACAGGATCGGAGATGCCAGCACTTGCCGGAGCTGAGTCGCCGCCGCAAGGGCGCCCGTCACCAGGGCAAGCCCGAGGAGGGAGGGCCCAAGGTCCTGCACCAGGCCACGTACGGTGATCGGCGCGCAGGCTCGAACCATCAGGAAGTCGGCGGTCAGCGCGACCGGATAGGTGAGGAGCCACGCCCAGGCGACCCACAGCACTTTACTGTCGGTCGGGGCCAAGACCAGCGCGAGCACGAACCCGGACACCAGGGCGAGTCCCGTGATGACCGCGTCGTACACCGCAAACTCGGGCCGGCCGGTGGCGAGAAAGAGCTGGGGGAAAAGAAGCCCCAAGCCGCGCAGCAGGCTGGCCCACGCCAGCACCTGGACCATGGGAAGGGCGGCGAGCCAGTGGCCGCTCGCCACCACGGTCAGCACGTCGCGGCTCGCAAACGTAAGCAGCGCCGCGACCGGGCCCACCACCAGCAGCAGCGACCGGGCGCTTTGAAAGAAGGCATCCCGGAGCTCCGCGCCCAACCCCTGCAGCTTTGCGTAGATGGGAAATTGGACCCGGTTGACCACCCGCACTACGGTTTCGAGAGGCGTCATCCCCAGGTCGAACGCCACCCGATAGACTCCCAGCGCCGCCTCGCCCAGTACCCGCCCCAAGAGCAGAAAATCGGCGTTCCGGTAGGCGTTGTAGATAATGTCCGACGCCGCGACATGCAGCCCAAAGCGAATTGACTCGGCCGTTGAGCGTACAGCGAGCGCGAACTGGGGTCGAAACGGCGAGAACCAGAGCAGCGCGATGAACAGAAAGAAGCCCCGAGCCGTGTTCGCCACCACCAGGCTCCAGGCCCCGAACCCGGCCAGGATCAGCAGGGCCTTGGTGACCGCCTCGCCGAGGCTGGCGAGAGTCTGCACGGCGCCGGATTCCCGGAACTGAAGATCGCGCGAGAGGAGCTGGAGGGGGACCAGCGAGGCGCCGACGAAGATCAGCTTCGCCGCGCTCACCACGAACATCGGTGCCAGCTCGGGATGATGATAGAAAGCCGCGAGCCACGGCCCCGCGAGGTAGATCAGGCCGGTCGCGGCCGCCCCCAGAAGGGTCGCGAACCAGAACAGGCCGCTCAGTTCGTGGTGGGAAAGATCGGCCCGCCGAACCACTACCGCGCCCACCCCCAGGCCGTTGAAGGCTTCGAGCACCACCGCCACGCTCCAGCTGGTCGTGGCTACGCCCACCTGCTCCTTGGATAGGAACTGGAGGACCAGGAAGGTGCCCACCAGGTCGAGCACGCGCATGGCGACCGTGGCACCACCCATCCACCAGAGGCCGCGCTTCAATTCATGACGAGCGTCGATGGGCGAGTCCGGCATCTGGCTCCGCGCAATCTGCGCTGGCGGGTGCGGGGATGGTCCCCTACCTTGCTCGCCCGTGCGCATCGTGTACTCGTACGATACGGCGATCCCGGACACGGGCGCCGACACCGAGCAGGTCGTCAATACGGTAGCCGCGCTGGCCCGTCACGGAGAGTCTCTTACGCTCCTGGTGCCCGGCGTACGCGCCGGCTCCGGCGACGCCAGCCTCATCCGCGATTACTACCACGTCCAAGGCGATTTCGACATCGAACAGCTGCGGCGCGGTGCCGGACCGCGGCTGTTCCAGAAGTGGTCCCATGCGCTCCACGCCCCACAGCATCCCGCCGTGGCCGCGGCGGATCTCGCATATACCAGGAACCTTCCCGGTGCCTGGTGCCTGCTCCGCGCCGGGCGTCGAGTGGCCTATGAGCACTTCCGTCCGTGGGGCGATCAGATTCCCCCGCTCCAGCCGGCGCTGCGCGCGATCCTCAGGCACCCCAACCTAGTAGCAGCGGTCTTCCACTCCCAGCACACCCTGGCCAGCTACCATCGGCTGGGCGTTCCCGATGATCGAATGCTGGTCGCGCACAACGGATGGGACCCGGCTCGCATGGAACCGCGCCTGTCGGTGGCCGAGGCGCGCGCAAAACTGGGCCTCGCTCCAGAACGGCAGACGGCCGTGTACACCGGGCGGCTCAACCTCCGGAAGGGGCTCGATGTCATCCTGGCTGCGGCGCGGCTGGCGCCCGAGATCGCGTTCGTCCTCGTCGGATCCGAGGGAGAGGGCCCGGTCGAGGTCTCGGCCCGCGCGCTTGGCAACGTGAAAGTGGTGGCCTGGCGACCGTTCGCTGAGCTCGCACCCTGGCTGTACGCCGCCGACGTCCTGCTCATCCCGCCCAGTCTCGCCCCGCTTGAGCGCCACGGGAATACCGTGCTTCCGCTCAAGCTGTTCCAGTACCTCGCCGCCGGCAGGGTGGTGCTGGCGCCCAGGGCACCCGACACCGCGGAGCTCCTAAGCGACGGCGAGAATGCAGTCATTGTGCCGCCGGGAGACGCGGCTGAGCTCGTCGCGACCCTGCGCCGACTGGCCGCTGCCCCGGAGCTCGCTCGGCGACTCGCCGAAGGCGCCAGACGATCGGCCGAAGGCCTGACCTGGGACGCCAGGGCCGGGAGGATCATGGCGTTCCTTCAGCAGCGGCTGGCGGCACCTGCTTCCAGGCCGGGGCCCGATCCCTGGCGCGCACCGGCATGGCTCCGCGAAACCGCGCGTTGGGCTCTCTGGCTCAGCTAGGCGCGGAACCTGCTGCTGGATGGCCGCTTTGCCGGGCGGGGCTGGGCTCCGCCGGCGACCCTGACCGCCGAATCCGACGCCAAGGTATTGCCGCACAGTGACTTGTGCGACGCGGATTGGGCGCGTCATTGCGTTACACCACTACGATGGAAGTGTGATGAAAGCACACGCTGCGCTGGACAGCTTGACACGTCTTCGTCGCCCCGAGGTCGATTCTGTCCGGGCCCTCCCGGAGCCATCGTCGGCCGAGGAGGGTGAGCTGACGCTCCTCTGCCCGGGGCCGGTGACCTGTTCTCCGCGCGTGAGGCAGGCGCTCACCCGGGGCGACATGGCGCACCGCGATCGCGCATTTGTCGATACCCTCGCAGAGACCGTGGAGCGGCTCCGTCGAGCCGCCGGCGCGCCGGACTACGATGTCCTTCTGCTGGGCGGCGGGGCCACTGGAGCCACGGAGGCCGCGCTCGCCTCATTTGTCTCCCTCACCGAACGGCTGCTCGTCGTCTCGAACGGGGCGTTCGGGGAGCGGATCGCCGAAATGGCGCAGTGCCTGGGCATCCCGATGAGTCATCTGCGGTACGATTGGGGCGAACCGATCGTGCTCGAGCAGTTGCAGGGCATGCTGGATGGCGACCCACGCATCAAGGCGGTGGCGATGGTCCACCACGAGACCAGCGTGGGTCATCTCAATCCGGTCAACGAGGTGGGCCGCTTGCTGGCCCCTCGACACATCCGGTACTTCGTCGACATCGTGTCGAGCCTGGGAGGCGAGGAATTCGACATGGTGCGGAGCCGGGCGTCGGTCGCGATTGGCAGCGGCAACAAGTGCCTGCATGGCGTGGCTGGCGCGGCCTTCGTGATCGTGCGGCGGGAACTCTGGGAGGAGACGGCGCACGCACGGCCGCATTCGATGTACCTGGATCTGCGGCGCTACCGGGCAGCGTTCCGCGAGACCGGCCAGACGCCGTTCACCCCCGCGGTGCCGGCGGTAGTGGCACTCGAGGAGGCGCTGCGCGAACTGGAAGACCAGGGAGGAGTAGCGGCCCGCCGCGCGCACTATCAGTTGCTCAATGCCCGTCTCCGTGCCGGCCTGATCGGCCTTGGCCTGCGCCTCCGCAACACCGGGCCCCAGAGCGCGAGCTCGCTCACCGTGGCACAACTGCCGCCGGGCCTGACCTTCGACGTCTTCTACGACGACCTGCGCGCACGCGGCTTCCTGGTCTACCGAGGAAAGGGGCCGGTGAGCCACGACTCCTTCCTGGTGGCGAACATGGGGCACCTCGACATCGCCACGATCGACCGCTTTCTGGAGGCCGTCGCGGAGATCGCCGGCGTTCCCATCCCCGAGTAGTGAACCTCACCGCCGTCATCCTCGCCGCGGGCTCCGGCTCGCGGCTCAGGCCGCTCACGGAGCGGACGCCGAAGTGCCTCCTGGATGTCGGCGGGCGGACGATCCTTGAACGACAACTCGAGCGCATCGCGGCCGCCGGCATTCCGCAGGCGGTCGTCGTCACCGGCCATCTGGCGGACGAGGTCGCCCGCCACCTCACGGCCGCGCCACCGCCGCTGCCGGTGCGACTCGCCCCCAATGCCGAGTATGCGACGACCGGCAACTGCATGAGCGTGTTGGCCGCGCGACCTCAAGCAGACGCTCCGGGGATCGTTCTCTGCGACGGCGACGTGGTCCTGACCGGCGATGCGCTGGAACGGCTGGCGCGCGACCCGGCGCCGTCCGCCCTGCTCCTCGACGCGGACGTGCCCCTGGCCGAGGAGGAGATGAAGGTCCTGCTCGACGGACAGGGAAACGTGCGGCGGCTCTCCAAGGCGCTGGCCCCCGCAGACTGCGCAGGAGAATCCATCGGGGTCCAGAAGATCTCGGGCCCGGCTCTCCCCATCCTGTGGGCGACACTCGAGGCCATGCGCGAGGCGGGCGATACCAGCGGCTACTATGAGGACGCCTTCCAGCGGATGATCCAGACCGGCGTTACCTTCCGGACCGTTGCGATCGGCCACCACGAATGGACCGAGATCGATGACGTCGCCGACCTCGAGGATGCCCGCGCCCGCTTCAGGTGAAACCCCGGCGGCCCGGTCCGCCGGTCCTACCCGGCCCACCAAGCCGCGAGAGGTCGAGGAACTGATCGACGAGTATCTGCACCGGCCGCTGGCGCGCGTGCTGGTCCGGGTCTTGGTCCGCACCCCCATCACCCCGAATCAGGTCACCCTCATCTCCGGACTGCTCGGGGTCACTTCGGGAGTTGGGATTGCCTTGGGCGCCCACGAACCGAGCTGGCGATTGCTCGGAGCGATGCTGCTCTTTCTTTCGGTGGTCTTTGACTGTTGCGATGGCCAGCTGGCACGAGCCAGAGGCATCTCCTCGACCACCGGCGCAATCCTCGATGGCATCAGCGACTATGCGGTCGGTGTTTCGGTCGGGGTAGGAGCCTCGTATTTCCTGGTTACCGTCTCCGGATCACCGTGGTATTGGCTGTTAGGGCTCGGCGGCATCGCCAGTTCCGCCGCGCAAGCAGCCCTGTTCGATCACGCCAAGACCCGCTACATCGCCCGCGTGTCGGGAGGGTACTCGGAGCGCGAGGAGGATGTCGGCCGCGTGGCGGACGACCGGCGTCGGGCTATCGACGCTGGCAGGTACCTCGACGCTTTTCTACTCTGGGTCTATGAGCACTATTCCAGGGCGCAGCATGCGACCCTCCGGATTCCACCAGTCTCCGACCCGATCGCCTACCGCGCCGCGCACGCCCGCCGCATGCGCCTCTGGACCTTTCTCGGCATTGGGACGCACTTCGCTCTGGCCTACCTCCTCATGGCTGCGACCTACTGGTCGGTGTGGGCCGCCGCCGCGTACTTCATCATCTGCCTGACGCTGCTGAACGCGCTGCTCCTCGTGTTGATGTCGATCGAGGCAAGCCGGGGGTCAGAGTGACCCGGCGGGCAAGACTTACCTCGCCGGCGGCGGGAGACCCCTTCGCCCGCGTGGCGGGCATGACGGTCCTCCTCAGGCAGCTCCTGTCACTGCAGGATGCAGGGATCGATGAAGTGGACGTCGAAGGCATTCCTGCAGATCGCCTGCCGACCGATCTCCGGCTCCGGCTGGCCGTCCGCCCAGTGGACACCGCGAGCCCAGCCCCCCGATCGACCGGCGAAACCGTTCTCCGCGCGCGCCTGGGATTGGTCTGGCACCGCCTTCTGGCCAAGCGCCTGGTGCGCATCGGTTATGTCGGAGACCTGGAAGCCGCGCCTCTGGAGCCGGATGAATTCGTCGTGGCGGTCACGGATGCGGCCAGCGCCCAATGCGCGGAGGAGAGCCTCTTTCAGTCGCTGCTCAAAGCCACCGATGGGCTCATCTCCCGTGCCATCAACCGCCGGATCTCACTGCCGATCACCCGGGCGCTGATCGACACATCGATCACACCCAACCAGATGACTGCCTTCGCGGCAGCCGTGGGATTCGCGGCTATTGCGATCGTGCTGTGGGGTGGAGTTCCGTGGCTCGTGGGGGGAGCGCTGCTCCTGCAGACTCAATCGATTCTCGACGGCTGCGACGGGGAGATCTCCCGACTCAAGTACATCCGTTCCAGACTCGGCGAGTGGCTCGACCAGGTACTGGACGATCTCGTCAATCTCGGGTTTTTCTGGGCTACCGGATGGGCCCTCTACCGGGACGGCTCCAGCACCGCGCTCCCGATCACCGTCGCCGGAACGACTTCGCACATCGTCTACCAGATCTGCCTGTATGCGGCTCTGCTCACCCGCGGAGGAGGCAGTGGTTCGGTCGCCAGCATCCGGTGGTGGGGCCAGATTGACGAAAGCCGGCGCCGTCCGCTCGACCAGCCGCGTGGCGTCCTTCGCACCGTCAAAGAGACGCTCGAGCTGGCCGGGAGACGGGACTTCTTCACCTTCTTCTATCTGCCCGCCGCTCTGATCGGTCTCCCCCAGATCGCCCTGTGGTTGTGCGCCGTCATCTATTTCCTGTCCGCCCTAAGCACCACTCTGGAGTGGCTGCTCAAGGGCGGCCCACAGCCGGCCGCCAGGGCCTCCTGAGCAAAGCGAAAGCGGCGGGAGGAAGTTCCTCCCGCCGCTCGGTTCATCTTCCGCGGGTCCGCGGAGTTCAGGCCGCGCCCACCTCGCATTCGCGGCTCCGACGACGCTGGGCTCCCAGCAGGAGCTCGGCCTTTGCCATATCCTCTGGCGTATCCACGTCGGTCCACCGAACGCCCATCAGACCCACGCCCATAAGTTGGCGTTCCGCGATCAGCCTCCGCATCCCGTGGGTCACCGAAGGAGGCTCGTTCCGGGCGGCGTCGTCTAGCGCCTGGAAAACCCGCCGATCAAGGCGGAAGCACCCTGTGTCGACCGCGTCGTAGCGATCGAGTTCCTTGCCGATCGCCGTGATGAGCCCGTCCCGAGCGCGCACTTTGGTGGCGTCCAGTTCGTCCAGGTTGACTGGGTGGAAGTCGACGAGCAGGCGCAGCGGCTCCTCCGGTAGGATACTCCCCCGATCGAGGAGTTGCAGCACCGGCCGGGCGAAGACGTGATCCGCCATCTGGAGGTAGAAGGACCCTCGAACGTAGGGTTCGGCGCACAGCAGGGAGACGCCGTTCGGCTCGTGGAAGCGGGAGTTATGGACCAGCCTGAGACTCAGGGCGGTCTCTACCGACTCGAGGTGCGCCTCGAGTTGGTCGGCCCCGTTCCCCGTGACGATAATCGCTTCCTGCACGCCAGCGGCCTCGGCCTGATCCAGGGCATGCTCGATGAGCGTCCGGCCAGCCACGCGCACCAGCGGCTTGGGAAGCCCGCTTCGCGTTGCTGAGAGTCGGGAGCCATTGCCCGCCGCGAGAATCACCGTCTGCATGCCGATTGCACCCCGAGCCAAGTGATTGCCGGACAGAAATCGCCCCCGTCCTCGCAACAAGCAGGCCTATCTGGGCGCGGCGGGCTGGAGCTCGGGTCTGACTCATTTCCTGCAGTACAAGTCACTGCAATACTTGGAGTTGCACTTGCAGGCCTGCCTCGCCATGGGTGGCCGTCCTAGCGGTGCCGGAGCTACCCGGGGCTGCAGCGTGTCATTCTATCCCGTGTCACTTCGGCGAGCGCGGCGCACGTACACGAATCCATCCGGCGCCTTGTAGGCCAGCTGGTACCGCGACCGAATGAGATCGGCGAGGTACGGGAAGCTGTCCATGGGGTAGCGGGGGATGGCGCGAGCCGCGTCCGTATCCACGATGTAAGTCGGTGGGTGCAGCGCGAAGTCGTGGGCGAGGTTGTCCCACGCCCCCGGGGCGATCCGTTTCGAAGTGTCAAAGTGGGGGTCCCAGCTCTCCGGAGCGCCGAAGATGTACCCGGTGAGCGGGAAGGAAGCGAAGTACCGTGACGCAGGCCGGCAGCCTGACTCGAAGTAGAAGTAGGGGTCCTGTCCCCACACGAAGAGCCGGTCGCCCGGTGCGGCATGGGCGCGGATCCATTCCGTCGCCGGCGACTGGTGCGGCGGGAGGACCATGCCGTCGTAGGCCGCGATGCTAAAAGAGACCAGCACACTCACCGCCGTCCATCCCAGCGTAACCGCGCGGACCCGGCGCGCCCCCGGTGGCTCCCCTGTCGAGGTCCAGCATTCGCTCAGTGCAGGCGCCGCCAACAGGGCCAGCGGCGGGAGGAGTTGGAGGTAGTAGTGGTTGAAGAAGTGTCCGCTCGCCGCCGTACCGATGAGGGAGGCAAGCGCAAAGACAATCAGGGTGTCCCGCTCCGCCCGGAGCCCCTGCCACCGGTCGGTCGACTGGCCAAGCGCGAGCCAGGTCCCGACCAGGAGCGGGCCACAGAAGAGCACGAACTGTCCCCCGCTAATGGCGGCCCGTTCCCAGAAGAATGGATCGAGCGGGCCATGCGGCACATCGTGGTTCTGGACCGTCCAGTACCAGGCTTCCCCGAGGATGCCCTCCCGGTAGAGCAGCAGTCCCGTGGCCCCGAGCACCAGCGCGAAGCCGAGGCCAATTAGGGTGGCGTGGAACCAGCCCACCCATGGTGCAAGTGACCGGCGCTGCCGATACGCGGGGTGGATGCAGTAGACGCCGAGCGGCAGCAGCACGATGCCGGCCGGCTGCTTGAGCAGGAACGACGCCGCCGCGAGCCCGCCAGCGGCCACCAGATCCAGGCGCAGTGCCCGGGTGTTGGGGCGGAGAACGAGGTACACGGCCCCTACCACCGGGAGGTTCATCAGGAGCTCGCCGTTGAGCGCCAGGTTGGTGATCGTGAGGTACGGCAGGAAGAGGCCGTAGAGCAGCGCCGCGAAGGCGCCGGTCCAGGGCCCCAAGAGCAGCCGGCCGATCTGGTACAGGATGGCCATCGTGGCGAGCGTCCAGAGGAGCGCCACCAGGTGCACCGCGTGCCAGTTGGGATATCCCGCGAGACGGAAGATCGCCCAGAAGACGCCGTAGAGAAGCGGGGGCTTCCGGTCAACGGCGTCACGATACGGCAAGCCGCCGTGCAGCATCTCGTTGGCCACGACCCCGTAATAGGCCTCATCGCTGATCGCGCGAGGATAGACGAGGCTGGGCACCCGCAGCAGCGAGACGAGAAGTACCGTAGTCAGGAGAAACCGCTGCAGTGCCTGGCGATCGGGCATCGGCGAGGTGCCGTGTCGGCTGGAGGGCGGCCGCATCATACCCAGAGAGTCAGGTGCGGTCCAGCCGATTGCCTCCGTGGCCCTGCGGGGTCACATTCCGGCTCATGCTATTCTCCTTGCTTGCCCTGACCGCCTTCCACGCCGGCGCGATCGATTCCTCCGATCGCGTCATGACGCTGGCGCCTGACGAATCCCTGCACGTCACCATCGACGGCCCGGTGGATGGCCCGCCCGTCGTGATCGTGCCCGGGATCGTGAGCCCGGCCTACGCCTTCCGTCACGTGCTCCCTCCGCTCGCCGCCGCGGGGGTGCGGGCGGTAGTGATCGAGCCGCTCGGCTTCGGCGGCTCTTCCCGTCCGGGAGACGCGGATTACTCCCACACGCGACAGGCGGAACGGGTCGCCGCCGTCATGGATTCACTCCACATCAGCCACGCGGTCGTAATGGGGCAGGCAGTGGGGGCGCCGATCACGCTTCGGCTGGCGCTGGCGCGGCCCGATCTGATCTCACGCCTCCTCATCGTGGAAGAGGGGGCCATCGAGAGCCCCGCGGTCCCTGGCGTCCAGACCGCGCTCAAGTTCGCTTTCTTCATCCGGCTGTTCGCCGGCCGGGGACGGCTTCGCAAGGAACTTCGCAAAGGCCTCGTGGCCAGCTCGGGCGATACCAGCTGGGTCACCGACCAGGTGGTCGACGCCTATACCGAGGGGGCCGCGGGCGACGTGGGGGCGGTGCTCCGCGGACTCAAGGGGATGCAGAACTCCGTCGAACCCGATTCGCTCACGCCACGACTCAATGAGATTCAGATACCCGTCCGGTTGCTCGTCGGTGGGGCGCCGCACAAGAGCGGCATGGCTCCCGCGCGCATCCGGGACCTCGAGGAGCGGGTACCGCACTTCAGCATGGAGACGGTGCCCGGAGCGGGACTCCACATCCAGGAAGAACAGCCAGGCGTCATCGTTTCGGAGCTGCTGAAGCTGGTGCACGATGAAGCAGAGGCCAATGAGCCGCAACCCGATCGAGCTGATCGCCAGGACTCTTGAGCCCTCGGGCGGCCGCGCCTGGCATGGCGGTCCGACGCCCGTCGGTGCGCTGCGTGGGGTCGATGCCGAGGCGGCGCGGGGCCGGCCCCTGCAGGGTCGTCACAGCATCTGGGCCCTGGCCCTCCATATTGCCTACTGGAATTACGCGGTGAGACGCCGGCTCGAAGCCCAAGCGGGCAGGCGTGAGGGTCCTCGTTTTCCCCGGAGTCCCGCCAACTGGCCTTCACTGCCAAGGATCGCGGACGAAGCGGCGTGGCGGGCCGACCGCGCGCTCTTGAAGGCGGAACACGATCAGCTGATTCGCGTCATCCGGGCTTTCCCGGCGGCTCGGCTCGCCCGGCGGCCGCCGGGCGGGAAACGCTGGAGCTACGGCGAACTCATTCTCGGCGTACTGGTGCACGATGCCTATCACGCCGGACAGATTCAGCTCCTCAAGCGCCTCCTGAGTGTCCGCTAGCCCTTCGCGCCCCGCACGATCCCTGGAAGCTCCGCGACGCTGGCGATAGTGCGCTCCGGGGTGATCCCGCTGGAACGAAGCGACTCTTCCCGGAACTTGCCGGTCCGGACCAGCCAGCCCTGCATGCCCGCCGCTTGCGCACCACGCACGTCCGACCACAGGTCGTCCCCCACCATGACGACCGAGCCCGGCTCCTTGCCAAGCTCCTCCCGGGCGGCAGCGTAGAAGGACGGGCTGGGCTTACCCACCACCGTCGCGGTGCGGCCGGTGGCGTACTCGAGCCCGGCGACAAAGGGTCCCGCATCGAGCGCCAGTCGACCCTCATTCTGGAAATAGCGGTCCTTCGAGAGCGCCAGCAGCTCCGCACCATCCATCATGGCGTCGAAGGCCTGTTGCAGCAGTCCGTAGTTCCACCGCTCTCGGAGGTCGCCCACCAGGACGACGCGCGCGGCTTCTCCGCTCGACACGAGATGGAGGCCTGACAGATCCGGCAGTACGGCCTCCGGCACAAGCGCGAGGGCCGGCTCCAGGCCGCGATCCCGACAGATAGCGACGGCGGCGACTGCCGGCGTCATGATCTCTCTGGCGGCAACTGCGTACCCGTAGCCTTCCAGCCGGGCGACAAGCCCGGCGCGATCGCGGGTGGTGGTGTTGGTGACGCAGCGAAAGGGGGTACCCAGGCGTCGCAGCTCGGCGAGGGCCGCGGGGCCACCGGCCACGGCGTGGCCGTCAGTGTAGAGGGTCCCGTCGAGATCGAGCAGGAATCCGGCCGGCTTCAGTATCGGCCGAGGTAGTTCCGGGTCTCCCATTCGGTGACTTCTCGATTGAACTGCACGACTTCTTCGCGCTTGGCTTCGAGGAACCGCTCGGTCAGATGCTCGCCGAGGGCCGCCATGATCACGTCGTCCTTCTCGAACCGGTCGAGGGCCTCGTGCAGGTCGCGCGGCAGGTCGTCGATCTGGTACTTGCGCCGGTCCCGATAGCTCATGCGGAAGATGTTCCGGTTGACGGGTTCGCGGCATTCCAGTTTCCGCTCCACTCCGTCGAGGCCTGCGGCGAGCTGCACGGTGAGTGACAGGTACGGGTTGGCGGATGGATCGGGCATCCGGAGCTCGCAGCGCGTGCCGTCTCCGCGGCGTTCCGGAATGCGGACCAGGGGCGAGCGGTTTCGCATGCTCCAGGCCACGTTGACCGGCGCTTCGTATCCCGGCACCAGGCGCTTGTAGCTGTTGATGAGCGGATTGGTGATCGCGCAGAAGCCCCGGGCGTGCTGCAGGAGGCCCTCGACGTACGAGAGGGCGACGTCGCTCAGCTGGTGCTCCGTCTTGGGGTCGGAGAATGCGTTGGCGTTCTGTCGGAACAGGCTCTGGTGCGTATGCATCCCGCTCCCGGCCTGGCCAATGATGGGCTTCGGCATGAACGACGCGATCAGACCGCTCCGGTTGGCCAGGCTCCGCACCACGAATTTGAACGTGGCGATATTGTCCGCTGTGGTGAGGGCGTCCGCGTACCGGAAATCGACCTCGTGCTGGCCGGGGGCCACCTCGTGGTGGGCCGCCTCCACTTCGAACCCCATGAACTCCAGGTCCCGGACGATGTGCCGCCGCAGCTCCTCGCCCCGGTCCACCGGTGTCAGATCGAAGTAGCTGCCCGCGTCAAGCGTCGTGGTGGAGGGGTTGCCCGCCGAGTCCCGCTCGAAGAGGAAGAACTCGACTTCGCACCCAGCCATCATCGAGTAGCCCAGGCGTCGGGCCCGTTCGATCTGCCGCTTCAGCGTTAGCCGGGGACACCCGGCAAACGGCTGGTGCTCGGGGGTGTAGATGTCGCAGAGCAGCCGCCCGACCCGTCCACCCTCATCGTCGAAAGGGAGCACGCGAAACGTCGCCAGATCGGGAACCAGCAGCATGTCGCTCTCCTCGATCCGCACAAACCCTTCGATCGAGGACCCATCGAACATGATCTCCCCGTCCAGCGCCTTGCCAAACTGGCTCTTCGGTACCTCGACGTTCTTGTTGATCCCGAGGATGTCCGTGAACTGCAGCCGGATGAAGTCCACCTGGTATTCGGCGGCCAGCTTGTGGATGTCGCTCGGCGTCGCACCGGCGAGATGACGCGGGAATTCGTGGAGGGGGGGACGGGTCAGGCGAGGCTCTCTAGAATCTTCCACAGTTCGATGGGGCTGAATTCGTTGAATCGCTCGTTGATGTCCCGCTCGGTCCATTCCCGGAAGATCCAGCCGGTGCTCTTGTGCCGCGTGCCCTCGACGAAATGCAGCCTTCCCTGGGCCATGGATCCCATGGAGCGCGTCTCCAGATACACGCTCCAGCGGACCTGGCTGCGGGCCAGGTCGCCCAGATGGCGGGCCATCGGTGCATCCGGAAGGGGAACCGGCGGTGGCTGCTGCGGCTGTGCCATTACTCCTCCGGGTTATATGGACGCTAATGCTCCACGCCGAGCGGGACAAGCGGTGCAGCCCCGGGGCCGCATACCGTCCCGGCGAATCTTCCCCTAGATTCCTCGCCCCATGACCGCCACCGCCGTCTGCCCCGCCTGCCGCGCGACCCTCGCCGTGGATGCGCGCTATTGCCACCGCTGCGGCCGCGCCATCACCCAGGGCGGGAGTGGGGAGCGCACTCCCTGGATTGTCGCCTGGTCGCTCGTCCTCCTGGCGCTCGGCGGCATCACGCTGTTCGTGGTGACCAAGAACACCGCGGCCGCTGTTCCGGAGATGGCCAACGCGGGCGCCGCCGGTCCCCAGGGCGCCGCCGGGGAGACGCCTGCAGAGGGAGCCCCGCCGGACATCAGTCAGATGAGTCCGCGGGAACGTTTCCTCCGGCTGAGTGATCGGATCATGAGCGCGGCGGAAAGCGGGGACAGCACCACTGCCCGCCGGTTCGCGCCCATGGGCATCGCCGCGTACGGGATGCTCGACGGCTACGATCCTGAAGTGCAGTTCCGGGCAGGGGAGGTGCACCTCGCGCTGGGCGATTACGCCGGGGCGCTGGCCCTGGCCGATACGATCCAGGGGCAGGCCAAGGACCATCTCTTCGCCGATCTGCTCCGGGCCGAGGCGGCTCGGGTCCGGGGGGACAGCGCGGCGTTCGATCGCGGCCGCCGCGCCTTCCTCAAGCACTTTGACGAGCAGATGGCCACCGGTCGCCCCGAGTACAAGGCGCACAGCCAGATGCTGCGCGACTTCCAGCGCAAGTTCAGTTCATGACCCGCACCATCACCGTCGCCCACTCGCCCGACTCCGACGACGCGTTCATGTTCTACGCGCTAGCGGAGGGAAAGCTCGATACCGGCGACCTCCAATACGTGCATCAGCTCTCTGACATCGAGACCCTCAATCGACGGGCCTTGGCCGGCGAGTTGGAAGTCACCGCGGTCTCGATCCACGCCTACGCCTATCTCGCCAGGACGTACGCGCTCCTCAACAGTGGCTCCTCCATGGGCGACCGGTACGGACCGCGCCTGGTGGGACTGGCACCCAAACCGGCGGACCCCCGTGGAGCCGCCCGGGGATGCCGCATCGCCGTGCCCGGCACGCTGACCACGGCCTACCTCGCGCTCCGCCTCTTTCAGCCCGAGTTCGAGGCCGTGGTCGTCCCCTTCGACCAGATCGAGGCCCGGGTTCGCCAGGGCGAAGTGGACCTGGGATTGCTGATCCACGAGGGGCAACTCACCTACCGGGACGACGGCTTCCACCTCTGGGCTGACATGGGTGAATGGTGGTTCAGCGAGACTGGCCTCCCGCTTCCCCTTGGCGGGAACGTGGTCCGTCGCGACCTCGGCCCCAAGGTCATCGCACAGGTGGCGCGGGACCTGAAGGCGAGCATCCTCTACGCCCTCGAGCACCGCGAGGCCGCCCTGGAGCACGCCAAGCGGTTCAATCGCGGGATCGGTGATGAGAAGACCGACCGCTTCGTGGACATGTATGTGAACCACTGGACCGTCGACTACGGCGATCGTGGCCGCCAGGCCGTCCGTGAACTGCTGCGGCGCGGGCACGACGCGGGGGTGATACCGGAGGCCGTAAAGGTCGAATTCGCCGGCTGAGCCACCATCGATCCCCCTTCCCCGCCCCGTTTCAGCTGACTGGGACCGCCGATTTCGGGTCCCTATGGCATCCCCGCAACAATTTTTATATTGTTCGTTTTCATAGGCTTAGCTATTCGACGGCCCTTCAATTCGTCCGGGAGCCAAGGTGCCGCTTGCCGATGCCCCGATCAGCATCCTCGTTGTCGATGACGAAGAGCCGATCCGGAATGCGCTCAAGAAGTTCCTGACGCAACAGGGCTATGACGTCGTGACCGCGGCGTCAGGGGACGAGGCGTTGCGCGTCCTCCAGCGGCAGAAGATCTCGGTCATTCTCCTGGACGTCCGGATGCCCGGACGGAGCGGGATCGACCTGGTCCCGCTGGTGCTCGAGGCGGAGCCCTCGATCGCCATTCTGATGCTCACCGCGGTCAATGATGCCACCACCGCGGCGCTCTGCATGCAGCGGGGCGCGATGGATTATCTCACCAAACCCATCGACCTCTCCGACTTGGCGCGCGCCATACTGCGGGCCATCCGGCGGCGGGACGGACAGATCGAGCAGGCCAATCTCAACCAATGGCTCAAGGAAGAGGTGGCCGTCCGGACCGCGGAGCTCCGCCGGGAGCGCGCCAAGCTGGAGCGGCTCTCCATTGCGACCCTGGAAGCCTTGGTGAACGCCCTCGAGGCGAAGGATCCCTTCATCCGCGGCCACAGCGCGCGAGTGGCTGACATGGCGGCCATGATCGCCTCGGAACTCGACCTCTCGGACGAGGACGTGGAGGCCGTGCGGATGGCCGGCCGGCTGCATGACATCGGGAAGATCGGGATCCGGGAAGAGATCCTCACCAAGGAGGGCCCGCTCACCTCCGAGGAGTACGAGCAGGTCAAGGCCCACGTCGTCATCGGGTCGCAGATCCTGGCACCGCTGGCGCACCTGGGGGACATCATCGCCTTTGTGCGGAGCCACCACGAGCGCTGGGACGGCCAGGGCTATCCCGATCACCTCAAGGCGGACGAGATCCCCCTGGGCGCCCGGATTCTGGCCGCGGCCGAGATCTACGACGCGCTCACCACGGCACGTCCCTATCAGGAGAAGATGCCGCCGGAAGTGGCGGTGGAACGAATGCGCGACCTGGCCGGCAGCGTGCTCGATCCGGCGGTCTACCGCGCGCTGGAGGCGGCCGTCCGCCGCCGCCAGGCACTGGTCTTCCTGGACGATGCTCGCACCTGAGCGTCCCTGGCCAGCGACCCCCCGGACCTGGAAGGCCGCAGCGGGCGGCCTTTTGTCGTTTTGTGATGTGGAGGAGAGGACATGACCCGATGTGTCCTCGTGATCGATGACGATCCCGATCAGCGCCGGTGGGTCGAACGCCTGGCCGCTGCCAGCGGCTGGAAGGTGCTCACCGCGGCCGATGGCGAGGCCGGCCTCGGGACAGCGCAGGAGCAACAACCCAGCATCATCGTGCTGGATGTCATGATGCCGCGCCTCAACGGGTTCCAGACCTGCCGGCGGCTCAAGGCCGATCCCCGGACCAAGGACATTCCCGTAATCATCGTCACGGCCAAAGACCAGCCCGCGGACGAATTCTGGGCGGGAGAAGTCGGGGCCGCGGCCTACCTGGCCAAGCCCGTTGATGCCCGGGACCTCCTCGACCTGCTGGAACGCCTGACGGAGCGCGCGTGACCCTGCTCCAGGTCATTCTCATCTTTGCCGCCGCCGTCGTCGCGGTCGGCTGCCTGGCCATTCTCGCCTGGCTCATCTACGCCGCCTGGCTGACCCGCGTAGAGCGGCGCCTGGCACGCCGCAAGGGTCTCTATCGCGACACCGTGGCCGGCCTGGCGCAGCGGGAGCGCGTGCTCCTCGAGCCGGAGATTCGGCAGCTCCACACCCTGCGCGATTTCGAGGCCTTGGAAGCCCTGCTCGAGGAACAGGCCCGGGGATCCACCGAGCGTCCCGACTGGCTGCTCGATGCCTACGACCGGCTCGGCCTGGTTGACAAGTACGTCAACCAGCTCCGGACCGCCAAGCGCTGGCGGGAGCGGGCCTTCGCGGCCGAGTTGCTGGGGCGAGTCGGAAACGCTAAGGCCGTCCCCGCCCTGCTGGAGACGATCCAGGCGACCCGCACCGAGGACGCCGACGTCCGCGAGATCGCGCTGCGCGCGCTGGCGCGTATCGGCGATGCCCGGGCGGTCGAGCCCCTGGTCGAGGCACTCAAGCAGGCGGAGAACTGGCTGGCCCCACGGGTTGCCGACATCCTGGTCCGGCACGGCGATCCCGTCGTGCAGCCTATGATCGCCTTCCTGCAGGAGCAGTCCCGCCACCCCGCCCGGGCTTGGGCGGCCAACATTCTGGGCGAACTCCACCCGCAGCGCGCCTTCCCGACCCTGGTCGCGGCTCTCAAGGATCTCGACGACGAGGTCCGGGCCAAATCAGCCGGGGCGCTGGGTAAGCTCGGGGACCGCCGCGCGGTGACCTACCTGCTCGACCATCTGCTCTCCGACCCCGCGCCGTTCGTCCGCGCCCGGATCGCCGGCGCGCTCGGTCAATTCGCGGACCGCGAGGTCATCGAGCGCCTGGTCCGTGCCCTGGGAGATCCTGCCTGGTGGGTCCGGATGCGGAGTGTCGAAGCGCTCGAACAGATCGGCCCCATGGCCGAGGAGCCGCTCACGGTCGCCCTGGACGACCCCGATCCCGAGATCCGGATCCGGGCCGCCGTCGCGCTGGAACGACTGGGTGTCCCGGCGCGACTCATGGGCCTCATCGAGCGAGGTGAGGAGACGGCGGAAACCGACGCCATGCTCACCAAGTTCGGTATCGCCGGCGCCCGAGAGCTCCTGGCCGAGCACCTGCAGCATCCTTCGGCCCGGGTGCGCAACGCGGTGGTTCTGGCCATTCGGGACGCCGACCGGAAGGACCTCGTCCCGGAGCTGATCGAGCGTGCACTGCAGGAAACCGATTCCGGCGTGCGCGCCGCCATCCTCCAGGCCCTGCATGCGCTGGGGGCGCGTGAGGCGGTGCCTTCCGCCCTCGACGCTCTGGGCGACGCCGACGAGCGGGTTCGGGCGGCCGCCACGTCTCTGATCGGTGATCTCGGAGGGGATGGCCTCGCTGATGTCATTCAGCCTCGGACCACCGACCGTGAGCCGCTGGTCCGCGCGGCTGCTGCCCGCGCGCTCGGTCTCGTGCACGCCACGGGCGCGGAACGTGAGTTCACCCGGCTCCTGCGTGATCCCGATGCCGGGGTTCGGACCGCCGCCGCCGAGGGGGTGGCGGAGGCCGGCTGGCATGGGGCCACGCCGCTGCTGGTCGAATTGCTGTCCGATCCGCATGAGGACGTGCGCACGGCTGCGGCCAAGGCTCTGGGGGAGCTGCGTGAACCCGAAGCGGTTCCCGCCCTGATCCGCGCCTATCACGACGCCACCGCCACCTTTGCGGACGCGATCACGAGCGCCCTCGCGCGGATCAACCGGGACGCCCTCGGCGAGCTCATCGACATTCTGCTCGAGCGCGGCGACGCGCCGAGTCGGGTGCGGCTGGTAAGGACCATCGGCGGGCTCCGCCCGCCCTATCCCCTTCGGCTCCTGGAATCCATGTTCCGAGACCGCGATCCCGAGGTGCGAACCGCCGCGGTCGAGGTCCTGGGAAAGACCGACGAGCCGGTAGGGCCGCTGCTGTCCGCCGAAGGGCTGGCGGATCCTGACGACCGCGTCCGCGCGGCGGTAGTGGATGCCCTGGTCCGGCTCTCCTACGACGCGGCCGCCCCGCGCCTGCTGCAGCTGCTGCGGGATGATCCATCGCCTCTCGTCAGGGAGCGCGCGGCGCTGGCTACGGGGCTCTTCCGCCCCGCGGGCGGCGAGGTCCAGCTGCTGGCTCTCTGCCATCAGCAGGAGCCGATATCGGTGCGAGCCGCGGCTCTTCTCGCCATCGGCGCCTTCGACCAGGAGAGCCTGGTGGCCCGGGTGCTCGAGATGGCGGACGAAGCCCAGGTGCGGGACACCCTCCGCGAGCGCCTGAGACAGGATGCGGAGTTCCGGCTGCTCGGCCTCAGACTCCGGGACGCGCGGCATGTGGAGCTTCGAGCCCTGGGAAGCACCAGCCGTGATCAGATGGAGCAGACCCTGGCGGAGGGGATGCGCGGCGTGCTGTCGCCCGAGCAACGCGTGCGACTCGTGGCCGGCCTCCGCGCATTCCAGGGAGAGCGCAGTCGCAGCGCCTTACTGGCCGTCCTGCGAGGCGACCCGAGCCCCGAAGTCCGCGCGGCCGCTCTCACCGCCGTGGGCGGCATGCTCGATGCCGATGAGCTCCACCTCACCGCGACTCGCGCGCTCGCCGATCCGCACAAGTCGGTCCGGCATGCCGCCGTGGCCTTGTTCCAGCGGATCTCGCCCGAGAAGGGACTCCCCGGCCTGCTACGCCTGCTGCAATCGGAGGAAGATCCGGTGGTCCTCCAGGCAGTGGCACAGCAGGCCGAGGCGGCATTCCAGACCTTCCTCGATCTGGCGCTGGCACTGGACCTCCACGGGCCGGAGGCGATCCTGCTGGTGCGGGTCGCCCGCTACATGCACCATCCCGATCTCAAGCGTGTGTTGACCATGGTTGGCCGCAGCCAGACCGCGCCGGTGCGGGAAGCGGTCGCCGACCTGTGGGCGGCTCGGCCCGACCTGATGGACGAGGTGGCGCTGGCCTCCATGACCGTGGATCCTTCGGTCGCGGTGCGCCGGGCGGCGGTCGCGGCCTGGGGCGCGGCGCACCGCTTTGAACGCCTCACCGCCATGCTGGGCGATCCGGATCCGGGCGTGCGCCAGGACATCGCGTTCGCATGCCTGGACGCGAAGGACACCACGCCGCTCGAGGCGCTGTTCCTCGATCCGGACGAAATGGTGCGCGCCGCGCTCTTCGTGGTGCGTCTGCTGCGTGGCGAGTGGACCGAGCCGCCCGCGAATGCGGCCATCTCACGCTCCGCGGCCGCCACGGCGGTGCGCCGCGCCATGCCGGTCGATACCCTGCGCGACATCGCCCGCTCGGATCGCGACCCTGCCCGCCGCCTGCCGGCGGCCCTGGCGCTCGCCGTGCTGGGCGACGAGGCCGCCTACACCGTCATGCGGACTGACCCCATCTGGGCGGTCCGCGACCGGGTGGGTCGCATGCTGGCGAGCTGGCGCGAGCCACCGGACGCGCGTCACTCGGCATGATCGGACACCACCTCGCCGCCATCGCCTCGGCGATCGGCCTCGTGTTGCAGCCGGTATTCCTCGGGTACTTCCTCCTGTACAACGGATACCTGCTGCTCCTCATCGCCCTGTCGGCCCGACAGGTGCGGCGCCGCGTGGCCGGTCACTTCATCGAGGATCTCGACCTGATCGACGAAAGCGACTATACCAAGCCGCTGACCATGGTAGTGCCGGCGTTCAACGAAGAAGTGACGATCGTCGACAGCGTCACTAACCTCATCAACTGCGACTATCCGCGGTTCGAGGTGGTCGTGGTGAACGACGGCTCCAGTGACCGGACCCTCGCCGTGCTCAAGCAGGCGTTCCGCCTGCGTCGGACCGACCTGCCCTATCGCGACGCCATCGGGACCTCGCGGGTCCGGGCCATGTACCTGGCGACAATCCCGCTCCCAGCCAACGTCTCCCAGCTGGTGGTCCTCGACAAGGACAACGCCGGAAAGGCGGATGCGCTCAACGCCGGCATCAATGCCTCGACGGCGCCGTATTTCGTGAGCCTCGACGCCGACAGCATCCTGGATCAGCGGGCCCTGAAGGAGCTGATGCGGATGGTGCAGGAGGATCCTCGTATCGTCGCCGTCGGGGGGCAGGTGGCGATCGCCAATGGGTGCACCATCCGGGGCGGCAGGGTGGTGAGCGTGGGCCTGCCGTCTCATCCCTGGTCCCGGTTCCAGATGGTGGAATACCTCCGTTCGTTCACGACCGGACGCACGGCCCTCGACCGGCTCGATGCCATCCTCATTCTCTCCGGCGTGTTTGCCGTCTTCGAGAAGGAGACGGTCATCCGGGCGGGTGGCTACCTCACGCCGCTCGTGCAGCACCGGCTGGTGGGGGAGTACGTCGGTGGCACCGCGGGAACGGTCTGCGAGGACATGGAGATCATCGTCCGCCTGCATCGCTTCGTCCGGGACAAGAACCGTCCCAGGCGGATTGCCTTTCTCCCCCATCCGGTCGCGTGGACGGAAGTGCCGGAGCGACTCGAGTCCCTGCGCAAACAACGGGGCCGCTGGTACCGCGGTCTCCGCGAATCGCTCTTCTACCACCGCGACATGATGTTCCGGCGCAAGTTCGGTCGCATCGGCTGGTTTGCCCTTCCCACCTTCTGGGTGTTCGAGTACTACGGCCCGGTCCTGGAGGCGCTGGGGTACGTCTTCATCGTCGTGTTCATGATCGTAGGCTCGCTCTTCGGACTGCAGATCCTCAACAAGCAGTACGCCGTGGCCTTCCTCCTCGCCTCCCTGGGCTGGGGAACGCTGGTCAACGTGTTCGCCGTCCTGGTGGGCGCCTGGCGCTTCCGCTACGGCCTCGCCGACCGCCTGCAGCGCGGCCTCCTGCCATTCAACCGCAAGCGTGACGTCCTCGTCCTGCTGGGGTACGCGGTCCTGGAGAACTTCTTCTGGCGCTTCCTCACGTTGTACTGGCGGCTGCGCGGCCTGTGGGATGCCTGGCGCGGCAAGAGCGGATGGGAGAAGTTCGCGCGGCAGGGGTTCCAGAAGCTCCCCGAGGCGGTGCGTGCCGTCTGAGATGCCGTTCCGGATCCTTGCCGTTGATGATGATCCCGCCTACCTGCGCCTCATCGCCACGGTAGTCGAGCACGCCGGTTTCGGGCCTCCGGCTACCGCCACGAGTGCCAACGAAGCGCTGCGGATCGCGCCCGAGGTCGACCTGGTCCTGCTCGACCATCACCTGCCGGACGGTGAAGGGCTGAGTTTGCTCCCCGCCTTCCGCGCGATGGCCGGCCAGCCGGCGGTCATTCTGGTGACCGCTCACGGCAACGAGGCGCTGGCGGCCGGCGCGCTTCGAGCCGGAGTCGACGATTATCTGATCAAGGACGCGTCGCTCCCGAGTCTTCTGCCGGAAGTCATCGAGCGTACCCGGCGCCATCGTGCGCTGCAGGAGGCGCTGGCCGCCGCCGAACGGGACCTGGTCCACGCCGAGCGGATGACCGCTATCGCCCAATTGAACGTGGCGCTGTCTCACAACATCAACAACCCGCTGCAGGCTGCCTTCGCGGAGACCGAGCTGCTGCTCGCGGACCCGGCGCTCGCGTCCGAGCACCGGGCCTCGCTCCTCTCCATCAAGCAGAGCCTGCAGCGGGTTCACGAGATCATGCATCGGGTCGGCTCCCTCCGGCACGATCATACCACCGAATACGTGGGCGGGGTGGAGATGATCGACCTCTCGCGGCGGACCCGCCCCACCCCGGTCCATACCGGCGACGCCCTCCTCTGGCTTCCGGACGAGAGCCTGGCGCGCATCGTCGGCTCGCTCCTCAAGCACGCGGGGTTCGCGGTCGAACGATGCGAGGACGCGGCCGGGCTCACGGCACGGGCCGCTCGCCCCGGCGTCGCGGTAGTCGTCATTCTCGCCACGGACACGCCGCTGGCGGGGCCGCTCGGCGGCTTCCTGCCGCCGGAGGAGCGGCGCTTCACGCTGGTCACCCTGGTGAGCGGAGACGGTGCCGCCGCCCGGAACGCGGGAGCGGACTACGTGGTCGCCCTCCCCTTCGATCCCGGCACATTCACAAGCGAACTCTTCGCCGCGATGCGGGCGTAGCCGCGACCGGGACCGGCAGGTCACCTGAGCAGGAATCCCAGCTCCTCGTCGGCGGAACAATCCCTGGGCGGCCGCCCGGCCTCGAATACACGCATGGGCGCCGGCCCGTGGAGGGTGAGTCGATCCTCCTCGAGCCGAAGCCATGTCCCTTCGCGAAGGCCGATTACGCGGACCGTGGGATGCAGGGCCACGAACTCCGCGATCCGATCGTCCCGACTCTCTCCTCCGTGATTGGGGATAGCCTGATCGGTGTAGTGAGGATTGATCTGGAAGGGTACCAGCCCAAGGCCGCCGAAGGACGCGGGCTCCACGATCGGCATGTCGTTGGTGGTGCGGATGGTCGGGCACGCGAGATTGGACCCGGCGCTCCAGGCCAGATACGGCACTCCGGCACGGACCCGGGCCCGGAGCGCACGCAACAAGCCGGCCGCGCTCAGCCGGTGCAGCAGGTGGAAAGTGTTCCCTCCTCCCACGGCGACGGCTGGCGCCATGCGCAGCACGTCAACACCGTTCCGGCCTTCGGGCAGGGGCCGGACCCGGATCGCAAGCGGTCGGAGCGTTGCTTGGATGAATTCGGTGTAGCCGACGGCGCTCATCCGCACCGCGGCAAAGGGCACGAACACGAGTTCCCGGATCTGTCCGAGAAACGCGTCGATCGCCCCCATGGCGTGCGCCAGAGGGGCCTGACCCGGCTTGGTCGAATTGGAGAGCAGCAAGAGTCGCAGCCGCGGTGGGCGCGCACCCATGATCACCCCTGCGCCGGGAGCGCTCCGGCCTGCTTCGCGAACTGGTACCCCATCCCACGGAGCCGCGCGATTCGGAGGCGGATCGGAGGATGGCTGGCGAAGATGTCGCCGAATAGCCCCTCGTGATCCGAAAGCTGGCTCGGACTCGGGTCGACGATGCAGAGGTGCGCGGCACCCTGGGTAATGCTCCGAGTGGGTTCCGCCGCCTGATCCAGCTTCTCGAGCGCGGAGGCAAGCGCCAGCGGGTTGCGCGTGAGCGTCGCCCCCGTGGCATCCGCCAGATACTCCCGCTTTCGGCTGACGGCCATCGCCAGCAGGCGCGAAACGACTGGCGCGATCAGCAGGGTGAGAAGCCACAGGATCAGGACCACGATGGCAAGCGGGTTCCCATTCTTCCCGCGCCCCTCGCCTCCTCCCCGACCCGTCACGTTCCCGTAGCGTACGATGCGCCCCATGCCGTCAGACATCAGGGCGATAGCTCCGATCATCGCGGCCAGCAAGGTCATCAGCCGGGTGTCGAAGTTCTGCACGTGGGCCATCTCATGGGCCACCACCGCCTGCAGCTCGTCTCGATTGAGCGTTCGAAGCAGGCCATCAGTCACCGCGATACACGCCTTGTCGGGCGTGATCCCGGTGGCGAAGGCGTTCGGGTCGGGATCGGGAATGACGAAGATGCGGGGACGGGGAAGGCCGGCGGCGATCGCCATCTCCTCGACGACATTGATGAGGCGCTGTTCCTGCTCGTTGGTGGGCTCGAAGACTTCCTTCGCTCCGGTGGCCCAGAGCACCCGGTCGGCCCCGCTCCGCCAGGAGTACCAGCAGATACCGCCAGCCACGAGGGTGGCGAAGATCCCCAGCAGCGGGATCGTGTGCGGCGAGGGGCCCGCGCCCGCCGCCGGTCCCGGGGTCCCAGGCCGGCTGGTCATGAGGTACCACGCGATGTCTCCGCCGAAACCCACCCAGGCGAAGAACAGCACAAAGCCGACGATCAGCCAGACCGAGCGTCGCCGGTTGGATTCCTGCTGCTCGAAGAGATTGCCGAATTCGGGCATGGCCTGCGGCAGCCGCGGTGGCTCGCCCGCTCAGCCCATCTTGAGGTCCACGTTCGGCACGGCGCGATCGCCGGTGTCCTCGATCTGCCACAGCTCCGCGGGTGATGCCTTGGCGAGGCCCGCCATGAGGTTTGTCGGAAACTGCTGCTGGGCCGTGTTGTAGGATGTCGCCACGTCGTTGTACAGCTGCCTGGCAAACCCCACCTTGTTCTCGGTACCCGTCAGTTCCTCCTGAAGCTGCTGGATGTTCGCCGTCGCCTTGAGCGTCGGGTAGTTCTCCGACAGCGCGAACAGGCGCCCCAGCGCCTGGGTCAACTCTCCCTCCGCCTTGGCCACTTGGGCCACGCCTCCTCCCGACGCACTCACCGCCTTGTTGCGCGCCGAGATCACCGCCTCCAGGGTCGACTTCTCGAAGTCCATCGCCCCTTTCACCGCGTTTACCAGGTTCGGAATGAGATCATGACGCCGCTTCAGCTGCACGTCGATCTGCTTCCACCCGTTCGCGACCTGATTCTTGAGGGAAATCAACCGGTTGTAGGCCATTACCATCCACAGCAGGATGAGGCCGATGACGGCGAGCAGCACAATGCCCATGAATCATCCTCTGGCAGGGGGATGGTGAATCTTAAGACGGCGTGAGGCGGCGGGCTATGCCCGGTCGCCCTGGGGTTCCAGTGCGCGGCGGAAGAGCTCTGCGATTCGTTCGTCGTCCATGGTGTCGAAGAGCGGGTTACGGTCGTCGAGCAGCAGTTCCGCCCCCGGCCCGAGCGTGACCCGGCGCAACAACTGACCGCGCCCCCGGCGGGGCGAGAGCGGCCCGTCGTGGCTTGCCCAAGCGACCAAGGCCCGCCCGACCTTCCCCCGCGGGGCTCCCTCCGGAACGGTGAGCGGCAGCTGATCGGGCGGAGGCAACCGACTGCCAAGCGACGCGGCCACGCGGCGCTCCACGACATCACCGGGCAGGCCGCCCAGCTCCGTCACCAAGGTATCGAGCGTGGCACCCTCCATCTGCTGCAGTTTGATCGCCAGCACCTGCAGCAGGTGCCGGTACCCGTAGGTCGCGGCGGTGCCGCGACCCTCCGGCGGGCTCACCAGCTTCCGGGTCACGTAAAACCGGATCGTCCGCTCACTTGGGCGGGCGCTCGCCGCCGCGTTCACCGGATAGACGGAAGAGGACTCCAGGATGGCCCCCGCAAGGGCCGAGAGATCACGCAGGCTCCAAGGTGCCAGCGCCGCGTACTGCCTGAGCGTGGCCAAGGCATCCGCGGTGACGGGAGGAGCAGATACGGCTACGGTCACGGGAACGCGATCCAGAAGGAGGTGGACGGCGCTAGTATGTCCCGCGGGACGGGCGAGGGCAAGACCGGGTCGGCTGGGCGTTGGTTCGTACCGGACTGCGCCATCCCGGTCCGGGGTCGGCCCTCCGCGTGGCTATCGTCGGGGCATGTCCCGGGGGTTCTCACTGATCGAGCTTCTGCTCGCCATGGCCATGGCGGCCATCCTGCTGCTTATCGCCTACCCGGGTTGGGGCGCACTTCGAGACCGGATCGCTGTCAACCGTGCTGTCGACCTGCTCGTGGCCGCTCACGCGAGAGCCAGGCTCATTGCCGCCTCGGAACAGCGAGCCTCACTGCTGGCGCTAACAGCCGATTCGCTCGTGCTCCGCGTGCCGGAATCGGAGGCGGACACGGTCGAGCGCTGGCGGGCCCCAGGTCCGCTGCAGGATGGCGTGAGTGTGACCGGGATGCCCAAGCTGGTCCGCTTCGCCCCGAGCGGTGCTACCCTGGGTGCCGCGAATGCCACCTATGAGCTGTCTCGCGGCGTTGCAAGAAGGCAGGTCGTCGTTTCGCGCTACGGGCGAATCCGCGTCAACTAGGCCACGCGATCCAGGCTGGCGTGCCAAGAGTTGTTCGCCCGAGTCGAACCGGCGCGTGACCGTTGGAACATGACTGCCCCAGGGAACGGGGCAGCACGGCCCACGGCGAGCGCCGGCTGCGACGACCCTGGATCTCTCAGTCGCCGTCGGCTTCGCCGTTCAGGCCGAACTTTCGAACCTTGGCGAGAAGAGTGGAACGTGCGATCCCCAGCAGGTGAGCCGCACGTCGCTTGTTGCCACGAGTATAGGCAAGCGTCCGGGCGATGTGCCGGCGCTCGACGTCATCCAGCGGTTCAGGCTCGACCGGTTGGCTGGGAGCCAGTGCCTCGCGAAACAGGGTCTGGTCGAGACCAGGAGCCGCCAAGGCGACGACAGCCAAGTCGAGGCCGGGGACCGCCAGCGCTCGGGCAGCCTCCGCAGGATCGCCAACCACAACTGGAAGGTTACCCGAAACCTTGAGCGCGTTGACCAGAGCCTCCCGGCGGGAGGGGTCCGTGTCGAGAACGAGGATATGAGAAGGTTTCATCTTTTCTATTACTCCGGGTCTGCGTCCCGCGTTGGAGGCAGGGCCGCCATTCGGCCGGGCGCCTCGCAGCGCCAACCTGACTCCTGCTCGCCCGTCACCTTGGAGACGCGGGGCCGTGTCAGGCCGACACGGAGCGGATCCTCGGATGCCGGGACCGCACTGGAGATCGGCCCGTGACCGACTGCCCCCTGCGGGACCTCTCGATCGGGGCCAGGGTTCAGGGCCCATTCATCGTTACCGATGTGGAGGTCCGAGGCGGTGATACCCCGCACACCATCCTCACGTTCGGTGACCGTACCGGCCGCCTTGAGAGCGCCCCTTTCTGGCCATCCGACGCGACAAAGGTGGCGGGCATTTCCCGAGGGGATGTGGTCCAGGTAACAGGAACCGTCGGCAGCTATCGCGACCGCCGCCAACTCGTTGTGGCCTCGATCCGTGTCCTCTCCAGGGATCAGGTGGACTGGCGGGCCTTGATGCCCAGCGTCGGGGACGTCGACCGGTACTGGAAGGTGTTGGATCGGTGGCGGAGCGACATTCGGGGGCCGCGCCTCGTCCGGACCCTCGGGCTCTTCTTCGATGATCCCGATTTCCGCGCTCGCTTTGAGCAATGCCCGGCGAGCCCGCACGGTCACCACGCGGCCTTGGGCGGACTGCTCAAGCACACCTGCGAAGTTGGCCATATCGCCCTGGCCATCGCCCGGCTCCATTCCGCCGCCGACCTGGCTCTCCTGCTGGCGGGTGTGCTGCTTCACGATATCGGCAAGGTGGAGTGCTATCGTTGGGACGCGGCGTTCGACGTCACCGTGCCCGGGTTCGTACTCGGTCACGTGGCATGCGGAGCCCTCCTGCTCGACCGGAGGGCGCGAGCGCTTGAGCCGATGCCATGCACGGAGACGGAACTGCTCGCGCTGCTGCACCTGGTGCTCTCACACCATGGCCGACTCGAGTTCGGCGCACCGGTGGCCCCGATGACGCTCGAAGCCGAGATCCTCCACTACGCCGACAATGCCAGTGCGAAAGCCGCGAGCTTGGACCAAGCCCTGCAGGATCCGGAGAACTTCGTTCCAGGCTCGCCAATAACCGCGCGCCCGCTCTGGCAGCTCGAGAAGCGCCGACTCTGGCGCCAAGCCAGCGACTGGGGCGCCGAGGGAACGCATGCCTCTCCGGGCGACTTCACCGCGACGGCCGGACAAAGCGAAACGGCCGCCGGGCTCGGGGGCCCGGCGGCCGCTTCTCACCTTGTTGCCCAGCCCGGATGGCCATCCTGACTGAGCGGACAGTGCGAGCGCTGCGAGTCGGATCGAGTCGCGGACCGATCCCTCACACGGCATCCCGAGGCGCTACATCGGGACGGGCAGGGCACGCGACTGGCCCTGCCTGTCTGAGCCGGCGTGATCACCAGGATCTCGGACCACCTGAGCCCTTGCCGACTTGGGTGGCCTCCCCTGAATTACCGCCCAGACCCGCCAGTGGTCGCTTGTGGAACCGGGGGTCCCACTGCGCTTCCGCCTGACGCTTCGCCAAAGATAGGGCGCGCGTAGGCGTGCGCAAGTGCCTGTCTTTATTCGGGTTACGTAACTTCGTGGTACTTCGGTGTGGAAAGCTAAGCGGTGCTGTTGTTGGGATTCGACCGGCTCTCCACAGGATGTGGATTTGTGAATCCACATCCGTCCACAACCCGCCTATTGAGCGGCTTCACGCTCCACCCGCGCATCACCGGAGTAGACCCGGCCCAGAGCCGCCACGAAGTAGGGGCGGACCGCCGCCTCGTAGCTGCGTATTGCCTCCTGTACACGGGCTGCCCGCCCGATCCCGTAGTCCCGGAGCTCCTCCGCCTTGTCGCTCGTGGTCAGCCCGTCGAAGTCTCTGGCGCAGCGATCGAGATCTTCCTTCAGCGCGGCCAGCCGTTCCAGCACTCGCAGCC
>Ga0335077_10000493_pt1 | contig 43712 bp, 42 predicted proteins | sample Lox_Sample_31_FD_207151 | JGI IMG/M metagenome (GOLD analysis project Ga0335077, IMG submission 207151) | Soil microbial communities from Loxahatchee National Wildlife Refuge, Florida, United States - Lox_Sample_3.1 | ecosystem: Environmental > Terrestrial > Soil > Wetlands | place: USA... | reverse complement strand
GGTCTCCTGTCCTTGTATACTCCCCGCTTACCCGAATTCTAACCCCCGCGCATGCTCGCCGCGACGCTCCCGCGCTGGCCGGAACTGTCGCTGCGCTGGATTCCGGTCTGGCGCCGCAACCTTCTCGTCTGGCGCAAGCTTGCCTTCGCCTCGGTGCTCGGGAACATCGCCGATCCGCTGCTCTACATGCTCGCGCTGGGCTACGGCATCGGCGCCTTCGTGCCGGAGATCGGCGGCATGAAGTACATCGCCTTCATCGGCACCGGCATGGTCTGCCAGAGCGCGATGTTCACCTCGTCCTTCGAAGCGATGTACTCGGCCTTCTCGCGCATGCACGTGCAGCGCACCTGGGACGCGATCATCAACGCGCCCATCTCGCTCGACGACGTCGTGCTGGCCGAATGGATCTGGGCGGCGACCAAGAGCGTGATGTCGGTGGCCGCCATCCTGGTGGTGATCCTGCTGCTCGGCTTCGGCCACTCTTGGCTCGCGATCTGGGTGCTGCCTCTGGGATTCCTGACGGGACTCACCTTCGCGGGCTTCGGGCTGGTGATGACGGCGCTCGCGCGCAACTACGACTTCTTCACCTATTCGCTCACCTTGTTCCAGACGCCGATGCTGCTGCTCTCCGGGGTTTTCTTCCCCGTCGCCCAGATGCCCGCGCCGCTGCAGGCGGTCGCCGCCGTTCTGCCGCTCTCGCACGCGATCGACATCGCCCGGCCACTCCTCGCGGGGAAGCTGCCCGACGCCCTGCTGCTGCACGTCGCCGTGCTCGCGGGCTACGCGGTCGTCGCGTACACGGTCGCGCTGCTGCTCACGCGCAGGAGGCTGCTCAAGTGACGCGAGCGCCCTGACATGCTCTGGGTCAAGTCGTTCCACATCGTTTTCGTCGTGACCTGGTTCGCGGGCCTGTTCTACCTGCCGCGGCTCTTCGTCTACCACGCCATGACCACCGACGCGCAGGGCAACGAGCGCTTCAAGCTGATGGAGCGCAAGCTCTACTACGGCATCATGACTCCGGGCGCGGTCCTCACGATCGCTTCGGGCGCGTGGCTCTGGCTCGGCTTCGGCATCTCGGGAGGCTGGCTCCTCGCGAAGCTCGCCCTGGTCGCGATCCTCGTAGCGCACCACCTCTGGCTGGGCAAGCTAATGCGGGATTTCCGCGACGGCCGCAACCGGCACGGCGACGTGTTCTATCGCTGGATCAACGAGCTTCCGGCGCTGCCCGTGCTGGTGTTCGCCGTGCTCCTGGTCGTGTTCAAGCCCTTCTAGCTCGAGGCGAGGGAAGCACTCGCCCATGGCCGCTCGCCCGCGCCGGCGCCGCTGATGGAGGGCTACTTCGCGCCGTGCCCGCGGGGCCTCGAGTCCGCGCTCGCGGAGGAACTCGCGAGCCTCGGCGCTGTCTCGATCGCGACGGCCGACGGCGGCGTCGGCTTCGAAGGCGATCTCAATCTCGCCTATCGCGCGAACCTCGAGAGCCGGCTCGCCAGCCGCGTCTTGTGGCGGGTCGGCGGCGGGGCGTATCGCAGCGAACGCGACGTCTTCGACCTGGCCAGCGAGCTCGACTGGCCGCGCTGGTTCCGCGCCGATCGAAGCCTGCGGGTCGACGTCGCGGCGACCCGCTCGCCGCTCAAGAGCCTGGAGTTCGCGACGCTGCGCATCAAGGATGCCGTCTGCGACCGCCATCGCGCGCACTCCGGCAGGCGCCCGAGCGTCAGCAAGGAGCGGCCCGACGTGCGCGTGCAGGCCTATCTCACCGTGGACCAGGTCACGTTCTATCTCGACACGTCGGGCGAGCCGCTGTTCAAGCGCGGCTACCGGCGCGAAAGCGCCGAGGCGCCGCTGCGCGAGAACCTCGCCGCCGGGCTGCTGCGCCTCGCGCACTGGCAGCCCGGGACCGCGCTGCTCGATCCGTTCTGCGGCAGCGGGACGATCCCAGTCGAAGCGGCGTGGATCGCGCTCGACGTCGCGCCCGGGCTCACGCGGACGTTCGGATTCCAGAAGCTCCACTGGTACGACGGGCCGACCTGGCAGCGGATCAAGTCGGCCGCCCAGCGGCGCGTGAAGCGGAGCACCGACACGCCGATCTTCGCGAGCGACGACGACCCCGCGGCGATCGCACGCTGCGCGAGCGTGCTCGCCGCCGCGGGCGTCGAAGGCACGGTCGCGCTCGAGCGTGCCGACGCGCTCCGGCGGGCGGCGCCCGCGCCGTCGGGGACGATCGTCGCCAACCCGCCGTACGGCGTGCGCCTTGCCCAGTCGGAGGCGCTGGCGGAGCTCTACCCGCGCCTGGGCGATGCGCTCAAGCAGCGCTTCGCCGGCTGGACCGCCTACCTGCTGAGCGGCGATCCGAGGCTCGCGAAGCTGATCGGCCTCAAGGCCAGCCGGCGCACGCCGCTGTACAACGGCGCGCTCGAATGCCGCCTCTACGAGTACCGCGTGATCGCCGGCTCAGCGCGAATGCTAAAATGAGCGCCCGCATCGATCGTCGATCCCGCGCGCTCTGCCACTCTGCCACCTCGCCATGATGCTGCCCAGCCGCCTCTACGAGTCCGAGCACACCCGGTTCATGCGCGAGCTCATGCGCCGCCGCCCCGACCTCGCGGAGAAGCAGCGCGAGGGGCGCGCGATCTGGTGGGACAAGACGCCGCAGGAGCTCGCCGAAGAGCGCACGATGGACCAGGGGCGCGTGGCGCAGTCGCCGTACGTGTACTCCAATCTTCCCAGCGTCGCCCCCGATCGCGAGTAGCGGGTTCGCGGCGGTCGACGCGGGCTGCGCGTCCCGGGCTACGGGGGACGCCGCGCGTGCCCGTGGATGAAATAGTGCTCGGTCTGAACGATGTCGGCGCTCCAGCCCAGCGCCGAGAGCTTGGCAGCGAGTTCCTGCGGCCGGTAGAAGAGCTTCACGATCCGGAACTCGCGGCCGTCGTTCAGCTTGCGGGTCACCACGCCGGCGTCGCGCCGCGGCACGGCGTGGTCCTTCGCGGTCGAGGTGGGATCGAAGGCCGAGTCGATAAGGTAAACGGCGCCCCCCGGCGCGAGCGCCGCCGACACCGTCTCCCAGAACGCCGCGAAGCGATCGTCGGGCACGTGCGACAGCCAGAAGCTGAAGAACACGAGATCGTAGCGGTGTGCCGGCCGCCACTCGAAGAGATCGGCCTCGACGTATTCGACGTTCGCCGCGGCGACCCGCGCACGGTTGATCGCGATCACTTCCGGGGATGCGTCGAGAGCGGTGAGCGTGGCGACGCGCGGCGCGAGATGGCGGGTGAAGAGCCCGGTCCCGCAGGCGAACTCGACCGCGGAGCTCGGTCGTCCCGCCGCGAGCCACTCGCCCAGTGCCTGCTCCACCGCCGCGACTTCCCCCCGCCAGCGATCGTTGAACTCGGCACCGCGGTCGTAGCGGCCGGTGCGGAACCACCATTCGTCGTACTCGCCCGCACGAGCGCGGTAGTAGTCGACCTGGTCCTTGAGAATTTCGTTCGCCATCGACCCGATGATACGGCACGTCGCCGACGCGAGGAACACGCGCGGCGGCGGCACCGCGACGGTTACAATAGTCCGTGACAGAGAATCCCCGCGACACGGTTGCCGCCTCGCGCGGCGACGCTTCTTCCCGCTCGCCGCACAAGGTCGCCGCCGGCGCACTGATCGCCGGTGCGGTCGCGATCGCGGCCATCCTGGCATGGCGCGGCGAGCACCCGGCGCTGCCGCCTCCCGCGCCTCCGCCTCCGGTCACCATCGGCGCAATCGACGCTCCGGCTGCCGAAGCGGTCGCCGGCACGGCGCTGCACGTCTCCGGCTGGGCGCTCGCCTCCGACGGCATTCGCGGCGTCGAGGTGCGCGTCGATGCGCGGCCCTACGCCGCGCGCTACGGAATCGCGCGGCCCGACGTCGCTCACGAGAAGCCGGGGTTCCCCGACACGAACGCGTCGGGCTTCGCCTTCGACGGCGAGTTCGCGGAGCTCGCGCCCGAGCGGCACGACGTGGCGGTGGTCGCGATCAGCAAAGCCGGGCGCGAGACCGTGCTCGGTCAGAGGGGGTTGGTGCCTCCGGAGGCGATGCAGCAATGGCAGCCGCTCTACGAGCAGCGCGGCACCAAGGCGATCGCTCCGTTCTACATCATTCCGGCGCTCTCCGGCATCGGGCTCGGCGGCGCGTCGGAGCTCGACACCGCCTACGCCGACTATCTCTCGCCGACGTTTCGCAGGGGCATGCGCGTGCCGATCCTCTACCTGCGCACGACGCTCGGCGCGGCGAAGGACTGGGTGTTTGATCCCGACTGGGACATAGAGCGGCGCTGCGGCGACAAGCGCATCGCCGAGGATTCGCTTTCCTCCGTGATGCGCTTCTCGATCGAGCACAGGCTGCCGGTGCTGTTCACGCTCAACGGCGGCATCTGGGCCGACGCCGCCTGCGACGTGCCCGACTGGGACGTCAACGATCATCTCGAGGCCGACCCCGCCAACTGCCAGTGGAACGAGAAGAACGAGGTGATGCCGGATGACTATCTGCGAACCCTGACGGGCTCGATGGACGCGCCGGAGCTCGCGCGCTCGCTCAGCTTCAACGCCTACGCGACGCTCAACCGGCACTACAAGCGGCGCAATCTGCAGGCGGCCGGACGCATGGTCATGGACTTCGCGCGCGCGCATCCGGAGCTCTTCATCGGCATCGCGCTCGATGCCGATACCTACATGAATCCGTTCTTCGACGAGAAGCAGTGGTACGACTACAACCCGGGAACGCTCCGGCAGTTCCGGGAATGGCTCGCCGGCACGGGGCCTTACGAGGGCAAGCCGGCGCCGGGCGTGCCGGATCTCTCCCGCTACCGCCGCAAGCACCCGCTGTCGCTCGCGGAGGTGAACAGGCTCGCCGGAAAATCGTGGCGGAGCTGGGCCGAGGTCGATCCGCCGCGCGCCTTTCCGCACGAGGGGAAGCCCTTCTGGGAGGACCCCTGGGCGCACGAATGGGAGGTTTTCCGGCGCCACCTCGTGCACCTGCACTACGACGACCTCGCCCACTGGCTGACCGAGATCGGCGTGCCGAAGGCGAAGATCTTCTCCTCGCAGGGCTTCATCGCGCCGTGGCCGACGGCGATGCCCTTCGCGCTGCACATCGAGAGCCCGTCGAAGAACTACGACACCGGCGGCATGTCCGTGGAAGGCGCGATTCCGCGCGACGGTCACCTCGGCGCGATCGTCTACGCCAAGAGCGCGGAGAACGACATTCGCGTCGAAGGCGGGGCGAACCTCTTCGCGACCTTCCACAAGATGGATCCCGGCTGGGCGGTCGGCGAGTTCAACACCGCGGACTTCCGCAATCCGAAGGAGCTGCCGGACTACGCCGCGGGCTATCGCACGCTGCGCGAGATGTTCAACTATGGCGCGCGCTTCGCCTCCCCGATGGCGTGGAACGGGTCGAACGGCGTGAATGCCGGCCAGCCCGGCTACGTCTCGTTCACGGCATGGCGCAACACCCCGCTCGAGGAAGCGCTGCGCGATTTCGCCGTCGCTCACGCCTACGTTCCGGTCGGCACCCGACTGTGGACGTTCGGCTCCGCCCAGCACGCCGACGCCGACGGCTGGACCGCGTCGGCAGGCAGGCTCGCGCTGGGCAAAGGCTACGTCGACGTCACGCCCCTCGACGGCGCGGCGACGCTGCTCTCGCCGAGTCCATTGGCGATGGGGCGCGCCGAGACGGATCTCCTCGTCGTCGGCGCAGACGCGAAGGCCGTCGCCTCGATCTCGGTCGAGGCGCTGGCGCCGGGCGGCACGTGGGTCGCTCTGGCGGCGACGCAGGCGAGCGATTCGCTTGCCGTCACCCCGGCGGGCATCTCTGTTCCGCTCGCGTGGCCCGCCGGGCTCGCCTCCACCGACCAGGTGCGGGTCACGCTCGGCCTGCGCGGCGGCGCCGCAGCGCGCATTCACCACCTCGCACTCTATCCGCGCTCGCGCTGAGCGCGACGTCCAGCGACCTCAGCGGCCGAGCGCGGAATCGCCGGTCAGAACGGCCCGAGCGCGATCACCTTCGCGAGCCGCCGCTGTTTCTCCTCTTCCGGGAGCTCCCTGTTCCAGCACACCATGACGTGGGGATGGTTCGTGTGCCGGAATCCGGCGCGTAGGTCGACTTTCTCGGCCAGCGCATCGCCGACGTAGCCCCAGATAGCGGGCGCATCCTTGAGCCTCGCGAACGTCGCGCGCAGGAGCTTCTCCGCGATGCCCCCGGCCGCCTTGATCACCCGCCGGTGCTCCGCGAGCATCTGCCGATAGCGTCGCTCGTCGATCACGAGGCCGCCGCAGAGGTAGGTGTCCTCGTGAGCGAGATAGTGGACGTAGCCGACCGCCTCGAGGCGCCCGCGCACGGGCTGGTAGAACGCGACGAAGTTGCGCGGGTAGTTCGGCGGATCGCAGTGAAAGCGGCGGCGGAAGAGTTCTCCTATGAAGAACTCGGCATCGGCGACCTCCTCGACGCGGATCACGTCGTCGATCGACGCCGCGGAGACGGGCGGCTCAGCAGCCACGTCCTGATCACGCGCAGGCGGCTCGTCGCGGACGCCCGCGACAGGAGCGGGCGGCTCCGCGGTCGCGGGCGCGTGATCGGATACAGGCGCAGGCACCGGTTCCCGGCCCAGCATGCGCTGGAGCCATGAGGTCGCGTTCGGCATCGGCGTGACGGCGTCTGTTGCGCGCCGCCGGGTGTGAAAGGAGCTGCGACCAATGATACTACGCGGCGCTCGCGCGAACCGGCCGGAAACCGCTCACGCGCCGCGGAGAATCGCTTCGAGTCCTTGGGGATGGTTCCAGTGCGCGCCGCACATGAACCGCGGAATGTTCCAGCGGTCGCTGTCCGCGGTCGCGTAGTCGCCAGAGGTCGAGAACGCGGCCAACATCCCATGCCGTCCCATCTCCCTCGGGAAATATTCGCGGACGAGGTAGTCCGGCGCGTCGCCATAGGGATACGCGAAGAGCGGCGCGGCGCGTCCGCCCGTCAATCGCCGGATGTAGCGGTCCGCCTGGATGATCTGGGCGTCGGCGTCGCCGCGATTGTCGATACCCTGGAACGTGCCCTTGCGCTGGTCGCGCTGCGCGATCCGCTCGAGCGTCGGATGCGTGTGGTCCCAGCTATGGTTGCCGATCTCGAGCAGCCCGGTGCGAGCCGCATCGCCCCACCACACGTCGCGCCACTGGTCGAGACCCGCGATGCAGGTGCGGTCGAGCACGGCGCGCGCTTCAGGCGACGCGATGACGAACGACGTTCCCGTGGGCTGCGGCCAGTCGGCGGCCGCGCCCTCCCTGAGAATCGTGTAGAAGCTCTTGACGTAGCCCAGGGTCGGGTGGGCAGGGATGTCGAAGAAGTCGAAGTCCGTCCCGTCGTCGAAGGAGAGCCCCACCCACGAGCCCGAATCGAGGGGCGACGCGCGGCGGCTCCAGGTGAGCCGCGCGATATCCTCGAGTCGCGCCACCTTGAAACCGAGCCGGCGGATGAGCCCGAGGTCGGCTTCGAGCGCGACGTGATCGTTGGACGCGTAGTCCGTCGCTGGCGCGTGCAACGCGTGGTAGGAGAGGATCGGGATCGGTCGCCGCTTCCTGCGGCGCAGGAACGGAAGCGCGAGCGCCATCTTCAATGCGTGGGCTTGCGCAGCAGCACCGCGCCTTCCTGCGCGAGCTCGCGTCGCAGGTCGTCCGAGAGGCTCGAGTCGGCCTCGTCGATCACCGCCCAGGCCCAGGACGGCAGCGCATCGGCCGCGAGCCCCGCGCCCAGCCTCAGGTGCACGACGGCCTGGTCGCGCAAGCCCGTCGGCGAGACGTTCAGCGCGTACGTGACCAGCTCGGCCCAGCCCTGCTCGGCGCGGAGCCGGTCAAAGTAGGTCCGCGTGAACATCCACTTGTCGTCGAGGTCGCGGTAGATCGGGTCGGAGCGCGGGCGCTCGCGCCGCTTGTAGTCCTCGACCATGCGCTCGATGAAGGAGAGCCCGGGACTTGCGCGCTCCGCGGCGGAAGCCTCGGCGAGGATCCGCCGGTACGTGAACTTGAGCAGCGCGTTGCCCGATTCGAACGGCTCGAAGAAGATCGCCCAGCCGCCCGGAGCGAGCGCGCGCCGGCAGGCCGCGAGAACGCGGTCGGGGTCGAGGATGTGATGCAGGATCGCCGCGCCCACGGCGAGGTCGGCGACCTCGGGCCGGTAGCTCGCCTCCATCGCGTCGACGCATACCAGGCCGAAGCGCCGATCGCCTTCCGGTCGCCGGCGCAGGAAGTCGCGCAGTATAGCGAGGAGCTGCGGGCTGATGTCGGTCGCGACGATCTCGGCGTCGGGAAAGCGGTCCGCCAGCGGGATCACCGAGTTGCCCGAGCCCGAGCCGATGTCGATGATCCGGCGCGGCGCCTCCGCGATGCGCGCCGCAGTCAGCGCGTTGCCCAGCAGGAAATTCCAGTAACCGGTGTCGAAGTACGCGCGGTGGTAGTGCTCGGCGTTTTCCAGGAACTGGCTGGTGACGCCGACCTTCGCGGCGCCGAGCGTGTTTCGCGGCGCGTAGACGCCGGCGAACTGCGGCGTCTCGCCTCCCAGGTCGACGAGCGGCTCGGCGAAGACGGACGCTAGGTCCACGTGCTACAGGCCTCCCGCATAGTGCTTCGTCATGCCGGCGAAGGCCGGCACCGAAGTCGAGTCGTCGCAGCGCTTCGAAATCAATTTGGGCCCCGGCTCAGTCGAGCCGCGGCGACGAGCTGAATTACTTGTCGTCGAGCCGCACTTCCACGTACGCCCGGTCGCGCGTCTGGCGCACCCAGTCCTGGAACGCCTCGTCGGACTTGCGCTGGCGAATGGCGTTCTGCGCCTGCATCCGCGCCCGATCGGCAGTCACGTCCTGCTTGCGCCGCTCGAGCACCTCGATCAGGTGCCAGCCGAACTGCGTGCGCACCGGCGCCGAGACCTGGTTGAGCGGAAGCTTGTTCATTGCCTCCTCGAAGACCGGAACGACGTCGCCGGGGCTGATCCAGCCGAGGTCGCCGCCCTTGGCCGAGCTCGGATCCTCGGAGTTGAGCTTCGCCAGCTCGTCGAACTTGGCGCCCGCGTCGAGCCGGTCCTTGAGCCGCTCGATCTTCGCCTTCGCGTCCGCCTCGGAGGTGGTCTCGTTGACGCGGATCAGGATGTGCCGCGCGTGCGTCTGGTCGACGACGGCGGGCTGGTCGCGGCTGCGCCGGTCGATGAGCTTCACGATGTGAAAGCCGGCGGCGCTGCGCAGCACCGGCGAGACCTCGCCGACCTTCATGCTCCGCACTACGTCGTTGAAGACCGTCGGCAGGCGCGCCCCGGGGCGCCAGCCGAGATTGCCGCCCTGGAGCGCGTCGCTCGCGTCGGAGAACCCCGCCGCGACCTGCGCGAAATCCGCGCCGCCGCGGATGTTCTTGAGCGCTTCTTCCGCGCGCCGGCGCTTCGCTTCGATCTGCTCGGAGCTCGCCTGTTCGGGCACAAGCACGAGGATGTGCGCGAGGCGGTATTCCTCGTCGCCTCCGCTCTGCGCCTTGACGGTCGCGAGATAGTTCTCGACTTCGGCGTCGCTCACCGTGATGTGGCTGTCGACCTCGCGCTCGCGCAGCCTCTGCATGATGATCTCGTTGCGCACGTCGTCGCGGTACTTGGCGTAGGTCACGTGGTCGTGCTCCAGCGCCTCGCGCAGGCCCTGCAGCGTCAGCTTGTTCTCCTCGGCGATGCGCTGGATCGTCCGCTCGACCTGGTTGTCGTCAACCTTGATGCCGCTTTCCTTGGCGTACTGGAGCAGCGCGCGCTCGGTCACCAGCCGCTCTAGCACCTGCCTGTCGAGGACGTCGGGAGCCGGCTGCGCCACGTTCTGCTGCTTCAGCTGCTGGACGACGATGCGCTTGGCCTCGTCGAGCTCGTACTGCGTCACCGCCTCGTCGTTGACGATCGCGATCACCCGATCGAGGGCGGCCGCGCGGGCGGGCGCGGGGACGTTCGCGGCCGCCGCCGCGACGGGCGCGGCCGCCCTTTGCGCCGAGGCGGCGAGTGCGGCGAAGGCGAGTGTGGCGAATATGAGGATGCGGACCAGCATGTTCAGAACCTCGGGAAGTATTCGGCGCCCGTGGCGGCCGGCACGGTTGGCTCGTTCACCGTCTGATAGCCCGGGACGCTCCGCCGCAGGACGTCGATCGGATTCGTGCCCAGTCGCGCGAGCCCGTTCAGCTCGAACTGCACGAACACCGAGCTCGACACCTGATTGACGTTCGTGACCAGGTGCTGACCGACGACGCGGAAAACCCAGCAGCCGCCATTGTACTCGACCCCCGCCACCCCCTCCAGCGTGGTCTTGTTGACGAACGAGTAGTTCCAGCGTCCGATCAGCGACCAGTTGCCGACCGGCCACTGCCCGGCGAGGTCGATCTGCTTGAGCGTCGCCAGCGCCCCGGTCGTCGGATCGATGGTCTGCCGGTTGTAGCGATAGCTCGCGTTGAGCACCCTGCCGAGCGAGGGCTGCCAGCGCACGCCGATGTCGAACTCCTGCGTCTGGCTCTGATTGAGATTGACCTCGTAGGTCGCGGCGGCGCTGAAGGTGTCCGTGATCTTGCCTTCGCCGGATAGGAGCAGGTCGGAGCTGTTGGCGCTGCGCGGCGTCTCCGCCGGAAGCGTCACCCGCTGGGTCGAGAAGTAGTAGCGCTGGCCGAGCGCGAAGCGCAGCAGCTCCTCGCCGCTCTGCGGGTCGAGAAGGCGCGAGGTCACGGCCAGCGTGAGCTGGTTGGCGTCGCCGATGCGATCGCTGCCGAGGTAGCGGTTCTCGGTGAAGAGCTGCGAGAAGTTGAAGTCGTCGATCGCGGTGTCGAACACCGGGATGTTGTCCTGGTTGCGGAACGGGATGTAGACGTAGTAGGCGCGCGGCTCGAGCGTCTGCAAGAAGCTGCGGTCGAAATAGGTCGCGTCGCGCTCGAAGACGAGCCCCGAGTCGAGGCTGGAGATCGGCACCGTGCGGTTGATGTTCTTGTCCGGCGCGTTCGGATCGTCGAGGCTGTAGGTCGACAGGTGGATGCCCGTCTTCGCGGTGAAGAACCAGGCGTTGCCGCGCCGGCCCCAGGCTACGGTCGGATAGAGCACGGCGCGGTCGGCGTTGGTCAGCGCCGGCTGACGGAACCGGACGTACTCGCCGCTGCCCGCGAACTCGAAGTCCTGCCACTCGACCGGGTCGAGCCGGGCGACGACCTGCGGCTCGCGGAAGTACGGCGGCGTGATCGGGTTGTTCGGATCCTGCAGAGTCTGGAACGTCTGCATCCGCACGAGGATCCCGAACGGGCCCTTGCTGTACGCGAAGCCTCCTTCGCGCGGCAGGTTGGTCTGCGAGGTGACCGTAAGCCGGTCGGAGAGGTCGGAGAAATAGGTGTCGTCGGAGACCTTCTGCAGGTTGACGTAGGCGGCGAGGCCCGGCACCGCGGTGATGTTCTGGTTGTGCTTCCACAGCAGGCCGTAGCGGCCCGTGTCCGTGACGCGATCCTCGAGGCCTTCCGCGTCGACCTCGCCGGCGATGTCGGGGAAAAGGTACCGAAACTGGCCGTTCAGCTGCAGGCCGCGCTTGGTCATGTAGCGCGGCGTGAGCGTCGCGTCGTAGTTCGGCGCGAGGTTGAAGTAGTACGGCAGCGACATCTCGAAGCCGCGCGCGGAGTTCGTCCCCAGCACCGGGGTCAGGAAGCCCGACTTGCGCTCGTTCGACAGCGGAAAGCTCAAGTACGGCGCGTAGAGGATAGGCGCGCCCTTGAAGTATATGGTCGCGTCGTGCGCGGTGCCGACCAGGCGCGAGCGGTCCAGATCGACGTCGCCCGCGCGCAGGTACCAGTCGTCGTCACCGGCGACGCAGGTCGTGTAGCTCGCGTCCTTGATCGCGTACTGGTTCGGACCGTTGAACTGAATTTCGCTCGCGCTGCCCCGCGAGGCGTTCTCGCCGACGTGGAACTCGGGCTGGGTGAAGAAGCCGATCTCCGTGTCGCGCTTGAACTTCGCCTCCGGGCCGGTGATCCAGTCGATGCCCTGCCGCAGCGTGACGTTGCCCTTGCCCCAGACTTCGTCGGTGTCGAAGTCGTAGCGCAGCCAGTCGGCAACCACCGTCTGCCGCCGCGTGCGCAGCTCCACGCTCCCGGTCGCCTCGATCGATTTCTGGCTCGTGCCTTCGAGGCGATCGGCGCGCAGGAAGATCGCGTCCCGATCGGTGGAGACCTTGCCGGCCTGCTGCGGAGGAGGAAGTGGCGGCGGCTCGAGCGTCTGCGCGGGCTTGAGCTGCGCCGGCGGCGTGCTCGATTCGTCGCCGGCATTCTGCGCCGCCGCAGCGCCGCACGCCGTCGCGAGCAGTGCGATACAGATCGAGCGGATGCAGCGCCACATCGGAGAACTGAAGGAGTATTACCGGCCTGCTAAAATGCCGGCGCCTAGTGTACTCCACGATGCACGATTCACCCGCAGACGATACGAGCGCCGACGCGCGCCTCGCGGCGCTGTCGAGCTGGCTGTCCGGCGTTCTGCCGTCGCCGGCCGTCGCGATCGCGCCGGCGTCCGAGGATGCGAGCTTCCGGCGGTATTTTCGCGTCACGCTCGGACGCGGGAGCGCCGTTCCCGGTCGCGGCGAGCCGGCGAGCACGCTGATCGCGATGGACGCGCCGCCCTCGCGCGAGGACTGTCGGCCGTTCGTCAGCGTCGCGGCATTGCTGCGCGACGCTGGCGTGCACGCGCCGGCGGTGCTGGCCGCCGATTTCGAGCAGGGCTTCCTGCTGCTGACCGACCTCGGCACGCGCACGTACCTCCAGGCGCTGACGCCGGCCAACGCCTCCGCGCTCTACGAGGACGCGAGCGCGACGCTCGTCCGCTGGCAAGCGGCGAGCCGCGAAGGCTTGCTGCCCGCCTACGATCGCACGCTGCTCAAGCGCGAGCTGGATCTATTTCCCGACTGGTACGTCGCGAAGCACCTCGGGGTCGATCTGTCGGCGGCGCACAAAGCCACGCTCGAAGCCGCGTTCGCGAAGATCCTGGAGAACAACCTGGCTCAGCCCGCGGTGTTCGTGCACCGCGACTACCACTCCCGCAACCTCATGCTGACCGAGCCCAATCCCGGGGTCCTCGATTTTCAGGACGCGGTGTTCGGGCCGATCACCTACGACCTGGTGTCACTGCTGCGCGATGCGTACGTCGAATGGGACGAGGAGCGGCAGATCGACTGGGCGGCACGCTACTGGCAAAGCGCGCGCGCTGCCCGCCTCCCGGTCCGCGAGGATTTCGGCGATTTCTGGCGGGATTTCGAATGGATGGGCGTGCAGCGGCAACTCAAGGTGCTCGGCATCTTCGCGCGTCTCTATCATCGCGACGGCAAGGCCGGGTACCTCAAGGACCTGCCGCGCGTGATGGGCTACCTGCGCGCGGCCTGCGCCCGCTATCGCGATCTCGTCCCGCTCCTGCGCCTCGTCGATGCGCTCGAGGATCGGCGGCCCGTCGCGGGCTACACCTTCTAGAGCGGCCGATGAAGGCGATGATCCTGGCGGCCGGGCGCGGCGAGCGCATGAGGCCGCTCTCCGATGCGGTGCCGAAGCCCCTGCTCGAGGCCGGCGGCAAGGCGCTCGTCGTCTGGCAGATCGAGCGGCTGACCGCCGCTGGCTTCGCCGACATCGTGATCAACGTCGCGCACTGCGGGGAGATGATCATCGATCGTCTCGGCGACGGCTCGCGCTTCGATTGCCGCATCCGCTACTCGCGCGAGCCCGAGCCGCTGGAGGTCGCGGGCGGCATCGCCACCGCGCTGCCGCTGCTCGGCGAAGGCGTCGCGCTCGTCGTGAGCGCGGACGTCTACACGGAATACCCCTACGCGAGCCTGCGCCAGCGCGCGGCGGCGATGGCGGGCGCGAGCTCCGCGCCGCAGCTGCACATGGTCATGGTGCCGAATCCGCCGTACCACGCCCGCGGCGATTTCAGCCTTCAGGAGGACCGGCTGGCGCTCGATGGCGCGAATCGCTGCACCTACGGCAACATCGGCCTGTATCGCACCTCGCTGTTCGCGGAGCTGCCGCGCGGCCAGAAGCTTCCGATGCTGCCGCTCTATCGCCGGTGGATTGCCACGGGCTGGGCGAGCGCGGAGCTCTACGCCGGTCCCTGGGCGAACGTCGGCACCCCGGACGAGCTCGCGCGCCTCGACCGCGCGCTCCTCGAGCAGCGCATCGCGTCATGAACGCCGGCCGCGAATTGCCTCCCGCCAACCCGCTGCTCGATTTCGACGGCTTGCCGCGCTTCGGAGAGATCCTTCCCGAGCACGTCGGTCCCGCGGTCGACTCTCTCCTCGCAGAGGCCCGCGCCGCGATCGAGCGCGCTGCGGCGAGCGCCACGGCTCCGACGTGGGAGAGCTTCGTCGCGCCGCTCGCCGAAGCGCTGGATCGCCTCGACCGCGCCTGGGGCCAGGTCAACCACCTCAACGCCGTCGTCAACACCCCCGCCCTGCGCAGCGCGTACAACGCGAACCTGCCCAGGATCACGGCCTTCCACACCGAGTTCGGCCAGGACGCGCGACTGTTCGCGGGCTTCCGCGCGCTTGCCTCCGCGCCTGAGTTCGCGCTCCTCGACACCGCCCGCAAGCGGCTCATCGAGAACGAGCTTCGCGATTTCCGGCTCGCCGGCGCGGAGCTCGAGTCGACCGCCAAGTCGCGCTTCAAGGCCGTCGAGGAGGAGCTCGCGAGTCTCGCGGCGCGCTTCGAGGACAACGTGCTCGACGCGACCAACGACTACGCGCTCTACGTCGAGGACGCGAGCGAGCTCGCCGGCGTGCCGGTGGACGTGCTCGCCGCGGCGCACGAGGCCGCGACCGCGGAGGGCCGCGCGGGCTGGAAGCTCACGCTGCGCATGCCGTGCTACATGCCGCTCATGCAGTACGCGCAGAATCGCTCGCTGCGCGCGAAGCTGCACCGCGCCTTCGCCACCCGCGCGAGCGAGTTCGGCAAGCCCGACTGGGACAACACCGCGCTGGTCGAGCGGATCCTCGAGCTCAGGCGCGAGGCTGCGCGGCTCCTCGGCTACCGCGACTTCGCGCAGCTGTCGCTGGTGCCGAAGATGGCCCGCACGCCCGAGGAGGTGCTCGTCTTCCTGCGCGACCTCGCCGCGCGCGGCAAACCCTACGCCGAGCGCGACATGGCCGCGCTCGCGGCTTTCGCGCGCGCCGAGCTCGGTCTCGATCCGCTCGCTCCGTGGGACGTCGCCTTCGCTTCGGAGAAGCTGCGCCAGGCCCGCTACAGCTTCTCCGACCAGGAGCTCAAGCAGTACTTCCCGGAGGATCGCGTGCTCGCGGGGATGTTCCGCGTCGTGGAGACGATCTTCGGCCTGCGCATCCGCGAAGCCCGCGCCGCGACCTGGCACCCGGCGGTGCGCTTCTTCGATGTCCGCGACGCGCGCGACGCGCTGATCGGCCAGTTCTATCTCGATCTCTACGCCCGCTCCCACAAGCGCGGCGGCGCGTGGATGGACCACGCGATCAACCGCCGGCGCCTCGGCGAGCGCATCCAGCATCCGGTCGCCTACCTCACCTGCAACTTCTCCGCGCCGGTGGCCCGGGGCGCAAAGACGCGTCCCGCGCTCTTCACCCACGACGAGGTGCAGACGCTGTTCCACGAGTTCGGCCACGGGCTGCACCTGCTGCTCACCCGCGTGGACACGCCGGGCGTCTCCGGCCTCGAAGGCGTCGAGTGGGATGCCGTGGAGCTCCCGAGCCAGTTCATGGAGAACTTCTGCTGGGAATGGGAGGTGCTCCGGCACATGACCGAGCACGTCGACACAGGGGAGATGCTGCCGCGCGCGCTCTTCGATCGCATGGTCGCTGCGAAGAACTTCCAGAGTGGCATGCAGCTCGCGCGGCAGCTCGAATTCGCCCTGTTCGACATGCACCTGCACCACGATTTCGACCCCGGCGGGACGCGCACGCCGCTCGACCTGGCGCTCGCGATCCGGCGCGAGATCGCCGTGGCGCCGCGCGCCGAGTACGACCGCGCTCCGAACGCCTTCACCCACATCTTCGCGTCGGGCTACGCAGCTGGGTACTACAGCTACAAGTGGGCGGAAGTGCTCTCGGCGGACGCGTACAGCCTGTTCGAGGAGCAGGGCATCCTCTCGCCCGAGGCGGGCGCTCGCTTCCGGGACGAAGTGCTCGCGCGCGGCGGAAGCCGGCCCGCGCTCGAGTCGTTCGTCGCCTTCCGCGGGCGTCCGCCCCAAATCGACGCCCTCTTGAGGCATAATGGCATGTCAGCGTCATAACCGCCTCCAGGGAGGTGTCATGACAAGCATCGGTATCCGGCCGATGGCCGCTTCGGCGCTCGCGTTGCTGCTGCTCGGTGCGAGCGCCCTCGCGGCCGCGCAGTCCCAGCAGGTGTACCGCTACGTCGACGCCGACGGGCGGGTCGTGTATTCGGACAAGCCGCCCCCGGCGGATGCGCGCGACGCGCAGGCCAAGCGCATCGGCAGGAACACCATCGAAACGAGCACGCTGTCCTACGCGGCCGCTCAGGCCGAGCAGCGCTTTCCGGTCACGCTCTACACATTCGGCTGCGGCCTCGTCTGCGACAGCGCGTCGGGCCTGCTCAACAAGCGCGGCATTCCGCACACCGTGGTCGACGTCGGGCAGAGCGACGGCGCCGAGAAGCTCAAGCGGCTCACCGGCGGACTCGACGCGCCCGCGCTGCAGGTCGGCGACCAGTACACCACCGGCTACAGTGAGACCCGCTGGCAGAGCATGCTGACCGACGCGGGCTATCCGCAGACGCCCCCGCCGCGGACCGCTCCGATCGCCCGCGCGCCGGCGCCGCCGTCGGCGGCCGCCGGCCAGGCCAACGCGGCGCCCGCCGCGCCGAGCGCCGCGGAGCCCGCGGCGGCTCCGGCACCGAAGGGCGACTACCCGAAATAAGCACCGGTCCCGGGGCTCTTCGCGCGAGCCCCCGTCCCCGGGATCGCGCCGCCGGCGCAGGCGGCGCCGAACGTCCGAGCACGACGCGGCGACGTGCCACCGCCCCGATGCCCCCGCGCATCGCTCGACGCTTCGCGAGGGATGCGCAGCCATTGCGGCGATCCCGCTCCACTCTACGTCCGCCGGCCCGCCAAGCGATCGTTGGCGATTGCGCGCACGGCCCTTACAATGCCTTCCCTAACCAACAAGACCGTGCCGCAGGGACGCCGTGGCGGCCGGCGATCATTCGACCTGGAGGAGAGACTCATGGCTAAGTTCATTCCCTTTGGCATTGCCGTGGCCGCGAGCGTGCTGCTCGCGGCGTCCGCCGTGGCGGCGCCCGTCGTCCTGCGTGCGTCGCACCAGTTTCCCGGCGGCAAGGGCGACGTTCGCGACGACATGGTGCAGATGATCGCGCGGGACGCGAAGGCCGCCGGCGTCGACCTGGACGTTCAGGTCTATCCGGGCGCGTCGCTGTTCAAGCCGAACGACCAGTGGAACGCCATCGTCAACGGGCAGCTCGACATCACGCTGTTCCCGCTCGACTACGCGAGCGGCAAGGTCCCGGTGTTCAGCGCGACGCTCATGCCCGGCCTGATCCGCAGCCAGGATCGCGCCAAGCGCATCAACGATTCGCAGTTCATGAAGGACATCCGCGCCGAAATCGAGAAGCGCGGCGCGATCGTGCTCTCCGATGCCTGGTTCGCGGGCGGCATGGCGTCCAAGGCGAATTGCATCGTCCACCCCAAGGACATGCAGGGCATGAAGTTCCGCGCCGCGGGACCGACCTTCGCGGCGATGTGGGAAGCGGCGGGTGCCAGCATCGTCAGTCCGCCCTCGAACGAGATCTACAACGCGTTCCAGAGCGGCGTCGTCGGCGGCACCGACACGAGCCTCGGCACGTTCGCCTCGATGCGCCTATACGAAGTCACCGACTGCCTCACCGCACCGGGCAGCAACGCGCTGTGGTTCATGTACGAGCCGGTGCTCATGTCGAAGAAGAGCTTCGACAAGCTCGACAAGCGCCAGCAGGACGTCATCCTCAAGGCGGGCAAGGCCGCGCAGGCCTACTACGAATCCAAGGCCGACGAAGTGAACAAGGAGGCCATCAAGGCTTTCGAGGACCACAAGGTCAAGGTCGTCACCTTGAGCGATGCCGACTACCAGGCGTGGCTCGACGTGGCGAAGAAGTCGAGCTACGCGCGCTTCGCCAAGGACGTGCCGAACGGCCAGCAGCTGATCGACGAAGCGCTCGCGGTCAAATGACCGCGGGTGACGGCGGGCGCGGCGCCCGCCGCGCCGGTCGGAAGGCGGGCGCCGGGGCTCCTGCCGAGGCGCATGCCGCCGCGACGCCCCGGAGCCCGACGGCGCTCGATCGCTACGTCGCGATCGTAGGCTTCGCCTCGCGCGTCGCGGGCGTGGTGGCGGCGTGCCTCATCGCGCTCGCCGTGCTCGTGGTCTGCGACATGGTCATCGAGCGCTACTTCCTCAACCGGACCACGATCTGGCAGATCGACGTGGTCACCTACAGCATCGTCGCGGCGACCTTCGTCGGCAGCGCCTACGTGCTGATGCTGCGCGGCCATGTCAATGTCGACGTCCTGCCGCTGCATCTCGGGCCGCGCGCACGCTACGGGCTCGCGCTAGCCACCGGCGTCACCGCGCTCGGCTTTTGCGCGGTGCTATGGGTGCTCTGCACGCAGTACTGGTACCAGGCCTATTCCGAGACCTGGCGCTCGAACACGGTGTGGCGGGCGCGGTTGTGGATCCCGTATCTCTCGATGCCGGTGGGACTCGGGCTGCTCGTGCTGCAATACGTCGCCGAACTCCTGTGTCTCGTCACCGGCCGCGCGCCGCCATTCGGGATCGGACGCGGTGCGCACGCCGAGGACGCGGCCGCCGCGCAGGCGCGGCAAGCCCTGGAAGAAGCGCCTTGAGCCCGACCGGCCAGGGCATGGCGGTGCTCGTGGTCACCCTGCTCATGCTGCTTTCGGGGATACCGGTGGCGTTCGGCCTCGGCGCGATCTCGATCGTCTTCCTCCTGCTCTTCCAAGGCATCGACGCGCTGCACGTGGTCGCCGAGACGTTGTGGTCAGGGCTGGACGAATTCACGCTGGTCGCAATCCCGATGTTCGTGATGATGGGCGCGGCGATCGGCTCGTCGCCCGCGGGCAAGGATCTCTACGAGGCGCTCGACCGCTGGCTGTATCGGCTGCCGGGCGGGCTCGTCATCTCCAACCTCGGAGCCTGCGCCCTCTTCGCCGCGCTGACCGGATCGTCTCCCGCCTGTTGCGCGGCCATCGGCAAGATGGGCATCCCGGAGATGCGGCGTCGGGGCTACCCGGACGACGTCGCGACCGGCTCGATCTGCGCCGGCGGCACGCTGGGGATCCTCATCCCGCCCTCGATCACGTTCATTCTCTACGGAATCGCGACCGAGACCTCGATCGGCCGGCTGTTTCTCGCGGGCGTCGTTCCGGGGCTGATGCTGACCGGACTCTTCATGCTCTGGACGCTGTTCATCATCTGGAAGCGCGGTTTCCGCGCCCACGCGCCGGGCTTCCGCTACACCTGGAGCCAGAAGCTCGCCTCGATTCCCAAGATCGCGCCGTTCCTCGCGATCATCGCCGGCGTGATGTACGTGCTCTACGGCGGCGTCGCCACGCCGTCGGAAGCCGCTGGCGTCGGCGCCGCGCTCTGCGTCGTCCTCGCGATCGTCATCTACCGCATGTGGAAGCCGGGACAGTGGTGGGTCATCCTGCGCGATACGACGCGCGAATCGGTGATGATCCTCACGATCATCGCCGCGGCGGTGCTCTTCGGCTACGTGCTCACGTCGCTCTATCTCACCCAGACGCTGGCGCAGGCGATCGCCGACGCGCACCTGAACCGCTGGGCGCTGATGGCGATGATCAACCTGTTCCTGCTGGTGTGCGGCTTCTTCATTCCGCCCGCCGCGATCATCCTCATGACGGCGCCGATCCTGTACCCGATCATCAAGGCCGCCGGGTTCGACCCTGTATGGTTCGGCGTCATCCTCACCATCAACATGGAGATCGGCCTCATCCATCCTCCGGTGGGGCTCAACATCTACATCGTAAACGCGATCGCTCCGGACGTGCCGGTCACCCGCGTCATGTGGGGGACCATTCCGTACGTGCTGTGCATGTTCCTGCAGATCGTCATCCTGTGCGCATTCCCGGAGATCGCCACCTGGCTGCCCAATCGGCTGATGGGCCGCTCGGGCTGAGAGGCGCTCCACACCCGGTTGAAGCTCGCTACCTGGAACGTCAACTCGCTGTACATACGCCTGCCGCGACTGATCGCCTGGCTGGCTGCTCATCAGCCGGACGTCGTCGGCTTGCAAGAGACCAAGGTCGAGGATGCGCGGTTTCCCGCGCTGGAGATCGCGGCGGCGGGCTACCAGGCGGTGTTTCTGGGCCAGCGGACCTACAACGGCGTGGCGATCCTGTCGAAGCTCCCGGCCGCCGACGTTCTTGCGGACATGCCGGAGTTTCCCGACGATCACAAGCGGGTGCTCGCCGCGACGGTGGGCGGCATCCGCTTCGTCTGCTTCTACGTGCCGAACGGCCAGGCGGTGGGCTCGGAGAAGTACCAGTACAAGCTGCGCTGGCTCGCCGCCGCCACCGACTATCTTCGTCACGAGCTGCAGCGCTTCCCGCGCCTCGCCGTCGTCGGCGACTTCAACATCGCTCCCGAGGATCGCGACGTTCACGATCCGGAGCTGTGGCGCGGCCAGGTGCTCGCCAGCGAGCCGGAGCGCGCGGCCTTCCGCGACTGGCAGGCGCTCGGATTCGACGACGCGTTCCGGCTGTTCGAGCAGCCGGAGAAGAGCTTCAGCTGGTGGGATTACCGGCAGCTCGCGTTCCCCAAGAACCGCGGGCTGCGCATCGATCACATCCTGCTTTCCTCGGCGCTCGCGCCGTCGTGCCGGGCGTGCCGGATCGATCGCGATGCGCGCAAGGGCGACAAGCCCTCGGATCACGCTCCGGTCGTGGCAGAGCTCGGCGGCTAGCGTCGCGCCGCCACCCGGTCGGCGCGGCACGCTACGGCTTTCCCGCGTCGAGCTTCAATTCCTGGATCTTGCGGGTCAGCGTGTTGCGGCCCCAGCCCAGCCATTGCGCGGCTTCCATGCGCCGGCCGCCGGTGTGCTGCAGGGCGCGCTGGATCAGCGTCTTCTCGAATTCCCGTTGCAGCCGATCGCCGATCGAGCGCTCGCCGCGCAAGAGCGCCTGCGCAAGCTCCCGGTCCAGCGCCTGCTGCCAGTTGCTTTCGGCATCTCTCGCTCCGGCGACCGGCCCGCGAAGCTCCGGAGGCAGATCAGCGCCATCGATGCGCGCGCCGGGCGCCATGACAGTCAGCCAGTGGCAGATGTTCTCGAGCTGCCGCACGTTGCCCGGGAACGAGAACGCCGCGAGCACGCGCAGCGCCTCGTCGGAAAGGACCTTCGGCTCGACGGCGAGGTCGCGCGCGCTCTTCTGCAGGAAGTGTCGAGCAAGCGGCCCTATGTCCTCGGGGCGCTCGCGCAGCGGCGGCAGGCGCAGGCGGACGACGTTCAGCCGGTGCAGCAGATCCTCGCGGAAGAGCCCCTGTCGCACGCGCTCGTCGAGGTTCTGATGCGTCGCGGCGATGATGCGCACGTTGGCCTTCAGCGGAGCGTGGCCGCCGACGCGGTAGTACTCGCCGTCCGCGAGCACGCGCAGCAGCCGCACCTGCAGATCTGGCGGCATGTCGCCGATCTCGTCGAGGAACAGCGTGCCTCCGTCGGCCTGTTCGAAGCGGCCCCGGCGCGCGCTCTGGGCGCCGGTGAACGCGCCACGCTCGTGCCCGAAGAGCTCCGACTCGAGCAGATCCTTCGGAATCGCCGCGGTGTTGATCGCCACGAATGGGCCGCCGGCGCGCGGACTGTGCCGATGGAGCGCGCGCGCGACGAGCTCCTTGCCCGTGCCGGACTCGCCGGTGATGAGGACGGTGACGTGCGACTGCGAGAGGCGGCCGATCGCGCGGAACACTTCCTGCATCGCCGGAGCCTGCCCGAGCATGTCGGGTGCGTCCGCCACCGCGGGCGCCGCGGTGGCGGCGGCAGGCATCTCGGCGCTGGCCCGCCGGATGAGCGCAATCGCGTAGTCGACGTCGAAGGGCTTGGGCAGATACTCGAATGCACCGCCCTGGAACGCTGACACCGCGCTGTCCAGGTCGGAGTACGCGGTCATGATGATCACCGGAATCTGCGGGAAGCGCTCCTTGATGTCGTTGAGCAGCGCGAGGCCCGATTCGCCGGGCATGCGGATGTCGGAAACGAGAACCTGCGGCTGGCTCTGCTGAAGCGCCTGCAGGACCTCGCGAGCCGACGCGAAGGTCTGGTAGGCGATACCCTCGCGCGCGAGCGCCTTCTCCAGCACCCAGCGGATCGAGCGGTCGTCGTCGACGATCCAGACCGGCTTCAACAGCTCGCCCGGCACGGGCTTCTGATGCACATAGGCTGCCATAGTCACGTTTGATCCTTCCTCACTCTACGCGGCGGGTCGACCGAATTCCAGGGGAAGGAGGATCGTGAAGACCGTCCGTCCCGGCACGCTCTGGAACTCGATCGTCCCGTTGTGCTGCGCGACGAGCGTCTGGGCAATCGTCAGCCCGAGCCCGCTACCGCCCTCGCGCCCGGACACCAGCGGGTAGAAAATCTTCTCCGAGAGCTCCGCAGGAATCCCAGGACCGTTGTCCTCGACCGACACCGCGAGCGCGAGCCGATACCTGCGTTTGGCCAGCGTGACGCTGCGCGCGACACGCGTCGTGAGCCGGATCTCGCGCGGCCCCGCCGTGCCCTGCAGAGCCTGCGCCGCGTTGCGTACCACGTTGAGCAGCGCCTGCGTGAGCTGCTCCGCGTCGGCCTCGAGCTCGGGCAGGCTTATGTCGAAGTCCGGCTGCAGGACGATGTCGGGAAACTCCGCCTGGACCAGGCTCGAGACTCGCGCCAGGACCTCGTGGATGTTCGTCCGGCGATAGCTCGGCAGCCGGTGCGGCGTGAGCAGGCGATTGACCAGCGTCTGCAGGCGATCGGCTTCGCTGATGATCACCTGCGTGTATTCGACCAGCGGCGGCCGGTCGAGCTCGCGCTCGAGGAGCTGCGCGGCGCCGCGAATGCCGCCGAGCGGATTCTTGATCTCGTGCGCGAGGCTGCGAATGAGCTCGCGGTTCGCCTGTTGCCTCTCGAGCAATCGCTCCTCGCGGGCGATCTTGAGCTGCTGATCGATGTGCCGGAACTCGAGCAGCAGCACGGCCTGCGCGGCTTCGACGACCGAGACGGTGCACGACAGATGCAGGCGTGCCCGGCCGCTGACGCCGACCTCGAGCTCCTGCTCGGTGTAAGAGGCACCGCTCGACAGCGCCTTGTCGATCGCGAGAAACAGCGCGGGCGCTTCGCCGAACAGGCTTTTCGCGGAGCTTCCGACCAGCTGCCGCCGCGAGAGCTCGAAAAGGTTCTCCGCTGCCGGATTGGCGTAGGAAACTACCAGCGCGTCGGTGAGGAGGAACACCGCGGTGGCGATCAGCTCGAGGCCGCGATAGTCAACGGGCTCGTCTTCGACCGGCACGGTGTACGGGTGGAGGGACATGCGGTCCTGCAGAGCGTCTGCCGCGATCAACCTGTTCAAGCTCTTAGCAAGTTCCGCGCCGGTGAGCGCGCACGCGGATCCTTCAGTGCTTCGCGGCAAGCTCCTTCTTCAGCGCCTCGATGTTCTTCTCGTGCAGGGTCATGGCCTGGCGCAGCTTCACGACGCGCTCCGCATACTTCTCCGGCGCAACCTGCTCCGCTGGCGTCGGCGGCGGGGCTCCGTTGGCGTAGGCGGCGCGCGCTTCGTCGAGGAGCTTCTCCTCGGTCGCGAGCTCGTCGGTCAGCACCGTGCGGCGGACGTCGTCGCGGCCTTTCTGAGTCGCGGCGTCGACCTTGGGGAAATTCGACGGCGTCGGCGCGCCTCGCGCCGACGCTCCCGCTCCTTCGGCGGCCCCGCCAGGGACGTTGAAATAGTGCACGCCACCCTGGGTCGGGCAGCGATACAGGCCGGTGCCTTGGACGACGGTCGGCTTTCCGGTGCAGCCCTCTTCCTTCGCCTTGCCAGAGAGGTTCGCTGCGGCGGCGAGGCCGCAGGCGGCGAGAGCGCAACAGCAGCAGGCGCACCGGGCTGCTTCCCGAGAGATCGCTCGCATGCGGGGAAGTTTAGCAAACGCCGCCAAGCGAAGAGGCGAACCGTCGCCGGTCCGCCTCTTCGTCGCCTGCGGCCCCCGCGGTCGCGACGGCCTACAGGCTGTAATACATGTCGAACTCGATCGGGTGCGTCGTCATCCGGAAGCGCGTGACCTCCTCCATCTTGAGGCCGATGTAGGCATCCAGCATCTCGTTGGAGAACACGCCGCCCCGCGTCAGGAACTCGCGGTCGCGGTCAAGGTTGTCGAGCGCTTCGTCGAGCGAGGCGCAGGGATGCGGGACCTTGGCGGCCTCCTCCGGCTCGAGGTCGTAGAGATTCTTGTCCATCGGGTCACCCGGATGGATCTTGCTCTGCACGCCGTCGAGACCCGCCATGAGCATCGCGGAGAACGCGAGATAGGAATTGGCCGTGGGATCGGGGAAGCGCACTTCCACCCGACGCGCCTTCGGATTGCTTACGTAGGGGATGCGGCAGGCCGCGGAGCGGTTGCGCGCGGAGTAGGCGAGGTTGATCGGCGCTTCGAAGCCCGGGACCAGGCGCTTGTACGAGTTCGTGCCCGGGTTGGTGATGGCGTTGAGCGCCTTGGCGTGCTTGATGATGCCGCCGATGTAGTAGAGCGCGAAGTCGGAAAGCCCCGCGTAGCCGTTGCCGGCGAAGAGGTTCTGTCCACCCTTCCATACCGACTGGTGCACGTGCATGCCCGACCCGTTGTCGCCGACGATCGGCTTGGGCATGAACGTCGCCGTCTTGCCGTAGCTGTGCGCGACCATGTGCACCGTGTACTTGAGTATCTGCATCCAGTCGGCGCGCTTGACCAGCGTGTTGAACTTGGTGCCGATCTCGTTCTGGCCGGCCGCCGCGACTTCGTGGTGGAACACCTCGACTTCGACGCCCTGCTCCTCGAGCGCGAGCGAGATCGCGTTGCGGATATCCTGCTGCGAATCGATCGGGGGCACCGGGAAGTAGCCGCCCTTCACCGGCGCGCGATGCGCCATGTTGCCGTCCTCGTAGTTTTCTCCCGAGGACCAGGGCGCTTCCTCCGACTTGATCTTGACGAAGCAGCCCGACATGTCGACGCCCCAGGTGACGGAGTCGAAGATGAAGAACTCGGGCTCGGGGCCGAAATACGCCGTGTCGCCGAGGCCGGTCGACTTGAGGTACGCCTCGGCGCGCTTGGCGAGCGAGCGCGGATCGCGGTCGTAGCCCTTGCCGTCCGAGGGCTCGATCACGTCGCAGGTGATGTTGAGCGTGGTCTCGTCGGTGAAGGGGTCGATCCGGGCGCTGTCCGCGTCCGGCAGAAGCAGCATGTCGGAGGCTTCGATCCCCTTCCAGCCTGCGATCGACGAGCCATCGAAGGCATGCCCGTTGTCGAATTTGTCCTGGGTGAACATCTTCGCCGGCACCTGGACGTGCTGTTCCTTGCCGCGGGTGTCCGTGAACCGGAGATCGACGAACTTGACCTCCTTGTCCTTGATGGTCTTGAGTACCTCGGCCGGTGAAGCCATGCGTTTTCTCCTGTGGGACAGTGGCGATGCGTGTGGATAAGGCAGGAAAAAGTCGGACTTTCTGCGCGAACACGCCGAGCAGGAACTATGCCATGGATTTTAGGGCTCGCCGGAGCCCCGCCAAGGGCGGATTGGCTTCCGATGCGTCTCCGCAGCGGCGGCAGGAGCACCGAATCGGTGCGAGCGCTGTGGCTGCCGCTCCCCCGTAGTGCAACATGGGCGGCGGGCGCGGCATCGATCGTGGTGCATCGGTCTGTGCTACAGTGAGCCGGGCGGCGTTTTGCCCAGCGCCTGACCAAAGAACGCGAGTTTCCCAAACGGCCATCGGGCCAGTCAAGTCGATTGCATGCCCCCTACGGTCGCCGACGTGCTTTCCGCGGCGCAGCAGCGCGCTGCGGACCGGTCCCTGAGCTACTTTGGTGCGGTGACGCCGGAAGAGGCCCACTATCTGCTCGTCAATCTTCCGGGTGCGCGATTGATCGACGTCAGAACCCGGGCGGAGTGGGACTTCGTCGGCCATATTCCGCATAGCACATGGGTCGAATGGAACCGGTACCCAGCGGGGACGCCCAATCCCGCATTTCTCGACGAGTTGAGGGCTGCGGCGCCGGACCCGGAGACGCCGCTCCTGTTCCTGTGTCGCAGCGGCCAGCGTTCCGACAGCGCGGCCCGGGCGGCGGCGGCGGCCGGCTACCGGAGGGCCTTCAACCTGCTCGAAGGCTTCGAAGGCGCCCGCGACGAGCAAGGCCATCGCGGCACCCTCGGCGGCTGGCGCAAGGCGGGGCTGCCCTGGATCCAGGGCTAGGGATAGAAAAGGTAGACCTGATAGCCTGCCTGGGTGGTCGCGCTCGCGTCGATGAAAAGCTTGACGTTGAGCTCGGTGTTCCCGGCGATGCCGGTCTGGACGTCGGCGGCGCCGCTCACGTATTCCTGCGGCGCGAATGCTCGCCGGACGACCACGACATCCTGCTGGGTCTGCTTCTGCACGTCGGTGAGGGTCAGCTCGAGGTAGGGATAGGCGAGCGGATACGGCATCCGGTTGCGGATCGTCGCCGAGAGAATCAGCAATCCGCGGTGAGAGGGATCGGCCTGGAGGTCCGAGGCCTCGATCGACAGTCCGGTGACTTCCTCAAGCGCGCGCAGCTGACAGCCGACCGCCCCGCACAGCGTCGCGAGCGCCGGCTTGGTGCTCGGCCAATGCGCCGCGATCGCATCGCGAAAATGGAACAGCGCCTGGGCCGCGAGGATCAGCAGCAGCACGGGTAGCGCGCTCGCATACACCCAGCCCGGCAAGCGCTTGCGGGCGGGCTTCTCCTGCCACGAGAACCGCGCGGCGTAGGCCGCTTCCGCGGCGGCGCTGTCCTGCTCGTCGTCGGCCGCCCCGGCGCTCTCCGCGGCGCTCTCTTCCACCGTCTCGCTGCGGACTGCGGGGACGGGCGCCGGCTCCAGCGCATGGGCGTTGCGCAGCGTGACCGTCGGCGGGCCCAGCGCGCCCTCGTCCAGCGCAGGCTCTTCGCGCTCCCTCGGGCGCGGCGCCAGAGAGAGCAGAGCCACGACCCCGTCGAACACCGTATGACAGTGGCCGCAGCGCACCTGGCCGTCACGCAGCGCCAGCTGCTGCGGCGTCACCCGGAATATTGTCTTGCAGGCGGGACAGCGCGTGAATTTCTGTTCAGCCATCGCGGCGGCGGCGATCGAGCGTGAGTGTCAGCGTGCGCTGCGAACGCCGGCGAGCGCGACCCAGCCCTCCGACGATCCCCATGGTCCGATATTAAACCACCGCTCGTAGGCCGCGAGCACGCCGGCGGCCTGCGCCTCGAGGATCCCGGACAGAACGACCTGCCCGCCCTCGCGAATGCGTCCCGCGAGCAGCGGCGCGAGCAGCTCGAGCGGGCTCGCGAGGATGTTGGCCACGGCGACGTCGAACGTCTCGACGGCCAGCTCGTCGGGCGCGCAGAACGCGGCGGTCACGGCATTCGCCCGCGCATTGGCGCGGCTCGTCGCCACGGCCTGAGGATCGATGTCGACTCCGGTGACCGCGGCCGCACCGAGCTTCGCCGCGGCGATCGCCAGGATGCCCGAGCCGCAACCGTAGTCGAGGACCGATGCCCGCGCCGGCATGTGGTCGGCGAGCCAACGCAGGCACAGCAGCGTCGTGGGATGAGTGCCCGTCCCGAAGGCGAGTCCCGGGTCGAGCGTGACGACGATCGCCGAGGGATCGGGCGGCGCGCACCACGAGGGGACGATCCAGAGCCTTGCGGTGACCGGGACCGGCGCGAATTGCGCCTGCGTCTCGCGCACCCAGTCGGCGCTCTGAATCACCGCGGTCGAATGCGCGGGCAGGGGCTCGTCGAGCGCCGCGGCCGCCCGCGCGAACGCCGCCTGCCAGGCACCCGCCTCGTCGAACAGCACGGTCAATCGCGCAACCCGCCAGCCCCCCTGCTCGGAGTCGCCGTAGAGCGGAACCTCCGCCGCCGTGCCCGCGCCCGCGTCGGCCGCATCCACCGACAGCGCCCCGCAGCCGAGGAGGGCGTCTCCCCACGCGTCGGCCGACTGCGCGGCGACGTCGAAGGTTACCGCGATGTAGCGCGCCGGGGGCTGCTCAGGCACCGGTCTTGCGCTTCGCCATCCGCTGCTCGAGATAGTGGATCGACGTGCCGCCACGCAGGAAGCTGTCGTCGAGGAGAAGCTCCTGGTGCAGCGGTATGTTGGTCTTGATGCCTTCGACGACCATCTCCGAGAGCGCGACGCGCATCCGCGAGATGGCCTGTTCGCGGCTGTCGCCGTAGGCGATCACCTTGCCGACGAGCGAGTCGTAGTGCGGCGGCACGAAGTAGTTCTGATAGACGTGCGAATCGACGCGGATGCCCGGCCCGCCGGGCGCGTGATACGACGTGATGCGTCCCGGGGACGGAACGAAGGTTTCCGGATCCTCGGCGTTGATGCGGCATTCGATGGCGTGGCCCCGGCGGGTGATGTCGCGCTGCCTGAACGCGAGCTTCTGCCCCGCCGCGACCCGCAGCTGCTGCTGGACCAGGTCGATGCCGGTAATCAGCTCGGTGACCGGATGCTCCACCTGGATGCGCGTGTTCATCTCGATGAAGTAGAACTCGCCGTCCTGGTAGAGGAACTCGAAGGTTCCGGCACCCCGGTACTCGATCTTCCTGCAGGCTTCGGCCGCGCGCTCGCCGATGCGGGAGAGCAGCCGTGCGGGAATGTCGATGGCCGGAGCTTCCTCGATGATCTTCTGGTGGCGGCGCTGCATCGAGCAGTCGCGCTCGAAGAGATAGACGGCGTTCTTGTGCTCGTCGGCGAGCACCTGGATCTCGATGTGCCGGGGACTGTCGAGATACTTCTCCATGTACACGGTCGGATTGCCGAATGCCGCGCTCGCCTCGGCGCGGGTCAGGCTCACCGCGGGCAGCAGGGCCGCCTCGGTGTGCACGACGCGCATGCCGCGGCCGCCGCCGCCGGCGGCGGCCTTGATGATCACGGGGTACTTCACCTCCCGCGCGAGCTTCACGACTTCGCCCGTATCGTCGGGAAGCGCAGCGTTGAATCCCGGGACGCATGGCACCCCCGCCTTGGTCATCGCCGCCTTCGCGTTGACCTTGTCGCCCATGAGTCGGATCGTCTCGGGCCTCGGGCCGATGAAGACGAATCCGCTCTTCTCGACCTTCTCGGCGAAGTCGGCGTTCTCGGACAGGAAGCCGTATCCCGGGTGGATCGCCTGGGCGTCCGTGACCTCGGCGGCACTGATGATGGCGGGGATATTGAGGTAGCTCGCGGACGAAGCCGCCGGGCCGATGCAGACCGACTCGTCGGCGAGCCGCACGTACTTTGCGTCGGCGTCGGCTTCCGAGTGAACCACGACGGTCTTGATGCCGAGCTCGCGGCACGCGCGCTGAACGCGCAGCGCGATCTCGCCGCGATTGGCGATCAGCACCTTGTCGAACAGTTGGCCGGCGGTCTTGGCGGGCACGTCTTCGGGGTTCCGGCGGGGCGCTGGGCCGGGCGCCTTTCGCGGCGGGCGGATCTAACCTATGACGATCAGCGGCTGCCCGTACTCCACGGGCTGGCCGTTCTCGATGAGAATGGCCTTGACCGTTCCCGCCTGATCCGCCTCGATCTCGTTCATGAGCTTCATCGCCTCGATGATGCACAGCGCATCGCCGATCTGAATCGCATCCCCGACCTCGACGAACGGCTTCGCCCCAGGGGAAGCCGAGCGATAGAACGTGCCAACCATTGGCGATTTGACGACGTGACCCTCGTCGACGGGTGGCGCGGGGGCGGCGGGGGCGGCAGGAATGCCGTTCCCAGGGACCAGCGAGGTCGCGGCTGGAAGGGTCCCCTGCGCCGCCGTGACGGCGGGGGCCTGGCCAGCGAGCGAGCGAGTGATCCGTACCCGCTCCTCGCCCTCGGAAATCTCGAGCTCGGCAATGCCCGAGCTTTCGACGAGCTCGATGAGTGTCTTGAGTTTGCGCAGATCCATGGGCCGCCCCGCTTCAGCCCCGGTTCGACCACTACCGGCGCTGCCCCTCCCGCGGTATGGCGGAGTTTGCCGGAGTTAGCCGCAGATTGTCCAGTATCGGGCCGCGTTCGGGCGTAGCGGATGCCCGGTAACAGGCAAAGCACAGTCGCCGGCGGCCGCGCCCGGCGCCGCAATCCAGCCCTGCATCGGCATCACCCCTGGGACGGAATCACGGTTAAATCGGGTCCGCGGTCGGCTCCAATACGATGATCAGGATTAAAGGAACTTACTGATAATTGCCCGAAGTTGAGTGGGCTTCATGGGTCCCAACTGGGTATGAACGATGCGCCCTTGCCGGTCGAGAATCACGGTAAAGGGCAATCCGAGCAGCGCATCGCCCAGCGGCTTGGCGACATCCAGGGCCTCGTAGCTCCCCACCAGTGCCGGATAGTTCAAGTCGAGCTCCTTCGCGAAGCTCGCCACCTTGTCGGCTTGGTCGATGGCGATGCCGACTACCTGCAAGCCGGCCGGCCCGAGGTCGCGCTGCGCGCGCACGAACTCGGGCATCTCTTCCCGGCAGGGTCCGCACCAGGTTGCCCAGAAGTTCACCACCAGGACTTTTCCCCGCCATTGCTGCAGGGGCTGGCGCGTCCCCTGGGCGTCGGGGAGCGCCAGCGCGAGGAGCTGGCCCGCGTCCGGAGCGGGGCGGCTCCACACCGCGAACCCGATCCCGGCAGCGAGCGCAGCAAGTGCCACGACGCCGAACAGAGCGATGCGGCGATTGACCCTCATTGAGAGTGGGCACTCACAGCGAGAACCTTAGTTGAACCACGGCTTCTTCGGCGTCGCACCGGACGAGGATGGCGCAACGCTGGCCTCGGGTATGGGAATCGTGACCCGCTGCACCGTGGCCGGGTAGCAGATGCCGATGTCCGCGCAGCCTTGCGATTCGGCGGCGATGACTACCTGTTCGCCCGGCTTTGCGGTCTTCAACGCGAGGTTGACGACCATGCCTCCACGGTAGGTCTCGACGCGCCCGAAGAACGGATCCTCTTTGACCGCCCCGCCCGGCAGGGCCGGGACTGCCAAGCCGGCGTCGGCGGGCTGCGCGCTGAAGTGAATCCGGTCGCGATAGAGGTAGTAGCCGTCGGCGATGGTGAATCGGGCCTCGACGGTCTGGGCGTCGACCATTCGTGCGCTGAATCGGAAGGCCCGGTCCGGCGGCAGGGGACTCTGCCCGAGGGCCGAGGCCGCCAGCAGCAGCGCCGCCGCGGCCCAGAGCAGCCGCCCTCTAAACGCTGCGCTCGGTGGTCTCTTCGGCAATCCAGTCGACATAGGCCGGCAATCCTTCGGTGATCGGGACCGCGACGATCTCGGGAAGTTCGTAAGGATGGCGCTTCCGGATCGCCGCTTCGACGCGTGCGTAAAGCTCGGCTCGCGTCTTGATCGCGACCGGGATCTCCCGAGCCGTTTCGATTTCGCCTCGCCAGTGATAGAGTGATTCGACGACGCCGCCGATCTGGATGCAGGCTGCGAGGCGTGCGGCGAGCAGCTCGCGGGCCAGCGCTTTCGCGCCGGTGCGCTCCGGTAACGTGGTCAGCACCAGGATCGCGGAGCGGGATGCGCGGTGCTTCGGGCGCGATCCGCGTGCTGCCGGGGCCAAGGAGTCCTCATGCGTTTTGTCGTGCTGTTGATTGTACTCAGTTTCCCCGTCCTCGACGTGCTGGCGACCATTCGCTTCGCTCGCTGGATCGGGATACCCGCGCTCGCTTGGTTCCTGGCCTCGGCCCTGGCAGGCGTGCTGCTTCTGCGTAGCGAGAGGACGACGTTTCGCGCGAACACGCTCGCCGCGTTGCGCGGCGACCAGCCCCTCCTGCGCGGCCTCCTCGACAGCGGCCGCAGGGTGCTCGCCGCCCTGCTTCTCATTCTGCCCGGCATCGTCTCCGACCTGATGGCGCTGCTGCTGCTCATGCTGCCCATCAACATCGGACCTTCGTTCGCGACGCAGTCCGCGTGGATCGGCCGCAAGCCCATCGACGCCGACTACCGCCGGAACGACTAGCCGCTCGAAGCCGCTCAGGAGCCGAACAGCGTCGGCTCGGTCTTCCCCGCTCTCCAGTACGCCCACACCATCAGCGCCACGCCCGCCGCGATCATCGGCAGGGAGAGCCACTGTCCCATCGAGAGGCCGAGGGCGAGCACGCCCAGGAAGTTGTCGGGCTCGCGCGCGTATTCGACGACGAAGCGGAAGCAGCCGTAGCCGATGAGGAACAGCCCCGACACCGCGCCGACCGGTCGCCGGCGCCGCGCGAAGAACCAGAGCAGCGCGAACAGCGCGATACCCTCGAGCCCGAGTTCGTAGAGTTGCGACGGATGGCGCGGCAGCGCGTCGACCTGCGGAAAGACCATGCCCCAGGGCAGATTGGTCGGTCGACCCCAGAGCTCGCCGTTGATGAAGTTGCCCAGCCTCCCGGCCGCGAGGCCGAGGGGCGCGAGCGGCGCGACGAAATCGGTGACTTCGAGCCAGCGCCTGTGCCGCCGGTGCGCAAAGAGCGCCAGCGCGAGCAGCACTCCCAGGAGACCGCCGTGAAAGCTCATTCCGCCCTGCCACAGCGCGAAAATCTCGAGCGGGTGAGCCAGATAGTAGAGCGGCTTGTAGAACAGGACGTAACCGAGGCGCCCGCCCAGGATGACGCCGAATACGCCGTAGAACAGCATGTCGTCGACGTCGCGGGGATGCCAGCCGGTGAGCAGGTTCTGCCGCGCGCGATACTTCCCGAGAACGACGAACAGCACGAAGCCTGCCAGGTACATCAGACCGTACCAGCGAACCGCGACCGGTCCGACGTGAAACGCGATGGGATCGAACTGCGGGTGAACGAGCATCGCTCGATTCGCGCGAAGATCGCGCGAACATGGCTTTGTTAGAATTCATCGATTATACGAGAGAGGACGCCGATGCCGAACAACCGCCGCAGCCGCATCATCACCAACGGCGTGGCCCGTTCGCCGAATCGCGCGATGCTGCGCGCGGTCGGTTTCGGCGACGGGGACTTCGACAAGCCGATCGTCGGCGTGGCCAACGGTCACAGCACGATGAACCCCTGCAACGCCGGTATCCAGCCGCTCGTCGACCGGGCGATGGCGGCGCTCAAGAGCGCCGGGGCCATGCCGCAGGTCTTCGGCTTCCCGACCGTGACCGACGGCATCGCGATGGGCACGGAGGGAATGAAATATTCGCTCGTGTCGCGCGAAGTGATCGCCGACTCGATCGAGGTGGCGGTCGACGGCCAGCGCATGGACGGCGTGCTCTGCGTCGGTGGCTGCGACAAGAACATGCCCGGCAGCATGATGGCGATGGCGCGCCTCAACGTGCCCGGCATCTTCGTCTACGCCGGGACGATCAAGCCCGGATTCTGGAAAGGCGAGAAGCTCACGATCGTGAGCCCTTTCGAGGCGGTGGGCGCGTTCACCGCCGGGAAGATGGCGAAGGAAGACTTCGATGGCATCGAGCGCAACGCCTGCCCGAGCGTAGGCGCCTGCGGCGGGCAGTACACCGCCAACACGATGTCCTCCTCGTTCGAGGCGCTCGGAATGAGTCTGCTCGGCAGCTCGCAGATGGCCTCGCCCGACGCGGAGAAAGCCGACTCGGCGGCCGCGTCGGCGCGGGCCCTCGTGAGTGCGGTGGAGCGCGATCTCAAGCCCCGCGACATCATCACGCGTGAGGCGATCGAGAATGCCGTGTCGCTGGTCATGGCCACCGGCGGCTCGACCAACGCCGTGCTGCATTACCTCGCCATCGCCGCTGCCGCGGAAGTTCCCTGGACCATCGACGACTTCGAGCGCGTGCGCAAGCGCGTCCCGGTGCTGTGCGAGCTCAAGCCCTCCGGGCGCTTCGTCGCGACCGACTTTCACGCCGCGGGCGGCGTGCCCCAGGTGCTGCGCATCCTGCTCGATCACGGCCTGCTCCACGGCGATTGCATGACGATCACCGGCAGGACGCTCCGCGAGGAGCTCGCAACGGTCCCGGGCGAGCCGCGCGCCGATCAGGAGGTGATCCGGCCGTGGTCGAAACCGATGTACGCCCAGGGCCACCTCGCGATCCTCAAGGGCAACCTCGCGCCGGAGGGCTGCGTGGCGAAGATCACGGGGCTGAAGAATCCCGCGATCACGGGGCCGGCGAGGGTCTTCGACTCGGAGCCCGCCTGCCTCGAGGCGATCCTGGCGAGGAAGATCAAGCCGGGCGACGTCATCGTGATCCGCTACGAGGGACCCAAGGGCGGCCCGGGCATGCAGGAGATGCTCGCGCCGACCTCCGCGCTGATCGGCCAGGGTCTGGGCGAGAGCGTCGGCCTCATCACGGACGGCCGCTTCTCGGGCGGTACCTGGGGGATGGTGGTCGGTCACGTAGCGCCGGAAGCCTACGTCGGCGGCGTGATCGCGCTCGTCGAAGAGGGCGACTCGATCACCATCGACAGCCGCCGGCTTCTGATCCAGCTCAACGTGGACGACGCCGAGCTCGCGCGCCGGCGCGCGCAGTGGAAACCCCCGGCCCCCCGCTACACGCGCGGCGTGCTGGCCAAGTACATGCGGCTCGTGTCGACCGCGAGCCTCGGGGCGATCACGGATCGAACGGCTTAGGGCTTTCGCGCCGGATTACCCGGGAACGGCGGCGTGTTCACCCGATCAAAGGAAGGCGCCGTCGACCGGCGCTCCAAAGCGGAGGCTCCCATGGTCTCGCTGCCCCTCGTGCCGATCCGTCCCGTCGTCGCCTGGTCGCTCGTCCTCGGCCTTTTCGCCTGCGCTTCCGCGCCGGCCGGACCGCCGATCGACGCGCCGCGGCTGGCGGTCGGCGATCGCTGGCAGTACCGGATCACCGACAACTTGCGCCGCGGGCTCACCTCGCAGCTCGATGCGGAGGTGATTTCTGTCACCGGACCGTCAGCTCGCGTCAGGCTCGCGGTGACGGACAATAACGGGCGCTACGAGTGGGTCGACGACATCGAAGGGGGCGGCGCGCTGCGCGCAGGAACGCTGTGGCGCGAGGCGCCACGTCCGTTCAACCCGCCCGTGGAGCTGCTCGCGTTCCCGCTCGCCGACGGCAAGACCTGGCGCCAGACGATCGACACGATCCATCCCGATACCCAGATGACCGACCAGATCCTCGTGTACGGCAAGGTGGACGGCCGGAAGACGGCCACCGTCCCGGCCGGCGTCTACGACGCGGTTTACGTCTACCGCGTGGTCCAGCTCGACGACCGGGACTTCTGGCGCACTCGGACCACCCGTCGCGACGCGGTGTGGTACGCGCCGGAAGTCAAGGCGCCGGTGCGCGAGGCGCGCGAGGCCGAGTACACCGAGATAGGCGGCCAGGACATGGCCACGGTGACCACCGAGAACACGGTCGCCGAGCTGGTCTCCTTCCAGCCGGGCCGCTAGCGGTCGACGCCCAGCCCTCGCGTCTCCGGCGCGTCGGAGCCGGGTCGAGGCGACGGCAGCCCGAGGCGCTGCCAGATGGCCTTCGTGAGGCTCGCCTGGTTGAGCGTGTAGAAGTGCAGGCCGGGCGCGCCGTGCGCGAGCAGCTCGGCGCACAGCCCCGTGACCACGTCCAGCCCGAAGGCCCGGATCGATCCCGCGTCGTCGCCGAAGCTTTCGAGCTTGCGCCGGATCCAGCGGGGAATCTCCGCTCCGCAGGCGTCGGAGAACCGCGCCAGCTTCGAGAAGCTCAGGATCGGCATGATGCCCGGCACGATCGGGACGCCGACGCCCGCGAAGCGGGCGCGGTCGACGAAGTGATAGTAGCTCGCGGCATTGAAGAAATACTGCGTTATCGCGGAATCGGCCCCAGCGTCGATCTTGCGCCTGAAGTTGGCGAGATCCTCCTCCGGCGTGCGTGCCTGCGGATGGTACTCGGGGTAGGCCGCGACCTCGATGCGGAACCAGTCCCCGGTGGATGCGCGGATGAATTCGACGAGCTCGTTCGCGTAGCGGAATTCGCCGGCGTCGGCGGTCCCCGAGGGCAGGTCGCCGCGCAGCGCGACGAGATGGCGGATGCCGTGCTCCCGGTACGTCGAGAGCGTCGCCCGCACGCTCTCGCGCGTCGAGCCGATGCAGGAGATGTGCGGCGCGGCGCTCTGCCCCGACGCCTTGATGTCGAGAACCGTGGCGAGCGTGCGATCGCGCGTCGATCCGCCGGCGCCGTAGGTCACCGAGAAGAACCTCGGACCGAGACGACCGAGCACCTCGCGCGTGGCGCGCAGCTTGAGCGCGCCCTCCGGCGTCGCCGGCGGGAAGAACTCGAAGCTGAAGATGCGCTCGGGCTCCGCCATCGGCCGGCCGTGCTTCAGCGGCGCTTCCCGAGCAGCAAAGCCGAAAGCGCCCAGGAGATGATGCTGTAGAGGATCGCTCCGAAGAACGCCGACCAGAAGCCGGCCACGTGGAAGCCCTGCACGAAGGAGGCGATCAGCCAGAACAGCAGCGCGTTGATCACGAAGATGAAAAGCCCCAGCGTCAGAAGCGTGACGGGAAGCGTGAGCAGCACGAGCAGCGGCCGGATGAACGCGTTTACCAGGCCGAGCAGCAACGCCGCGATCAGCGCGGCGGGAATCGACTCCACCGTGATCGACGACATGAGATACGGCAGCGCGAGGAGCGCCGCCGCGTTGATGAGCCACACCACGACGAGCCGCATTTCCTCTCTTCCTCCCGCGCAGCCTCAGCGCCTGCCGTCGCAGAACGGCTTGACCACCGCGTAGAGCGTCGCGCTCACCGGCGCCGCGACTCCGGCCTCGTGCGCCATCCTCGCCACCGCGCCCGAAAGCCACGGCGCTTCGAGACGGTTGCCCGCCTCGAGATCGTTGAGCATCGACGATTTCATCTCCGCCGGCAAGCCGTCGGCGAAGGCGAGCTGTTCGGCGACGAAGCGCTCGCCGAGATCGACGCCGCGGGCGCGGCCCACGGCGAGCGCCTCGCGCATCGCGGTCTCGAGCGTCGCGCGCAGTTCCGGATCGCTGCGAATCGGACCGATCGGCTGGCGTGTCGCGGCCGTCACGCCGGACATGGCGGACAGGAATACGAACTTCTCCCACAGGACGCGCCGGATGTCGTCGACACGCTCCGCGTTGATGCCCGCGCCCTTGCAGGCGTCGAGAAACGACGCGGCCGCGCTTCGCTGCCCGGGCAGCACGGCGCCGAAGCGCAAACGCGCCATCGGCCCCGTCTGGGCGACGACCCCCGGCTCCGCGATCTGCGCGGCGATGTAGGCGGCGCCGCCCATCACGTGCCGGGCGCCGACGACGGCGCCGATGCGCTCGATGCTCTCCACGCCGTTCTGGAACGGGATCAGCACGGCGTCGTCGCCGAGCAGCGGCCGCGCCGCCTCCGCCGCCGATTCGGTGTCCCAGAGCTTGACCGCGAACAGCACGACGTCGCACGGCCCCAGCGTCCGCGGATCGTCGCTCGCGACCGGGCGCTCGATTCGAATCTCGCCCGCGGCGCTCTTCACGGTCAATCCGCGCTCGCGCAGGGCCGCGAGGTGGCGTCCGCGCGCGACGAACGCGACCTCGTTCCCTGCGCGCGCGAGGAGGGCGCCGAAGTACCCTCCGACGCCGCCCGCCGCCATGACGCCGATCCGCATGGGCCTGCCGTCAGTAGCGGTAGCTGTCCGGCTTGTACGGACCGCCGACCTCGACGCCTATGTAGCGCGCTTGCCTGTCCGAGAGGCTGGTGAGCATCGCCCCGAGTTTCGTGAGCTGCAGCCGCGCGACCTTCTCGTCGAGGTGCTTCGGCAGCACGTACACGCCCACCGGATATTTCGCCCCGCCGGTCTTGGCGTCGCTCCAGAGCTCGATCTGCGCCATCACCTGATTGGCGAACGAGCTCGACATGACGTAGCTCGGATGGCCCGTCGCGCAACCCAGGTTCACCAGCCGCCCCTCCGCGAGCAGGATGATGCGCTTGCCGTCGGGGAAGATCACGTGATCGACCTGCGGCTTGATGTTGTCCCAGCGATAAGCCCGGAGCGAGGCGACGTCGATCTCGTTGTCGAAGTGCCCGATGTTGCAGACGATCGCGTTGTTCTTCATCCGCCGCATGTGCTCGTGGGTGATCACGCCGATGTTGCCCGTCGCGGTGACGAAGATGTCGGCCTTGTCGCAGGCGTAGTCCATGGTCACGACGCGGTAGCCTTCCATCGACGCCTGCAGGGCGCAGATCGGATCGATCTCGGTCACCCACACCTGCGCCGCGAGCGAGCGCAGCGCCTGGGCGGAGCCCTTGCCGACGTCGCCGTAACCGTTGACGGCGGCGATCTTGCCCGCGACCATGACGTCGGTCGCCCGCTTGATGCCGTCGACGAGCGACTCGCGGCAGCCGTAGAGGTTGTCGAACTTCGACTTGGTGACGGAGTCGTTGACGTTGATCGCGGGGAACGCGAGCCGTCCCTCGCCCGCCATCTGGTACAGGCGCTTGACTCCGGTCGTCGTCTCCTCGGTCACGCCCTTGATGCCGGAGAGCACGCGCGCGTAGAAGTCCGGATCGGCGGCGAGGCGCCGTTCGATCGCCGCAAAGAGCGCGGTCTCTTCCTCGCTCGCCGGATGGGCGATGAGCGCGCGGTCGGTCCGCGCCCGCGCACCCAGGTGGACGAGGAGCGTTGCATCGCCGCCGTCGTCGAGAATCATGTTCGGGCCCGAGGCGCCGGCCCAGTCGAAGATGCGATGCGTGAACTCCCAGTATTCGTCGAGCGATTCACCCTTGTAGGCGAACACGGGCGTGCCCGCCGCGGCGATCGCGGCGGCGGCGTGGTCCTGGGTCGAGTAGATGTTGCACGATGCCCAGCGGACCTCGGCGCCCAGCGCCTTGAGCGTCTCGATCAGCACGGCGGTCTGGATGGTCATGTGCAGCGAGCCAGCGATGCGCGCGCCGCGCAGCGGCTGCTGCGGCGCGAACTCCTCGCGGATCGCCATCAGCCCCGGCATCTCGGTCTCGGCAATCGCGATTTCCTTGCGGCCCCAGGCCGCCAGGTCGAGGTTCGCGACGCGAAAGTCGGCGAAGCTGCGGGTTTCGGTCACAGCGTTCATCAGTCGCTCCTTGTCGTGGACTCGGGCGCGGCGACGTGGGGGCTCGCTCGTCACCGCGGACGAGCCGCGGGTCAACGAGCGCCGTTGCAATGTGGAAGCCCCGAGCCTGGCGGAGGCGGCGGCGTCAGGAGACTGACGAGGCGCCGTCCCGTTGCAACGCTCCTCGGGGAATTCAAATTATAGCGCGGCTGGCGAAACCCTGCTAACGCGGTCCCGGGCCCGAGGCGGCTTCCCGCGGGGCGTCGCGTTGCGCGAGCAGCGCGCCGGCAAGGCTCGATTCGCGCTTGTAGAAGCCCTCGGTGTGGAAGGTTTCCTCGAGGGCGAAGAGCTCGTAGTCGAGGTGATGGCAAAGCTCGTGGACCAGCGTGCGCAGAAACGTCTTGAAAGCAACGACCTTGAGCCGCTGGGAGGTTCGCATCCAGGCGGTGATGCGCGCCGGCGAGCGTCCCTCTCCCGGCTCGTACAGGCCGTGGAGCTCGCCGCCGCCGTCCGCGGGCCGCTTGTCGAGAATGCGCACGCGCACCGGCGGCACCCGGTAGCCGCCGTTCAGCGCGTCGACCAGGTCCTGGCACGCGCGCTGCACGGCGGATCGGTCGTCGGCCGCCAGCGCCGACTCGATGCGCCGCACCGTCTCGCCCAGCTCGAGATCGCGCGGAACCCCGAGCGTGACGATCGCGTCGCTCTGGCGATAGACCTTCTGCCGCGCGGCCGAAAGCCGGTCGTAGTAGGAGAAGCGCATGGATCGATCGATTCGCCGCCACCCACAGCGGCCGGTGCGTGCGAATCGCGGCCGTCGCCGGCCGGGCGCGGATCCCCGGCCTAGATCGTCGCCTGCGCGCGGCTCTCGATTCTACCCGTCAGCCCGGCCGCGGCGCGAAGCGCGTCGGCGCGGTCGGTCGCCTCCCAGGTGAACTCCGGCTCGTCGCGGCCGAAATGGCCGTAGGCCGCAGTCTTGAGATAGATCGGACGCAGAAGGTCCAGCATCTGGATGATGCCCTTGGGCCTCAGGTCGAAGTGCGCGTTGACCAGCGCCGCGATCTGCTCGTCGGGAATCTTGCCCGTGCCTTCGGTGTACACCGTCACGTTGATCGGCTGGGCCACGCCGATCGCGTACGAAAGCTGCACCTGGCATTGCCTGGCGATGCCCGCGGCCACGATGTTCTTGGCCACGTAGCGCGCCGCGTACGCCGCCGACCGGTCGACCTTCGACGGATCCTTGCCCGAGAAAGCGCCGCCTCCGTGCGGCGCAGCGCCGCCGTAGGTGTCGACGATGATCTTGCGTCCCGTGAGGCCGGCGTCGCCGTGCGGTCCGCCGATCTCGAAGCGGCCGGTCGGATTGACCAGGTAGCGCGTGTCGACGAGCATCGCCTTGGGCAGGACCGGCTTGATGATCTCCTCGATCACGGCTTCGGCGAGCTCGGCCTGCTTGTGATTCATGCTCGGGTGGTGCTGGGTGGAAAGCACCACCGTCTCGATGCTGTGCGGCCGCCCGCGCAAGTAGCGCACCGTGAGCTGCGACTTCGCGTCGGGCCTCAGCCAGGGCAAGCGGCCGTCGCGCCGCACTTCGCTTTGCCGCTGCACGAGGCGGTGCGCGTAGTAGATCGGGAAGGGCATGAGCACCGGCGTCTCGTCGCAGGCGTAGCCGAACATCAGGCCCTGGTCCCCGGCGCCCTGGTTCATGTACTCCTCGGAGGTGCGCTCGACGCCGCGCGCGATGTCCGGCGACTGGCGGCCGTAGCAGACCATCACGGCGCAGCCCTCCGCGTCGAAGCGCAGCTCGGGGTCGGTGTAGCCGATGCGATGGATGGTGTCGCGCGCGATGCGCGCGAAGTCGTGCTTGTGCGCGGTCGTGATCTCGCCGGTCATCACGACGAGACCCGTCGACACGAGCGTCTCGGCCGCGACCCGGCCGTGCGGGTCCTGCGCTAGAATCGCGTCGAGGACCGCGTCGGAGATCTGGTCGGCGACCTTGTCGGGGTGCCCTTCGGAAACCGACTCCGACGTGAAGAGAAAATCGCTCATTGTTGCTCCGTGGCCGCTTGTCCGTGATGTCGCGCCTCGTGGGTCCCGGCCGCGTCCCCGTGCGCAAAGTCGGCCATTCTATCAAATGCGATGCGTGGGAGCCGTCCCGCCGCGCCCGCCGCCGCTCGCCGCGCCGATGATCGTTCAACCGACGCCGGAGAACATCGAGCGCGCGGCGCGGTCGCTGCGCGAAGGCGCGCTGGTCGCTTTTCCCACCGAGACGGTGTACGGCCTCGGCGCCGACGCGCGCAACCCGGATGCGGTCCGGAGAATTTTCGCCGCAAAGCGCCGCCCCGCCGCGCATCCGGTGATCGTGCACCTCGCCGAGGCATCGGCCATCGGGCGCTGGGCGAGCTCCGCACCGGCCGAGGCCCGCGCGCTCGCCGCGGCCTTCTGGCCCGGCCCGCTCACGCTGATTCTTCCGCGCGCTCCGGGAGTGAGCGACGCGGTCACCGGCGGCGCGGAGAGCGTCGGCCTGCGCGTCCCCGCTCATCCGATCGCCCGCGCGCTGCTCGAGCGATTTGTCGCGCTGGGCGGCGACGGCATCGCTGCGCCGTCGGCGAATCTCTTCGGGCGCGTGAGCGCGACCACCGCGCAGCACGTCTGCGACGATTTCGGCGACGAGCTGGCATTGATCATCGACGCGGGGGCGTGCCCTCACGGCATCGAGTCGACCATCGTCGCGTTCACCGAGGGCGAGCCGCTGCTCCTTCGTCTCGGGGCGATTCCGGTCGAGCGGATCGCGGCGGTGCTTGGCCGCGTCCCGGCGTCCGGAGGCCCGAACGCACCCCGGGCCTCCGGCACGCTCGAATCGCACTACGCGCCGCGCACGCCGGCGAAACTCCTCGACGCCGGCGAGCTTCGAAACGCGGTCGGCTCGTTGCACGGCCGCGGAACGCACGTGGCCGTGCTCGCGCATTCGCTCGCGCAGCCTGCGTCGTTCGAGGGCGTGTGGTTCGACGCGCCTGCGCACGACGCAGCGTACGCCCAGGAGCTCTACGCCAACCTGCGCGCACTCGACGCGCTGGCGGCGGACGAGATATGGATCGAGGCGCCGCCGGACGGCCCCGAGTGGAGCGCCGTGCGCGACCGGCTGCGCCGCGCGACCCATCGAGGCTAGGCGCCCCCGCGCGGACCGAAGCTCGCTTCGCGGCGACGCGCGTCGACTGCGCTAGACGACCGCGCTCGCCGCCCCGCGAACGGCGGCGTGCGCATCGAGCCGACCGGAGCCGTACCAGTAGCTGCGCCCGTCCTGCCAGTCGCCTCCCGCGGGATCAATGCAGCGAGCTCCCTTGCGCAGGAGCTCGCGCACGACCGCCGAGGGCAGATCCTTCTTGACCGTCAGCATCAGCGCCACGGTGGCGGCGACCATCGGGCACGCGGCGGACGTGCCGGCGAACTGGAAAGCGCCCGGCCCGCGGGTGCCGGGCGCGCAGCTTCCGCTCCAGACCTGCCCGGGGTCGGCGAGCAGCGACGGCGCATCTTCGCCTTGCGCGCAGAGATCGAGCCGGTCGCCATAGTTCGAATCCGGCTGACGCTTCTCCACGCCGGAAGCATCCGGGGGAAGGGTATTGCCGACCGCGATCACGTTCGGGTCGGCGGCGAGCGCCTGCGTGCCCGTGATATCGCGATGCTCGTTGCCCGACGAATAGACGAGCAGCGTGCCGAGGGCGGTACCGTCGGCGCGCTTGCGGCCCTCCTGCGTCAGCCTTTGGAACGCCTGCGCGATCGGGTTCGCGGTCGGCAGGTCGGCGATGCCGTGCGAGCAGCTGATGATATCGGCAGCTCTCGCGAGCGGCGGCTCGCTGAACGTGACCGGGGATTCGACGCCGGCGAGCCACAGGAGCATCTCGGCGTACTGCGCCGAATCGGTCCAGTAGCTCTTCATCCCGATCGCCAGGTGGCGTGCTCCCGGAGCGATGCCCGAGGTTCCGGCGCGGTTGTCGGGCGTGGCCGAGACGATGCCGTACACCGCCATGCCGTGGGTGTCCTCGGGCACGGCGGGGCAGCCGTCGCACAGAGAGACGTAATCGAGGCGGGCGGCATTCACGTCGGGATGGCTCGCGTTGATCCCGAAGTCCACCGTGGCGATGCACACGTCGGCCGAGCCCCGCCTCGCCTCCGCGCCGACCGTCTGCTCGAGGAGGCACCATGCGTCGGGGACGCCCTGGAGCACGAGATTCGTCTGGCAGTTGCTCCACGGATCGTCGGTGGCGTTCGCGCTCACCACGACCGCACAGCTGTGAGCGGGACCGTCGTCGGGGCAGGAGTGCTTCTGCAGCTCGACGATGAGCCTCGGCTCGGCATATTGCACGTCGGGATCGTGCAAGCGCAGGTCGTCGAGCGAGGCGAGATGTCTGCGATAGTCGTTCCTCTCGTCGAATTCGAAGACCCAAGTGTTGGGCGAAGAGGGTACGGGGTAGGCGATCGCCAGCTGGGTGCAGGCGAGCG
>Ga0335077_10000492_pt1 | contig 43852 bp, 51 predicted proteins | sample Lox_Sample_31_FD_207151 | JGI IMG/M metagenome (GOLD analysis project Ga0335077, IMG submission 207151) | Soil microbial communities from Loxahatchee National Wildlife Refuge, Florida, United States - Lox_Sample_3.1 | ecosystem: Environmental > Terrestrial > Soil > Wetlands | place: USA... | reverse complement strand
CTGTCTAGCCCTGGGACTCAGGTCCGGGCGGTCTAAGAGTGCTCACCTGCGGCTGCTGCCGGTAGCAAGTCTCCCGCACCAGGAATCTCATCCTGCAACAGACGACCTGCTAGATCCCATTAGGCGGTACGGCGGGCCGGGTCAGCTGCGCGCAGAACCCAGCACGGATCAGGGGCGCTAGGCGCCGTCTGGGCGGTGCTGATTCTCGGCTACCTCGGTTATCTCGGTTACCTCAGGTACGCCGGGCGGCTCCGCCGCCGGTGCGGCGGCCTCGGGCTCGCGTGGCGGCTCCGCCGCCGGTGCGGCGGCTACCGCTGTTTTGGGCGGATCTCCGTGACTAGCCAGTCGGCCATGACGGCCAGCAGGCAGGCTGTGGCGGCCAGCAGCAGCGCCAGGCGGGCTTCTTTCCCCATCACGTCCCCCTTCGCCGGGTCCGCGTCATGATTCAGCCTCTACCGCGGGCCGTGCACCCATATCCCCAAGACTGCTAGTTCCGAATCCGGCCGAAGTTGTTGGCGGTCCGGTCCCGGCTGGTCCCGCGGGCACGCTGGCGGAGCGGGAGAGCACGACGAACGTCTGGCTGCCCATTCCTTATGACGTGGAAGGGCCCGGCGCCGACTACCTCAAGATCACCGAGCCGGGCGGGATCCAGCTGATCAGCCCGGGCGGTGTCGCGTCGCTCGAGTACCAGGTGGCGTTCCGCCCGGCCACCAGCGGGCAAGTCACCCGGGGCAGGGGGCGCTCGGTGTCACGCTGATCGGGCTGCCCGGGCACCACTCGATCGGCCCGTCGCCATCCGCCAGCGCATCGATCCCGGTGCAGCCCGGCCGGGCCCCGGCCGGGCCAGGCCGCGGTTAACCCGCGGCCTGGCGGGCGGGAGCGGCGCCGCGGCCGTCATCATCCGGCTCAGCCAGCCCGAAACTGAGGATCCGGCCGGGATGAATCCGGATAATGGCGCCCCCGATGGGCGCGGCCGAATCGGCCGGCGACGGGATGGCCTCGGCGTGCCCGCGGATCTCCACGCAGCGCACCCGCCACGGGTCGACCGAGGCGATGTCGTCAACTACGAACGCCACCCGGCCGTTCTCGGCCACGTTACGGAACTTGCGGCTGGCCGCCATGTTGAACCCGCCGATGTCGATTGTCCCGGTACCGGGATTGTGCCGGAACCCCACCGGGTTGACCTGCAGGGTGCCGTCAGGCTGCATGGTGGCCAGGCGGCCCAGCCGCTGGGTAGCCAGGTAGGCCAGCTCGGCGTCGCTGAATGACACAAGCCCACCCTGCAACCTAAAGCTCACTTCAAGTCAAGCCGCTGGATCAGCCGGGCGTGGCAGTGTTCCGATCTTGCCAGGCCCGTACCAGCGGGCCGCGGCGGCCGGCCTGGAGATCACCCGGGACCTCGCGGACATTCACTATGGCAACCGCACGTTCACAGCCGTGGACCCCTGGTCGGTCAGCTGAAGTTTCGGTACCCACCCCGGCAGCTGACAGCCCGCTCAGCAGGCGGCCCGCTCAGCCGGCGGCCCGCCGCGCGGCGCGGTACAGGCTGACCAGTTCGCCGGTGGTGGTGGCGTCGGTGGCGGCCTTGTCGTCGCGCCACCGGCCGGTGAACCGCGGGAACCGCATGGCCAGCCCGGCGTCCGGGTGGATCTGCCCCCAGCCGGCCCGGTAGTTGGGGGACAGGGTCAGCTCGGCGCTCAGGATCTCCAGCACCAGCCCAGGCTCGAACCACACGTCTGGCTGCTGGCGGGCATCCACCCGGGCCGGCCGGGCCGGCCGGGCCAGCGGCGCCAGCCGCTCGGGCAGCGCGGCCAGGTCGGCGTCGGAGAACCCGGTGCCGCACTTGGACACCGCGGCGAACACACCCGCGTCGGGGTCGTAGGCAGCCAGCAGCAGCGCGCCGTACCCGCCGTGGCGGCGGCCCCGCCCGGCGAACGCGCCGACCACCACCAGGTCCACGGTGTCGGACAGCTCGGTGCGGTAATCCCGCTTCAGCTTGATCCACAGCCAGCCGCGGGCACCGGCCCGGTAGCTGGCCGCCGGGCTGACCGACTTGCACACCAGCCCTTCGCAGCCCTCGGTCACGGCCTGCTCGAACGCGGCGTCCAGCGCGTCCGGAGTGGCCACCTGGGTGGCCGTGGTCAGCCGCAGCTGGGCGGACGGCGTGATGGCTGAAGCCAGCCGGGCCCGGCGCTCCGGATAAGGCAGCTGGGTGAGGTCCTCGCCGTCCGCGTACAGCAGCTCGAAACAGAACAGTCCGACCGGCACATCGCGCACGGCCTCGCTGATGCCGTACTTCCGCCGCCGGAACATGACCTCCTGGAACGGGCGCAGCTCGCCCGCGGCGGCGTCGTAGGCCACCACCTCGCCCTCCAGGATCGCCTCGCCCGGCCGCAGCCCGGCGCGGAGCAGCTCGACGACGTCCGGGAACTGGCCGCTGACCCGTTCCAGCCGCCGGGTGTACAGCTCGATCTGCCCGTCCGCGGTGCGGTGGGCCTGGACCCGGACGCCGTCGTACTTGTACTCGGCCGCGCATTCGCCGCCCAGTTTGGCCAGGATCTCGGCTGCGTCAGACAGCCGCTGGGCGAGCATGACCCGGACCGGGTGGCCCGGGCGGACCTGGATCCGCTGCACCGCGGCCAGCCCGCCCGTGACCAGTTCCGCGGCGACCCGGCCCAGGTCGCAGCAGATGTTGTAGGCGCGTTCCAGGACCGGCCGGGCCGCCTTCCCGCCCGCGTGCACCTCGGCCAGCGCGTCCAGGATGGTGGGGGTGCCGATGCCCAGCCGCAGTCCGGCGGTGACCAGGCGCAGCAGGTAGCGAGCCTCCAGCGGGGTGGCCCGGGTGAGCAGCCCGCCGAGCAGGTCCAGCTTGCGGCCCTGGGAGCCGGGCCCCTCGGCCGCGGCGATCTCGTGCAGCACGGCGACCACCTCGGTGACCGTCAGGCCGGCCGGCCGCCCGTCTGCGGCCCCGTCCGGCCCCCCGTCTGCGGCCCCGTCCGGCAGCCGCCCGGCCAGCAGCCGCTCGGCGGCCTGGCCGAGGTCGCCGGTCTCCCGCACCTGGCCGGCCACTTCCGCGGGGGTAACAGCGGCGGCCGTGGCCACCGCCCGGACCGCGAGTTTCTCGGCCAGGCCCAGGTCGATGCCCGCGAACTCCGGCGCGATCAGGCCCTGGCACAGGTAGCAGACCGTGGGCAGCAGGCCGTCCGGGGTGGCCGCGAGCAGGCCGGCCAGCCGGGCGGTCAGCGCCAGCCGGCCGCTGGCCTGCTCCAGGTCGGCGTAGGCCCGGGCGATCGTCTGGTACCGCACCGCACCCCCTTCGCTCACCCGATCATGACACGCCGCCACGGGCGAGAGCCGGCACCCACGCTGCCTAACGCCCGGGCGGGCCGCTCGGCGGGCAGCTATGCGCACGTGGTCGCCCGGGCCCTCGGCCTGGACCTGGCGGACGTGACCTACTCCGGCGCGGCCAGCAGCGACATCCTGGACCGCTCTGCGGCCGGCCAGCCCGCCCAGCTGGACGCGGTCACCCCGGACACCCGGCTGGTCACCATCACGGCCGGCGGCAATGACGTCGGGTACGGGCCCGGCTCGGGCTGACCAGCTTGCCCTGGGCGCTGCGGGCGGTGCCGTCGGCCCAGGCCCGGGCGGCCCGGTTCGCCGGCCCGCAGGCCACCGAGGATCGTTTCGGGCAGCTGCTGCAACCTGGCCGAGATCGGGGCGGCGGCTGCGCGAGCGTGCCCCGGACGGCCAGGTGCTGGCCGTGGAGTGCCTGACCATCCTGCCGCCCGAAGGCGTCGGCCGCAGTGGGCCACCGCCCGCCCCCGGCGGCGCGCCCCGTCACCCCAACGCAGCCGGGATGGCCGCGGTCGCTGGCCCCGTGGTCAGCACGCTCAACGGCCGAGGTCCGCTCCTGCCGCCCGGGTGCCCATGCCGGGCGGCGACGGGCGTGCCTCCGGTAACCAGCTCTCAGTAACAAGTGGGTAACGCCAGGGCCGGAGAATCTTCTGCTGATGACGTATCGTGCCGGAGAATCGGGGCCGTTCACCATGTGCTCACTGGAGAGTTAGGCAACGAAGCCAGGAGGGGCCCCAGGAATGAAGAGACTGCTCGCCGTAGCGGCCGCTGCCAGCATGCTGGCCGGCGGCCTGGCCACCGCGGCGCCTGCCGTGGCAGGCACCGCCGCGCCGGCCGCCAGCACCGCCCTGAAGTGGGGCAAGTGTGCCGAGAGTGACCTGCGCCAGGCCGGTGCGGAGTGCGCCATGCTGGCCGTCCCGCTCAACTACAGCGACCCGACCGGGCCGGCCATCCACATCGCCGTCTCGCGGATCAAGCACACCTCGAGCGCCAAGCACTACCAGGGCGTCATCCTGACCAACCCGGGTGGCCCGGGCGGCAGCGGCCTCGACCTGAACGTCTTCCTGATCGACCAGCTCAAGGCCGAGGGCTCGAAGGCGGACCGGGCGGCGGTCGCGGACTACGACTGGATCGGGTTCGATCCGCGCGGCGTCGGCTCCAGCGTGCCCGCGCTCACCTGTGCGCCGTTCTACTTCAGCGGCGACCGGGAGAACTACAACCCGCTGACCAAGCAGATCCTGGACTACTGGCTGCGCCGTAGCGCCCGGTACGACCAGCGGTGCGCCACGCACAGCGCCGCGCAGTCGGCGCTGCTGCGCAACATGACCACCGTCGACACGGCCCGGGACATGGACAGCATCCGCGCCGCCCTGGGGCAGCGCCAGATCAGCTACTACGGGTTCTCGTACGGGACCTACCTGGGCCAGGTCTACTCGACCCTGTTCCCCAGCCACGTCCGGCGGCTGATCATGGACAGCAACGTGGACCCGCGGAACGTCTGGTACCAGGCCAACCTGAACCAGGACATCGCGTTCAACCGGAACATCAAGATCTGGTTCGGCTGGCTGGCCAAGTACCACTCGCACTACCACCTGGGCCGGACCGAGCAGGCGGTGCAGAACCGCTTCTACGCGGAACGGGCCCGGCTGTTCAAGCACCCCATTCAGGGTCAGGTCGGCCCAGACGAGTGGATAGACGTCTTCCTCGAGGCCGGGTACTACGAGCAGACCTGGCTGCAGCTCGGCAGCGCGTTCGCTAACTGGGCCAACACGCACAGCAAGAAGGCCGGCGCCACGCTGGTGAGCCTGTACCAGGCCACCGACACCCCGGGTAACGACAACGAGTTCGCCGTCTACAACGCGGTGCAGTGCACCGACGTGCAGTGGCCGACCAGCTGGGCGGTGTGGAGCCGGGACAATCACCGGGTCAACAAGATCGCCCCGTTCGAGACCTGGGCGAATGCCTGGTTCAACGCCCCGTGCCTGCACTGGCCGGCCCCTGCGTCGCGGCAGACCCCGATGCAGATCAACGGGAGCGGCATCCACAGTGCCCTGCTGATCGACGAGACGCTGGATGCGGCCACCCCGTTCGAGGGCAGCCTCGAGGTCCGCAAGCTGTTCCCGCACTCGGTGCTGCTGGCTGAGCCGGGCGGCACCACGCATGCCGACTCGCTGTCCGGCGACCTGTGCGTGGACAACACCATCGCCAGCTACCTGGCCAACGGTGTCCTGCCGCCGCGCAAGCCCAACGCGCCGTGGGACAAGACCTGCAAGCCGCTGACCAGGCCGGTCCCCGGGACCAGCAGCAGCGCTGCGGGCGCGATCACCGGGATGGTCCCCGCGCTGCGCTAGCGGCGAGGCCAGCCAGTACGGGGCGGGCCGCCCAGCCACCAGGCTGGGCGGCCCGCCGCGTCCGGCCCAGGCACGGCGGCTGGTGCGAGACGATGGAACGGTGGCCGAGCCCGCGCTGAGTTTCGCCGAGTTGCTGCGGCAGTTCCGGGCCGCGGCCCAGCTGACGCAGGAGGAACTGGCCCAGGCCGCGGGCCTGAGCCCCCGGTCAGTCAGTGACCTGGAGCGGGGCATCAACCGCACCGCGCGCAAGGACACCGCGGTGCTGCTGGCCGACGCGCTCGGCCTGCCCGGGCAGCTCCGGGTGCTGTTCGTGGCGGCGGCCCGGGGACGGGCGCCGGCCGCGGCCGTGCTGGCGGCCCGGCCGGACGGGGTGACCAGCGGGCCAGTGGTGGCCGCCACCCGGAGCCTGCCGAGGGACATCGGCAGCTTCACCGGCCGCGAGCCGGAACTGGCCCAGCTGCTGGGCTCGCTGGCCGGCCCGGCGCCAGGCGGCGGGGTGCCGGGCATCTGCGTGGTGGACGGGATGGCCGGGATCGGCAAGACGTCCCTGGTGGTGCACGCCGCGCACCGCCTGGCGGGCAGCTTCCCGGACGGCCAGTTCTTCCTCGCGCTGTACGCGCACACCCCGGGCCAGCGGCCGGTCACCCCGGCCGACGCGCTGGCCAGCCTGCTGCTCACGGCCGGTGTCGCCGAGCAGCACATCCCACCCGGGCTGGCGGCCCGGGCCGCCCGGTGGCGCGATCACATCGCGGGCCACCGGATCCTGCTGGTGCTGGATGATGCGGCTGGGCACGAACAGGTCCGGCCGCTGCTGCCCGGCACGGCCGGCAGCCAGGTCCTGGTCACCAGCCGCCGGCGGCTGACCGCACTGGAGGACGCCGCGGTGATCAGCCTGGGCACTCTGTCACCGGCCGAGTCGGTGGCGCTGCTGGCCCGGCTGGCCGGCCGCCCGGACCTGGCCGCCGCGCCGGATGCGGCCGCGCCACCGGGCCCGGCCACCGGGCCGGGCCCGGCCGAGCAGATAACCCGGCTGTGCGGGTACCTGCCGCTGGCCATCGGGATGCTGGCCAGACAGCTGCGGCATCACCCGGCCCGGACCGGGGCGGAGCTGGCCGCGAGCCTGGCGGCGGCCCGCGACCGGCTGGCTGTCATGCAGGCCGAGAACCTGTCCGTGGCGGCCGCGTTCGACCTGTCCTACCAGGACCTCACCGCGGGCCAGCAGCGGCTGTTCAGGCGGCTCGGCGTGGCCCCGGGCCCGGACATCGACGCCTATGCCGCCGCCGCCCTCGACGGCACCAGCCTGGACCACGCCCGGGCCCAGCTCGATGAGCTGTACGACCACCACCTGCTCACCGAGCCGGCGGCCGGCCGCTACCTGCTGCACGACCTGCTGCGCGAGTACGCCCGCGGGCTGGCCGCGGCCGGGGACACCGCAGCCGGGGCCGCCGCGGCGGCCCGGCTGGTGTCCTACTACGCGCACGTCGCCGTGGCCGCCGGCCGGCACATCGCGACCTGGACCACGGTCGGCGGCCGCCGCCCACCACCCGGGCCACCGCCGGCCAGCGCGCCACCCGTGGCCAGCCCGGAGCAGGCCGCGGCCTGGCTGGAAGCCGAGCGTGCCAACCTGCACGCGGCGGTGGAGTACGCGGCCGCCACCGCGATGCCAGGGCATGCCATCGCGATCGCCGCGGCGATGGGCGGGTTCCTGCGCGCCCGCGGCCACTGGGCCCAGGCCGCGGGCCAGTACCGGACCGCCTTGTCGGCCGCCCGCCAGGCCGGTGACCGCCTCGGCCAGGCCGGCGTGCTGGACGAACTGGGCCTGCTGCAGGAACTGGCCGGCGACTACCGCGCCGCCACCGCGAGCCTGATCGAGGCGATCGAGCTGTTCCGCGACCTCGGCGATCTCCCTGGCCAGGTGTACGCCCGCAATCACCTGGGCCTGGCGCAGATGGAGACCGGGGACTTCCCGGCCGCCGCGGCCAGCCACCGGCAGGCCCTGGCGCTGGCCCGCCGGGCCGGCGACCCGCTGGCGGAGGCCGTCTCGCTCTCCGACCTGGGCCTGGTGCAGCAGCTGACCGGTGACTACCCGGCGTCCGTGGCCGGCCTGGAGCGCGCCCTGGCCCTGTTCCGCCGCGTCGGGGCCAAGTTCGACGAGGCCGACGTCCTGGCCGAACTCGGCTGGGTGTACGAGCGCGGCGGGGACTACGGGGCTGCCGCTGCCGCCGGCCAGCAGGCCCTGGCGTTGTTCGGTTCCCTCGGCGACCGGCTCGGCCAGGCCCGGGCCCTCGACGTGCTCGGCCTGGTGCAGCAGCGGACCGGGGACTACCCAGGCGCCGCCCGCAGCGCGGCTCAGGCCATTGAGCTGTTCCGCGACCTCGGCTCGCGGCACGACCTGGCCATGGCGCTGATCAGCCTCGGCGACCTGTCACTGCGCACCGCGGCCAGCGAACAGGCCCGTGGCCAGTACGGCGAGGCACTGGCCATTGCCCGGGCGGCCGGCACGCGGCTCGAGGAAGCCCGGGCGCTGGAAGGGATCGGCCGTAGCGCGCTGGACCGGGACCCGGGCGACGCCGCCGCGCACCTGCGGCAGGCCCTGGAGATCTACCAGGACGTCGGCGTCCCCGACGCTCAGCGGGTGCAGGACACGCTGCGCGAGCGCGGCCTCTGACGGGCCGTAAGCCCGCCCACGGCCAGTTCGCCGGTACCCTCAGCCCGCCCACGGCCCGGCCAGCCGCCGGTGATCGTCCTCGGCCGCGGCGGCGCTGCCCGGAGTTCCGGCCGCGCCGGTCAGCAGTGCCGGGGCGTTCAGCAAGGCCCAGAACCGGAGCCCGGCCCGGTGGTGGCGGCTGTCCTGGCTGCCCGCCGTCGCTGGACGCCTGCGGGCCGCGCGCACGCGGGGAGCCCGCCAGGTCTGCGTTTCGCTCATCGTCGGTGCCCTCCCGTGTCATGTGTCTAGTTCCACCGTCGCCAGAGCGGCCCGCAGGCACCACACGTGCCGGCCCACAGGAGTGCCCACAGGATCAGCGGGCGGCTGGTGTCGTGGTGGTGGCGGTCAGCGCCCGAAACCCGCCTCGGCCCATTTCGACGTCACGGTCTTCCTGCTCGGCCACGTCGAGCTGAGGCAGGTAAACCTGACCTGGGCGTGACACACCCCGTGTTGCGCCAGGCGGTCCAGTTCGGCCAGCTGGGGGCTCTCCTGCTGATCCGGGCTGACAAAACCAATCCGCGTCTACGACCCGGCGCTCAGCAGGAATCCATTCAGCAGCCGGCTCAGCCCACGGTCTTCCTGGATTTCGGCCAGGCCGCACGGGATGCCCAGGACCGGGCGTTTCCTGTCCTGGCGCACCCGCAGTTCGGCTTGAGCGCGGATCAGCATCGGCTCCGCGCCATAGTTGGCCACGTACAGGCGGCAGACACAGTGGGTATGGGCCTGGAGCAGAGCCAGCAGGTCTGGCTGAACCCGCTGGACTGTGCCGAGTTCGGCGTCCAGCAGCGACGCCAGCTGCCCGAAGATCTCGGTCAGCAGCGGGCGGTCCACGAACCGTACCGCCTGGCAGAAGGGCCGGAGCTGCTGGTCAGCCGTCTGCCAGCGGTTGAGGCCCCGGGCCAGGATGATCGTCTCGCCGGGCAGCCCGAACTGCAGGTACGACCGGTCCGCGGGCATGAAGAACGGGATCGGGGCCGCCTGAAGGTTCATCTTCTTGGCGTCGTCACGGAGCTGATCGGACCTGGCCACCTGTTCCTGCCAGGTCTCGTCATCGGCGAGGTACCGGCCAATGGCGGCGGCCATCAGGAACTTGTTGAAGAATGGCAGGCCCATGGCCGACCGTATGGCGAGCTTGAGCTTGGTGTCGTCATCGCCCCGGTGGACGGCGTCCCCGAACTCGTGCAGAGCCGTCAGCAGCAAGGCCCCCCTGCTCCCGGATTTCCGCGGCGAACCCGGCGCACTGGGCCACCGCCTCGAGCCGCGCGACCGCCATCCCGTAGTCGTGCAGGCAGACCGAGGCGGACAGCTGTTTCACCACATCCGGGGGGAGCTGGACCGCGGCCTGCGTGTCGAAGAGCTCCATCGTGAAGCTCTCCGGTACCAGGAACGGCCGCGCTCTGTGGCGGCGCATCTGGTACCACGCCCCGAACAGGCCGGCGATGAACGCCACCACGAGGCCTACCACGACCTGAGCGGCCAGCGGCGCGAGGCCGTGGCCGCCGGCCGCCATAGCCGGATTCTCGAGCATCACGGAGCGCCCAGGGGAAGGTGCCGCGGATGACGGCCGCGCTAATAGTTCTCGCGCACCGCGCATTTACCCCCCCGGTTAATTTGTCTGCCCACCCCGCCGGCGGCCCGCTGGCCGGCGGGCCGGTCAGAGCCTCAGGTGGCGAAGCGCGCCCTGCACGAGGCGGGCGCCGAACGCCCCGGCGGCGCCGGTCACGACGCCCCGGGTGATAACCGACCCGTGCTCCGCGCCAAATTCCCGGCCCGCCTTGATGACCGGGGTCGCGGCCGCGGTGAATCCCTCGGCGAAACCGCCGTTATCCGTCGAGGCGTCATAAGTGCCCTTGGCCAGCCCCGCCGCAATAGCGACCGGCGAGACCACGACCATGCTCACGTCCGCCCAGAAATCGTTCGAATTGTCCACCGTTGCGTCCTCCTGTGTGCGCGCCGCACATAATCCTGGCCGGCCTGGCGGCACCGCGCCAGGGGCCGGGATCCACATCCATGGTGGGGCTGGGTCTACGTGCGCACTCTACCTATCTACCGGGGGCGATCCGGCCCGCCGCGGCGAGCCTCAGGCGCGTCGGGTGACTGCAGCGGCCTCAGCGGGCCGGCTCCCGCCGCGCGGATCGCGGCCCGCCCGGGCCTTCCGCCGTCAGCGCCGCGGGCGGCGGCCCCGCTCGCTGCGGACCGGGCCGGAGCGCGGCCTGGCGCAGTGCGACCGCGACCAGGAACGGCCACGCCGTCTGGATGGACGTCATCACCCGCTCGGCGAGGCCGAGCAGCGTGCCCTGCTGGGTCTCGATGAGCAGCCAGCCGAGCAGGCCGGCGAACACGGTGGTCACCACGGCCGCGCCGCGGGTGCCGAGGATCAGCGGCTGCCCGGGGGAGCGCCGCCCGGTGAACGCGGGCCAGATCGTGATCGTGGCCGCGCCGAGCGCGGTCCACGCCAGATGCCGCGTCGTGGTGCCCGCGGCCGGTTCCGGGGAGGCCGCGATGCCGATGCTGCTCAGGCCCGCCACAGCGAGCAGGATCCGGGCCGGGGCGCGCAGCCCGGCCAGGCCCGCCGCGGTGGCCAGGTAGCAGCCGCCGACCGCGAACAGCGCGCTGGTCATGATCCACCGGTCGGTCCCGCCCAGGCCGGCCAGCGCGCTCACCGTGTCCCGGACCGGGCTGTAGGAGGCCGGCTGCAGCGTGCCCGCCACCAGCCAGGCGACGGTGACCAGGATGGGCGACAGCCCAGCCGTGACCAGCACCCACCCCGGGGCCGGCCGGTGCTGCCCGGCCAGCCAGCGGGACAGGCGAATCGGCACGTCCCGAGTTTACCATCAACTGGTCAGGGCTGTCCGGATCAGCCGGGGTTAACGTTGAGCGTGCTGACCAGCGCGCCTGCCGGTTCTGGACCGTACAATCCAGATCGTCGTGGGCTACAGTGCAGGTCGTGGTCAGCACACCAGCGGACGAGGCGCGGTGCCGGCGCAGCGATGCGCGGGAGAACCGGGACCGCATCCTGGCTGCTGCCGCCCAGGCCTTCGCTGATGACGGGCTGAGCGTCAGCCTGATCGAGATCGCCCGGCGGGCTGGGGTGGGCAACGCCACCGTGCACCGCAACTTCACCAAGGATCAGCTCGTGGCGGCGCTGTTCCGCGACTGGTATGCCCGGCGCCGCGCGTTCGCCGAGCGCGCCCTGGCCGACCCTGATCCGTGGCATGGCCTGGTGAGTTTCCTGGAGGACATGCTGGCCGACGGGGCCGGTAACCGGGCCCTCGGTGCCCTCTTCGCCATCCGCCCGGAATGGCGCGGGCAGTTCCGCGCGCTGATCGCGGGCCTGCTCACCCGGGCCCAGGACGCTGGGCTGGCCCGTGCCGACATCACCGCCGAAGACTTGACCGTAGCGCTGCTCGGCGTGGCCACCGCGATGGCCATCACCAGCCAGAGCTCCCCCGGGCACTGGCGGCGCCTGCTCACCATCCTGCTGGACGGTATGAGGGCCGAGCACACCGACCGGCTGCCCGGCCTGCCGCCCACCGCGGAGCAGCTCGACCGTGATCTCAGCCAGTGGAGCTGCGACATGCTGAGCGCCCGCGCCATGAAGGCGGCATCCGGCTACCGGGGCTGAAAGGTCAGGGTCAGGTATTCAGCCGGGACGAACGGCTCAGCCAGCCCGGGCCCGGGCTAAAGGTGAGGCACGGCATCCCGGCGCGGCATCGTGGAAGGGCTAGCTGCGGGGACCGGTTTCGCGTGGTGAGGGGGACGGGTGGACGGATCGGGCGGGATACCCGGGCGGGTGGGTGTGCTTGGCGGTGGCCCGGTCGGCCAGCGGCTCGCGGGCGGGTTCGCTGGCCGGGGCGCCGACGCGGTCGTCGGTACCCGCGAACCGGGGCCGGGCAGCCTGGCCAGCGAGCGGGCTGCGGGGGCCCCCGGCTCAGGATGGGCACGTTTTCTGATGCCGCCCAGCACGGTGAGTTGCTTGTCCTGGCCGTGCCGGGTGTCGCGGTCGAGTCGGCCATTGATCTGGCCGGCCGGGAGCACTTCGCGGGCAAGGTCGTCATCGACGCGACGAACCCGCTGGACTTCTCCGGGGCGGCACATGGGATCACGGCTTCAGCGTGCTCCACGGTTGACGGCTTGAGGCGGTGCTGGGCTGGGCCGGGCTGGCCGGTGCTGGGCCGCGGCTGTGATCTTCCTGACAGCCGGCCCGGTTATGCAATCCTTTGCACTCTGACCCGGTAGCCTCGGTCCTGGCCATAGGAACGTGACGTGACCCGGGCCCGGGAAGTGCGGGACTTCGTCCCGCGCAGGGGTCACCGGGCGGGGAGGGCATACGCATGGCATTGATCGCCCCGAGGGTCATTGCCCGGGTCAGCAGCAGCTCCGCCAGCGCGCTGGCGGTGATGTCCTTCGAGTGGGTCGTGCGCGCCGACGGGCAGGTGTGCTACCGGCTGACCAAGGTCGGCGGGCGTTCGGAACGCAACCCATGGACCATGGTCACCCAGCTGCCCGCGGCCGAACTGCGCGCCCTGCAGGCCGACAAATCCAAGGCCAACGCCATCATCGAAGATCTCGCCCGGCAGCACGGGCACAAGATCGGCTGAGCCATTCCCGCAGGTAGGGGCCGTTTCGGCCGGGCCGGTGAACCCCGCCCCGGTAGTTTGGCGGCATCCGCCCGCCGGCCAATAACGGATGATTCTGGCCCCGGTGGGTAGGCGGCGGCTTGCTCATTGTGGTGAGGTGGAACCTGGGCCATTACCGGCCACTACCACTCAGGGGGAGTTCATGAGCACCACGATCAAGCCATGGCCGCTGGTCAAGGAGGGGAACAACAAGCACCCGGTGCAGAGCGTGCAGTACCTGCTGCACATGCGCGGTCACGCGGTCACCATTGACGGCATCTACGGGCCGAAGACGACCGCGGCGGTGAAGGCGTTCCAGGCTGAGAAGAAGCTGGCCCAGGACGGTCAGGTGGGCCCGCTGACCTGGGCCCAGCTGGCATTCCAGGTCAAGGACGGGGAGAGCAACTACGCCGTGCGCGGCGTGCAGTCAGAGTTCGTGTGGCGCAAGCAGAACCTTGCTATTGACGGGGTCTTCGGGCCTAAGACCGACGCCGCGGTAAAGGGCTTCCAGAAGGGGCTGGGCCTGCCGCAGGACGGATTCGTCAGCGACCAGATCTGGCAGGCGCTGGTCAGCGGGATGCTGCCCGGCTGATCAGGTTCAGCACCAGGGATCAGGGGTCACCAGGCCGGCGCTCAGGCTTGGCCGGTGACGCCTGGTCAATGCTGGCCGGCGGCGCCTGGGCGCCCGGGCTCGCTGACTATGCCGCACCCGGCGCGAGCGATGATGGGTGAATGGACGTGCGCCGGGGTGACGGGACTGTGATCGCGTGCGAAGTGGTGGGGGACGGGGCACCAGTCCTGTTCTGCCACGGGCTGGCTGATTCGCGACTGTCCGCATACCAGCTGGCCGGCGTGGCGGGGCAGCTGGGCCTGCGGATCTGCGCGCCGGACCGGCCCGGGATCGGCCGGACCGATCCGCGCTACCTGGGCCGGCTCGCCGACTGGGTGGCCGACGCCACGCTGGTCCTGGACGCGCTGGGGGCGGGCACGGCGGCCGTGCTCGGGGTCTCCGGCGGCGGGCCGTTCGCCGCGGCCTGCGCGGCCGCCCTGCCCGGCCGGGTCCGCAGCCTCACGCTCATCTCGCCGCTCGGCCCGCCCGGGTGGCCCACCCGGGGCATGGCCGCCGGGGAGCGGCTGTCCCTGGAGATCGCCCGCCAGCTGCCCGCGTTCGGCGGCTGGTTTCTCGGCCGGCTGGCCGCGCTGGCGCAGTACTCACCGCAGCTGTTCCTGCGGCTGGCCGCCAGCGAGCTGCCCGCGGTGGACCGCCGCGCACTCGGTGAGCCGGCCGTGCGCGACCCGTTCCTGAGCAACTACGTGGAGGCGTTCCGCCGGGGCAGCGCGGGCGTGGCCCAGGACCTGCGGGTGCTGACCCGGCCGTGGGGGTTCGACCTCGGGTCCATCCAGGTGCCGACGTGGATCCATCACGGGGACGTCGATACTACGGTCCCGGTCGGGCACGCCGAGCTGTTCGCCGCGGCCATCCCGGGCGCGAAGTTCCAGCTGCATCCCGGCCAGGGGCACTTCTCCATCCTGGACGCGGCGCCCGGCATCCTCGGCGCGCTCAGCGGATGACGGCGCCCACGATGAGAGCGATCCCCAGGCCGCCGACCACGGCGGTGACCGCCCAGCCGGCGGCGGCCAGCGGCCGGGAGATGGGCCGGCCGCCCATGACCTGCTGGTCGCGGGCCAGCCTGATCAGGATGACGAGGCCGACCGGGGTGGCCAGCCCGCCGATGACACTGGCCGCCACGAGCATGGGCAGTACCGGGACGCCAGCCAGGGTGACGGCGACGGCCAGCCCGGCGGGCACGGCCGTGACCGCGTAGAACCGGCGGGCCTGGCGGACAGGGTGCGACAGGCCGCGGAGCCAGTCGAACTGGGCGCCGGTGATGTAGGCGGTGCTGGCGATCAGCACGGGCAGTGCCACCACCGCCGACACCACCAGCCCGACTGCGAACAGACTGCCGGCCAGTGGCCCGGCCAGCGGGCGCAGCGCCTGGGCGGCATCCTGAGCTGAGGCCGCAGCCTGATGGTGCCGGCCGAGCGTGGCCGCCGAGGCGGCCAGCATGGACCAGAGGATCACCGCGGTGAACACCGCACCCGCAGCCGCGCCGGCCCGGGCCCGGGTCAGCTGGTTACCGGCGGGCCGGGAGTCTGGTGGCTGCTCGGTGCCCCGCTGCACGGCCGGCCGCGCCCGCCTGCAGGTCGGCGGCGATGGCCAGCACCACGCCGAGCAGGGAGGCTACCAGCAGTGCCACCCAGGACAGCCGGTACATGCTCTGCGCCCCGACCACCGCCGCCGTGCCCACGTTGGTCGGATCGTTGTCCGAGGCCCCCGCGACGATCTCGGGGCCAATCCCGCGCACCCCGCGCAGGCTGATCACCGCTCCGGGACGGTACTCCGGGCACCCGGCAGATCCGCCTCGCCGGCCGCGGCGGGCGGCCCGGGCCACGCGGCCGGCCGGGCGCGGGCCGGACCCGGCTCCGCGTGCAGCACGCTTGGCCTGGTCATCCGTTCAGTCTAGGGCCGCCGGGCGGCGCTTCCAGGTCCTGCCGCGGCCAGGATTACCGGGGTGCCGGCTGCCCCGCCAGTTCGGGCGCATGGTGGGCTTGTCGGCAGGCCCGCTCCGTGGGCAGGAAGGAATCCATGGCCTCCCACGACCTCCCCGGCGGCCGGTTCCAGGCCGCTGAGCGGGTCGGCGCGGCCCCGATGGCGGTAGCGCTGGCCTGGCTGCTGCAGCGGTCACCGAACATGCTGCTGATCCCGGGCACGTCGTCCGTGGCGCACCTGCGCGAGAACGTGGCCGGCGCCGGGCTGCAGCTGCCCGCCGGCGTACTGACGGAACTGGATGCGATCGGCGGCTGACACCACGGCGCGGGCGGGCAGCCCGGCGGGCCGCCCGCCCGCGCCGTGGCGGGCAGCGGCCGCTACCCGCCGGCCGGGGTGAGCACGAACACCGGGATGATCCGGGTGGTCTTCTCCTGGTAGGACGCGTAGTCCGGCCAGGCGGCCACGGCCCGCTGCCACCAGGCGTCGCGTTCCGCGCTGTGCACTTCCCGGGCCTGGTAGTCCTTCTTGACCCCGCGGTCCTGCAGTTCCACGCGCGGGTTGGCGGCCAGGTTGTGGTACCAGACCGGGTGGCTGGGCGCACCGCCCAGCGACGCCACCACGGCGTACTCGCCGTCGTGCTCGACGCGCATCAGCGGGGTCTTGCGCAGCTTCCCGCTCCGGGCGCCCACCGAGGTCAGGATGATGACCGGCTTCCCGTTCAGCTCCGTTCCCTCGGTGCCGCCGGACCGCTCGTAAAGCTCGACCTGATCACGGGCCCACGGGGCCGTACTGGGTTCGTAGTCACCGGTAAGAGGCATGGCGGCAGTATCCCAGCGCCCGGGGATCGGCCGGCGGCCGGCCACTTTCCCGGCCTGCCGGTGTCAGTACAGGTGCCAGCTGACCACGTCACCACGGAAGGAAACGGCATGGGCAGGATCATCATCAGCGAGAACGTCACCCTCGATGGGGTCGTCCAGGATCCAACCGGTGACGAGGGCTTCCGGCTGGGCGGCTGGTTCAGCCAGCAAGGGGAGAATGACCACGCCGGGTGGGCCCGGGCCGGGCTGGCCGAGGCGCTGAGCGCCGAGGCCCTGCTGCTGGGCCGGCGGAGCGATGAGTTCTTCGCCGCGCGGTGGCGGGCCCGGACCGGTGAGTGGGCGGACCGGCTGAACAGCCTGCCCAAGTACGTCGTGTCCTCGGCCCCTGGCCGGCCGCAGTGGAGCAACTCCACCGCGCTCAGCGGCGACGTGGTGCGCGAGGTCACGAAGCTGAAGCAGGATCTGGCCGGGGACATTGTGGTCATCGCCAGCATCAAGCTCGTGCACACGCTGCTGGAACACGACCTGGCCGACGAACTGCGGCTCATGGTCCACCCAGTCGTGCTCGGGGCCGGGCGGCGCCTGTTCGGCGGCACCAGCGACCGCAGGCACCTGCGCCTCGGCGACGCCCGGACCGTCGGTGACAACCTCGTCCTGCTCACCTACGAGCGCGTCCGGGAGGCTTAGCGGCGCACCGCCGCGGCCGGGGGTGCCAGGCCGGCCGGCTGTGGCAGGCTTACGGCATGCCCGAGCAATGGGAGTACGGCTCCCTGATGACCATCGCCCTTGCCCCGAGCGACACCCAGTCCCCCGAGCACATGGTCGGCATCCTGGTCACCGCCATGCAGGCCCGCGTGGTGGCCGTGGTCGAGCTGGGTGCCCTGATCCCCGGCGAGCGGTACGCGGTGCTGAACGCGATCGGCCAGGAAGGCTGGATGGTGACCGGCCCGCCGGTGCGCAACGACTTCAACCGGGGCGCCGCGGTCACCGTGGACCGCATCCGGCTCGACCCGTGGATCGGGGAAGTGCTGTCCGCCAGCCCGGTGGGCAAGTGGGCCCGCGGCTATCTCGACTACCCGCTGCGCCGCCCGGCCGGGACGGGCTGACCCAGCGGCGGAGCCGCCGGTCACGGCGGTGACGAACCAGGCCGCCTGGGCCAGCGCGCTGCCGCCGCCGCGACCAGGCCGGCTGCAGCTGACGTCCACCCGGCCGCCGCGGCGCCCGCGTCACGGGGGCGCGTGGTGACAGCGGGATGCGCCTGGCGGCGCATCCCGGGCCGATGCACAACGGTTACCGGACGATGCGGGCCAGCTGCGGTTAGCCGGGCCCGGCCGCCGGGCATGACGTGGGCATGCTGCGGCGGATCCTGGGCGGCCGGGCTGACCGGGACGCCCGGCCCGGCATTCATCCGGTCACGGTCACCGTGGGGGACGGGCCGCCTGGGCCGGCCGTCCCGGCCGACTTCGCCGGGCTGAGTTTCGAGCGCGGCCCGCTCAACCCGGGCAACGCCGGGGTGGACGGCTACCTGTTCCACGCGGACAACGACTCGCTGGTCACCCTGTTCCGGAACATGGGGCTGCGCAGCCTGCGGATCGGCGGGGGCTCGGTGGACGACTTCATCCCGGCCGGCACCGGCCGGGACGGCTTCACCGGGGTGGACAACCTGTTCGCGTTCGCCGCCACGGCCGGGCTGGACGTGATCTACTCGCTCCGCCTGCTCAACCCCAGCGGCCGGGCCGTCCGCGACCTGAAGTCGGCCGATGCCCAGGCTGCCGGGTACATCTGGGACCGGTACCGGGAGAATGTGGCCAGCTTCGCGATCGGCAACGAGCCGGACTGGCACGCGTTCCACAGCTACCCAGGTCATCTGCACGACCCGGCGGTCTACGAGGAGACCGCCGGTGTCCCGGGCAGTGCCTACCCGTCCTACCTGGCCACCTGGCGGGGCTTTGCCGACGCGGTGCGCGCGGCGGCCCCGGGCGCGCCGCTGGCCGGCCCGGACACCGGCGCTTACACGTCGCTCACCTACACCCCGGACCCGGACCGCGGCGTCTCCTGGACCGAGCGGTTCGCCAGCGATGAACGGGACTCCGGCCGGGTGACCGACATCACCCAGCACTACTACGTGGGCGGAAGCCCAGGGCGGACGACCGCCCAGCAGGCGGTCAGCAACATGCTGTCGGCGGAGTGGGTGGCCGGCCCGGCGATCGGGTCCCAGCCGTCCGGCACCACATACATCCCGTATCCCTGGTTCTACGCCAGCAACCTCGCGCCGGTGCAGGCGGCCGGGCTGCGCTACCGGCTCACCGAGTCGAACGACTACCTCACCGGGGTCCCGGGCGCGAGCAACGCGTTCGCCGCCGCGCTGTGGGCCCTCGATCACCTGCACTGGTGGGCGGCGCGCGGGGCCGTGGGGGTCAACTTCCACAACAAGCAGTGGATCTACACCGACACGATCGTGCCCGACCCGGCCGTGGCCGGGGCGTACGCGGTGACCCCCAAGGCGTACGGCATCCGGGCGTTCACCCTGGGCTCCGCCGGGCAGGCCCGGCCGGTCACGGTCGAGAACCCGGACGGCACCAACCTGACCGTCTACGCGGTAGGCGACTGCGTCACGATCATCAACAAGACCCACGGGCGGGGGGCCGCGGACGCGGCCGTGACCATCGTGCCGGCTGGGCCCGCACCGCACGGTGTGGACGTCATGACGCTGTCCGGCGGGGAGCCGGGGGATGCCGGGGCGGCCAGCGCCACGCTTGGCGGCGCCACGATCAGCGGTGATGCGCCGTGGGACGGGCAGTGGAGCACGCTGCCCGCTGACCCGGAGGGCCGGATCAGCCTGACCGTCCGGGCCACCACCGCCGCCCTGGTCCGGATGCCCGGCGGGGGCTGAGGCCGCGCCGCAGGCGGAGAGCCGGCCGGGTCAGGCACCGCCGGCCGGGTCTGAGCTGTCCGGCGACAGCTCCGGCTCCACGCCGCCTTCGCGGTGCTCCTCCTGCGTGCGCAGCAGCTCCCGCAGCAGGGTGATCTCACTGGCTTCGCCCGCGTCCGGACCCGGCTCGCCGCCGGGAGCGGCCGGCGCCGGTGACTGCTCAGTCATGGCCTGGCTCTCCTTCAGCCCGGGATTTCGGGGCGGTACCCGGGCCATGACCATTGTGGGCCCGGAACCGGGCGCGCCCGGCCGGGTGCCGCAAAAAGGGCTAGCCAGTTGACGGCGGGCCTGGCCGCCGCAGGATGGAGACATGACCCCGGTGCCGCCGGCCGGCGCGGCGATGACGCTGCCGCCGCTGGTGGCCCGCGCGTACCAGCTCGCCCGCGTTACCGTCCTGGCCGGTGACGCGGGTGCCGTGCTACCCGTGCGGCGCCATTCGATCTGCTGTTCGCCGGCGGTGGCTGGGGTGATCCCGCGGGCCTGGCTGCCCTGGCCGGCCTGCTCCGCGTCGGCGGCCGGGTGGTGATGGACGATGTGACCCCGGCCGCGGCACCGGGCCCAGCAGGGCCCGGGCGGGCCGGAAGGAAACTAGCCATCCTGGGGATATGGACCAGGCGGTCGCGAACGAGGCTGAACCGTGTGGCGGGCCCACGGCATGCGGCCGGGCCTGAGGATTGGGAGGAAGCAATGGGGAAAGAAGCACGGGTGGCGCTACTGCTTGCTGCCTCCGCCTGCTTGCTGGCTGTGATGGTCGAGTATGTCATCTCGGAGCTGCAGGCAGAATCAAGTTAGCCGTCTGATCCCGGGCTGAGCCGCCCGGGAACGTTCTGCGGGCCATCGTCCAGGAGGAGACGCGGGTGCGGGACGCTGTGCTGCTGGCCGGGTCGCTGGGCCTGGGCCACGAGATGATGGCGCGCAGCTGCGCCCACCTGCTGGGCCAGTCGGGATGGCGAACCCGCAGCCTGGACAGCATGTCCCTGCTCGGGCGGCGCAGCGGCGGCGCCGGGGAGCAGCTGTTCGGCCGGCTGGTCGCCATCCCGGGCCTGTACGACGGGCTGCACTTTGCCCACCTGCGCACGGGGAGCCGGCTGGCCGACCTGATGGCCCGGGCGGCCAGCGCCCGGCTGGTGCCTGCCCTGGCCGCCGAGCTGGCCCGGCAGCCAGCTGACCTGCTGCTCAGCGTGTTCGCGACCGGCGCCACCGCGGCCGGCCGGCTCAAGGCCCGGTCCCCGGCGCTGCGCACGGTGGTGCTGTGCACCGATGTCACCGTGCACCGGATCTGGGCCGCCCCGGGCACCGACCTGTTCCTGGTCACCTCACCGGCGGCCGCCGAGTCCGTCCGGCGCTACCTGCCCCGGGCGGCGGTCTCGGTCGTGCCGCCGCCGGTGCGGCCCGGGTTCTACGCCGCGCCCACCCAGGCCGCGGCCCGGGCGGCGCTCGGGGTGCCGGCCGGGGACTTCTGCGTGCTGGTCATCGACAGCGGCTGGGGCTTCGGGCCGCTGGCCGCCACCGTGGCCGAACTGGCCGCGGCGGGTGTGCACGTGCTGGCCGTGGCGGGCCGGGACCAGCGGGTCGAGCAGCGGTTCCGCGAGCTGGCCCGGCAGACACCACGGGTCATCCCGTTCGGCTACACCGACCGGGTCCCCGAGCTGATGGCCGCGGCCGACCTGGTCGTGGCCCTGCCCGGCGCCACCACCTGCAGCGAAGCCCGGGTGGTCGGCCGCCAGCTGCTGCTGCTCGACGTGATGCCGGGGCATGGCCGGGACAACCTGCTGCATGAGCTGGAGCTGGGCGGGGCGCACGTGTGCCAGCCAACCGCGCGGGGAGTTACGGCCAGCACGCTGGCGGTACGGGACGGGGTCCTCGGCCCGGCCCCGGCCAGCACCGCGGCACCACGCTGGGAACCGGCCTTCGCGGCCGCCCTGCAGCAGATCGGCGTGGACGTCCGGCCACCGGCCCCCGCCGAGCCGCCGGTCCCGGCGGCCATCGCGACCGAAGGAGCCGGCCCCTGATGATGCGCACCCTGTTTCTGAACCCCCCGTCGTACGCGGGTTTCGACGGCGGGGCCGGCGCGCGGTACCAGGCGAAACGGGAAATAAGGTCGTACTGGTACCCCACCTGGCTGGCCCAGCCCGCGGCCCTGGTCCCGGGCAGCCGCCTGGTGGACGCCCCGCCGGCCGGCCTGACCGCCGCCGACGTCATCCCGCTGGCCCGCCGCTACGACCTGGCCGTGCTGCACACCAGCTCACCCACGTTCGCTGGCGACGTCACGCTGGCCGAGGCCCTCAAGGCGGAGCACCCGGGCCTGCTCATTGGCTTCGTCGGCCCGAAGGTGGCCGTGCAGCCGGGCCGGTCGCTGCGCGCGTCGCCGGCCATCGACTTCGTAGCCCGCGAAGAGTTCGACTTCACCATCGCCGAAGTGGCCGGGGGGCGCCCGCTGGCCTCCGTCGAGGGCCTCAGCTTCACCGCCCCGGACGGCCGCATTATTCATAACGCCAGCCGGCCGCCGGTGCCCGACATGGACCTGCTGCCGTTCGTGACGCCGGTCTACCAGCGGGACCTGCGGGCCGAGGACTATTACATCGGCTATCTGCGGCACCCGTATCTGTCCCTGTACACCGGGCGCGGCTGCCGGTCGCGGTGCACGTTCTGCCTGTGGCCGCAGACGGTCGGCGGGCACCTGTACCGGACCCGGAGCGTCGAGCACGTGCTGGCCGAGGCGGAGCTGGCGGCCCGGCTGTTTCCCCAGGTCAAGGAGCTGTTCTTCGACGACGACACGTTCACCGACGACCGGCCCCGGGCCGAGGCCATCGCCCGCGGGCTGGGCCGGCTGGGCATCACCTGGTCCTGCAACGCCAAGGCCAACGTGCCGCGGGAAACCCTGAAGGTGCTGCGGGACAACGGGCTGCGCCTGCTCCTGGTGGGTTACGAGTCCGGCAACCAGCAGATCCTGATCAACATCAAGAAGGGCCTGCGGGTGGAGCGGGCCCGGCGGTTCGCCCAGGACTGCCACGACCTGGGCATCACCGTGCACGGCACGTTCATCCTCGGCCTGCCCGGGGAAACTAAAGAGACAATCGAGGAGACCATCCGCTACGCCCAGGAGGTGAATCCGCACACCATCCAGGTGTCGGTGGCGGCGCCCTACCCGGGCACCGAGCTGTACCGGCAGGCCACCGAGAAGGGCTGGCTCCCCGGCGATTCCGACGGGGCCATGCTGGTCAGCGACGACGGCACCCAGCTGGCCACGCTGTCCTACCCGCATCTCGGGCACACCGAGATCCTGGACTCGGTGGACACGTTCTACAAACGGTTCTACTTCCGCGCGGGCAAGATCGCCGAGATGTCCGCTGAACTGGTCCGCCAGCCCGACATGGCGGCCCGGCGGCTGCGCGAGGGCGGGGAGTTCGTCCGCTTCCTGCGCCGCCGGCCGCGCGCCGCCGCAGCTCGGTGACCCCCTTGATACGGAGGACGGCCTGATGCGTGTCCTGCTGGTGCATCCCAGCGCGCTGATGTACTCGGAGATCTTCCTGCGGCTGGAACCACTCGGCCTGGAGCGGGTGGCCACCGCGCTGCTGGCCGACGGCCACCAGGTCCGGATGGTCGACCTGCAGGTGTACCGCCGGGCCGAGCTCGAGCGGGAGGTGACCCGGTTCCAGCCCGAGGTGGTCGGCTTCAGCCTCAACTACCTGGCCAACGTGCCCGAAGTAGTGAACCTGGCCAAGTGGATCAAGACGGTGCGGCCGGGCTGCACCGTGTTCGTGGGCGGGCACAGCGTGTCGTTCGTGGCTGAGCACGTGCTGCAGCACGCCGACGGCGCGATCGACGCCGTGCTCAAGGGGGAAGGTGAGGTCGGCGCGCCAGCGCTGCTGGCCGCGCTGCCGGACGGCGGGCTGAGCTACGTGCCCGGGATCGTCACCCGGGACGGGCCAGGCCGGCCCCCGGCCATGCTGCACAGCCTGGACGACCATCTCCCGGCCCGGCATCTCGGCGGCCGCCGCCGTAAGTACTTCATCGGGGTGATGGACCCGGCCGCGTCCATCGAGTTCACCCGCGGCTGCCCGTGGGACTGCTCGTTCTGCAGCGCGTGGACGTTCTACGGCCGCAGCTACCGCAGGCTGTCGCCGGAGGCGGCGGCCGAGGACATGGCCCGGATCGGGGAGCCCGGCGTGTTCATCGTGGACGACGTGGCCTTCATCAAGGCCGAGGAGGGCGACGAGATCGCCCGCCAGCTGGAGCGCCGCGGCGTGCGCAAGCAGTACTACCTGGAGACCCGGTGCGACGTGCTGCTGCGCAACGAGGAGGTGTTCCGCCGCTGGCGGCGGCTCGGGCTGAACTACATGTTTCTCGGCCTGGAGGCGCTGGACGAGGACGGGCTGAAGGCGTTCCGCAAGCGGACCACGCCCCAGGTCAACAACAAGGCCCTGGAGGTCGCCCGGTCCATGGGGCTGAGCGTGGCCATCAACATCATCGCCGATCCGGACTGGGACGAGGCCCGCTTCGCGTTCGTCCGGGACTGGGCCATGAGCGTGCCGGAAATCGTCAACATCACGGTGCAGACCCCCTACCCGGGGACGGAGACGTGGTTCACCGAGTCCCGTCGGCTGACCAGCCTCGATTACCGGCTGTTCGACGTGCAGCACGCGGTGCTGCCGACCCGGCTGCCGCTGCACCGCTTCTACGAGGAACTGGTCAGGACCCAGGCCGTGCTGGCCCGCAAGCACCTGGGCGTGGCCGCGCTGGCCAAGACCACCGGCATCGTGGCCCGGCAGCTGCTGCACCGGCAGACCAACTTCGTCAAGATGATCTGGAAGTTCGACCAGGTCTACAACGCCGACCGGCAGTACGCCGAGCACCAGCGCCCGGCCGAGTACCTGCTCCCGCCGCCCGCGCCGCGGGCGCTGACCGTACCGGAGCGGAAGGATCTGTACATCCACGTCCCGCCGCGGCGGAGGGCCTGACCATGTCCGGGCCGGCCAGCCTGGCCGGGTTGCGGGCGCTCATCACCGGGGGGTCGAGCGGCATCGGCGCCGCGACCGCCCGGGCGTTCGCGGCGCAGGGCATGCAGGTGGCCATCGCCGGCCGCAACCTGACCGCGCTGCACAGCGTCGCCGCGGACACCGGCGCGGTCTGTGTCCCGGGGGACCTGCGCGACCCGGGCTGCCCGCGGCGGACGGTCGCCGTGGCCTGCGCGGAATTCGGCGGGCTGGACCTGCTCGTATCCAACGCGGGCATCGGCTGGGCCGGCCCGTTCGCGTCGATGACCGAGGCCGAAATCGACGCGCTGATCGACGTCAACCTGCGCGCCGCGGCCCACCTGGCCCACGCGGTGATACCGCAGCTGGAACCGGGGCGGGGCCGGATCGTCTTCGTCGGCTCCATCGCCGGCCTGGTCGGGGCGCCCGGCGAAGCCTGGTACTCGGCGACCAAGGCCGGGCTCGGCTGCCTGGCCGACACGCTCCGCGACGAACTGCGGCCCCACGGCGTCGGCGTGACGTTGGTCAGCCCGGGCGTGGTGGACACCGCCTTCTTCGAGCGCCGCCAGGTGCCCTATCTGCGCCAGCACCCGCAGCTGATGAGCGCGCAGGCAGCCGCGGCCGCCATCGTGGACGCCATCCGGCGCGGCCGGGACGAGGTGGTCATCCCGCCCTGGCTGTCCTTCCCGGCCCGGCTCAAAGTAAATTTCCCCGGCCTGTACCGGCTGCTCGCGGCGCGCTTCGCCTGATAGCTAAGGGTTTCCCCGGGCCGGGTCCCGGATCGCAGCGTAAAGCGTTTGACTCATCCAGTGAGCAGCGTGTATGGCGTGGTCTACACTCGGAGAAATGGCTGACCACCTCGAGTTGCCCCGTCCGCTGTGCCTGCTGCGCACGGTGGGGTGGAGCGTGCTGGAGTCGCTCGGGCTGCCGCTCGCCGCTTACGTCATCGGAGCCTGGCTCGCTGGGCGCAACGTCGGCCTGGTGGCCAGCGTCGCCGTTATCTGGCTCACCGCCCTCGGCCGCAAGGTGGTCACCGGGTCCGTGCCCGGCCTGCTGGTCATCTCGGCCATGGTGCTGACCATCCAGACCGTGGCCGCCATCGCCACCGGCGACTTGTGGATCTTCCTGCTGCACTTCCCGATGGGCAACCTGGCCCTGTGCGTCCTGTTCGCGCTGGGGGCACGTGGGCCCAACCCGCTGTGCGCCAAGCTGGCCGCCGAGGTCATCGCGCTGCGTCACCCGGGTCACCTGCCGGGGCTGCACCGCTTCTTCCAGCGGGTCACGCTCGTCTGGGCGGGCATCTTCCTGCTGCTGGGCGCCACCCTGGGCGCGCTGCTGGCCACCCAGTCAGTGCCCAGGTTCCTGGAGCTGTCTACGGTGGCCACGGTCGCGCTGCTGGCCGCTGGGGCGGTGGGCTGCGCGCTGTGGTTCCGCATCGTGCTGCGCCGGCTCGGTCTCGGGCTGCGCTTCGCAGCCGCCTGAGCACCGCCGCCATCCTTCCGCCCGGGTCACGAAACTAGCCACCTGGGGGATATGACCGGCCAGGCCGCCATGGAAGCTGAACCCTGTGAGCGGCGCAGGGCCCGGCGGTTCTGCCACCGCGACGCCGGGTATGCCCCGGTGATACGGCTGCTCAGCCAGGCCGGGATCGCCGGGCAGGGACTCTGGGGGGACATGGCCAAGCGGTTTAGCGCGATCATCGACGCCGCGTCCGGAGCGACGGGAACACCCGGTTGTCCGCGTCGGTCGGGATAGCGGCCGCGGTGGCGGCCGCGCTGGTCTTCGGGGTCACCTCCGTAGCCGAGCAGCGCAGCACCAAGCGGGTGAAGCAGGAGCGGACCGGCTCCCCGCGGATCCTGCTCGACCTGGTCCGCCAGCCGCTGTGGGACCTCGCCATCATTGGCACCGTCATCGGGTTCGCCCTGCAGGTGGTGGGGCTGAAGTACGCGCCGCTGGCCGTCGTCGAGCCGATCCTGGTCTTCGACCTGGTGTTCGCCGTGCTGATCAGTGCCTACCTGCGCCGGTCAGCGGATCCGGTCATGCTGGCCGGGGTGCTGGCCTGCGCGGCCGGGGTGGCGGGCTTCCTGGTCATCGCGCGGCCCACCGCGGGCACCGGCACGGTCAGCCTCAGCGAGGCGATCTGGCTGGCCATCGGCGCGGTCGGGGCCGTGGCCGGCTGCCTCGTCGTCGGCCAGAGCAGCGAAACCCTGCGGCCGCTGGGGATGGCCCTGGCCACCGGCGTCTGCTACGGCCTGTCCGCGTTCCTGATCAAGCTGGTGACGTCCGAGGCCAGCCACGGCGGGCTGGGCCACGTCCTCACCAGCTGGCCGGTCTACGCGCTCGCCATAGCCGGGCCGGTCGGCTTCGTGCTCAACCAGGACGCGTTCCAGTCGGGCACGTTCATCGCGCCGGTGATGGCCCTCATCACCGCCGCCGACCCGCTCATCTCCATCGCCCTGGCCGCGGTGCTGCTGAACGAGAGGCTGAGCAGCAGCCCAGCGGCGATCGCGGGCGAAGTCATCTGCCTGATCCTGATGACGGCCGGGATCATCGAAATCGCCCGGCATTCCCCGCAGGCCATCAAGAACGCGGCCAGCCAAGCCGAGGCCGCGGCCGTCTAGAACCCGCCCCGCAGATCCGAGCCCACCATGACTTGACTGATTCCGGGTGCTTGGCCGGATTCGGGAGCCCGCTGTTGGGCAGCTATCGCCGCACCGGCCAAGCAGCTGACCGCTTTGCTGACGGGTCCAGCCCGACGAGGAGGTTAAGCAATGACAGACAACCAGCCAGCGACGACTACCGATGCCGGCGCGCCGGCTGAGAGCGACGAGTTCTCGCTGACCGTAGGCCCGGATGGCCCCATCCTGCTGCAGGATCACTACCTCATCGAGCAGATGGCCAACTTCAACCGGGAGCGGATACCCGAGCGCCAGCCGCACGCCAAGGGCGGTGGTGCGTTCGGTCATTTCGAGGTCACCAGCGACGTCAGCGCGTACACCAGGGCCGCCGTGTTCCAGCCCGGCACCCGGACCGAGACGCTGATCCGGTTCTCCACCGTGGCGGGGGAGCGGGGCAGCCCGGACACCTGGCGCGACCCCCGTGGCTTCGCGCTGAAGTTCTATACGTCCGAGGGCAACTACGACATGGTCGGGAACAACACCCCGGTCTTCTTCATCCGCGACCCGATGAAGTTCCAGCACTTCATCCGGTCGCAGAAGCGCCGCGCCGACAACAACCTGCGCGACCATGACATGCAGTGGGACTTCTGGACGCTGTCCCCGGAGTCGGCCCACCAGGTGACCTGGCTCATGGGTGACCGTGGCATCCCGCGGTCCTGGCGGCACATGAACGGGTACAGCTCGCATACCTACCTGTGGATCAACGCCGCGGGCCGGAAGTTCTGGGTCAAGTACCACTTCAAGACCGACCAGGGCATCGAGTTCATCCCCCAGGCCGAGGCGGACCAGCTGGCGGGGTCGGACGCCGACTACCACCAGCGGGACCTGTGCCGGGCCATCGAGCGCGGCGAGTACCCGGGCTGGACGCTGAAGATGCAGATCATGCCGTTTGAGGCGGCCAGGAGTTACCGGTTCAACCCGTTCGACCTGACCAAGGTGTGGCCGCACCGCGACCACCCGCTGATCGAGGTCGGGCGGCTGACGCTGGACCGCAACCTGGCCGACTACCACACCGAGATGGAGCAGGCCGCGTTCGAGCCGAACAACCTGGTGCCCGGCATCGCGCTGAGCCCGGACAAGATGCTGCTCGCCCGGGGCTTCTCGTACTCCGATGCGCACCGGGCCCGGCTCGGGGTGAACTACAAGCAGATCCCGGTGAACTCGCCCCAGGTGCCGGTGCACAGCTACGCCAAGGACGGCGTGATGCGGGTCGTCAACGTGTCCGACCCGGTCTACGCGCCGAACTCCAAGGGCGGGCCGAAGGCGGACAGCGCGCAGTACCGGCCGGACTACTGGTACTCGGACGGCGAGCTGATGCGCTCCGCATACACCCCGCACGCCGAGGACGATGACTGGGGCCAGGCCGGCACCATGGTGCGCGAGGTGCTCGATGACGCGGCCCGGGACCGGCTGGCCAGCAACATCGTGGGCCACCTGCTCGACGGGGTGACCGAGCCGGTGCTGGCCCGTGCGTTCGAGTACTGGCGCAACGTGGACAAGGACCTCGGTGAGAAGATCGAGGCTGGCGTGCGGGCCAGGCAGGGCTGAGCGGACCGGGAAGATAGTAGGCATGGACCAGACTGACCAGAAAGTCGCCATCATCACCGGGGGCTCCCAGGGCATCGGGGCCGGCCTGGTCGCCGGGTACCGGGACCAGGGCTGGGCCGTGGTGGCCAGCGCCCGGCGGATGAAACCCACCAGTGACCAGGCCGTGGTCACCGTCGAGGGAGACATCGCCGACCCGGCCACCGCGGGCCAGATCGCCGATGCGGCGCTGGACCGTTTCGGGCGTATCGACACCCTGGTCAACAACGCCGGCATCTTCCTCAGCAAGCCGTTCCCGGACTACACCGCGGCGGACTACGCCACCGTGATCGGTGTCAACCTGACCGGGTTCTTCTGGCTGACCCAGCGGGTCATCACCGAGATGGTCAAGCGCGGCCGCGGCCACGTGGTCAACCTCAGCGCCACGGTGGCCGACGTCGCGGACTCGGCCTCGCCATCCGTGCTGGCCGCGCTGACCAAAGGCGGCCTGGCCGCGGCGGCCAGGTCGCTGGCCATCGAGTACGCGTCCCGCGGCATCCGGGTCAACGCGGTGTCGCCCGGCATCATCCAGACGCCCATGCACCCGCCGGAGAGTTACGCCAACCTCGGCCCGCAGCTCCCGCCGCTCGGGCGGGTGGGCCAGGTCAGCGACGTGGTCGGCGCCATCCTGTACCTGGAATCAGCGCCGTACGTCACCGGCGTGACGCTGCACGTGGACGGCGGCCAGATCGCCGGTCACTGAGCTGGTTCACCAGCCGCACCGGGTCACAGGTCCAGCGTGAGGTCGCCACCGGGCTGGGCGCAGCAGATCAGTGTGTCCCCCGCGGCGGGCGGGTCGACCGGGTCGGGCGCGTAGCTGACCGTCCCGGACAGCAGGCCGGTCTCGCAGGTATGGCACACCCCGGTGCGGCACGACCAGCGCACCGGCACGTCGCAGGCCTCGGCCAGTTCGAGCAGGCTGGCGAAGTCCTGGCCCCAGCGCACGGTCAGCCCGCTGCGCGAGAACGCCACCCGCGGGCCGTCCCCCTCCGTGCCCGCGGGCGGGTGCGGCGGCCGGGCCGGTGCGGCGGTGATCCCGGGGGTGGACGGCGGGGCGGCACCGAAGATCTCGGTGTGCACCCGGGGCCCGGCGATGCCCAGGCTGGCCAGGCCGGCCGAGATCCCGGCCATGAAGCCGGCCGGGCCGCACAGGTAGGCGTCGGCGTCGCGGGGCAGATCCAGCCCGGCCAGCACGTCCGCGGACAGCCGGCCCGCCGTCTGGTAGTCCTGGCCCTGGACGTCGCCCGGGCCCGGCCGGCTGTAGCAGATGTACCGGCGCCCATGGGCCAGCCCGGCCAGCAGCGACCGTGACTCGGCGGCGAACGGCTCGGCGGCCCGGTTGGGTGCCCCGTGCAGCCACCAGACGTCGCGGCCGGACCGGGCCGTGGCCAGCGCGTGCAGCATGGCCAGCACCGGGGTCGCGCCCACGCCCGCGCTGATCAGCAGGATGGGCCCGGCGCCGGGCTGGAGCAGGAACGTGCCGCGCGGCGCGGCCACGTCCACCTGGTCGCCGGCCCGCAGCCGGTCATGAATGAACTGGCTGGCCACCCCGTGCGGCTCCCGCTTGACGCTGACCCGGTAGGAGTCCGCGCCCGGCGCGCCGGACAGCGAGTAGCTGCGCAGCACGGGCTGCCCGCCCGGCCCGGCGGGCAGCCGCAGGGTAAGGAACTGGCCGGGCAGCGCGGGCGGCACGGCGGTGCCGCCCGGGTCGGCCAGGTGGACCGAGACCACCGAGTCGCTCTCCGGCTCGACCGCGGTCACCGCCAGCGGGCGGAATCCCGGCCAGGCCGGCGGCGGGCTCACGGCGGTCAGGCCGGCGTTCCCGGCGCCCGGCCCGGCGGCGCCGGGCTGGCCGAGCATGGCCTGGAACGAGGCCCGCCAGCCGTCCGGCAGCGCCGGGATGCGCAGCGCCCGCCGCACCTGCTGCCGGGGATGGCCGGGCAGGTAGAGCAGCGCATCGATGTCGGCGACCGTCATGGCCTCCGGCCCGGCCGCGACCCGCACGATGGCGTCGCCCGCCTGGACCAGGCCCTCGCGCAGCACCCGGAAGTAGAACCCGGGCCGGTGGCGCGAGACCAGCAGCGCCGGGATGCGCGGGTCGGCCATCCGGATGCCGACCCGGTAGCAGGTGACCCGGGGCTGGGTCACCTCGAACAGTGCCTCGCCGATCTGGTACCGGTCCCCGATGCACACCTGGTCGTCGGGCAGGCCGTCCACGGTGAAGTTCTCGCCGAACTGGCCGTGGCTGAAGTCGTCCCGGCCCAGTTCGCGCTCCCAGTAGTGGTAGGACCCGATCTGGTACACGAACACCGCGCGGTGCTCACCGCCGTGCCCGGCCAGGTCGCCCTGCCCGTCGCCGTCGATGTTGAGCCGCCGCACCAGCCGGGGCCCGGCCACCGGGTGCTTCCAGACCGCCGTGTGCACCGTCCGGCCGTGCCAGTCCACATCCTGGGGCAGGCCCACGTTGACTGACAGCAGCGTGCCTGCCCGCTGGTCGGTGATCTCCATCGGGGGTTATTGTCGCAGCCCGGCACGGCGCCGGCCCAGGTTGGGGCTAGGGTCGGAGAGGGCGGCGAGGAGGGTGGCCATGGCCGAGGAAGCGTTCACCATCGGGGCCGGCGTGAGCTGCGCCGACGGCATCTGTGGTGAGCTGACCCGGGTGGTCGTCGACCCGGTGGCCCGCGCGGTGACGCATCTGGTGGTCGAGCCTCAGGGGCGGCAGGGGCTGGCCCGGCTGGTGCCGATCGGCCTGGCCGAAGCCACGGACACGGACACGGGGGAGCGGATCCGGTTCCGCGGCACGCTGGCCGAGTTCGAGCACCTGGACCCGGCCGAGGAGACCCAGTTCGTGCCAGGCACCCAGGGGTACGCGGCCTACGGGCCGGAGCAGGTGCTGTCCTGGCCGTACGCCAGCCTGGGCGGTGGGCCGGGGGTGCCGGGCGACGCGCTGGCCGGGACCTCGGAGACCGTCACGTACGACACCATCCCGGTTGGCGAGGTGGAGATCGGCCGGGGTGAGCACGTGCACGCCACCGACGGCGCTATCGGGCACGTCGAAGGGCTGGTCATCGACCCGCGCAACCACCAGGTCACCCACGTCCTGCTCCAGGAGGGTCATCTGTGGGGCCGCAAGGAGGTGGCCATCCCGGTCGGTGCGGTGGCCCGGACCGACGACGGCATCCGGCTCAGCCTGTCCAGGCGCGAGGTAGCTGACCTGCCCCCGGTGGACATCCAGCACCCGGGCGGCGGCGCTCAGTAGGAGCCCGGTCATCGACACCTGACCACCCGCTGCGGTCCCGGAAGCGTGACACGGGGCGAGCTGTTATAGGACGGCATGAAGACAGGAACGCAGCCGAGGTGAGCAGCGGCCAGCCGGACCAGGCCGCGGTGCCGGGGCTGAACCGCAGCGACCCGCATGGGCCCGGGATCACCCGCCAGGGCGGCCAGGCCAGCTTCCGGTACCTGGACCCGTCCGGCGCAACGATCTCGGACGCCGGGACGCGGGCCCGGATCGCAGCGCTCGGCATCCCGCCGGCCTGGACGGACGTATGGATCGCACCGGATCCGCTGGGCCACATCCAGGCCACCGGCGTGGACCACCGGGGCCGGACCCAGTACCGCTACCACGACCTGTGGCGGCAGCAGCGGGATGAGCAGAAGTTCGCGCACATGCTCCGGTTCGCCGCCGCGCTGCCCGGGCTGCGCGCCGCGACCGTGCACGATCTGCGGCGGCGCAGCCTGGTCCGGGACCGCGTGGCAGCCGGCGCCGTCCGGCTGATCGATCTCGGCCTGTTCCGCATCGGCGAGGAGAGGTACGCCGAGCTGGATCACCACTACGGCGCGGTCACGCTGGAGAAGCGGCACGTGCGGATGCGCCGCGACGGTGCGGTGTTCGACTACACGGCCAAGGAAGGCAAGCACCGGGAGATCATGGTCACCGACCGGGCGGTGCTGCCCACGGTGCGCGCGCTGGCCCGCAGCCCGAACGGGCTGGAGCCGCTGTTCTGCTGGCAGGACGGGGCCGCCTGGCAGCCGCTCCGCTCGCACGAGGTGAGCAGCTATATCACCGCACATGCGGGCGGGCACTTCACCGCCAAGGAGTTCCGCACCTGGAACGCCACCGTGCTGATGGCCCTGCTGCTGGCCAACGCGGCCCCGGCCCGGACCGAGCGGGAGCAGAAGAAGATCGTCGCGGCCTGCGTCCGCAGCGTGGCGGGCTGGCTTGGTGACACGCCGGCCGTGGCCCGCGCGGCCTACATCGACCCCCGGCTGATCAGCCGGTACCAGGCCGCCGGGCAGCTGGCCACGGTCCCGGCGCTGCCCGCCGTGCTGCCTGCCCCCGCCGCCGCGGAAACCGCGGTGGCGGCGGTGCTGGCCGCGCCGTGACCAGGTCAATCCGGCTGCGGCCGGCCGGCGCTGGCCATCGGCGGCCCGCAGGCATAATCTGCGCGCTAGCCCGATCGAATCCCGCTAGGCCGGGAATGGAGCAGAACATGACAGAAGCAGCTGCGCCGAAGCCGCCTGAGCACCCCGCGCCGGGCTCGGTGGCGGACGTGATGCATCCCCCGGTGACCACGGTGGAGCAGGGCGACCACGTGGCGGCGGCCGCGTACCTGATGAAGCACGCCAGCGCCACCGCACTCATGGTCGTGGACCCCCAGACCAGTGAGCCGGTTGGCATCATCACCGAGGCGGACATCGCCCGCGTGGTCGCGGACGGCAAGAACGTGAACGACGTCCGGGTCCATGACCTGATGACCTCGAAGCCCACCACGATCAGCGCGGCGGCCAGCATCCGGATCGCGGCCCGGATCATGACCGACGGCCATTTCCGGCATCTCCCGGTGGTCGGCGACACCGGGCTGATCGGCATGGTCGATATCACCGACGTGTGCCGCGCCCTGCTCGGCCCGGACGGCGACTAGGCGCGGGATACTGCCAGCATGGCTGATCGCAATGTGCTGGGCGGAGAGCTGGAGCCCTGCGGTACCGACCCGGTCACCGGTTTCTACCGCGACGGCTGCTGTAATACCGGGCCGGAAGACGTGGGCAGCCACACGATCTGCGCGGTAGTGACGGCGGAGTTCCTGGCCCACCAGCGGAGAATCGGCAACGACCTGACCACCCCGGTGCCGCAGTTCCACTTCCCCGGGCTGGTGCCCGGTGACCGCTGGTGCGTGACCGCGCGGAACTGGCTCCGCGCGCACCAGGACGGCGCCGCCGCGCCCGTCGTGCTGGCCGCCACCCACCAAGCGGTGCTGCAGATCGTCCCGCTGGCCACGCTGCAGCAGCACGCCGTCGACGTCCCGGCTGACCCAGGCGGGCTGGCCACCTGACGCCGCCGGTCAGCAGTCCGCCCGGCGGGGCGTGGCACGGTGGGCGGGCAGCCTGGCCAGCGGGGCCGCGGGCAGGTCGGCGGTCAGGGCCAGCAGTTCCGGGAAGTCGCGCGACTGGAGCGCCCGGCCGAGCCGCTGGTCCAGTTCGTCCCGGCTCAGCCTGCCCTCGGCGAACGACTCCTGCAGGATCCTGATCGCGCGATCGCGGTCGGCCACCGACGCCAGCATGCGCGCGTACCTCATGGGTGCCATGGCTCACCCCAGGCTGATCAGCATCCGGGCCACGGTCCCGGCCGGCCCGTCCAGCGTAACGTCCCGGGCCGCCCGGCCGACGGGCAGCCGGATCGCTCTCTTCCGGCCGGCCGCGCACCCTGCGGTGGGCGGGGTGCACGCCTGAGTTGTGAGGGTGCTTGGCTTGCGCAGGTCACGGGCCTATTCTGAGTGATGTTGCCACTCAGTTTGGAGGTACTCCCGTGGCTGACCTGTCCGGTCGTGACCTGGCCTGGCTGGAGCGCCGCCGTTCGGAGTTGTTCGGCCTGATGGCGCAGGCCGGCGATTTCCGGCGGGGCGCGCTGAACGCGGTGTGGCGCAAGTGCGGGAAGCCGAACTGCGCGTGTGCGCGGCCGGGGCACCGTGGGCATGGGCCGCAGTACAACCTGACCCGGCGGGTGGGCGGCAAGACGGTGAATGTGCATCTGAAGCTGGGGCCGGAGCTGGACAAGGTGCGGAGGGAGGTCGCCGAGCACCAGCGGTTCCTCGGCTTGGTGGAGGAGGTGACCGAGGTCAGCGGGGCGATCTGCGCGGCCCGGCCGTCCGCTGGCACCACGGTTCCCCCTCCGGCGGAGGGGGAAAGGGGGGGCTCCGGGGCGACCTCCGGGAGATCATCGCCGCCGAGGTAGCGGGCCTGGCCGCCCTTGCCGCCGGCATGCTGGGGCAGGGTGCTGCTCTGGCCGTGCTGGAGCAGGCGATGCGCGCTGCGCTCACTGTGGCCGGCGCCCGGCTGCTGGAGGCGGTGCTGGCCGGCGGTGATGACGGGTATGCCGGCCCGCACGCCAAGTGCGCACGCGGGCACCAGGCTGTCTATGCGGGCAGCCGGGAAAAGACAGTCACCACCGTGCTCGGCCCGGTGCGGGTGAGGCGGGCCTGGTATCACTGCACCGAATGCGGGCACGGGTTCGCGCCACGTGATGAGCAGCTGGGCACAGCCGGGACCTCGCTGTCGCCGGGCCTGGCCGAGATGATCGCCAGGGCCGGCGCGGAGGTCCCGTTCGGCAAGGCCGCTGCGCTGCTGGCCGACCTGGCCGGGATCAGCGTGAACGCCAAGAGGATCGAGCGCTCCGCCGAGTCATCCGGCGCGGCCGCCCGTGCTGCCGCCGCCGCGGAGGCCGCCGCGATCCGCGCCCGCCAGATCATCCCGATGCCCCCGCCCGCGCCGGTCCCCGGCATGCTGTATGCCGAGGTGGACGGCACCGGCGTCCCAGTCCGCCCTCGTGAGACCGAAGGCCGGCAAGGCAAAGGCGAGGACGGGAAGGCCGGCACCCGGGAGATCAAGCTCGCCCGCCTGTTCACCGTTTCCCAGCTCGATGACGACGGCAAGCCGGTGATGGACCCAGGCTCATCCAGCTACGTGGCCACCTTCGACGGCAAGGACACCCTCGCCGAACTGGTCGAAGCTGAGTACCTGCGCCGCGGCGGGGAGCACTTCCGCCAGGTCGTCGCCATCGGTGACGGCGCCGCCTGGATCTGGACGATGGCGGAGAAGCTCTACCCGCATGCCACCCACATCACCGACATCTACCACGCCCGCGAGCACCTGCACGACCTCGCCAGCCACCTGGCCTTCATCACCCCCGACCCCGCTCGGTGGCGGGAAGACCGGCTCGCCGAACTCGACACCGGGAACACCGGGGCAATCATCCACGCCGCCCGCCAGTACCCCCTCGAAGGCATCAAGGCCGCCGAGCTGGACACCAAAGTGGGCTACTTCGAGCACAACATGCACCGGATGCGCTACGCCCGCTTCAAGTCTCTGGGCATGTTCATAGGCTCAGGGGCCATTGAAGCAGGCTGTAAGCAGATCGTCGTCCAGCGCGCGAAACAGCCGGGCATGCACTGGACCATCAACGGCGCCGCCGGCATCATCGCCCTGCGCTGCCAGTACGCCAGCGGCCGCTGGGGCGAACTCTGGCCAGACGCCAACCCCCCGCCCACCGGGCTGCACGCCGCTATCTGACACACAGCACGACTCAGACACCCAGGCCACAGCAGACACCAAGATCATCTCCAACAATGCTGACGTGCACCCCGGTTGGCGGCGGCGGTGCCGTTTTGTCAGACCCAGCTGAGATGGTGGGAGAGTGGTTTCCCCGCAGCCAGCCAGCGGCACCGAGAAATGCCGCCGGGCCGAGCTCGGCAGCTTCCTGAAGACCCGCCGGGCCCAGCTCAGCCCGGCCGACGCCGGGCTGCCGCCTGGCCCTCGCCGCCGCACGCCGGGGCTGCGGCGGGAGGAGGTCGCGCTGCTGGCCGGCGTGGGGGTCAGCTGGTACACGTGGCTGGAGCAGGGCCGGCCGATCAACGCCAGCGCCCAGGTACTGGACGCGGTGGCCCGCGTGCTCCGCCTCGACGCGGCGGCCCGCTGGCACCTGTACTGGCTGGCCCAGGCCATGCCGGTGCGCCCCCCGGCGGGGACGTACGACGTGCCCGGCCCGGCGGCCCAGGTGCTGCGCGCGCTCGACCCGTTCCCCGCGGTGCTGATCAACGAACGGTTTGACGTCCTCGATTCCAACGACGCGCACGAGGAGATGTTCTGGGACTGGCACTCCCTGCCCTGCATCCACAAGAACCTGCTGTGGTGCGCGGTAACCGAGCCGCGGGCGCCGGATCTGCTGCTCAACTACGCCGAGGAGATCCCGCACCTGATCGCCCGGCTGCGCGCCGCGTACGCCAAGCACGTCGGCGACCCCGAGTGGGAGGAGAACATCCGCCGGCTGGCCGCGCTCAGCCCCGAGTTCGCTGAGATCTGGGAGCGGCACGAGGTGGCCGGGCCGGCCGAGCGCACGCTCCGGTTCCGCCACCCGGCCGCTGGGCTGATGACGTTCACCCGGACCGAATACGAGGTGTCGGCGCAGCCCGGGCTGCGGATCTCGGTGTACAGCCCGCAGGACGCGGACACCGCGGCCCGGCTGCCGCTCACCCGCCGCTGTGCAGCGACACATTGCGCAGTCCGGCCTGGCCCGCGCCGGTCAGGGTGAGGTCGAATCCCATGTGCTCGGCGTCGGCGGGAACCGGCACGGTGAGCTCGTAGCTGGTCCAGCCCTGGCTGCCGGTGATGGTCTTGCCCTGCCGCTCGCCGTCCCGGCGCACCCGGCGGACCGGCCCGTGACCGGGGGGCCCGTCCTGGCCGGGCTCTTCGCCCAGGGTGACGACGTGCACGCTCAGCTCGGCGTGGTCAGCCAGGTCCGCGCCGCGTACCTCGGCACGCAGCGTCACCGCGGTACCGCGGTACTCGTCGGCCAGGAACTCCTGGCCGAGGAAGACGCTCCCGTACGGGTCCGGGACGGAGGCGGACAGGGTGGCGGTGCCGCCGGCGGTGGTCACGGCGTAGTCGTCCCAGTGCGCCCCGGTCACCTCGGCCCTGGCGCTGCCACCTACGGTCCAGCCGTCCAGGCTGTCCGCGAAGGCCAGGTTCTGCGGCGCCGAGCGCGGCCCGGACGGCCGGGCCGGAATCCGGCTCAGGAACGGCCCGAGCAGATCATCGCCACTGACCGGGACGGCCAGCCGGTCCATCAGGGCACCGGCCACCCGGACCGGCACATCCAGCGTGACGGCCAGGGCCAGCGCGCTGCCCGGGTCCGCGGCCACCTGCTGACGGCCGGCCGGGCTGGACAGGCCGACCTGCGCGGCGAGCAGGTTCGGGCCGACCTCGTCGATATCCACCCCGGTCACCGTACTGCCGGCTGCGGCCAGCAGCCGGATAGCCAGGTCCTCGGCGCTGGACTCGCGAACCTGCAGATACCCGGCCATGGGCGACAGCGACGGCCGGCCCGGGCCGCCGCCCGCCGACTGGTGCTCCAGCACCCGCCAGAGCGCCATCCCGTGCCGGGTGCGCAGCCACAGCCCCATGGCCCGGTGCCCAGGGTCGTCGGCCAGCACCACGAGGATGTGCCGGATCGCCACCGACCCGTCCAGCCGGGTGTCGAAGTGCGGCTCGGCGTGCGCGATACGGACGGCGGTCATGGCGGTCCTCCGGGACATGGCGGGGATGAGATCGGGACGGTGCGCGGTGATGTGCTGGCGGAGCCGGCGGCGGGCTTTATGCAGGCTGGCCTTGGCCGCGCCGGGCGATCCGGCGATGTGGGCGGCCGGCCGGTCGGCGAAGTAGTACAGCTCGACCGCGCGCCGCTGCCCGGCAGGCAGCGCCGCCACCGCGGCCCCCAGCGCCTCGGCGCGGTCCAGGTCTTCGGCGGACGGCAGGCCGTGCGCCGACGCGGGCTGGAGCGCTTCCGGCCAGTCAGCCAGCAGTACCTCCGGGGCCCGGCGGGCCGCCGCGCGCTGCACATTGCGCACGATGCCGGCCAGCCAGGCACCGAACCGGTCCGGGTCACGCAGCCGGTCCAGGGCCACGAACGCCTGCAGGAACGCTTCCTGCAGCACGTCGTCCACGTCGTCCGGGCGGGCGCACAGCCGCGCCGCGCGGGTCCGGGCCGGCGCCTGGTGCCGCTCCACGAGCAGCCGGAACGCGGCCGTGTCGCCGGTCCGCGCCCGCCGGACCAGGTCACCGTCTTCCACACTGGTTAGTGTCATCCCGCCGGGCCGCGGTTACCCCTCCGGCGGCCGCGCCGCGTGGTCTACTGGGAGCCGTGGCGGATCTGGCCGAAGCCGGCAGCCGGCGGACGGTGTCGCTGGCGTCCCGGATCCTGGCCGCGTCCGGCGCGGCCGACCTGATCGATCTGGGGACACGCCTCGGTGCGCGACCCGGGCGGCCGGGGCGCCTGGATCAAGCAGGCGTCCTGGGGCCTGGAGGAAGTCACCCCCGCCCTGGTCCACCTGGTCAGCCCGGACGGCGAGGTGCTCGACGGCGGCGGGCCGCGGCACAGCGAGTACCCGATCCACACCGAGATCATGCTGGCCCGCCCGGACGTCGGTGGCGTGGTGCACGTGCACAGCCGGCACGCGGTGGCGCTGGGCGCCAGCGGGCAGCCGCTGCGGCCGGTCAGCCACGAGGCGAATTACTTCGTCCCGCCGCAGGTGCCGCGGTTCACCCAGACCACGGACCTCATCCTGACCCGCGAGCTGGGCGCCGCGGTTGCCCGCGTCCTGGGCCGCTCGGCCGCGCTGTTCCTGGTCAATCACGGGATCGTCTGCGCCGGGCCGGACCTGGAGACAGCCACGGTGGCCGCCATCCTGCTCGAGCGGGCCTGCCAGCAGCAGATCCTGGCCCAGTCGCTGGGCGGCGGCTACCAGTGGACCCCGGAAGACGAGTCGCTGGCCAAGCGCGAGCACATCTACCACCCGGGGGCCATCCGGCAGGCCTGGGATTACCTGGCCCGCGGGCTGCCCGGCGGCTCTTCCTGACCGCGGCCGGGTCAGGCCGCGCGGTGGCTGGTGGCCGTGCGGCCCAGCTGGCGTTGCGCATGGTGGGGGAGAAGCGGGATGCGGACGGTCACGCTGTCCGCGGACCGGCCGGTGCGTGCGGCCGCCCAGTGGCTGGTGATCATGGCTAGCACGGCCCGGTTGCTGGGCAGCACGTCCATGCTGACCTCGGTCACGCCGCGGGCCTGGGCCCGGCCGAGCAGCGCGCGGACCAGGGCGGCACCCACGCCCCGGCCCTGCCAGGCGTCGGCCACCACCAGCCCGAAGTCGGCGACCCGGCCGCCCTCCGGGCGGCCCAGGTCCACGGCCATGGCGTGCCCGATGACCACGCCATCCTGCACGGCGACCAGTACGTCGGCCGGGCCGGCCGTGCCGCACAGCCGGTTCAGCATGGCTGGGCCCGGTGTGACCGGGGCAAAGAATCTCCGCACCCGGGACTCCAGCGACAGCCCGGCGAAGAAGGCGCTCAGCGCGGCCAGGTCGGTCGCGGCGGGGGGCCGGATGGTAGCGGCGGGGCGGCCGGCCAGCTCATGCCCCTGGGTTCGGCTCACAGACTCAGCTTGCTCCCGAATTGCTGAGTCTGTCAACCGGACTTAGCATACGATCATGGGACGGCCCTGGATCCTGGACTACGACTCAGCCAACTGCGCCATCGGCGCCACAGTGGCGGTCATCGGCGAGCGGTCGACGTTTCTCGTGCTCCGCGAGGCGTTCAACGGCGTGCGCCGGTTCGACGACATGCGGCGCCGGACCGGGATGCCGCGGCAGGTGCTCAGCGACCGGCTGGCCCGCCTGGTCCGCGAAGACCTGCTGCGCAAGGTGCCCTACCAGGACTCTGGCCAGCGCACCCGCTGGGAGTACCGGCTGACCCGCAAGGGCCTGGAGCTGTACCCGGTGCTGGTCGGGCTGCTGGAGTGGGGCAACCAGCACGCGGTCGGCCCGGCCGGCCCGCAGGTCGAGCTGCGGCACCGGGACTGCGGCGAACCCGTCCACCTGCAGCTGGCCTGCGCGGCGGGGCATGTGCTGGAGTCAGCCCGCGAAGTCACGCCGGTGCCCGGCTCCGGGGCCCGCAAGATCGCCTGACGTGCCGCCCGGTCAGCCCGGCCCGGTGCCTCCGGTCACGAGTAGTGCCGCAGCCGGGGCCACATCTGGGCCCACGGATGCCGGGGCCCGGTGCACACGTATACGTGACCGCCCCATTCCTGGTTGTGGATGTGGTACGGGTTGGACAGCGTGGCCGCCACCCGGACGCTGGTGAAGAACTGCCGCAGGTAACCGCCGTAGCCGGTGACGTCCATCGGCCCCGGTGCGACCGCCAGCACCGTGCTGGCCCGCGGTTTGCCCGGCCCCCACCACCAGAGCGTGTTGTGCCCGCTCACCGCGGTGGGCAGGCCGGTACCCCGGCCCAGCTCGTTGATCGCCCCGGCTTCCCCGTAATCCACCGTGAAGATGACCGCGTTGGCCCGCTGATGAGGCGGCAGCGACGTCCACACGCCGCGGACCGTGCCGACCAGCTGCGGCCAGCCGATGGACTCGCCCAGCTCCTGGTTGACCGCGTACGTCCAGCCGACGCTGCCTGGTGGGAGCACGGGCAGCGTGAGCGGCAGCGCCACTACGGTGGTGATCCCGGTGGCGATCAGCAGGTTGCGCAGCCGGCCCGGCTTGGCCGCCAGCCAGCCGTCGATGGCCACCGCGCCCGCGGCCAGCAGGTAGACGTACGCCCCGGCCAGGTAGTAGATCTTTGAGCCGGTGGTCAGCATGAAGAACACGAACAGCAGGCCGTAGGCCCGGGCCAGCACCCGCCACAGCGGCCGCCCGGACCGCCACAGGAAGCGCAGCCCGGCCAGCCACACCCAGACCAGCGCCACCGCGGACATGATGAGCTGGCCGAAGATCCAGCTGGGGATGTTACCGAGGCCACCGTTCTCCTGGTTGAGCTGGCGGGTCATGGCGATCGTGGCCCACTGGTGCTGCGCCTGCCACCAGATGTCGGGAATAGTGAACAGGGCGGCAATCAGGAAGCCCGCCGCGAACCAGCGGTTCAGCACCAGCCGCCGGCCCCCGGACAGCAGCGCGCCGATGAACACCGCGAGGCCGAAGAAACCTACGCTGTGCTTGTTGGCCAGCCCCAGGCCGAGGACCACGCCGCCCGCCAGCCACCAGCGGGGGTCACCGGTCCGCCCGATCCGGGCCACCACGAGGGCCAGCCCGGCCCAGGCCAGCACGTCGAACGCGGTCGGCCCGGCCAGGTGGTCGATGGCCAGCAGAGCCGGCATGGTGGCGGTGGCGATCGCGGCCAGCAGCTGGGCCCGCCGGCCGCCGCCGAACTCGCGCGCGGTCAGCCCGGCCACGATCACGGTGGCCCACGCGGCGAGCGCGGGCCACACCCGCAGCCCGGGCAGGGACACGCCGAACAGTTTCAGTGACACCCAGGCCAGCAGCGGCGTGAAGACCGGCTGGTCCACATAACTGGCTTCCAGGTGCCGGGCACAGTCCAGGAAGTACAGCTCGTCGCGGTGAAAGCCGTAGCGGGTGGACAACGCCATCTCAACGGCGAACACGACGCCGCCCACAATGATCGGCCACCGGTCGATGGGGGGCAGCTCGGCCGGCCCGGTACCGGCCGCGGACCTATGGTCCGCCGGTGCGTTGGCGGCGGCTGAATCGGCGGCGGCTGAATCGGCGGCGGCTGAATCGGCGGCCGGCGAACGGCCGGCCGCGGCCCGCCGGAACCCCGGAATCCGCCTCGGGCCCGCCATGATGCCCCCTTGGCTGGGTCTGTGCTGACGCCCTGACTATGGCCGGTTTCCGTCCGCTCAGGGAGCCGGCCCTGGCTGAGTAACCCAGCGGATTTCACCATCGAGCACGTGGCTGGCCGGTGCCAGCCCAGCGGCGGCGGCCACCCGCTGCGAGGCCAGGTGCCCAGGATGGATGTGGGCCAGCACCGGCCACCCGTCCACGTGCAGCCGGCCGGCCAGGCTGCGGGCGGCCTCGGTGGCATAGCCGCGGCCCTGGGCTTCCCGGGCCACCACCCACGCCCCTTCGGCCGGGCCAGCCACCGGGCCGCCAGCGGGCAGCGCCACCTGCACCGTGCCCACCGCCCGCCAGGTCGCGCGGGCCCGGATCACCCATTCCCGCACTGCTGGCTGCCGTCCCGTGACCGGCGCTGGGCCAGTCTGCCGTAGCGCCCGGCCAGCCCCGCTTCGTCCAGTGCCGCGCCCCCGCTGAACGCGGGCAGCGCCTGGCCGTCCAGCACAGCGGCCAGCTCGGCGGCGTGCGCGGGGCCAGCAGCGGTCCGAGTCCGGGCCGCCCGGGCCGCCAGCTCTGGCTGAGATCCATCACCAGGCCGGCGTACCGCGGCGCCGGCTGCCGCCTGGCTCACGCGGCGCGGCTGGTGTGCCCAGCGTGCCCGTGGGCCAGCGCGGGCCGGGCCGGTTCCGGCTGGCCGAACGCCCCGGCGGTGAGTCGCAGCGCCCAGCGCATCCGGGTCGCGGCCAGTTCCGGGTGCTCACCGAACTCCGCGGCAACCTGCCCGGCGCAGTCCCGGCTGCCGAACTCGCGCACAGCCGCGGCCACCGCCTGCCGGACCTGGCTGGTACTGGGCCGATCGGATCGCTGCAGCGACGAGACGAACAATGCGTCGGCCCGTACCACGCTGATGCTGAGGTGATTCATCGTGGGCCTCCCCAGGAATTTCTCTCTCTGACTACAGCACGGGGGTACGACAGTTTCGGTTCGCCCGGACCCGGGCCGCGGGCTCACCCAGTAAGGGGGTGCAGCTCGTCAGTTGAGACGTCTTGGCGCGGAAAATTCACCGGCCGGGCCAGGGAGCCTGGCGCAGATTCACCGGGCAGGGGTGGCGGTGCTGGTGTGCGCCGGCTCAGTGCGCTCAGGGCCAACGGTCACATTCCGCGGGCCCGGCCTGTCATAGCGGTAGACCGCGCAATGCGCCGATATGACCAAGGAGACTTCCATGAAAGCCGTCCGCATCCGGAAGCCGGAGGGCTTCGAGGGCATCGAGGGCCTCGTCTACGAGGACGCCCCGGGCCCCAGCCCGCGATCGGCGATGCCCTGGTTCAGGTGCGCGCAGCCAGTTTCACCCCGACCGAGCTGACCTGGCCGCTGCGGACCGACCGGGCCGGGCACGACCGGGCGCTGGTGATCCCGGCCCACGAGGGGTCAGGCGTGGTGGCCGCGCTCGGCTACGGCACGGCCGGCCTGTCGGTGGGCGACGAGACATCCGATGCGGTTTAGTTGTCAAGCTGCTTTGGGGTGTGCCGTGCGTGCGGACGGGGGGAAGGCGGTGTTTTCGTCGTAGTGCTGGCTGGTGGCGAGGCAGTGGTGGAGGCAGCTG
>Ga0335077_10000490_pt1 | contig 43888 bp, 41 predicted proteins | sample Lox_Sample_31_FD_207151 | JGI IMG/M metagenome (GOLD analysis project Ga0335077, IMG submission 207151) | Soil microbial communities from Loxahatchee National Wildlife Refuge, Florida, United States - Lox_Sample_3.1 | ecosystem: Environmental > Terrestrial > Soil > Wetlands | place: USA... | reverse complement strand
CTTTGAAGAAGTCCGAGATACACGCCAGAGCACGCCACTTCTCAAAACTCACGCAATTCAAACTGTAACTCCGCTAGAATCGCTTTACGGCGGTTGTGGGCCGCTCTGCCATGCTTTCTTTTCACCAAATTCTGCTGCGCTTGCTCTTTGCCGCGGCCATGGGCGCGCTCATCGGTCTGGAGCGCGATCTCAAGCGCCGGCCCGCCGGCATCCGCACCAGCATGTTCGTGTGTTTGGCTACCGCCTTGTTCACCATGATGTCGGGGGAGCTGGCTCACGTGTGGGGCGACTCCGGCGGCACGCGCATTGCCTCCAACATCGTTCAAGGCATCGGCTTTCTCGGCGCCGGTGCGATTCTCAAAGACAACGCCGGGCTCGTCGGAATGACTACCGCCGCGACCATTTTCGTTGAAGCTGCCATCGGTATGGCCGTGGGCGGCGGATTCATTGGCGTCGCCGGCACTGCCACCGGTATCGTTCTGTTTGCCCTGGTGGTCATCGGCTGGGCCACCCAGCGATTCAACCTCAAATCTCGCGGCGTGGCCTTCCGTTTCACGACCAGTCATACAGAAAGCGTTGCTGCGGAAGTCCAGAAACTTCTGACCACACTCGGAATCGTGCCTCTGCAATTCCGCGTCTCCATGGCGGGTACGAATTCGATCGTCGAATTTCAGGCCGAGGTGAGCCACCACCAGCAAGTGGCTATCGTTGGCCAGTTGAATCGCCAGGGCATCGTGACGGAGATCGTTCCTTCCAACGGTCAACACGAATGAGCAAAGCTAGCGGGTCTCCTCTGAAACCGAAACCGCTCCGCCGTGGTGCTCGCGTCGCCTACTTCGCACCCGCCTCTCCGCCTTCCGATCCTGCAGATATGCAGATGGGCATCTTGGAATTACGCCGTCTCGGTTTCGACGTTGTCGCGGCTCACGAGTTTCTGCCGTCCGGCTATTTCGCTGCCCCTGCGGAAGAGCGCCTCGAAGGCTTTCTTGGCGCACTCCGCAACCCCGAATTTGATGGACTGGTCGCACTGCGCGGTGGATATGGCTCGACCTATCTTCTCGACTCCCTCCGCCCGGAGGATTTCGGTACGCCCAAATGCATCATCGGCTATAGCGATATCACCGCTCTCCAGACGTTTCTTTGGCAAAAATGCAACTGGGTCACTGTTCATGGCCCAATGATCACCGCCGGTTTCGATCACGGCCCAAACGACTTGCGGGGCTTCGACGACGAAGCCTTCCTGAATGCTATTTCGAATGTGAGCGGCAATTGGTCACTCAATCTTCGTGGCGAATCCCTCTCTCAAGGCGAAGCCGAAGGCGTTGTTCTTGGCGGCTGCCTCACCATGCTGCAAACTTCCCTCGGCACACCCTGGGAAATTGACACCGAGGGAGCCATTCTGCTTCTCGAAGACACGCACATGAAGCCCTACCAGATTGATCGTGCCCTCATGCATCTGAAGCAGGCGGGCAAATTCGCCAATCTCCGCGGCATCATCCTCGGCGAATTTCCAGCCTCCGATCCTTCCATTCCCGGGAGCCCCACGGTTCGGGCCGTCTGCAAGCACATTCTTGCGCCGCTCGGCGTTCCCGTAATTTACGGTGCCCCCGTTGGCCACGCCGAGCGCCCCATGCTGACCATTCCTCTAGGCATTCGTGCCCGTCTGCGCGCAGCCGGCGAAGGCACACTTGAGTTTCTGGAACCTGCGGTGAAAGATTGATCGGGAAGGGAACTTGGCTACCAAGAAACACGTTCACATGATCGGCATCGGTGGCTCCGCCATGGCACCGCTCGCCGGAATGCTCCGTGAATCCGGCTGCAAAGTCACTGGCTCCGACGCGGGTGTTTATCCCCCCGCTTCCACGCTCCTGGAGTCCCTCGATATTTCCTATGCCACGGCCTTCGACGCCAGGAATCTCAGTCCAGCGCCTGATCTCATCGTCGTGGGCAACGCCATCTCTCGTGGCAATGTCGAAGTCGAGGAGATGCTCGATCGCAGGTTGCCCCACCGGTCGCTACCTGAAATTCTGGAAGAGGAATTCCTTCCCGGCAAACATTCCATCGTCGTCAGCGGTACCCACGGCAAGACCACGACCACCGCGATGCTCGCGTGGATTTTCCACGTCGCCAATAAGCGCCCGAATTTTCTTGTTGGCGGCGTCGCCGAAAACTTCGGCAAGAGCTACGGTCTTGGCGGCGGCCCGGATTTTATTCTCGAAGGTGATGAATACGACTCTGCCTACTGGGACAAAGCCGCAAAGTTCTTCCACTATCAGCCGGACGACCTCATCATCACTTCCGTCGAGTTCGACCACGCCGATATTTACGCGAATTTCGACGTTTACCAGCTCGCTTTCAAGCGTCTCGTCAATCTCGTGCCCCGCCGTGGCCGTGTCGTCGCCTGGGGCGATTCCGGATCCGGCGAAGCCCTCCGCCGCGTTACCGAGAAAGCCTTCTGCCCCGTCATTACCTATGGTCTCGAACCTGGCAACGATTGGGTCGCCTCCAACGTTTCCATCGAACGCGACCAGATGCGTTTCAACGTCGATTACAAAGGCGAGCCTTACGGCGAGGTCATTCTTTCCGCCACGGGCCGCCACAATGTTCTCAACTCTCTGGCCGCTCTTGTCGTCGCTCAAGGCCGCGGCATTCGCCGGGAGTCCATCACCCAGGCCCTCGCGACCTTTCAGAGCGTCAAGCGTCGAATGGACGTGAAGGGAGAGATCAATAACATTCTCATCGTCGACGATTTTGCCCACCACCCCACCGCCATTCGCGCCACCATCGACGCCGCTCGTCTGCGTTGGCCGAAGCGTCGTCTCTGGGCCATCCTCGAGCCGCGCTCCAATTCCATGCGCCGCCGCGTTTTCCAAGACGCGTTGCCGCAATCGCTTGCTCTTGGGGATCGCGTCATCCTTGGTAGCGTGCACCGCGCCACACAGCTTGCCGATGACCAGCGTCTCGATCCCGAGTCCATCGCAACCGCCGTTCAACAACTGGGCAAGGACGCTCGTGTCCTCCCGGGCGCCGATGCCATCGCCGAGTTCCTGACCGCCGAAGCGCGGCCCAACGATTTGCTCCTGGTCATGTCCAATGGTAGTTTCGATGGACTATGCGAAAAACTTCTCCAGCGGCTCGCCGCCAGCCATCCCGGCTCTAAGGTCTCCGCTCAGTGACGCCACCCACCTGTAAGGACGGCCTTCTGAGGCCGTCCGCTCGCGCCGCCGGTCTCCAACTCTTAACGCTCTTTCTTATTCTTTTTGCCTCTTCTCCTGTTTTTGCTGCTATCCGCTATGAAGTTTCCCTCGCCCATCCCGAACAGCATCTCTTCCACGTCACTGTGGAAGTCCCCGACGTTCAGGGCGAACTGAAGCTCCAAATGGCGGCATGGAATGCCCTCTACCAAATTCGCGATTTTAGTAGTCACGTCGAGCGCGTCGAAGCATCGATCAATGGCCAGCGTGCCGAAATCGAGAAGTTCGACAAGCTGACCTGGCGTGTCAAAGGCTCCGGGACTGTTATCGTCAAGTACGACACTTTTTGGGACGATGCCGGCCCCTTCAACTCGCAACTCAACTCCGAACACGCCTTCATCAACCCCGCCATGATCCTCGTTTACGTTCCGGACCGTCGAGGAGAGAAAATCTCTGTCGCAATCGCCGACGTTCCTGACCAGTGGAATGTCGCGTCAGCTACGTTCATGACCGTCACTCGTGGGGGATCACCGCGATTCTTCAGCCTGGAAGCGCCAAGTTTTGACGCTCTCGCCGATGGCCCGATTGAGATCTCCAATTTCGAAGTGTTCACCATCCACGATCTCTCTCCCCCCGTCCGCGTCGTGATCCACGGCGATAATTACAAGAAGCACGACGTCGAAGCCGCCCTTCGCAAAATCGTCCAGTACGAAACCAAACTCATGGACGGTGCTCCCTACGACAACTACACCTTCATCTTCCACGTCGGCAAAGCCGCCGCGGGAAGTGGCGGCGGCATGGAACACGCCAACTCTACCGCGATCTTCGTCCCATCCGGTTCGTACCTCGCCAACGTCTCCGCGCACGAGTTTTTCCATCTCTGGAACGTGAAACGCATCCGCCCCGCCACGCTCGAGCCCGTCGATTACACCCACGAAATGTATACGCGCGCCCTTTGGTTCGCCGAAGGTGTCACCAATACCTACGGCTCCTATGCACTCGTGCGTTCCGGCATCTGGAACAAACAGGATTTTTACCAGGATCTCAGCGCGCAGATTAGCGAACTCGAATCGCGCCCCGCTGATCGATGGCAGAGCGCGGAAGAGTCCAGCCTCGACGCCTGGCTCGAAAAATACGCCCTCTACAACCAGCCCGGCCACAGCGTCTCGTACTACACAAAGGGCCAGGTCCTGGGCGTGCTCCTCGACATCCTGATCCGGGATCGCACCGACAACCAGCACAGCCTCGACGATGTTCTCCGTGCCATGAACCAGGATTTCGCCAAACAGGGCAAGCTCTACCGCGACAGTCTGGACATCCGTCTCACCGCCGAAAAAATCACCGGCGCTTCGCTTGCCGACTTCTTTGAGCGGTACATCAGCGGCGCCCAACCATTGCCCTATCGCGAACTCTTCGCCAAAGCTGGCCTCGCCCTTCAAGAAAAGGAAGTTTCCCGCGCCGTCCTAGGCTTTTCCGTGCAGCGCGAACAAAACGCTCCGTGGACCGTTGCCAGTGTCGATCCCGGCAGCTCCGCCGAGAAAAGCGGCTTGAAAGTTGGCGACGAACTTCTCCGTTGGAATAATGGCGATGTTCCACGCCGTCCCGACCGATGGGCAGCACAACAAAAACCTGGCGAAGATCTCCATCTCCGCATTCGCCGCGACGAAAAGGAAGAAAACATCGACCTTCACCTTGGCGAGGTACGTGAAGAGTTCTTTATGGTCACTGAATCATCTGACGCCGACGCCCGCGCCAAGCGTATCCGCGACGGCATCCTCCACGGCTCCACCGATCCTGTCACCGCCCGCTCCAACTAACTCCCGCTTTACTTAATGCCAAAAACTTATAACGTATTACCTGCATGCTCCGCACCACCTTCATGTGCATTTTCCTCAGCCTGTACGTCCTCGTCGTGGGCCCGCCCCTGCTCATCTACACCTTCATCACGAAACACGTTGACCCTCTCTACTGGGCTGGCGTCAAGGGTGTCATGTTTTTTGTGAACTGCGTCGGTGTGCGCGTCCGCGTCAAAGGTATCGAGCGCATCCCCGCGGGTACGTGTATCTTCGCCGCGAATCACACCAGCTCGGCTGACGCTCCCGCGGTTGTTGGCGCCATTCCGCGCCGCATCGCGATTCTGCTCAAGCGCTCGCTCTTCGAATGGCCCATCGTCGGGCAAGCCTTCCGTCTCGCCCATTTCATTCCGGTTGATCGCTTCAACCGCGACTCCGCCATCGAAAGCATCGAAAAGGCCACCGTCGCCTTGCGCGAAGGTCAATCCTTTCTCATTTACCCCGAAGGCACTCGCAGCCCCGACGGCCGCCTCCAGGAATTCAAGAAGGGAACCGCGGTGATGGCCATCAAGTCCGGCGTTCCGCTGGTTCCGGTAGCTTGCTCCAACGCGCATCGCATCATGGAAAAACGCAAATTGGCCATCAAGCCGGGTGAAATCCTGGTCGAATTCCTGGAGCCCATTGACCCGGCGAAATATTCACTGGATGAAAGGGAAGTGCTGATCAAGGAACTGCACGACCGCGTTGCCGCCGGCCTCCCTCCCGACCAGCGTCCCATCGGTTTTCCCGGCGCTGTCTAATTTGGAATGCGGCGATTTATCGCCGCCTTTGCGGCTTAAACCGATTCACCGAACTTTTTGGGGCGACGGGAAAAAATGTTGTGCCATGCTGAAGCTTCGCGCCGTTTGCAAAGCTGAAGAATCTCCGCCAGTGGTTCTCGCTACGGCGTCTACCTCCGTCCCTTCATGCCTTCCATCTCATTCTCCAGCGCCTGTACCCTCTTTTGCAGTTCCGGCAATCGATTCAATGCCGCCATCATCTTCAGCCACTGCCGGTTCTCCACCGCTGGATATCCTGAATACAAAGCCCGCGCAGGAACGTCGTTCGGCACGCCACTCTGCGCCGTGATGACCGCCCCGTCGCCCACCGTCAAATGTCCCGCGGTGCCGACCTGCCCTGCCAGGATGCAGTTGTCGCCGATCTTTGTCGATCCCGCCAATCCCACTTGCCCACACAACATCGCGTTCGCGCCCACGTTCGATGCATGTCCGACCAGCACCAGGTCATCGATCTTCGTCCCGCGCCCGACTCGCGTCTCGCCCACCGTGGCGCGGTCTACACACGCATTCGCCTGCACCTCGACGTCATCTTCCAGCACCGCCGGTCCTGACTGCGCCATCTTGTGCCATGTCCCGTCTGTCCTCTTCGCAAACCCCAAACCGTCTCCGCCGATGATCACCCCATTTTGCAGCACCACACGGTCGCCAATCCGGCATCCTTCACGCACCACGGCGTGTGCGTGCGCAAAAAAATCCTTCCCGATCTTCGCGCCGCGATAAATCGTTACAAAGCTGTGCAGCACCGCACCATCCCCAAGCTCTGCTGCCTCGTCCACAAAGCAATAGGGCCCGATGTGCGCGTTCTTCCCAATTCTTGCTGTCTTCGCGATCACTGCTGTTGCATGCACAGCCGGCGGGTACGCTGGCACGGAGTAAAACAGTTCGATGGCGTGGGCAAAGGCAAGGTAGGGATTTGCCGTTCGTAGTGCCGCCAGCGGCGCAAGTCCGGCCTCCCGCGTCAACGCAACGCCTTCCTCAATCAGCACCGCCGATGCCTTCGTCGTCTTCAACTGCGGTGAGTACCGCCGGTTCGCCAGAAATGTCAGCTGGCCCGCGTCGGCGTGGTCAATCCCGGCCACGCCTGTAATTTCTGTTGAGGGCTCCCCCTCCAACCGGCACCCCAGTTTTTCCGCCACGTCTCGCAATTTCATGGAGTCGGCTCCTCTGCCATCCAACGACACGTCCGTTAACTCATGAGTCTCGCACAACAGCAAAAGGGAAGTATACGAAAGCAGCCCGGAGATGCCGGCGCGATCAAGCTGTTTTATTCATTGAACAGTCGGGGTTGCCCCGCTTCTCCCGCCGCAGACGGTCTTCGCCGCGCAATCCCCACCACTCCCAGCACCGTCAGTTCCGTCAGCGCTGCCCTCGGCACGTAAATCCGGTCGGTATTCGAATTGAAATCCGGGGGCGTAATCTGCGCCCCGTTGTCGAGAAACGCCAGCAGGTCGTTCGGGATCACGCCTTCCAGGCAGTCCCCATCCTGAAACCGCAGTTTTACCCACAATCCATCCAGCTTCGGCCGGCTCAGAAAGCTCTTCCGCTCCAGCTCAATGTCTTCTTCCAGATCTCGGACAAAGTACACAGCTCGCACTTTCCCCATGAGCACCTGTTCGTGCGCTCCATCCTGACTCAGCAAGTCGAGCTCCGGCTGAACCTGTGCCAACTTTGCCGGGTTCAGATACCCCCGCACCAGCCTCTTATCCAGAAGCTCGACGATCACTTTTTTGTGTGTTGAAGCCGCTGCTTTTGGTTTCAATCGATTTTTTCCATAGAAATCAACAAAGCCGTTGAATCTTATCGTTGAATCATGTTATGTTAATCACGATTTTCCTGTCAACTCATTGTTTTTATTGGCTTTAGGTCCCTGAGGGGCCCTCTTTGACCGAGAAGAAACAAATCCTCAAATCCGCCTCCATTATTTCCCTGGTGACCATCGTCAGCCGGGTCCTCGGTTATGTCCGAGACCAACGTATCTCCTTTCTCCTGGGTACCACCCTCTCCGCCGACGCCTTCGTCCTTGCCTATCGTCTCCCCAACCTGGCCCGCCGTCTCATCGGTGAGGGCACGGTCGCCGCCGCCTTTATCCCCGTCTTTACCAGCTTCATGCGTGGCAGTTCTCCTCAGCAGCTCTGGGCATTCGCGAACCGCATCTTTTGGACCCTGGCCCTCGTCCTCGCCATTATCACCGTTTTGGGCGTCATCTTCTCCCCGGTGGTCATCCACACCTCCTCCTCCCCTCAGGATCGCCAGACCAGCTACGACGAGGCCACCTCCCTCAACCGCATCATCTTCCCCTATCTCTTCTTCGTGGGTCTCGCCGCCCTCGGCATGGGCATCCTCAACTCTTTCCACAAGTTTGCCCTCCCCGCCTCCACCACCGTCCTTCTCAACCTCTCCATCATCATCTTCTCGACCGCCGCCGTCTGGCGCTACTTTCAATCACCCGCCATTTCTCTCGCGGTGGGTGTTCTTGTTGGCGGAGCATTGCAGTTTCTGATCCTTGTCCCTCAACTCGTTCGCAACGGGATGCGTTTCGACTTCGCCATCTCTTTCTCCCATCCTGGCATCCGCAGTTTTGCCCGGCTGATGTTCCCGCGTTTCTTCGGCATGGGCGTGGCTCAAATCAACTTTTTCGTGGACACTTTTTTTGTCAGCGCTTCCCGCATGCCCCGCGGCAGCCTCGCGGCGCTGTACGTCTCGGATCGCGTGATGGAACTCGTCCTGGGCGGCTACGCCATCGCTGTCGCCACCGCGATTCTTCCTATGATGTCTCACCAGGCCGCCGCCAACGATTACGAGGGCCTCAAGCGCACGCTGACTTTCGCCGTTCGCATAGTGGCATACATCACCATTCCCGCCGCCGTTGGCCTCATGATTCTCCGCGAGCCCATCATCCGCATGCTGTTCCAGCACGGCCAGTTCGTTGCCGAATCCACTCGCCTCACCGCCCGCCCGCTTCTGTACTACGCCGCCGGTCTCCCCGCGCTGGCCTGCGTCAAGCTCATTGTCCCCGCCTTCTATTCCGCGCGGGACACCAAAACGCCGGTGATTGTCGCCCTGATCTCCTTCACCCTGAACATTATTCTCAATATCGTGTTTCTCGAAAACGACTACCTCTACCACCGCTTTCAGAACGGTGGCCCGGCGCTTGCCACGGTGCTCGCCACTCTCTTTGATTTCTTCACACTCTTTTTCATTTTCCGCATTCGCTACGGTGCGCTTGGCACTATCGACATCGCCCGCTCCATCAGCAAGATTTCCCTCTGCGCCGCGCTCATGGGTGTTGCCTGCGCGGTCGCCAATTATTACGTGAAGTTCACGTTGCAGTATGCGTTTTTCAATCAGCTCCTGATTTTCATTGGCCTCATCGGTGGCGCCACGCTCCTGTATATCGGCCTCACCTGGCTGTTCCACTGCCCCGAAATTGAAGAAGTCTACGGCATCGCCACCCGCCGCGAATCTGCCGAAGAATTGGCTGGTGCTTGATGGAAATGAATGCGGCCATCAACGGGTTCCTCACCCACGTCCGCGTCGAGAAGGGGCTTTCGAACAACACCGTCTCTGCCTACCGCCGCGATCTCGTCAAGTTCGATGCTTTCGCTAAAAAGCGCAGGCTTCCACTCGAATCCGTTCGCCGCGACGATCTCGTCGACTTTCTCGCCAGCTTGTTTCACCAGAAACTCGAAAGTCGCACCGTCGCCCGCCATCTCGTCACGCTGCGCAATTTCTTCCGTTTTGCTCAGGCTCAGGACCTGATCGCCGAGGATCCCTCTCTCAACCTCGAATCACCCAAGATTCGCCGCTCCCTCCCCGGCTATCTTCGCCTCGAAGAAGTTGAAAAACTGCTTGCTCAGCCCCACGAGAAGACCGCCATTGGCCTTCGCGACCGCGCCATGCTGGAAGTTCTTTACTCCAGCGGCCTCCGCGTCTCTGAATTGATTGGCCTGCGCGTGATGGATCTCGATCGCACCGTCGGCTGCGTCCGCTGCATCGGCAAGGGTGATAAGGAACGCATCGTTCCCATCGGCAAGAAAGCCACCGCGCTGGTCGAAAAATACCTTCGCGAAGCTCGCCCCAAACTCCTCGGCAAGGGCACGCTCGCGAATTCTCCGTCCCTTTTTCTGAATCGGCGTGGCGGCGGATTCAGCCGCGTCGGTGTCTGGAAAATTCTCTCGGCCTATGGCCGGAAAGCTGGTTTGCGTGTGGCGCTTACGCCCCACATGCTGCGTCACAGTTTTGCAACACATCTTCTGGAACGTGGCGCCGATCTTCGCTCCGTCCAGTTGATGCTCGGTCACAGCGATATCTCTACGACGCAGATCTATACCCACGTTGTGGAGGAGCGCTTGAAGCAGATTTACAAGGCTCATCACCCGCGCGCCTAGCGCTCGGGTCGAAAACTGGGAATGATCGCGGGTGCGACCCGATTCGCACGGTCCACCCTAACGTGGAAGGAGTGCAATGCCTGATTACATGTTCTTGCTCGAAAGCCGCCTCTCCCCGGAGCAGCGTGCCGCTATGCTGCGCGTCCAGGAATTGGCCGCGGCCATGGGTTTCAATGTCTACCTCACCGGCGGCACAGTTCGCGACCTGATCACCGGCGCCACGCTGCGCGATCTCGATTTCACTGTGGAGGGTAATCCCTCGAAGATGGCTCGCGAGCTCGAGAAGGGCGGCGCCAAGGTGGTCACCGAAGACGAAAAGACTCGCCATGCCGAGATTCTCTTTGCCGGTGACGTGGAAGGCAGTCTCGGAGCGGCCCGCGATGAATACTATGTTCGCCCGGGCACCCGGCCGGAATTGCGCTGGTCCACGATCATGGAGGACCTGCGCCGCCGCGATTTCTCCCTCAACGCCATTGCCATCTCTCTTAATCCGGCGTCCCGCGGCTTGCTCCTCGATCCTACCAACGGCCTTTCCGACATCGAGCACGGCGAGGTCCGCGCGCTCACTATTCACAGTTTCACGAACCAGCCCGTTCGCCTGCTCCGTGCGGTGCGGGTCTCGGCCCGTATGGGTTTCAAGCTCGAAGCGCGCACCCAGGAATGGTTCAATCTCGCCGTTGAACGCGAACTCCACAAGACCATCACCCCCGAAGACGCCGGCGACGAACTGCGCTCGCTCGCTCGCGAAGAGCGTCCCCATCTCATCTTGAAGGAGTGGGATGAACTCGAACTCCTCGAACTGGTTCACCCCTTACTCGCCAAGAAACATCCCGATTACGACGCCATCTCCCGCCTCATCAAAGTTCGCGACGAGCTCTTCATGGCGGGTTTCCGTCCACGCCTCGCCACTCCCATGATGCTTGCTATTCTCGGCCGCCTGAAGGATCGCGAACTCGGAAATCTCCTCTCGAAACTTGGCTTCCGCTCGGCTGAAATTCAGCTCATCGAGGACTTCCCGGAGAAGGCCAAGGAAATCGAGAAGGATCTCGCCGGCAAGAAAGCAAAGACGCCCATTGATGCCTACCACCTGATTGAAAAACTTCCGGTCGATGTGATGGCCTATCTCTTGGCGGAATCTAATAATTCCTCCGCTGTCTCCAAGCTCAAGGCCTACCTCCACAAATGGCGGCCGATTCGTCAGACTCTTCCCGTTGTCTCCAACGAGCTCGAAGCATTGGGCATGCCGCGCGGTCCCAAATTTGACCATATCGTCAACGAAGTCTTTGCCGCTCAGCTGAACGGCCGCGGCAAAACTCCCGAAGATCGCGAAAAGATGCTCCGCAAGCTGTCCGGCATCAAAGAGCAGCCCAAGAAGAAAGAAAAAGAAAAGAAGCCCACCAAGGCCGAAAAGCATGCCCATGCGCACGCCGCGCTCTCGAAAGGGAAGCACGCGGAGGCTCCCGCGCCTAAGGAGAAAGAGAAGCCCGTCCACAAGCCCGCCCCGCATAAGAAAGGGAAGAAGTAGCCTCTTGGAGGGCGGCGATTTGTAGCCGCTTTTCCGGCTGCAGCGGACTCGCCCAAGATTTGATCGCGATACTGTGTGTGTGTTGTCCTCCTGAGCGCGTAGTTTGCGCCAAGGATCCAACACAAATTCGCGTTTTCACTTGTTCTCCTTGGAGCGCTCTTAACGCCTGTGAAAAACTCACAATCCCGTTCGCAATTCATTCCCTCGCGTCTTACAATTGACTTCCATGGGCAATCCCCAGTTCGTTCACCTGCACGTCCACACGGATTTCAGCCTCCTGGACGGCGCATGCGAAACCTCCGAACTTCTCGATGAAGCGTCGCGTCAGAAGATGCCTGCTGTGGCCATCACCGACCACGGCAACCTCTTCGCCGCCGCCAATTTCTTTTACGAAGCCAGCAAACGCGACGTAAAGCCCATCATCGGCTGTGAAGTCTACCTCGCCAAAGGCAGCCGTCACGACCGCGGCGAGAAAGCCGGCGGCGCCGATGACCGCGACGATTTCGAGCCCGGCACGCGCGGCAGCAATCACTTGGTCCTGCTCTGCGAGAATCTTGAAGGCTATCGCAATCTCATTAAACTCGTCTCAGCGGGTTTCCTCGAGGGTTTCTACTACAAACCGCGTATTGACTACGAACTCCTCAGCAAGCACAGCAAGGGATTGATTGCTCTTTCCGCGTGCCTCCGCGGCCCCGTCACCGAATCGGTCGTGGAAGAGAAGTTCGATCGCGCCCGTGAGAACGCCTACCGGCTGCGCGATATTTTTGGTAAGGGCAATTTCTTTCTCGAGATTCAAGACCAGGGGCTTCCCATCGAAAAGGGCGTCAACAAAGAGCTGATCCGCCTTTCCAGAGAATCCGGCATTCCCCTGGTCGCCACCAACGACTGCCACTATCTCCATCACGAAGACGCGCACGCGCAGGAGGTCATGCTTTGCATTCAGACCGGCAAGACCATGAGCGATGCGCATCGCATGAGGTTCGCCACCGACCAGTTCTACTTCAAAACCGCTCAGGAAATGGCCCAGGTATTCCGCGACCTTCCGGACGCGCTTTCCCGCACCGTCGATATCGCCGCGCGCTGTAACGTCAAAATCGAGCACCTGCCCAACGCGCTTCCCGAATTTAAGGTTCCCGCCGGCCACACTCCCGGCAGTTATTTCGAGAAAGTCGCTCGCGAGGGATTCGCGCAGCGCGTTCCGCACCTCGAGCGCCTCGCAAGTCTGGGCGCCCTCAGAAACCCGGTCTCTGAATATGAGCGCCGCCTCTCTTCGGAAATCGAAATGATCAAGAAGATGCACTATGAGGGTTACTTCTTGATCGTTTGGGATTTCATCCAGTACGCCCGTGCTCAGGAAGTCCCGGTAGGCCCGGGCCGTGGTTCCGCCGCCGGTAGCCTCGTCAGCTATGCGCTTCGCATCACCGACGTCGATCCGCTGCAGTACAATTTGCTCTTCGAACGCTTCCTCAACCCGGAACGCGTCTCCATGCCCGACATTGATATAGATTTCTGTATGCGCCGCCGCGGCGAGCTTATTGACTACGTCACGCAAAAGTACGGCCGCGAAAACGTGTCCCAGATCATCACCTTCGGCACCATGGCTGCTAAAGCCGCGGTTAAAGATGTCGGCCGCGCCATGGACATTCCTTACGGAGAAGTTGATCGCCTGGCCAAACTCATTCCTGCCACGCTGGGCATCGAACTCAAGGTCGCCCTCGAAGAATCGCCGCAACTCAAAGCAGCTGTCGACAGTGACGAAAAATTCAAAGATCTGATGAAAGTGGCCATGCGTCTTGAGGGCCTCTCTCGTCACGCTTCGACGCATGCCGCTGGCGTGGTCATTTCTCCCCAGCCGCTCACCGACCTCGTCCCTGTTTACAAGACCAACCGCGACGAGATCACTACGCAGTACGACATGAGCGCGCTCGAACGCATCGGCCTGCTGAAGATGGACTTCCTCGGTCTTACCACGCTGACCGTTCTTCACGACGCCGTCAAAATGGTCGAACAGAACCGTGGCGTCAAAGTCGACAGCGACAGCCTGCCTCTCGACGACGAGGCTACCTATAAGCTCTTCTCGCGCGGCGAAACCACCGCCATTTTCCAGTTCGAGTCCCACGGCATGCGCGATATCCTTCGCCGCTACCAGCCCACCCGCATCGAAGACCTCACCGCTCTCAATGCTCTTTACCGCCCCGGCCCCATTCAGGGCGGCATGATCGACGATTTCATCAATCGCAAGCACGGCAAAACCAAAGTCAGTTACGAGCTCCCTCAGCTCAAAGACATTCTCGAAGAAACTTACGGGGTCATCCTCTACCAGGAACAGGTGATGCAGATCGCCAATCGCCTAGCCAGTTTCTCGCTTGGGGAAGCCGACATTCTTCGCCGCGCCATGGGCAAGAAGAAAAAAGAAGAAATGGCCGCCCAGCGTGCAAAATTCCTCGCCGGCTGTGACAAGAACAACATTTCGGAAAAGAAGGCCGTCCGCATCTTCGACCTCATGGAAGAGTTCGCCGGCTACGGCTTTAACAAGTCCCACTCCTGTGCCTACGCGCTGCTCGCCTATCAGACTGCCTATCTCAAGACGCACTATCCCGTCGAATTCATGGCCGCGCTCCTCACTTCGGAAACCGGCAATGCCGAGAAGCAGGTGAAGTACATCAATGAATCTCGCGGCATGAGCATTCCCATCCTTCCGCCCGACGTGAACGAGAGCGATCTCTACTTCACTCCGGTCGGAGAGTCCATTCGCTTTGGGTTGGCCGCGATCAAGAACGTGGGCGAAAACACCGCCAAGGCCATTCGCGAGGCGCGGCTCGGCCAGGGGCAATTCAAATCACTCTATGACTTCTGCGAGCGCATTGAATCCCGGTTCCTCAACAAGCGCGTCTTCGAAAGTCTCATCAAGTCCGGTGCAATGGATTCGCTCGGCCCGCGCGAAGCGATGCTCGGCTCTGTCGACGACGCCATCAACGCCATCCAGCGCGCTGCCCGCGCCAAGGAATCCGGCCAGCACGGCCTCTTCTTTGGCGGTGGCGCCAACGAGCCCAAGCTTCACTTTGAGCTTCGCGACGCCGCGCCGTGGTCCGAAGAAGAGCGCCTGGCCAGCGAGTACGCCATGCTTGGCTTCTACGTTTCTGGCCACCCGCTTGAAAAATATACTTCTCGCCTGAAAGATCTCGGCGTCATTCCCCTTGAGCAGATCGAGGGGCAGCGCAACGGTAAAGAAATAACCGTCGCCGGCCTCATTGTGGGTTCGCGTCCCATGCGCTCCAAGAAAGGCGCGCGTTGGGCTATTTTCACTCTTCAGGACATGACAGGCGTTCAAGAACTCCTCGCCTTCCCGGAAGCCTTCGCGCGCCTCGAGAATATCCTGAAGCCCGGCACTCCGCTCCTTCTCAAGGTCCGAGTGCAGATTGAGGAAGCCGGCACTCGACTCTCCCTCCAGGAAGCGCGCGCCCTCGAAGCCGTCGCGGAGCGTTCCGTATCCGAACTTCGCCTTCGCGTCGACCTTCAGCGCGTCAACGAGGATGCGCTCCAATTGCTCGAGGACCTCTTCGCCAAGGCCTCCGGCCCGAGCCCGGTTATTTTTGAGCTCGAGGCCAAAGATGGCACTACTGCCGTGGTGCAATCTCAGCGTAAGATACGGGTGACCTCCGACCTGATTGCCGCTCTCGAACGCATCTGCGGCGACGAGGGAATTCAGAGGATTTCTTAATGGCCGCTGCCCATAGAGACAAAAAAGGCTCTCCGACCATCGATCGGGAAAGGGAAATTGAGCGTCTCGAGAAGGATGTCGAGGAACTCCGCCGCCTCGCCGCCACCAGCGAAGACGGTGAACTCGAGCTCGAACGCCTCAAGCGCGAAGTCCTCGAGCTGCGCCGCGAGTTCTACGCGCATCTTGGTCCATGGCAGCGCGCCCAGATTGCCCGCCACCCGCAACGGCCGTACACTCTCGACTGGATCAACCTGATGTTCACGGATTTCATCGAACTGCACGGGGACCGCAGTTTCGCCGACGATAAGGCGCTCGTCGCGGGTCTCGCGAAATTCCGCGGACGCCCCGCCGCTGTCATTGGCCAGCAGAAAGGAAGAGATACCAAGCAGCGCGTGATTCGCAATTTTGGCCAGCCCAAGCCCGAAGGTTATCGCAAGGCTCTGCGCGTCATGCAGCTCGCCGCAAAATTCGGTCTTCCGATCTTTACTTTCATCGATACACCGGGCGCCTATCCTGGCATTGATGCCGAAGAACGCGGCCAGGGTGAAGCCATTGCCCGCAATCTCCGCGAAATGGCCCGCCTCCCCGTCCCGGTCATTGTCACTGTCACCGGCGAAGGCGGTTCCGGAGGTGCTCTGGCCATCGCCATCGGCGACAAAGTTAACATCCTCGAGAACGGCTTCTATTCCGTCATATCACCCGAGGGCTGCGCCTCGATTATCTGGCGCGACTCATCGAAGGCAGAAACCGCTGCCATCGCCATGAAGATCATGGCCAACGATCTTAAGGAACTCGGCATCATCGACGAAATCATTTCGGAACCCGACGGCGGCGCGCACGGCGATCACGACGGCGCGGCAAAACTCCTAGGCGATGTCCTCGAGCGCCAGCTCCTTTCTCTTTCAACGCAATCTCCACGAGAACTGATCAACGGCCGCTACGAAAAATTCCGCCGCATGTGCCAGTTCTTCGATTTCGCTTCCTAAAACCACCCCGTACCATATACGCCACTTCCTCGCCATCCTCTCGTTGTTCCTCCCCCGTCCCCGCTCTACTCTGTTTCTGCAGCGCGTGACCCACTGCTCCGGGGAAGCTCTCCGCACCGCTCGCAAAGGATCTGCCTTACATGTCGGAACCATTTCGTCCGTACGAAAAACTCGTTGACATTTACATCATGGGGAAAAAGTTCCAGGTCCCCGAGCGGAACTCGCTGCTTCGCTGCTTTCAGTTCATCAGCCCGGAGACCATTCCCTACGGCCGCTTCTGCTGGAATCAGGATTGCCAGTATTGTCGCGTCACCTGTCAGCTTCCCGACGATGACGAGCCGCGCGAGATGCTTTCGTGCAAGTTCATCGTCATGCAGGGTATGGAAGTCACGGAATTGAGCCAGGAGCTGAAGTGGTGCCTCCGCGCCAAGCTGCCCTCCGGGGCCGTGGTGGCCAAGTAGCTCTGTAACCTCATCATCTGCATTGACTTAAGGGCCAATACCAGCCTGTACCTCGACTGTACCTCGGTCGATTTGCCCTGCGCCTGCCTTTGCTTTAGCATTTCTTTTCATGCCTGTCGCTCCACAGCTACTGCCTTGCGATGGCTGCGGCCAGCTCGCCGATTCTCAACATATCGCTTTGCGGCTCCAGCGCCTTGGATGGGCCACGCGCTTTCGCCCTATCCACATTCAAGCGTTGCTCTTGGGCGGAATCAGTCCACTTCGCAATGATGAATTTCTCTACAATCCCGACGGTCGATTTGAAGGTGAAGCCCGCAATCTGCTTAGCGCGATCCAAATCACCACAGAAGGGAAGAGCCCCGAATCGGTGCTCAACGAATTCCAAAAGCTCGGCTTGATGCTCGTTCACGTCCTCGAATGTCCCCTGTCAGCCGGCGTGTCCCCATTCGAAGCTCGCCCTCTGATGGAAAACCAACTCGCCTCCACCGTAATCCGTATTCGCCGCTCCCTGAAACCAAAACGCGTTCTTCTGTTCTCGCCAGAGATACAGCAGGTGGCCGATAAATTGCGCCAGACTGACTTGGGATGCCCGCTCGATCCCACGGCTGGTAGCGTTTTCCTGCCGAACGCCACGCCCAGTGATGTGGAATTTCAGGATCTCCGTGCTGCCTTGCGGATTTCTTATGCGCAAACGGCATAGTCTTCAGTGGGTTGAAAGTGTGACGAGAGTCACTGTTTCCAGTGACGCAGTAACTCACACTATATCCCGTACTTACATGCTTCGCCCTATGCTAGACTCTTCTTTGCTCGGGCCTTTTGAGGTGCTTTGTGCAAAATCGCGCTAAGTTCGGTGTTGGTATCGGGGTGATCGTGGTTTCTTTGGCCTTCCTCGCCTGGCTCGGCTATGGCGAGAGTAAGACCTACTATCACACCATCGCCGAATATCAGGCCCTTACTGGCTCAGCCCGCAACCATCGTATGCGCCTCGCCGGCACTGTGGCTCCTGGCAGCATTCGCCATGTCACCGGCGGTACCGAGTTTGTGTTGGAAGAGCAGGGCAAAGCGCTTGCGGTTCGCTACGTTGGCAGCGATCCACTTCCTGACACGTTTGTCGACAAGTCTCAGGCTCTTGTCGAGGGCCGCCCGTCTTCCGACGGCAAGTTCGTAGCTGAGCACGTTCAGGCCAAGTGTGCTTCCAAGTATGAAGCGGCGCCCGGCGGCGACAAGCCCGCGGCTCCGGCTGCTGCAACGCAAACGAGCAGCATGTAAGACGCCCGGCAGATCGGTCCGAAGGGGAGGGGCGAACAATCTATGGATGTATTTGGGAGCTTTTCTCTTCTGCTCGCGTTCGTGTGCGCGGTCTACGCGTTCGTTGGCGGCATTTTTGCCATCAAGACTCGTCACCCGCTACTGGTCAAGAGCGCCCGCCAGGCCGGCATCGCCACCTGCGTTCTGATTTTTGTCGGCACGTTTTGCGTCGAGTACCTTTTCTTTACCGACAATTTCTCGATGGCCTATATCGTTTCCCACTCCAACCGCGACCTTTCTACTTTCTACAAAGTCGCCGCTCTCTGGTCCGGCCAGGAAGGATCGCTCCTCTTCTGGAGCACGCTCCTCTCGGTGTATGTTATTTCGGTCCTCATCGCTTATCGCAACAAGAACGGCGAATTGATGCCCTATGTCGGCGTGGTCATGGCCGGCGTCCAGATCTTCTTTCTCACTCTGAACAACTTCGTCGAGAATCCCTTCAAAACACTCGCCACCGTCAACGCCAGCGGCGTCCTCGAACCCTTCACCCGCATGGATGGCAACGGCCTCAATCCTCTCCTGCAATACCCCGAAATGGTGATTCACCCTCCCAATCTCTATTCCGGCTACACCGGCTTCACCATTCCGTTCGCCTTTGCGCTCGCCGCTTTGCTCGCGCGTTATCCCGGCGAAAAGTGGATTCACCTCACCCGCAAGTGGACCATGATCGCCTGGTGCTTCCAGTCCGTCGGCATTCTTCTTGGTGCGCATTGGGCCTACGCCGTCCTCGGTTGGGGCGGCTACTGGGGTTGGGACCCGGTTGAAAACGCCTCGCTGCTTCCCTGGCTCACCGGTACCGCGTTCCTTCACTCCGTGATGATGCAGGAAAAGCGCGGCATGATGAAGGTCTGGAATGTCTGGCTGGTCTTCTGCACCTTTCTGCTGTGCATCCTGGGCACGTTCCTCACGCGCAGCGGCGTGGTCAGTTCTGTCCACGCCTTCGCCAATTCGCAGATTGGCCCCTGGTTCGTAGGCTTCATCATCATCACTCTGCTGACCTGTTTCGTTGCCTACGTCAAGAATCGCGACTACCTCAAGAGCGAGAATCAGCTCGACTCCATGGTCTCCCGCGAGTCCAGCTTCCTGTTCAATAATCTCCTTTTCTTGGTTGCGTGCATCGCCGTTCTCTCGGGCACTCTCTTTCCGGTGTTCTCTGAATGGTTTACGAATAACCGCATCAGCGTCGGCGCGCCGTTCTTCAACAAGGTCATGATCCCGATTGGTCTTGCGCTGTTGTTCCTCACCGGCGTCGGCCCGCTGCTCGCCTGGCGTCGAACCTCTACCGACAGCATGAAACGCAACTTCGGATGGCCTCTCATCGTCGGCCTCGTTGGCGCGATTGCTCTCGGTCTGATGGGCTATCGCGATCCGTATTCCTTGATCTGCTTCTTCCTCTGCTTCTTTGTCTTCTGGACCATCGTTATGGAGTTCTACCGCGGCGCGAAAGTCATCTCCGCGCGCACCGGCATGAGCATGATGATGGCCGCTCACGAGCTTTCCATGCGCAATACACGCCGTTATGGCGGCTACGTCGTCCACTTTGGCATGGTTCTCGTTTTCATTGGCCTGGCCGGTGCCGCCTTCAACAAAGACGTGCAGAAAGCCATGAACCTTGGCGATTCCATGAAGCTCGGTCCGTACACACTGGTTCTGCAGAGTGGCGATACCAAGGTCGAAAAGAATTACACCGCGCAGCGCATGATCGTCGAAGTTCTGAAAGAGAATAAGCAGCTCATGATGCTTTACCCGGAAAAACGCCAGTTCCAGGGCAATGAGCAACAGGCCGGCACCATGGTGGCCATCTACTCCACGCTCCGCGAAGACCTTTATGTCGTCTACGCCGGCATGGACCCCGACGCCAACGTCCCCGTTATCCACGCTTTTCTCAATCCGCTGGTCAAATGGATTTGGCTGGGTGGCGTTTGGGTCGTCATGGGCACTCTGCTTGCTCTCATGCCGAACCGCCGCGCGGCTCTTGGTGTTGCCACGGTTCCCGATGCCGCCGTTGCACCCGCGTCGCCAGCGCTTACGCCAACCGCCACCTTGCGAGAAGGCCATGACTAAATCCAAACGCATCGCCGCTCTCGCTCTCGTTACGGTGGTCTCCGCTGTACCTCTGCTCATGGCCCAGGCTCCCTACTCTGCCCGCGCCAAAGAAGTCGGCATGCACCTCAAATGCATGTGCAAGGGCTGCGACATGACTGCCGGTGGCTGTGCCCATCCGGGCGGTGCATTCTCTGGCCCGTGCGAAACCGCGAAGTCCGAACTGCAGGAAGTGGACGGCATGCTCGCCAAAGGCATGTCGGAGCAGCAGATCATCGACGCCTTCGTCGCGCAGTACGGCACGATCATCTACGTCGAGCCACCCAAGCACGGCTTCGGCCTGGTTGCTTGGCTTATGCCCATCGTCTACGCCGTCGTCGGCTTGGCGCTCGTGATTTTCATCGTTCGCAAGTGGTACTTCAATAGGCCCATCGCGCAGCCTGCTGTGCCCGCCGGCACCACCACTGAGGCTCTAGAACGTGCTCGCGCGCAAGCCGCTCGCGACACGGAGGACTAGTCGTTCATGCCCGCCCTTGCCCAACTCGTTCTGCTCGCCGCGATGCCGGACTGGGCCGTTCTCGGCGCTTGCCTTGGCCTCGCTGCCGCTGTCTTTCTCTTTATCTTCTATATTCAACCTGACGCTTCCGATCTCGCGCCCCATCGCACCAAGCTCGATCAACTCTTCGAACGCCGCGATACCATCTACGAGAATCTCCGCGACCTCAAATTTGAATACCGGGCGGGGAAGTACTCGGAAGGCGACTACGAGCTCATGAAGAACTCTCTGGAAAGCGAAGCCGCTTTGGTCCTGACCGAAATCGAACAGGTTACCGATTTCGAGGTTCGCCGTCCTCGCGCCGTGCGCCCAGCTGCGGCCGAGCGGAGCGCTCGATGAAGGCGTTTTCCGCGCGCATCCTTGCCACCATCGCTTTCCTTCTCGCTCTCGCCGCCACTGTCCAAGCCGGTACGCTCGGCGGCATCGTCATCAATCGCACCACCGGCGAGCCCGAGCCCAACGTCGCTCTCGATCTCCTCAGTCCGACTCAGGGCATGACCGAACTTGCTACTGCCACGAGCGATGCCAACGGCCACTTCACCGTTACCAAGGATTCCATCGGCATGGCGCCGATCCTCGTTCGCGCCACTTTCCACGATGTCAGTTTCAATACCTTTGCGCCTCCGGGGCGCCCCAATGTCGAGGTTGAGGTCTACGATATTTCCAAGGACCCTAAGACCATCTCGATCTCTTCGCATATCGTCATCTTTCAACCTCAAGCCGATAAACTGATCGGCGCCGAAGAATACGAAGTTACCAACGCTTCGCAGCCGGCCGTCGCTTTCTTCCGCACCGAAGGCAATTTCGATTTCGCGATTCCCGACAACGGCACGCTGGGTCAGGTTTCCGCCACCACTTCCATGGGCATGGCCGTCGCGCAGGCTTCCATCGACAAGGGCAAGGGCCGCTACGCGATTGCCTACGCTTTCCGCCCGGGACAGACCAACGTCCGCCTCTCCTACGAGCTCCCGTATCCCAATAACGCCGCAACCGTGAAACTGCCCGCTACCTATCCCGGCGCGAGGCTGCTTATCGTCGCCCCTCCGGGCGTTATCGTCACCGGCGACGGGCTCGCCGCATCCGGCCAGGAACAGGGCATGATGGTCTACACGCACGATCCGCTGCCCGCCAAAGGGGTACTTTCCGTGAGTCTCTCCGGCGTAGGCTCCGCCGCCGCTTCGGATTCCGGTGGCCAGAGCTCCGCTCAGGAAGGGAATTCTCGGACTGGCGGTCAGGAAGTGATCGCCGCTCCCAGCCGGCTCGACGATTACAAGTGGTTTATCTTTGCCGGCCTGGCTGCGCTCTTCGCCATGGGCGCGCTTCTTCTCTCGCGCAAACAGGTGGTCGCCGTCGAGTCTGCGGATGTCGATGACGCGCCTGCGGCCAAGCCCGCGAAGACTCCGAAGCCACCGAGGGAGCAAGCGGCGGCGCCCGTTGCGCCACCGGCGAAGCCGCCCGCACCGGCATCCGCGAACGTTGCTGCCGCCGTCGAACAGCACGTCAGCGTCAGCATGGATTCGCTCAAAGATCAGATTTTTCGCTTGGAGCTGCGCAAGCAGGCCGGCACGATTTCCGAGGAGGACTACGCTCGCGAAAAAGCCAAGGTCGAAAAGCTTCTTCGCGACCTCGTCCAGGGTTAGGCTTTTCCGTTTTCGTATGTGGCCGCCACATCCTTTGGCGTCCTGAAGTGACTTCCAGAATCCACGGGAAGAATTGTGACTGCTCTCGCCCTTCCACCGACCGGACTGCGTTTCGAGAACATCGATAAACGCTATGGCGGCTTGTTCGCCCTCCGCCGCGTTTCCCTCGAGATCTCTCCCGGGGAATGCGTGGTCCTCGCCGGACGCAATGGCTCTGGAAAGACCACCCTCCTTCGCATCGCCTCGCGTATCGTCAGTCCCACAGCAGGGAAGCTCTCTTTCCCTGGTGCCGTCAACGACTCCGCCGCCGGCCGTCCCGGCTATGTTGCCCACACCACCATGGTCTACGACGAACTGACCGCCGAAGAAAACCTCGTCCTCTTCGCCAAACTCCAGGATGTTCCGGAGCCCGCCGCCCGCGCCGAAGAGCTTCTCCGCGAAGTCGGCCTCTTCGAGCGCCGCGATTCCGCCGTACGCACCTTCTCCCGCGGCATGCGCCAGCGCATCGCCATTGCCCGCGCGCTCATTCATCGCCCCAGCGTTCTGCTTTTCGACGAGCCAGCCACGGGTCTCGACCCCCTAGGCATCTCCTGGCTCGCAAAAACTCTCGGCGAAGTCAATCGCGCGGGATGCACCGTGGTCATGAGCCTCCACGGCGAATCTGAAATCTCCGCGCTTGCCACCCGCGCGGTTCAACTCGATGCCGGCGCCGTCGTTGCCGATACCAAAACCGGCGCGTCCCTCCATTCCATCCTTTCCTTTGGAGGCGCCTGACCGCTCGCCATGGCCCTCTTCTCCAACACCGCCACGCTGCTCGGTAAGGAACTTCGCACCGAATTCCGTTCCCGCGAGCTCCTCACTACCACCAGCGTTTTCATTCTGATCGTTCTCGTGCTCTTCAGCTTTGCCACCAATCCCGGCACAGAGGAAGCGCGCGAATTCGCCCCCGGCCTCCTTTGGCTGGCCATTCTCTTCGCCTCATCCCTGATGTTCCAATCCTGTTTCCTCCGCGAGCAGGCCAACGACACGCTTAGCTCTCTCCGCCTCGCCGTCAGTGATCCGTTCGCCATCTTCCTGGCCAAGCTCATCGCCAACACCCTGTTCCTACTCCTGACCGAAGCGCTCATGCTCCCGTTTTTCGCCATCTTCTACAACATCACGGTTTGGTCGCAGTTGCCCATCCTGTCTCTCGTTCTTCTCCTCGGCAGCTTCGGCATCGCCATCGCCGGCACAGCCATCTCGGCGATCTCCGCGCAAGCCCGTATGCGCGAACTTCTCCTCCCTCTTCTCCTTCTCCCGTTGTTAACTCCGGTACTCGTCGTCAGCGCCACTGTCACCGGCAGCCTTCTGGACCGTGATCCAGTCATACAATGGAAGGGAATCGCATTCCTTGGCGTTTTCGACATGATCTTTTTGACCGCGTTATGGATTTTCGGTCAGTATTTCCTGGAGGAATGATTCACGATGACCAAACGCATTCTGCTCGGCGTAGTGGCGATAGCGCTTGTAATCGTTGCCGCTTACGCAAACTTCTTTGTCGCTCCTACTGAGCGCACCATGGGCGTCATTCAGCGCATCTTCTACTTCCACGCCGCCACCGCCTGGGCCGGCGAAATGGTTTTCTTCGTTTGCTTCGTTGCCAACCTGCTCTACGTCTGGAAGCGCGAACAAAAATATGACTGGCTCGGCGTCACTTGCGCCGAAGTTGGTATCGCCTGCATCACCGTCGTCCTCATTACCGGTCCGATCTGGGCGCACCCCGTCTGGGGTATTTGGTGGACCTGGGACGCGCGTCTCACTTCGACCTTCGTGCTTTGGCTCCTCTACGTCTCCTACCTCCTCCTGCGCACCCTCATCGAGGAACCCGGCCGCCGTGCTCTCCTGAGCGCGCTCTTCGGCATCTTCGCTTTTCTTGATGTGCCGCTGGTCTTCTTCTCCATCCGCTGGTGGCGCACGCAGCATCCCGCGCCCGTCATCATGGGCGGTCAGGGTTCCGGGCTCGACCCCACCATGAGCAAGGTTTTCTTCTTCAACGTCCTGGTGATGCACATCTTCTGCGTATTTCTCATCGTGGAGCGCTATATCCTCGAAAAGCTGCGCCACGACGTCGATCTTTTGCAACGGGAGGCGGAGGTTCAATGAAAAATCTCGACAGCGTTTTTGCGGCGTACGTGATCGGCTGGGGCATTTTCTTCGTTTTCTTTCTCTCCATCGCCCGACGCACTTCCGCCCTGCGCGCCGAAGTCGACCGCCTCAAAAACTCCATCTCGCGGCCCAAATGAAGATCCCGTGGCGGACGCTTTACGCGTCCATCCTGGGATTTCATGCGGGTGGGGCACCCATTGATTCTTAGGGGTGCGGGTTTGACGACGACTTCGATCGCGGTCGTAACGACTAACAAATGTATTTCGATTCCGCGCCCGAACGAAAGGGAACTAACGTGAGCACCAACAAAAAACGCGTCGGCATCGTCCTCTTCCAGCTCGGCGGACCCGATTCTCTTACTACTGTCGAACCTTTCCTCAACAATCTCTTTAGCGATCCGGACATCATCCCGCTCGGCCCTCTCAACTTCCTCCGCGGCCCCCTCGCTCGCTACATCGCGAAAAAACGCTCGCCCGCCGTTGCCGGACGCTACGCCATGATTGGCCGCCGCTCTCCCATCGCCCTGCTCACGGAGCGCCAGCGCACCAAACTCGTTGCCGCGCTCCAACCCTACATCGATCCCGTCGCCGTCACCGCCATGCGCTACTGGAAGCCGCTCACCGAAGACGCGGTCGTGGCCCTCAAGAAGGCCGGCCGCCTCGATGAACTCGTTCTCCTCCCCCTCTACCCCCACTATTCTTTCGCCACCACCCTCAGCAGCCTCAAGGAATGGCGCCGCGTCTATGGCGAACCCGACGAATCGCTCCCCGAACGCAGCATCGAAGATTTCTACGATCACCCGCTCTACATCGAAGCGCTCGTCAACAACATCGGCAAATGCCTGCGCCAGTTTCCCGATGCCTCGCGCATTCATCTCATCTTCAGCGCCCACGGCATTCCGCTCAGCCTCGTCGAAAAAGGTGATCCCTACCCGAAGCACATCAACGAAACCTTTCGCCTCGTCAATGAACTCGGCGCCAAGCGCTATCCCAACTGGCCCCGCACGCGCATTCTTTGCTTCCAGAGTAAAGTCGGTCCGGCAAAGTGGCTCGAGCCTTCATTCGTTGAGACGCTCCACAAACTGGGTCATGAAGGCGCCAAAGAAGCCATGGTCGTGCCCATCTCCTTCGTCACCGAGCACATCGAAACGCTTCACGAAATCAATATCGATGGCCGCCTCGACGCGAAAAAGGCCGGCATCGAACGCTTCCGCATGATGCCCGCCGTCGGCGACTCCCCCGCCTTCATCGGTGCCCTCACCGACCTGGTCCTCCGTGCCGTAGAAATCCACCCCGAATCCACCACGCGCACCTCCGCTGCCCACTAGAGCGACCTTTCCGCTGAGTTTATGAAGAGCTTGTATACGTGGAGCGTCGAAAACCCGAAATGGTAGGCTCAATCTACACATTCGGTTTGTGACTTTGAAACGCTGACAAGATGAAAAATGACTCGATGATTGCGGCTCTCAAGGCAGTATTTGTTCCCGCTCTGAAGGAGCGCGGTTTCAAGGGTTCCTTCCCGCACTTTCGTAGGATAAAACCCGACAAAATAGACTTACTTACCGTTCAATTCAACAGGTGGGGTGGCGGATTCGTGATCGAAATCGCAAAATGCGGTCCACAGGGGATTACTACGTCTTGGGGATTGCATATTCCCCCCGAACAAAGTGAGGGCTTGGGACGTGAATGCGCCTCGTCCCCGCCTTGGTTCCCCCGGTCCTGGGGAGGACGGTATCTGGTTTCGATATGACGATGGGACGCCGGTTGAAAAAGTGGCCAGGAGAGTCCTGACCTATCTTCCCGAGGCAGACGATTTCTGGAACACCTGATTTACCTTCCGAGCATGCCGTCCTCGTACTGCAACCCACTTATCGCGCCGTGGTGGCTTTACGCCCCGTCGGGCGGTTTATGGAGTTCGGTTCAAGCGCTGGCGATGGTCTTGTTGACTTCCTTCTCTCTCCCCGCCTACAATCCCGCGGTTCAGGGCAGCGCACCCTCTGCGCTATACTATGCGTTTCGGGAATTGGGGCCCGAAATTCATGAAAGCTACGTACCACCCGGGCGTTCATAAATACGCGCTTTTCGTCGTTTGCTGGACGGCGTGCCTCCTTACGGCCGGTGCGCTGGTCACCTCCAATGACGCCGCCCTCGCCGTCTCCGACTGGCCCACTTCCTTCGGCTCGTTCTTTCCGCCGCTCCGTTTCCTCACCGGCGGAGCGCTCATCGAACACACCCATCGCGTTATCGCCGCCATCCTCGGGATCTGGATCATCATTCTCGCCGCTCTTCTCGCGCGCTACGACGAGCGCCCCTGGCTCAAAAAGCTAGGCTACGCCGCCGTTGCTGGCGTCATCCTCCAGGGAGTCCTCGGCGGACTCACCGTTCTGCAACTCCTCCACTACTGGCTCCCCGTCATGCACGCCTGCCTTGGTGAAATCATGTTTGCCATTCTCGTCAGCGTCGCTTTCTTCACCAGTCGCTGGTACATGCAGGACCTTCCGCAGTACCCCGATACTAATTCGCCCTCCATTCACTCCCTGGTCACCTTCAACGCCATCGTGATTTTTCTTCAGGTTCTGCTCGGTGCCGGTTTCCGCCACCACTACATGTCCTACTCGCCGCACGTCATCTGGTCCCTGATCGTTCTTCTTTCCGTGATTTGGACTGCCGCCACGCTGCGCCGCCGTTTCCCCGAAGTCGCAGCCCTCGCGCGCGTGCGCGTTTTGCTTCACATCCTGGTCGGCTTGCAGATCCTTCTCGGGCTTGGCTCGTTATGGTCGCGAATCATCACCGCCAACGCGCCCCAGCCCATGCCCGTGATGATCACTTTCACCGTGGTCCATACCGTCGTCGGCGCAATTTTCTTCGCCACCTCCATCGTTGCCGTCCTGGTGTGCTATCGTCTTGTGCCACGGAGAAGGGAAGTGCTCTTCGCCACCACGAAAGGTGAGGTGCCTGCTTAATGCCTGCCAGTGATCTCACGCGCGCTCCACGGGAGGGCACGGCTTTAGCCGTGCCGCAAGAGCGCGTCAGTACCCGGGCTTTAGCCCCTGAGGGCACTACCAAGCTCAGCGCCTACGTCGCGCTCACCAAACCCGACGTGTCTTTCCTCGTTCTGATGACCACCGGCGCCGGTTTCTACATGGGCGCGCGCGGACCTATGCCCTGGCTGCACATGCTTCACGTCGTGTTCGGCACCATGATGATTGCCGCGGGCACCGCCGCTCTCAATCACTACATCGAACGCGAATCCGATCGCTATATGCGCCGCACCGCCTCGCGCCCGCTCCCCACCGGCCTTCTCTCTCCCGCGGAAGCCCTCGTTTTCGGCGTCACCCTCTCCGTTGCCGGTGCCATCGACCTCTACCTGGCCACGGGTTATCTTCCCTGCGTTCTCGGCCTCTTCACCTGTCTCAGCTATCTCCTCGCCTACACGCCACTGAAAAAACGCACCACCTGGGCCACGTTCATCGGTGCCATCCCCGGTGCCATTCCGCCGATGATCGGCTGGACCGCCGCCACCGGCAAACTCGATTCCGGCGCCTGGCTGCTCTTCTTAATCCTTTTCATCTGGCAATTCCCGCACTTCCACGCCATCTCCTGGATGTACCGCGAAGACTACGCCCGCGCCGGCATCCTCATGCTCCCCGTCGTCGACGACAAGCAGGGCACACGCACCTTCCGCCAGATCATTCTCTATGCCGCTGCCCTGGTCGCCGTCAGCCTGCTCCCGTCCATCATGGGCTTCACTGGCGTGCTCTACTTCTTCGGCGCCCTCGTCACCTGCACCGGCCTCGTCCAGGTTTGCCTCTGGGCTTCCAGTTCCCGCACTAACACGCGCGCCAAGTGGCTCATGCACGCCACCGTCATGCACATCCCCATCCTCCTCGGGCTCATGATGTACGACAAACTCCCCCGCTAATTCGTAGCATAGGCTTCAGCCCGTGTAGCGAGCGCGAAGCGCAAGCCGGTAGCGGCGGGTCTTCAGACCCGTGGTTCTTCTGGCTGCGTCTCTCAACAAAACATTACTTGAGCGTGCCCACCCTTGGTTTGTAAGGGTGGGCTCTGACGACCCACCATCACGTACCTCTTCCTCTTCGCAATTTCGAATTTGCCTTTCCAATACTGCTATCCTTGTACCTTCGCACTTCACCCAAATCGAAAGGTCACTCGCCGCATGACCCACGCCGCCCTCAACGCCACGCTCAACGGCACCAGCGCCATTCTCCTCGCCGCCGGCTACGCCGCCATCCGCTCCGGCAAAGTCCAACTCCACAAAAAATTAATGGTCACAGCCTTCTTCGTCTCCTGCGCCTTCCTGGTTTCCTATCTCATCTACCACTACCGCGTCGGCCACGTCGCCTTCCAGGGCCAGGGCTGGATCCGTCCCGTCTATTTCGCACTGCTGCTCTCTCACACGCTTCTCGCCATCGTCATCGTCCCGCTCATCCTCATCACTCTCCGCCGCGCCTTCCTCGAACGCTTCGACAAACACCGCCTCATCGCCCGCTACACCCTCCCCCTCTGGTTCTACGTCTCCGTCACCGGCGTCCTCGTTTACTTCATGCTCTACCAAATCTACGCCCCACGTTAATCACTCACTTTTGATTTCGTCATTCCGAGCGGAGTCTTCGTAGCGAGGAATCCCTCTTAACGTTTCGTGTATGTCATCTCTTCGGTATAATCGCTTCGTCAAAGATAATCGATGAGGTTGCCATGCGTGTTGCCCCAGCCTGTGGTCTACTCCTCCTCGCTCCCGTGCTATCAATCTGTCAGACCGTCACTCCTCCTCCGTCTACTGCGCCTGCCAAGGACACCGCCACCGTCGCCGGTCAGGTCCTCCGCCTCGATACCGGCGAGCCGCTGAAGAAGGCTCAGGTCAGCCTGCAATCCCACGGCGGCGGCGATTTTTCTGCCTTTCGCCTTACCGACGAGCAGGGCCACTTCGCGATCGACAATGTCCCGCCCGGCCCCTACAACTTGCAAGTTTCTCGCAATGGTTTTGTCGACAACGAATATGGCCAAAAGAAGCCGGGAACATCAGGTGCAATTCTCACTCTTGCTGCCGGTCAACGCATGGCCGATCTCGTCTTCAAGATGATTCGAGCGGCTTCCATTTCCGGTCATGTTCTCGATGAAGATGGAGAGCCGATCCCGTACGCCGAGGTCATCAGTTACCGCGCCTCACGCCAGTCCGGAAAAGAGGAACGTACGAACTATCAGCCGATCACCACCAACGACCTCGGCGAATTTCGTATCTTTGATCTGTCTCCCGGACGGTACTACGTCGCGGTCGACTATCGTCTCAAAACCGATGTGGCTTTCCGCGTCCCAAATGCTCAGAAAGAAGCGGAGTCCGGTTATCCCGCGATGTATTACCCAAATACTACGGACCCTGCGAAAGCCGTCGCTATTTCCGTTTCAGCGGGCGATGAAATTCGCTCCATCGATTTCCTATTGCGGCCTGCTCACTTCGTTACGGTAAGTGGAAGGGTGATCAATACTATTCCTGCTCCACCCCACGCGTTCACAAACGTCTATCTTTCACCGCATGCCTCTGGCCTGGCCGATGCCGCGCAGAACCTCGACGACTCCTTTGAGCTTCGAGACGGTCAGTTTGTCATTCACAATGTTCCGCCTGGCTCTTATACGCTGAGCGCCTCTTGGTCAGACCACGAGTCTCGGGAAATGCACATCGCGCGACGCCAACTGGAAGTGGGCAACACCGATATAGAAGGTGTTGTTCTCACCATTTCTCCCGGCGTGAATGTCCCTGGTCATGTGACCTGGGAAGGCTCGTCCTCTGGTGATGTGCGGGACTTCATGGTCTGGTTGCGGCCTACGGATGAAGCCCTGCTCAGCTTTCAGCCGCAGGCCCCCAAGGCGGACGGTTCATTCGTTTTCAAAAGCGTATCGGAAGGCGCGTATCGTCCGCGCGTGTCATTGCGTGGGCAGGAATCCAACTTCTATCTGAAATCCGCGCGTTACGGCACGCTCTCGATTCCTGACTCTGGCTTCACCATCCAGGCTGGCAGTGATCTTCCTCTGGAGATTACCTTGAGTTCGCGGGCGGCCCAGGTCAACGGAGTTGTTCTGACTTCGGACTCGCTGCCCGCCGCCGGCGTCACCGTAGTGGTGATTCCGGAAGTGGCACGCCGCACCTATAAAGACTTCTACAAGACTGCAACGACGGACCAGAATGGTAAATTCTCGATCAAAGGCATCGCGCCTGGTGACTACAAGCTCTTCAGCTGGGAATCAGTAGAAGGGAACGAGTGGTCTGACGCGGAATGGTTCGACGCCACCTGGCTCAAACCCTACGAGCCAAAGGGCGAAACCATCCATCTCGAAGAGTCCGACAACAAGTCCGTCAATCTCACCTTGATCGAGACCAAATCTGATGCACCCGCCGCAAACTAGGGCATAATTTCCGCATCATGAAAATCCTCCTGTTCGGCGCCACTGGTTCCGTCGGCAACTCCGTTCTGGAGGCTTGCTCCGCTGCCTCCATCGTCGACGAAGTCCGCGCCATCACCCGCCGTACGCTGATGAACACCAGCGCCAAGCTCCGTACCTACGTCCACAAGGATTTTCTCGATTACGCCACGGTTGAAGAGCCCTTCCGCGGCGTCGACTCCTGTCTCTTTTGCCTCGGCATCTCCGCCACGCAAGTTTCCAAAGAGGATTACCGCACCATCTCTTACTCTTACCCGCTCGCCGCCGCCAACATGCTCAAGCGTCACAGCCCCAACGCGGCTTTCCACTACATCAGCGGGAAGGGAACTAACGCCAATTCCCGCATGCTTTGGTCCCGCGTCAAAGCCCAAACCGAACACGACCTCATCGAGCTCATCGACGCCGATTGCTGGCGTCCCGCTTTCATCGATACGCCACCGTCGGCCACTCTGCCTAAAATCTACGCCCTCTCCTATCCCATCTGGCGCCTTCTCAAGCCCATTCCCAGCCTCTACGTCCACGGCCACGATCTCGCCCGCGCCATGCTCCAGGCCACCCGCGAGAATCTGCGTCGCCGCGTCTTCGAAAACCCCGAAATCCGCCAACTCGCTTCCCGCGCCACCTTCTGACCTTGAAGTGCGGCGATTCGTCGCCGCCTTTACGGCCTCACTTCAAACAAGCCGACCCGTCCGGCAACCAATTCCCCCTAACGCAAAGTTGTCATCCTGAGCGAAGCGAAGGATCTCAACTGCAATGCTTGCTAACGCGATTTGTTAGGCGGGCATTTCCGAATTTCGAGCTTCGAATTCCCGGCCTTCTCACAGCCACCCGCGCTCTTTGTAGATCTTCGCGCTGGCATCCAAGACTGTCGCGATGTCTTTCTTCAACGCTTCATCGAGCATCGTGAGATGAAAACAGGATTTCCCCTTGAGGGTCTTCCGCAACGCCGGTGAAAGCTTCTTTTTGAGCGTCGCGTTTGTATACACGCCCATAAGATAAAATCCCACATACCCCTTCTGCAGAATCGCCGCCGCAAACTGCCAGTTCGTCGGCTTCCCCCCATATGCCCCGTGTACCACGATCGGCTTCGGCGTCACCAACTGCAGCGACTCCTTGCCGCGCACAACCAATTCACCCAGCTTGAACGGCGGAACGTACCGCCGCAACAGCGTCTCGACACCTGCGTACACGTCTTGCAGGGAGTTCTTAGGTGATGTGCTTTTGGTTGTCGTCTTCGCTGGCCTAGTCATGGCCACGCATGCTAACACAGTCGGCCAAGCGGTTGTAATCTACACGTGCGGCAACGCCGCAATCACCGCGTCCGTAAACTCCGCTCTGCGCACGATTCCTTCGGTACGTCGCTTCGGCCCGCACGTCCACGCTTTTTCACTCGATTTGAAGGGGCGGAGCGCACCCAACCAACCCTCAGGCGCTCCGCCCAGCGAGGCAGCCTATCGACCTGCTGCTAGTTTCTGCGGTGTGCGCCGCTCGATCGGCACGAAGTTCCGCTCCCCGTATCCGGTGTAGATTTGCCGCGGCCGCGCGATCTTCTGCTCTGGGTCCTCCAGCATCTCTTGCCACTGAGCCAGCCAGCCCACCGTCCGCGGTATCGCAAATAGCACCGTGAACATGTCTGGTTTGAATCCCAACGCCTGATAAATAATCCCGGAATAGAAATCCACGTTGGGATACAGCTTTCTGCTCACGAAGTATTCGTCCTCCAGCGCGATCCGTTCCAGTTCCAGGGCAATCTCCAGCTTGGGGTTCTTGCCGGTGGTCGCGAACACCTGGTCCGCTGCCCATTTGATGATTCGCGCGCGCGGATCGTAGTTCTTGTAGATCCTGTGCCCGAAGCCCATCAGCTTGCCGTGCCCTTCCTTAATCGACTTGATATAGGCGGACACGCGCTCCTTGCTCCCAATCTCGTCCAGCATCTTCAACACTTCTTCATTCGCCCCGCCATGTAGCGGCCCGGACAATGCCGCCGCAGCCGCCGCCACGCACACAAACGGATCAGCCTGGGAACTGCCCACCGCCCTCATCACGTTCGCACTGCAATTCTGTTCGTGATCCGCATGCAGAATGAACAGGATATCCAGTGCCTTGGCAAGTGCAGGGTTCGGGTGATACTTCGGCTCGGTCATTTTCCAAAGCATGTTCATGAAGTTCTCGGCGTAGCTCAGGTCATTCTCCGGGTACACGTACGGATACCCCAAACTGTGCCGATAGGTATATGCCGCAATGGTGGGCACCTTACCGATTAGCCGCTGGATCTCCTGCTTCCGGATCTCCGCGTCATGCACCCGCTTTGATTCCGGGTACACCGTCGATAGTGCTGCCACCGTGCTGATGAACATGCCCATCGGATGCGCGTCGTAGCGGAATCCTTCGAGAAACCGCTTTGTGGTCTCGTGAAGCATGGTGTGGTGCGTAATCCCATCCACCCAGTTCTTCAACTGCTCTTCCGTCGGCAGCTCACCGTTCAGGATCAGGTAAGCCACCTCCAGAAACGTGCATTTCTCCGCCAGCTGCTCAATCGGGTAGCCGCGATACCGTAGGATCCCCTTGTCTCCGTCTATGTACGTAATCGCGCTCTGGCAAGAGGCCGTGTTCATGAATGCCGGGTCGTAGGTCATTGCGCCAAAATCATCGGGGCCCGTTTTGATCTGCCGCAAATCCATCGCCCGGATGGTGCCCTTGAAGAATGGAATTTCGTAGTTTTTCTTAGTGCGCTGGTCAACAAGACTCAAAATCTCTTTGTCCATGGAATCGGTGCTCCTTCACCCCTCTTCGTTCCGGAGAGGGGTCTTCGCGCTCACTTTGTGTCTGAAGCCGTTCACCCGTGGGATTCGAAAGGGAAGTTGAGCCTGACGCTCTGCGTTTCGGTGTGCCCCTGACAAGCTTCCAAGGGCCGCTCCCGGGTACACCTACACGGAGCGCTGCGGACTCCTGGGAGCCCGTGCTGCTCCCCTGTCGGCGGGTGCCCATCCAAGCGGACACGCCCCTCCGACTACCTACGGCTAGGCTTTCTGGCTTGTTTTAGCAGTGATTTTTAGCACTCTTGATTGTGATACAGGGCGTCGCCTCTGTGCCGGGCAGGCCTAAACGTGCGGCAGCGCCGCAATCACCGCGTCCGTAAACTCTTGCGTACTGGCCTTCCCACCCAAATCCCGCGTCAGATGTTTCCCCTCGCGATACACCTGCCACAACGCCTGCTCGATGCGATCCGCCGTAAACGCCTCGCCAATATGATTCAGCAGCAGAATCGCGCTCATAAGCAGCGCCGTCGGATTCGCCACGCCTTTCCCCGCGATGTCCGGCGCGGTCCCATGGACCGCCTCGAAAATCGCGCCTTCCTCGCCTATATTCCCGCTCGGTACCACGCCCAAACCACCGACCAATCCCGCAGCCAGGTCGCTCATTACGTCGCCATACAAATTCGGCAGCAACAAAATGTCAAACTGCAGCGGGTCGATCACGATTTGCATGCATGCGTTGTCGACAATCAATTCCTTGTACTCAATCTCCGGATACTTCTCTGCCACCGCGCGCACCGACTTCAGAAACAAGCCGTCGCTCAACTTCATGATGTTCGCTTTGTGAATCGCGTGAATCTTCTTCCGCCCCACACGCCGCGCATATTCAAACGCAAACTTCGCAATCCGCGTCGATGCCTTCTCCGTAATAATCTTCAAACTCTCCACTACGCCCGGCACCACCTCGTGCTCCAGCCCCGAGTACAAATCTTCGGTATTTTCCCGGACGATCACCACATCGACGTTCTCGAAGTGCGATTTCACTCCCGGAAGATTCTTCACTGGGCGCAAGTTCGCGTACAATTCCAGGCTCTTCCGCAACGCCACGTTCACGCTTCGCGCTCCGCCCGCAATCGCCGTGGCCATCGGTCCCTTCAACGCAACCTTGTTGCGCTTTACCGACTCGATCGCCGCGTTGTTCAATACCTCCGCGCCCGTCGTGCTCTTGTCCGTATTTTCGGCGCGCGCTTCCAGCACTTCCCATTCAATCTGCACGCCCGATGCATCCAGAATCTTCCGCACCGCTGAAGAAACTTCCGGCCCAATTCCTTCGCCTGGCAACAGCGTAACTTTGTGCTTGATCATGGCATCTATCTTAAAGGAAGCGCTGAGGCTTGTCTCGCGCCTGCCGGGAAAACGGTTTCCCGCGAGGGGAATTGCGGATTGTGCACCGTTCACTAGCGCAAATTATGAGCTGTGCTATACTGAAAAAGAGTTAAGACTCGCGATCGAAACTCGTGAGCGGAGGCCTTGAAACATGATCAATTTGACGCCCGTAGCGGCCACTAAGGTTAAGGAAATCATGAATATGCAGAACCCCGTGCCCACGGCGCTTCGCGTCGCGGTCGTTGGTGGCGGCTGCTCTGGTTTCCAGTATCATATGGCGTTCGAAGTTCAGACCAACGAGACGGATGAAATTTTGGATTTCGACGGCCTCAAGGTCGCCGTCGATCAGATGAGTTCCATGTATCTCGATGGCGTCGAGATTGACTACATCGAAACTCTGGAAGGCGCAGGCTTCAAGTTCAATAATCCGAACGTCAAGAGCACCTGCGGCTGTGGCAGCTCCTTTAGCGTTTAATCGAGCGAGTCATCGCTCCTCACTTTCGGGCTCCTGAGCCTCTCAGGGGCCCTTTTCTTTTCGGCGCGGCGATCCCTTGATCGTGCTGTAGAAAGTTTTTCTCCCTTCGGCAAGTTTTCTATGGCACTTTCTTACACCCTGTCCAAATCCCCGCTGGCTCTCTACTTATTTCCCGCCTTTGTGGTCAGCCAGATGCTCTTCTTTCTCTGTCCAGTCACAACTTCACTATGAGGTGCATCATGATTCGGACCCGTGTCTGTTCGTTTGCTTCATTTCTCCTGGCCCTTCCGCTCGCAGGCCTTGCCCTTGCTCAAGAGCCACGCCCCGCCTATCCACCACCGCAGCAAGCTTCCCAGCAACCGCAGGATTACAATCAGTCGGAGGTTAAGACGTTTGCAGGCAAAATCTCGAAATCCGGCGGAAAGTACATCTTGGAAGACCGTTCTTCCAAATCGTCTTTCTCCCTCGACGACCAGAAGACCGCCAAGAAGTTTGACGGAAAGCCTGTCGTCGTAACCGGCACGCTCGATACGGCCAGCAACACCATTCACGTGCAGAAAATCGAATCAGCCGCCTGAAATTGCAGTCCTGTTGTGGAGGCAGGCACAACCTGCCTCCTTCCCCATTTCTCCCTTCTCCGTGTCGCCTTTCCGTTGGTGTCTTCTCGTATTTCTGTTCCGGCAATCGTGTATCCACTACCCATCCCTCTCGCCGCGGCCCCAACATAGCTTCTGTAAGAATTACCGTGTCGCGCCCTCCGTTAGCTAGTTCTTCCGTACTGTTACTCGTGCTTTCCGCCGTCTTTTATCTGTGCAACTAAACTGCTGCCAAGCACTTACTGCGATTGGAACTTTGTGTGCTCCCAAGTGTTCGTGTACGGATAAGGAAACACGAAAGAAAAGGAGGGCAGGATCATGAAGCGTATGAGCACCTTGAACGACGATCTTTCCTTTACCTGCGCATTCTGCTCTGAATATGAAAGCCTGCTCGACAACTGTCAGCACTCCTTGGCAGCTTGGAATGACCGCAGTGAATACGCCCGGGGCGCTCATCTTACCGGCGAGGCCATTGGCAGGGAATTGCTCCGTCTTCAAGCGGATTTTGCCAAGTCCTACGACCTCCTCCAGAAACACGTGCACAACTGTGAGCGTTGCCTTGCTGCTTCACAGGTCAACGAATGGCGTTCCGAGCGTGGCGCTCAATATCTTGTTCCCATTTGCTAGGGGCGCCCATGAAATCCTTCTTGTACTTCGTCGCTTTCTTTCTCGGCAGTCCGTTGCTTGCTCGTCCTGCGCTCGCCCAGGAGCATCCTCCGCAGCATCCGGAAGAGCACGGTTCCCATCAGAGCGTTCCGCGCGCCAATCAGGGCCATATTCCGCCAGCTCCTCCCAAGGCCGCGCCGCACCAGCAATACAAGCGAGACGATGAGCACCACGGGAACGGTTCTGTTGACCACAACCCCCATGTCAACAATGACCACTGGTACGGTCACGATGATCCTTCCGACAAGCGCTACCACCAGGATCATCCTTTCGACCATGGTCACTTCGCGCGTGTCGGTCCCACTTATCGCTACAACGTTGTGCGCATTGACCGAGACCACCATCGTTTCTGGTTCCCCGGCGGCTTCGATTTTGAAGTCGCTTCCTGGGACTGGCCCCTCTGCGTCGATTGGTGCTGGGATTGCGGCGATGACTTTGTAATCTACGACGATCCCGATCACGTCGGCTGGTACTTGCTCTACAACATCCACACCGGCGTCTACGTCCATATTCTCTACATGGGCTCGTAACACAAACAGAAGCTCCGAAGTATCCCTACCGACGGCTCCTGCACCCTCCAGGAGCCCCTTCCTTTTGTTCATCCAAAAGGGCTCCCTTTTCCTCCTTTTCGGCCTCGCCCCAATTTGCTTTATCCCCGCTTCCGCCTTTATGCTAATTCTTCACCCAAATGAAGATCGCCCTCGCTCAATTCAATCCCACCGTCGGTGATTTCGAAGGCAATTCAGCCCAAATTCTTAAGCTGGCTGGCGAAGCCAAACGCCGCGGCGCCGATCTAGCCGTCTTCTCCGAGCTCTGTATCTGCGGTTACCTCCCGCTGGATCTTCTCGAGCGGCCCGCCTTCATTCGCCGCAACCATGAAACGCTGAAGTACATCGCCGAGCAGATGCCTCTGCCCGCCATCGTTGGCTACGCTGGCCGCGTCAATCCAGACCACCACAGGGCAGGGAAGTCCATCGCCAATAAAGCCGCTCTCATTTCTGAGGGTCGCGTTGTCTTCGAACAGGCCAAGATGCTCCTCCCCACCTACGACGTTTTCGACGAGTCTCGCTACTTTCAGCCCGGCGACAAGCAGTATGTCTACGGCCTCGGCCAGGAACAGCTCGGCATCACCATCTGCGAAGATGTGTGGAACGACAAGACGTTCTGGGCCTCGCCCCTCTATCTGCGTGACCCCGTCTCTGAACTTATCTCTCAAGGTACCAGCGTCCTGATCAATATCTCGGCGTCTCCATTCACCATCGATAAGCCTTTTTTGCGTCTCGGCATGCTTCGTTCCATCGCCCTCCACCACAAACGCCCTGTCATTTACGTCAACCAGGTCGGCGGCAACGACTCCCTCATCTTCGATGGCGCCAGCATCGCCCTCACTGCCAGCGGCCGAATCGCTGCTCAAGCCAAGGCTTTCGAAGGCGACCTGGTGCTCTTTGACACCATCACCGGCGAAGGCGATCTACACGATCAGCCCATCAATGAAGTTGCCTCGGCCTTTCAGGCGCTCGTTCTCGGCACTCGCGATTACGTCCGCAAATGTAATTTCTCTAAAACCATCGTCGGCCTGAGTGGCGGCATCGATTCTGCCGTAGTCGCCTCCATTGCCGTCGAGGCTCTGGGCCCCGCCAATGTTCTCGGTGTCTCCATGCCCGGCCCCTATTCCTCTGAGGGCAGCAAGACCGACGCTCAGGCTCTCACCCGCAATCTCGGCATCGAACTCCTCACTATTCCGATTGGGACCGTTTTCGACGCCTACAAGCAGGCCCTGACCCCGGCTTTCCACGATCGCGCTCCCGACGCCACTGAAGAAAACATTCAGGCCCGCATCCGTGGAAACTACCTCATGGCGCTCTCTAATAAATTCGGCGCTATGGTTTTGAGCACCGGCAACAAATCCGAGAACGCCGTTGGCTACTGCACCCTCTATGGCGACATGGCCGGTGGCCTCGCCGTCATCTCCGATGTCCCCAAAATGTTGGTCTACGAACTCGCCCGCTACATCAACCGCGATAGGGAAGTAATCCCCCGCTCAACCATCGAAAAAGCCCCTTCCGCCGAGCTCCGGCCCGATCAGAAGGATACTGACTCGCTACCTCCCTACGAGGTTCTCGACCGTATCCTCAAGTCCTATATTGAAGAAGTGAAATGTCCGGAAGAAATCGCCATCGAAACCGGCTTCGACCTGAAGCTCGTTCGCGCCATCGCCACTCGTGTCGATCGCAACGAGTACAAGCGCAAGCAGGCTGCCCCAGGCCTGAAAATCACTTCGCGTGCCTTTGGTTTTGGCCGGCCATTTCCTATTGCGCAGCGATTTGATCCATGAGATCCAAATCTACAATTCAAACGAGGGCATTTGTGAACAACTCCCGACAAATCTCGCTACGCCTATCTCTCGCGTTGGCAGGCGTGTTCTTTGCCGCAGCCGCTTCCGTCGCTCCAGCTGTTGCGCAAGCTCCCAACACGCCGGAGGCCGAAAAAAAGGTCGAGGCATTCTTGCGCAACTACTTCGCCCTTGGCCCCGAGTACAAGATCACCGTCAGCGCTCCCAAGGAGTTAGGGAACTCCGGCCTCTACGAAGTCCCTATCGACGTGAAATCCGAAAATGGCGGCGACACCATTAAGATGTACCTCACCAAAGACGGCCGCTATCTCCTCCGTGGCGAGCTCAATGACCTTACCGTCGATCCCCTAGCGGAAAACATCGGCAAGATGAAGCTCCAGGGCGCACCGGTGCTTGGCGACCCCAATGCTGCCATCACCATCGTCGAGTACTCCGACTTTGAATGCCCGGTCTGCCGCGGACTCCACGATGCTCTTCGTGGCATGCTTCCGAAGTATCCCCAGGTGAAGGTCATTTTTAAGGACTATCCGATCGAGCAGATTCACCCGTGGGCCCGCACCGCCGCTCTCGCCGGACGCTGCGCCTACCAGCAAGACCCCAAGGCCTTTTGGAAGCTCTACGACCTCACTTACGATAACCAGGACTTGATCTCCGCCGCGAACGCCTACGATAAAATGATCGAATACGCCACCCGCTCCGGCCTGAACGCCGACACCTTCAAAGCCTGCATGGCTAGCTCTCAAGCCGCTGCTGAGGTCGACGCGAGCATCGCCAACGGCACTCTTCTCGAGGTCCGCAGCACACCTACGCTCTTCATTAACGGCCGGCGACTCGTGGGCGCGGATCCGCACGCCCTTCAGCAGTACATCGACTACGAAGTGCAACAGCTCAAATCCAAATCGAAGTAGCTAGGGCATTCTCCGTTCTCTTCGCTCTTCCATGTAGCGCTGGCTTTCATGCCAGCGACTGCCGCTTTGGTGATTTGTTCGCTCGTGAGGGAAGGGGGTACCGTCGTAGAAGAGGGTCACACGTGGGACCTTATTAGGGGGCCGGAATCGACCGCATTCGATAGTTAACATAATATAGCTTATCGGACGCAATGTTCAAACCTTTTACTCTCCTTTCCCTTGTTTTCTGTGGATTTCCTGCCCCTTCTCCATGGAAACGAGTACTTCCCGGCTGGCAGCCAGCCGGCATCCAACTGTGTTGGCGGGGATCAACCGTCGGGCCAGCTCCCGGTCCGCTCTGACTCACTCGGTCCAGGTTGATGTGGTCGTACTGCCGGGGCAGACCGTTCCCGGTGATCCCGTCGCTCATCGCCAGATATTCGCGTCCAAACGGCGCCGTCCGCGACGAAGAATCTCAACCTCAGCGTCTTGACTCCTCCGTATCCTGTCGCCGCGCCGCTCTCTTTCTCTTTGCCTCGCCTTGCGACCGATTCCCACGTCGGCCAGGCGAGTCTGCGACCGCTTCCCCGTGTTCGCTCAAGCTCACCACGTCGTCCACGGGTTCCTCGTACACCAGCGCCCCCAGCATCGCTCCGAAAATCGCATCCTCATGCTTCCGGCAAAATGGCGACCCGCTCTCCGCCTTCCGTACACACGGAATCCAAGCCATTCGCGTTCCCGCGATGGCATAGAATGATCGGCACTTCGTCATGTGGAGTGCGGTTTACCCTGAGTTTGCCGAAGCGCGATTGATCGCCGCTTTACGGTCTCAGCCCATCCCGCCAACGCAACCGAATCAATCGCTGCTTATGTAGCGCTGACCTTCATCTCGGCTTTTGCGCCTGCCACCATCGCCCCAAAAACAAAAAGCCCCAGCTCATCGCCGGGGCTTGCATACACTTTTCTACGTCCGCTAGTATACCATGTAGCTAATTGTTGTCAAGAGAAATCTGTGATGCTTTGGTAGAAATACGCCTTGAGAAACGCTTTTCTGTACTTTTGTCCGACGTGTTTCATTGTGGAACGGCGCCGCTAAATCCTTTTGCTCAATTTTACCTTTTACTCTTGACTTCCCTTCATCGCCCGCGCACTGACCGAACTCTTAGCCCTTATTTCCCTTCCCCCAGAAAGAGCTCCCTATGTCCAACTTTTGTCATCAAATCAGCTACACCAGCTCTGCCTGGCGCCGCGTTATGCAGAATTCGGCTGATCGCTTTGAACTGGTCCGTTCCCCCATCGAATCTCTCGGCGGCAAAGTTCACGCTGCTTTTTTTGCGCTCGACTCGTATGACGTCCTTGCCATCACGGAACTTCCGGAAAGCACCTCGCCCGCCGACATCTCCGTCGCCTTCTTCGCGAATGGCGAAGTCGCCCAGATTCGCACCACACCGCTGCTCGACGCGACCCAGGCCATCGAAGCCATGCGCAAAGCCGGCCCCAGTTCCTATCGTCCGGTTCCTCGCGAGCAAGCGCTCGCCGCCTCCGCCTGATGTTGTTCTTGGTAGAGCCATCTTCCGCGCTCTCCGCGTCTTCCGCTGCGGTTGATTTCCTGCCCTGTCCCGCGGAGACCGGCGATGGGGGCTCGAGGATCTCCCACGCTCTCTCAGTGCCAGTCGCTGTTTGTAGATCGCCTTTCGCCGCTCTCTAATTGCCGATTACTTTTTACTCGTAGCGGACATCCGGTATCTGTTATCTGATATCTTCATAAACGTGCCCGAACCCACTCCCAAACTGGCCAACATCCGTCTCCACCCCATCAAGTCCCTCGACCCCGTCGAAGTCCCCGAAGCTCGCATCTCTCTTTCCGGCGGACTCGTCAACGACCGCGCCTGGGCCCTCTACTCCGTCGACGGCAAATGGGTCAATGGCAAGCGGACTCCCGTCATCCATCTCATCCGCGCCAGCTATTCTCCCGACGTCCGTTCCGTCACACTCTCCGTACCCGGCGATCGGCGCAAAATTCCTACCCGCACCTTCGCCTTCCCCGAGGCTTACGAAGAAGCCTCCGAATGGTTCAGCGTCTTCTTCGACCAGCAGATCATCGTTCGGTATTCTGAGAACGGTTTCCCCGACGACGCCGTCGCCAGCGGCCCCACAATCGTCTCCACCGCATCCCTTCAGGCCGTCTCCGCTTGGTTCACTAAGGAACGACAACTGGTCGCGGCTCGAGGCGTCGAAGGGGGCACTTCCCGCGAACGCCGATCTCCTGATCGGCCTCTTTCAGCAGATGACCAATGGCCTGCGCCCCTTTCCGTTGACGACCTTCGCCTCCGCTTCCGCTCCACTCTCGAAATCAACGGCGTGCCTGCCTTCTGGGAAGATCAACTTTTCAGCGCCAACGAACGCAGCTCCGTCCGCTTCACCATTGGCGAGGTTCACTTGGAAGGCAGCAACCCCTGCGCCCGCTGCCCTGTGCCCCCGCGCGATCCCCACACCGGCGAAACCCTCGACGGCTTTCAAAAACGCTTCACCCAGCTCCGCGAAGCCACCCTACCCCCGTGGTCGCCCACCTCGCGCTTTGACCATTACTACCGCCTCTCCACCAACACCCGCGTAGCTCCCACCGAATCCAACAAACTCCTCCGCGTCGGCGACCCGCTGACTTTGTCCCAACTATACGCTGCTTGATCCAACGCTCGTCCGACAGAGACTCCAACGCCTTCATAATCTCAGACCGGCCCCATTCGGTGTGAATTCCCATCGTTGCGCTCTCAATCCAGTGTTTCCCGAGCTCGCTGTTCATGAATTTGGAGAAAAGTATGGAATCACGTTGCCATCCGAATATCGGCACTTTGTCACTCACATTGGAAATGGCGGTGCCGGCCCCTTCTACGGCATATTTCCGCTCGGCTTCATGGACGGTGTTAGCTCTGAATTACAGCGATGGGACGAAAACGATGGAATTGTCGACCTCCTGGAGCAGCCATTTCCGTTCACTGACGAATGGAATGATGTAAGCGGCCAGCCTGATCCTGACCTGTCAGAGGCAAATCCCGAACTCTACGAGCAGCAAATCGAGCTCTTCGACAGAACATATTGGGGTTCGCAGAACGTCAACGGGGCCATTCCGATTTGTCATATGGGATGCGCAATTCGCGTTTGGCTAATTCTCAGTGGAGCAGAAGCTGGTCATCTTTGGCGTGATGGCCGGGCAGACTACACAGGATTGTCACCAATCAAGTTGCATGACGGATCGCGGGCCACGTTCTCGGAATGGTATTCCGAATGGCTCGACGGGCCGTTTTGTAACAAAAGGTGAATCGCTATTCCTCCCCACTAAAATACTTCCTCGGCGGAAACAATCCCCTCCTCACCATTTCCTCCCCGCACCTCCGTCTGATCTCCTCCGACCAATTCCCCCATCCGCGTTCGCTTAATCCCAAAAAATGCCGCGCCTGTTCATACGCCGCTAGCCCCAGATAATACATCCGGAACATCATCATCCTCGACGCCCGCTCCGGTTCCGCCAACGCTGCCTGTCCCGCCAACGCAAAATCCGCCACCCAATCCTTCAACTTTGGCCGCAGGTCCGGCAGGGCTGCCCTGGCACATCGTATCCCCCTGAGTCATTGAGGTAGTAATCCAGGAAGAGGGGTGGAAGCAAGCAGAGTTCGAGGGGCGAGGGGGGAGCGAGCCGCTCGATGATTTGCCAGGG
>Ga0335077_10000489_pt1 | contig 43890 bp, 29 predicted proteins | sample Lox_Sample_31_FD_207151 | JGI IMG/M metagenome (GOLD analysis project Ga0335077, IMG submission 207151) | Soil microbial communities from Loxahatchee National Wildlife Refuge, Florida, United States - Lox_Sample_3.1 | ecosystem: Environmental > Terrestrial > Soil > Wetlands | place: USA... | reverse complement strand
CAACAATGAACGCCGCGGGAATCGCCGCCAGGATCGAGACCCCGACGTGTCCCGGCATCGCTACTTGCACCGCATAGGTTGTGTACGCGCCGAGCATCATCAACTCGCCGTGAGCCATGTTAATGACACCCATGACGCCAAACGTGATGGCCAGTCCGATGGCGATGAGAACCAGCACCGACCCCAAGCTCAGGCCAAAAAAGAGTGTCTGGATGGCCGAATAGAGTCTGCGCCAGGAGTCGATCATTTCCACAGCGCTGGCAGCCTCCCGCCGCACCTTCTCGTCGCGTTCCACGAAGGTGCCGTCGGCGGATTTGTCGAGCAGGAGCGCCAGCCTGTTCCGCACATCCTGACTCAGGCTCTGCTTCAGCGTGGCGATGGCTTCCAGACGCCCCTTGGTGTCCGAGCTGTCGAGCGCCGCAAGCGCCAGGCCCGTCTTGATTTCCTTCTTGACGCCGCCGTCCGTTTCCACGCCCAGCCGCGCGCGCAGCAGTGCCACGCTGGCGTCGTCCAGCGACCGCAGCATTTCTCGCACAGCATCCAACCGCACCCCCACCTCCGGGCTCGACAACGCGAAGCGCGCCACGGCCGTCCTCAGTTCGCGCCGCAACGCGTTGTTGGTGCCTATTTGGGTCAGGCTGTCCACGGGGGCGGATCCGGCGTCTCGCAGCGACACCGGATCGATTAAATTGAGGGGATCCCCTTCGGCCGTCTTGACGATAAAAATCTTCCGATCGTTATTGCGGAAGTAGAGCCGGTCTTCCAGCAGCGCCGTTAGAACGGCGCGCACGCTTGGATGCCCGCTCTTGCTCAGACGATCGACAATATTCGCCTTGTCGGAGTATGTCGCCTCCCGCAACTCGCCGAGCGTTGACAGGAAACTCACGTCATGTGGAGATTGAGCGTGTACAGGCGTCACCCCCCGGAGGACGAGCAGCGGCACGACCAGCCACTGCGCGTGCCATGGGAGGTATTTCGTTATTTGTAGTTTTGCCCGGAACACTTCTTCGTGATCGTATTATAATTCCCGCATTTCAGGGTCACCCAGTCCGCTACGATATCCTTGCTGCCCGGCAGGTAGCGGGACCAGGCATCGCCGGGCACTTCGGCTGCGGACTTCCACACTACGTTAAACTGGCCGTCAGCTTTCACCTCGCCAATATAAACCGGCTTGGTGATGTGATGATTCGGCAACACTTTGGCAACGCCGCCGGTGAGGTTCGGCGTTTCAAGACCGGGGAGCGCGGAGAGCACCTTCTCGACATCCGTCGACCTGGCCTTCTCAACTGCCTTCACCCACAAATTGAAACCGATGTAGTGCGCCTCCATCGGGTCATTGGTTGTGCGTTTCGGATTCTTGATGAAGGTGTGCCACTGAGCAATGAAAGCCTTGTTAGCTGGCGTGTTGATGCTTTCAAAGTAGTTCCAGGCTGCCAGATGGCCAAGAAGAGGTTTGGCGTCGAGGCCCGACAGTTCCTCCTCGCCAACCGAGAAGGCGACGACCGGAATATCTTCCGCTGAAATTTTCTGGTTCCCGAGCTCCTTGTAGAAGGGCACGTTGGCGTCGCCGTTGATCGTCGACACCACAGCGGTCTTCTTGCCCGCGGAGCCGAACTTCTTGATCGCGGCCACCCGGCTCTGCCAGTCGGAGTGACCGAATGGCGTATAGTTGATCGAGATATCTTCGGCCTTCACGCCTTTCAACTTCAGGTACGCTTCAAGAATCTTGTTGGTCGTGCGCGGATAGACGTAGTCTGTTCCTTCGAGCACCCACCGCTTTACGCCAACTTCCTTCATCAGGTAATCCACCGCGGGGATGGCCTGCTGGTTCGGTGCCGCACCGGTATAGATGACGTTCTTCGATGACTCTTCGCCTTCGTACTGCACGGGGTAGAACAGCAAACCGTTGTCTTTCTCAAAAACCGGCAGCACCGATTTTCTGGAGACCGACGTCCAGCACCCGAACACCACGGCGACCTTGTCCTTCTCCAGCAACTGCGCCGCTTTCTCGGCGAAAAGCGGCCAGTTGGACGCTGGGTCCACCACCACCGGCTCGAGCTTTTTGCCCAGTAACCCGCCCTTTTTGTTCTGCGCATCAATCATCATCAGGATCGTGTCCTTCAGCGTCGTTTCGCTGATGGCCATCGTGCCGGAGAGCGAATGCAGTACGCCCACCTTGATTGTTTCCTCGGCCACCGCCGCTTTGCTGAACCCTGTCCCCGCGATCAGCAGCCACCCTGTCATAACCATTGCTTTTGCTTTGCGTTTCATAAATTACCTCCTTCATTCTGGCTTGAGGAACGCTGCCTTACATCTGGAGCTGAAGGCCGATTCCCGCCTGCCAGAAATCCTTTCTCTCTCTGTTGAATGTCGTGTCCTTGTAGAACGTCATCACGCGCGCGTTGAACTGCTTGATGACGTAGTTGAAGTTCACTTCGCCCGTTTTCTGGTTGTAGTTTGGAGTTGCGCTATGCGTAAACTCCGCCTTGGCAAATTTACCGAGAATCTCGAACTTGCCCACGCCCACCTTTTTTGGAAACAGATAGCTTCCCAGCACGTACGCGCCTTGGCTCTTGGCATATGCCGCGTCGTACCCGCCCAGCCGGTTGTAGTTGGAATACTCGCTTTCCACCGACACCACACCGCTGTTTGGCAGTTTCCTTTCGAGGAGGAAATCGATCGTTGATGCCGTGTGGCCGCTTTGCACCTGGGTGGCCCCGCCTATAGCAAGCAGGTTCTTGTCGCCGTAGTAGGTCCCGTTCAGGTAGTAGCCGTCCTCCGGATCCCAGAAGTCGATCTGGACGCGAGCTGCCCCGATCACTTTCGAGTTTCCGGTAGCGGAGCCTCCGTCGAACGCCCCGGCCGACACCTTAATCTTCTTGGCAAACTGGCCCCAGTAAACGATCCCGTTGTCGCGGCCTTGAAATACGAACGGATATCCGTCCTGGATGCCGTCCGTATACACTGCCCACTCGTGCGCAAAGTACGGGCCGTAGAGATTCGCGCGGTCACTCGGCGGCAGGAAACGGCCCGCCCAGATGTTGAACTCCGGAGACACTTCAATGCGCGCCACCGCGTCCAATATCCCCACCTTGTTGGTGCCCTGGTCGTATTCGGTATTGAACATGAACTTGATGGTGTCCGTGACCGGCCCGTTCACGTAAAGACGGATGCTGTTGAGCTCGAATTTGTCGGTGGAGCTGCCGCCGTCCGGCGCTGTGTGCTCATAGTCGGTTCGCAATCCCGCGCCAACCGTGACGGGACCCAGGTTAATCTGCGCCCGCGACAGAGGAGCCATTAGGAGAAGTCCCAACGGCAGAAGAAAGTGGCGAGCACATCGTTGCGCATTGAAAACACGTACACTGCGGACACATCGTATAAGCATAAAAATCCTTTCTCTCTCGGCGCTTAGGCACCGGCGTGATTTTCGTTGGTGCTACAAGGTTTTCTGACCCGGCAGGTGAGCGACTGAGCTATCGGAACGGAAGCGCGCTGACGTGGCGGGCTACCCTGACGAGTTTCCGCATTAAGAAACCGTTAACAACCGGTTAAAGACCGTCATTGTAAGCCCGGCGTGTGGACCGACACCAATAGATTCTTTGTATCGGGCCGATTGGAGAGAATCCCTTACCTGATGAACGGCGGCGATCTCTACGAATTGGCAAAGATCCTCGGCGTTCAAACGTCAGGATGACCGAGCGCTACGCGAAACTCGCGAAGAGAGAGTTGGAAATAACCACCACTCGAAGCGAGTGGACGTATTAGAGCTCGCCTCGGACCTGACCCAACGCGACGCTCGGATCGAGGGCTACAATGAAGTGAAAAAGAACTATCCCGCGGCTTTGGCGCTGAGCCGAGCACAGTGGAGATGAATCTGGCCGTCTACAACGCGGTGGCGTTTACTGGGCGATGCTCAGGGCACGAAACGCTATATCGGAATCCATCTGGGTGTTTCCGGGCGACTCGCCGGAGGCCTCGATTCGCGGCACTTCCCCAGCCCACCAGCACGAAGACGTCCGCGAGGCGCTGGGGCTGCCCAAAAACTTCGTGATACATTCGTTTAGGCACACCATGTCGACTAGGTTCGGGGAGGCTGGCGCCACACGCAAGCAATTGAAGCTAAAGCATTGGGCCCTTAGCTCAGCGGTTAGAGCAGCGGACTCATAATCCGTTGGTCGAAGGTTCAAATCCTTCAGGGCCCACCAGAGTCTTTCCGGGACGGCCCCTTACCGTTGAATGCGCGCCGAGCCGCCTTTGGCGAACGCCCGCACTTGCTCGAGGGTAGCCATGGTGGTGTCGCCGGGGAACGTGGTGAGCAGCGCACCGTGCGCCCAGCCCAGCTTCATCGCCTCCTCGGGCGTTTCGCCGGTGAGGATTCCGAAGAAGAATCCGGATGCGAAACCGTCGCCTCCACCCACCCGGTCCAGAACGTGAAGTTCGCAAGTGGGCGCGAGGTGGGTCTTGCCGTTGATCCAGGCTACTGCGCCCCAGTTGTGCCGGTTGGTCGAGTGAACTTCGCGCAAGGTGGTGGCCACGATTTTCACCTGCGGATGCTTTTCCACCACGCGGTCGATCATGCCGAAGAAAGCGCTGGGGTCGAGCTTGGACTTCGCCGCCACCTCGGGGCCCGGGATTCCCAGCCCCTTCTGCAAGTCTTCTTCGTTTCCGACAAGGATATCGACATTTTTGACGATGCGTGCGACGACCGACACCGCGCGATCCTGGCCGCCGGAGACTTTCCAGAGCTTTTCGCGGAAGTTCAAATCGAACGACACCACCGCGCCCGCGGCTTTGGCGGCCTGCATGGCTTCGATGATCAGCTCGGCGGTGGTCGGGGAGAGCGCCGCAAAGATGCCACCGCTATGGAACCAGCGCACGCCGCCCGCGAAGATGGCGTTCCAGTCGAAATCACCCGGTTTCAAAAGCGCGCCCGCCTCGTTGCATCGATTGTAGAAGACCACCGGCGCGCGAACCCCATGCCCCTGGTCGCTGTACACCGCGGCGAGGTTCGGGCCAGTGACTCCGTTGTGCTCAAATCGCTTGTAGAACGGCCGGACGCCCATGGCTTTCACGCGCTCGGCCACGAGATCGCCGATTGGATAGTTGACCATCGCCGTGGCGATCCCGGTTTGCATCTGGAAGCAGTCGGCGAGGTTCGCCGCCACATTAAACTCGCCGCCGCTGACGTGGATGGCGCACTGCGTCGCCTTGCGAAACGGAATAATGCCCGGGTCTAAGCGGTGAACCAGCGCGCCGAGCGAGAGGAAATCCAACGCGCCCGTGTCGCGAATCTTCAGACCATAGCTCATGCGAATCCCCCGTGGATATGGACGCCAGCCGTGCTCAGTGTTGAGGTGGCGGGCACAGAGCCTGCAACGCCACAGGATAACAAATGGGGTGGCATCGCTGTCCTTCGCGAGAACGGCTATAACGAGAATGAGAGGTATTCCATGAACTGGAGAGAATTTCTCAAAGCGGAGATTCAATCCGCGTACGCAACCACGGACAGCTTGCTGGCGATGATGGACGATGCCTCACTTGAGTGGAAACCTAGCACCGGCAGCAATTGGATGACCATGGGACAGCTCCTCAAGCATCTCACGGAGGCTTGCGGCACCGCGTTCAGAGGTTTCATCACCGGAGACTGGGGATTGCCTGAAGGGAAGGATTTTGCTGATCTCCCGCCGGAAGAGCAATTGCCGCCCGCGGAAAAGCTGCCAACGATTACAAGTGTTGCCGAGGCGAGACGGCTGTTGCGCGAAGACGAACAGGCGACCCTTGAGATGTTGGCAAGGTGCGGCGAGGAAGAGCTTGCAAACAAGAGAGCGCCGGCCCCGTGGGATCCAACCGAGATGGTGCTGGGGCATCGTCTACTCCAGATGGTGGACCACCTGAAGCAACACAAGGGGCAACTCTTTTATTACCTGAAGCTGCAAGGAAAGCCGGTGAATACAGGCGACCTTTGGGGCCTTTGAATCCCGCTCAGACGTTGTACGTCCCCGACGACGTCCTGCCGCCACGTCCGGTCCAGTTGGTGTGGAAAAACTGCCCGCGCGGTTGATCCACACGCTCGTAGGTGTGCGCGCCGAAGAAATCGCGCTGGGCTTGCAGCAGGTTCGCGGGCAGGCGGGCGGTGCGGTAGCCGTCGTAGAAGGAAAGAGCCGTGGAAAAAGCCGGCGTGGGCACGCCGTACTCGATGGCCTTGATGATGGCGCGCCGCCAGGAGGCCTGGTAGCCGTTCAACGTTTTGCTGAAGAAATCGTCCAGCAGCAGATTGGTGAGCTGGGGATTCTTGTCGTAGGCCTCCTTGATTTTTCCGAGGAAGCGGCTGCGGATGATGCAGCCTCCGCGCCACATCAGGGCGATGCCGCCGAAGTTGAGATTCCATTTCTCCTCTTTCGCCGCCTCGCGCAGCAGCATGTAACCCTGCGCATAGGAAATCATCTTGGAGCAGTAGAGCGCCCGCCGCACATCCTCGATGAAATTCTTGCGGTCCTGAGCCGCCGGAAGCTTCGGCCCACTCAGGATCTTGGATGCGCTCACCCGTTCGTCCTTCATCGCCGAGAGGCAGCGGGCAAAAACGGCTTCTCCGATCAGCGTCACCGGTGTGCCGGTATCGAGCGCGCTGATGCCGGTCCACTTGCCCGTGCCCTTCTGGCCGGCAGTGTCCAGGATCTTGTCGACCAGCGGCGTTCCGTCTTCATCGTTTTTGGCGAAAATCTGGTACGTGATTTCAATCAGATAACTATCGAGCTCTCCCTTGTTCCACTCCTCGAAAACGTCGTGCAGTTCCTGCGCCCTCAGGCCCAACCCGTCGCGGAGCAACTGGTAGGCTTCGCAGATCAACTGCATGTCGCCGTACTCGATGCCGTTGTGAACCATCTTGACGTAGTGACCGGCGCCGTTCTCCCCCACCCAGTCGCAGCAGGGCGAGCCGTCTTCCACCTTGGCCGCGATCGACTGAAAGATCTCCTTCACGTGCGGCCAGGCAGCCGGATTTCCCCCGGGCATAATCGACGGGCCGTGCCGCGCTCCCTCTTCGCCCCCCGAAACGCCCGTGCCGATGAACAGAATCCCTTTGTCGGCGAGAGTTTTCGTCCGCCGGTTGGTATCCGGATAGTGCGAGTTGCCGCCGTCGATGATGATGTCGCCTTTCTCGAGATGCGGCAGAAGTTGGTCGATCATCTGGTCCACGGTATCGCCGGCTTTGACCATTAGCATGACGCGGCGGGGTTTCTTGAGGGCCTCCGCCAGTTCCGCAAGGGAGTGCGTTCCTACCACCTGCGTGCCTTTGGCTTCGTTGTTGATGAAGTCGTCAACTTTCGAGACCGTTCGATTGAACACCGCCACGCGATAGCCGTGGTCGTTCATGTTGAGGACGAGATTCTGGCCCATTACCGCCAGACCGATCAATCCAATGTCACACGTTTCTTTCGGCATAGAACTCCGGAGTTGAAAGACTATTATCGCGTACCACGCGACTGGCTCCGCCGCGCGGCCCGTTTCTGCTATCGTAACTAAGTCGAGCCGCCCCCGGAGCAAAGGAGCGGCCTCGTTCCCAATCCAGAGGGAGTGACTGACATGCTCCGGAGAAACTTCCTACTCGGTACGGCGGTCTCGGTTCTTCGCGGCGCGGCCCTGAACTCCAAAGAACGTGTGGGGCGCGCTCTCCAAGGCCGCGACGTGGACCGCCCGCCGTTTTCGTTCTGGCACCATTTCGGATTGAAGACAGCGGAAGATCACGCGCGCGCCACGCTGGACTTCCATCGCAAATACCATACGGACATCGTCAAGGTGATGAGCGATTTCCCATATCCCCGGCCGGCGGGTAAATGGTACGAGCTGAAGGTCGAATCCAACCCATTTCCCGCGCAGATCCGCGCCCTCGAGTTGATCCGCAGCGGCCTCAACGGGCAGACCGACTTCGTCGAGACGATCTTCAATCCATTCAATGTCGCCGAGAAGCTGTCTTCACCCGAAGAAGTGCGCCGGCTGAAGGACCAAAAACCGCAAGCCATGCTGGACGCTCTTGACGTGATTACCCAATCGGAAATCCGTCACGCCAGGCGCGCGCTCGAAACCGGTGCATCAGGCATATTTCTTGCTGTGGCGAATGCGAACTCTGCCGCTCTTTCCCGGGAGGATTACGTTCGTTTCAGCGCGCCCTTCGACCGGCGGATTTTGGAAGCCGTACCAGGAGCCCACCTGAACATCCTGCATTTGCACACCGACCGTGACCAACTGCCCGTATTCCGGGATTTTCCGGCGGCGGTCATCAACTATTCACTTCACGTGACCGGGATTCCGATAGCAGAGGTCCGGCGTGATTTCTCCATGGCCATCATGGGCGGTCTCGACGAGGTGAATTACCGCAAACTGGGAAAAACGGAAATCCAAGCTCAGTGGAAATCGGCCGCCGCAGCCGCCGGATCAAAATTTCTGCTCTCGCCGGGCTGCTCGGTTCCCAACGACAGCACACCGGCAGAACTGCTGCGTTTGCCGTCAGCAATCGGGGCCTAGATCAGTTCGGCGCGCTACGATGCGGTCGCGCCCGTTGACGCGCCGGCCTGTTTGAAGGCCATCGGACCGACAATCGGAAGCTGGTACCATTCGTTGTTGTACGCCTTATACATGAGAAACAGCCAGATCAAGAAGCCGGCGAAGCCGATCAGCATGCGCAATGGCAGGAAGATGAGCCACATGTTCATGATGGCTCCGATAATGCCAAAAGCAATGCTCAGCGCAATCGACAATGCGATCCATGCCACGCAGAAGAAGATGGACTGGAACGCGTGGAAGCGGACAAACGGACGCCTGTTGTAAGGCTCAAGGACCAGGAACAGAATACCGGTAATAAAGCCGACCAGGTAGCACAGCGCTCCTGCCAGGTTGTCGTTCATGCCGGCTGCGACGGCAGGGCCGGGCGGTGGCTGGCTCGAAGCAGGCGCGGGGCCGCCTGGTGCAGCCCCCATTGCCGCACCGCACTTGGCACAGAACCGCCCCTCGACGGGCGCTCCACAGCTCGCACAAAATGGCATCGTCTCACCCTCCGGTTTGCCTAACTGTACCGAAACTCCGCCGGACGCGCAACTGTTTTCCGCGTTTCGCGGCGCGTGCAATTTGGAGTTGCAAAGAATCGCCCAAAATGGCTAGCCCATAGCCCTTTAGAGGCATTTAGAGTAACATCCGTGTCTGCCAGGACGTCCTAACCAAGTAGCGACGGCAACCCGCTTCTCCTCGTCCGCTCCCATGCGTAGGAAATAGCCCAAAAGAGTCGTGGGTCCGGGATGTCGCTCTCGGTGATGGCTGTATATACTGATAAGGCTCGTCGAAACGCATGAAGCCGCCCGAGCCTCCATCTGCGCTGGAACATGTGGTACCGCCACCGGCGAAGAAAGAGGTGCGCGGCAGCCCTGCCCCGCCTCCCCGAAAATCCAGGCGCTGGGTCTGGCTCGTCCTCCTTGCCTTGGCGGCGGCGGGCGCCTATTTTCTGTGGCCCAAGCTCCGCAGCAATCAGTCCGTGAGTGCGCCTAAGCCGGCGGCCGGTAAGGCCGGAAGAGGTCCTCTGGTCACTCCCGTGGTCGCGGTGCGAGCCCGGAAAGGGGACATCGGCGTTTATTTCAACGGTCTCGGAGCGGTCACGCCGATTTACACCGTGACCGTGAAGAGCCGCGTGGACGGGCAGTTGATGAGCGTTCACTACAACGAGGGCGATATCGTCCATCAGGGAGATCTGCTGGTCGAAATCGATCCGCGTCCCTTTCAGGTGCAGTTGGAACAGGCCGAAGGCCAACTGGCCCGGGACCAGGCCAATCTGGCGAACGCAAGGGTCGATCTCGCCCGCTACCAAACGCTGCTAAAGCAAAACGCAATTCCAGAGCAGCAACTGGCGACACAACAATCCACCGTGGCGCAAGACGAAGGCGCGGTGAAAGTCGATCAGGGACAGATTGATGCCGCGAAACTCAACCTGGTGTATTGCCGGATTACCGCCCCAATCACCGGCCGTATCGGCCTTCGCCTGGTGGATCCAGGCAATATCGTTCATGCCGCCGACGCCAACGGTTTGCTCGTGATCACTCAACTGCAGCCGATCAGCGTGATTTTCACCATTGCGGAAGGTCAACTCCCTCCCGTACTCACGAGATTCAACGCGGGGCAGCGTTTGCGAGTGGATGCCTACGATCATGAAAACATCCGGAGGATTGCGCAAGGGACGCTGGCCACCATCGACAATCAGATCGATCCTTCGACCGGCACCCTCAAGCTCCGCGCCAAGTTCGAAAACAAGAATAATGCGCTGTTCCCCAACCAGTTCGTGAACGCCAGGCTGCTGGTGGAAGAGAAGCGCGGCGTGACGCTGGTTCCTACCGCGGCCATTCAGCGAAACTCGCAGAACACCTATGTGTTTTTCGTGAAGCCGGATTCCACCGTGACCGTGCGCAACATTAGTGTGGGCGCGACCGAAGGGAATGACACCGAGATCGTCTCAGGTCTCGCCCCCGGTGACGTTATCGTGATGGCCGGGGTCGACAAGCTGCAAGAAGGGAGCAAGGTCAGCACGCACATTGAGGGCGACAAGACCCCGAAGGGGAGTTAAGCAGGTCCATGAGCCCCTCACGGACATTCATTCTCCGCCCGGTCGCCACTACGCTGCTGATGATCGGCATCCTGCTGGCGGGCGCCGTAGCTTATAAACAACTGCCCGTCTCGGCGCTGCCGGAAGTCGATTATCCGACCATCCAGGTGGTCACGTTTTATCCGGGCGCCAGCCCCGATGTGATGGCATCGTCGGTGACTGCGCCGCTCGAGCGCCAGTTCGGCCAGGTGCCAGGGTTGCAGCAGATGACTTCGACCAGCTCAGACGGCTGCTCGGTCATCATCCTGCAATTCAACCTCAGTCTGAATATTGACGTCGCCGAGCAGGAGGTGCAGCAGTCCATCAATGCCTCGGGCACCTACTTGCCCCCGGATCTGCCCACGCCGCCCATCTACAACAAGATCAACCCTGCCGACGCGCCGATTCTCACGCTGGCTCTGACGTCGAAAGACCTGCCGCTCTCCAAAGTGGAGGACCTGGCGGATACCCGGCTGGCGCCCAAGATCTCGCAATTGCCTGGCGTGGGTTTGGTGAGCATCAGCGGCGGCCAGAAGCCAGCAGTGCGTATCCAGGCGAATCCCACCGCGCTGGCGGCCAAAGGGCTCAACCTGGAAGACCTGCGCAGCACCCTGGTCGCCGCCAACGTGAATCAAGCCAAGGGCAGTTTCGACGGCCCGCATCAGGCCTACCAGATCGGAGCAAACGACCAGTTGCTCTCCAGCGCCGATTACGCTCCGCTCATTGTTGCCTACCGGAACGGCGCACCCGTCAAGCTGAGCGATGTCGCCACGGTCATCGATGACGCGGAAAACGTCCGCCAGGCCGCCTGGATGAACCGTGTTCCCGCCGTCATTGTGAACATTCAACGGCAGCCGGCCGCGAACATCATCACCGTCGTCGATCGCATCAAGACGCTCCTGCCGCAGCTCACCGCGAACCTGCCCAAATCGGTCCAGGTGAGCATCCTGACCGACCGGACCAGCACGATCCGGGCGTCCGTAAGCGACGTGCAATTCGAGCTGATGCTGACTGTCGCCCTGGTGGTGATGGTTATCTTTCTGTTCCTGCGCAATCTGTCCGCCACCACCATACCGAGCGTCGCGGTGCCGCTGTCGCTGGTTGGAACCTTCGGTGTGATGTACCTCCTTGGCTACAGCCTGAACAACCTGACGCTGATGGCTCTGACGATCTCCACCGGATTCGTTGTCGACGACGCCATCGTGATGATCGAAAACATCCATCGGTACATCGAACAAGGCGAGCACCCGCTGCGCGCGGCGCTCAAGGGTGCTGAACAGATCGGTTTCACTATCGTCTCCCTCACCATTTCTCTCATTGCCGTTCTCATCCCGCTGCTGTTCATGGGCGACATCGTGGGCCGGCTCTTCCGCGAGTTTGCCGTCACGCTCAGCGTCACCATCCTGGTTTCCGCCGTGGTTTCGCTGACGCTGACGCCCATGATGTGCTCCAAGCTGCTCAAGCACAGGCCGGAAGCGCAGCAGGGGCGCCTTTTCATGGCCTCAGAGCATGCGTTTGAAGCGGTGATCGCCTTCTATGGCCGGACCTTGAAGTGGGTGTTGCGCTGGCAGACCGCCACGCTGCTGGTGGCCGCCGGTACTCTGGCCCTGACCATCATCCTTTTTATCCGCATCCCCAAAGGCTTTTTCCCGATCCAGGACACCGGCGTCATTCAGGGCGTCTCCGAAGCCGCCCAGACGGTTTCTTTTCAGGAGATGGCTCGCGAGCAGCAGCAGCTTGCGGAGCTCATCCTGAAAGATCCCGCCATAGACAGTCTCTCGTCATTCATCGGGATCGACGGCACCAACACCACGGTCAACACCGGGCGCATTCTCATCAATCTGAAACCGCTCGACGACCGGAGGATCAGCGCCAGCGACGTGATTCGCCGCCTGCAGCCGCAACTCTCCCAGGTCGCCGGCATTACTCTGTTCATGCAGCCGGTGCAAGACCTGACGGTTGAGGATCGCGTGAGCCGCACGCAGTTTCAGTACACCCTCGAAGACGCCAGCGAGGAAGAGCTGAACACCTATGCGCCCAGGATGTTGGAACGGCTCCAGAAGCTGCCGGAGCTCCGCGACGTAGCCAGCGATCAACAAGTGCTGGGCCTGCGCGCGAAACTCGTGTTCGACCGGGATACCGCCTCCCGTCTCGGCATTACGCCCTCGAGCATCGACCAGACGCTCTACGACGCTTATGGCCAGCGGCAGGTATCGACTATCTTCACGCAGTTGAACCAGTATCACGTGGTGCTCGAGGTGAAACCCGGTTTTCAGAAAAACCCGCTCGACCTCGCCAACCTCTTCATCCGCACGGGCGCGAGCCCCGCCTCCGGTCTGGTAACGGGCGGAACCTCGGCCACCCAGCTCTTTGGCCCGTCCAGTTCGCTGGCCGCCGCCACGTCGAGCCTTTCCGCCAACGCGTCCGCGGCGTCTCTGGCCTCTTCGTCGCCCGGTCCGCAAGGCAGCGCATTCGGCGGCGGGCCAACGCCGTCGGTTTCCGCCTACCCCAGCGGCGGTCAAGTTCCCCTGGCCGCTTTCACGCATCTCGAAACCGGCACGGTTCCCATCACCGTGAACCACCAGGGCCAGTTCCCGGTGGTGACGCTTTCCTTCAATCTCGCACCGAATGCCTCCTTGGGAGAGGCCGTCGAAGCTGTGAACCGGGTAAAGGAGGAAATCGGCCTGCCCGCGAGTATTCAGGCGGCCTTTCAGGGCACCGCCGAAGCCTTTCAGGCTTCGCTGGCGAATGAGCCGGTGTTGATTCTCGCCGCCCTGGTCACGGTCTACATCGTGCTCGGCGTGCTGTACGAGAGCTACATCCACCCGATTACCATCCTCTCCACGCTGCCTTCGGCCGGCGTGGGCGCACTTCTGGCTCTGATGATCTGTGGCAACGATTTCAGCGTCATTGCCTTGATCGGCGTCGTCCTGCTCATCGGTATCGTCAAGAAAAACGCCATCATGATGATCGATTTCGCCCTGGACGCCGAGCGCAAGGAGGGAATGGCTCCTGAGGACGCCATCTATCAAGCGTGTCTGTTGCGCTTCCGTCCCATCATGATGACAACCATGGCCGCGTTGCTCGGCGCGGTGCCGCTGGCGCTTGGCACCGGCACGGGTTCCGAGCTGCGCCGCCCGCTGGGTATCACCATCATCGGCGGACTTCTGATCAGCCAGTTGCTGACGCTGTACACCACTCCCGTCATTTATCTCTGGTTCGACCGGCTGGCGCGAAGATTCTCGCACCAGCACGAGATGCCGCCGGACGCAGAGCCGCTCCCGGCGGACTAACGCGATGAATATTTCGGAACCATTCATCCGCAAGCCTGTCGCCACAACGCTGTTGACCATCGCCATCGCGCTGGCCGGCGCCGTGGCCTTCCGCCTGCTTCCTGTCTCCCCGCTGCCGCAAGTGGACTTTCCGACCATTTCGGTGGGCGCCGGTTTGCCCGGCGCAAGTCCCGAAACCATGGCTTCCTCGGTGGCCACGCCGCTCGAACGCCAGTTCGGCCGCATTGCGGCGGTCACGGAGATGACTTCCTCCAGCAGCCTTGGGTCCACGAACATCACGCTGCAATTCGATCTGAACCGGAATATCGACGCCGCTGCGCGCGACGTCGAGGCCGCCATCAATGCCGCCCGCGGCTATCTACCCAGCAATCTGCCGAACAATCCCACTTATCGCAAAGTGAATCCGGCCGATTCTCCCATCTTCATGCTGGCGCTCACTTCGCCGCTGCTCAGCAAGGGTCAGATGTACGACGCCGCCTCGTCGATCATGGCACAGAAGCTGGCGCAGGTAGCCGGTGTCGGCCAGGTTGTCGTGGGAGGCAGTTCGCTTCCCAGCGTTCGCATCGAGTTAAACCCTACCGCGCTCAACAAGTACGGCATCGGCCTCGAGCAGGTCCGCGGCGTGCTGGCCGGGGCCAACGCCAACACGCCCAAGGGACATTTCTCCGACGATCACCGCATGTGGGAGGTCGGTGCGAACGACCAGCTCTTCCGGGCCGTTGACTACCAGCCGTTGCTCGTGACGTATCACAACGGCACCGCGGTGCGGATTGGCGATGTCGGGCGCGCGGTGGACGCGGCGGAGGACATTCGCAACGCGGGCTACGCCAACGGCAAGCCATCCGTTCTGGTGATCATATTCCGCCAGCCCGGCGCCAACATTATTGACACCGTCGATCGCATCCGCGACCTTCTCCCCCAACTGAAAGCGTCCATTCCGCAGTCGATCGATATGCGCGTGGCCATGGACCAGACCGTCACCATTCGCGCCTCGGTGCACGATGTCGAACGGGCGCTCAGCATTTCCGTCCTGCTGGTGATTCTGGTGGTCTTCTTCTTTCTCCGCGACCCGCGCACCACCTTCATTCCCAGCGTCGCGGTTCCCGTGTCCCTCATCACCACGTTCGGTGTGATGTATCTGTTTGGCTACAGCCTCGACAACCTGTCCTTGATGGCTTTGACCATTTCCACCGGGTTCGTGGTCGACGACGCCATCGTCGTAATCGAGAACATCACCCGTTATCTCGAGCAGGGAATGCACCCGTTCCAGGCGGCGCTGAGAGGAGCCAAAGAGATCGGCTTCACCGTGGTGACGATCAGCCTTTCGCTCATTGCCGTGTTCATCCCGCTGCTGATGATGGGAGGCATCGTCGGACGCTTGTTCCGCGAATTCGCCGTCACGCTTTCGGTGGCCATCCTGGTTTCCATGGTGGTATCCCTGACCACGACGCCCATGATGTGTGCTCATCTGCTGAAGCAGCAGACCTCCCATGGCTGGATGTATCGCATGAGCGAGCGCGTCTTCACCTGGAACATGAACGCTTACGGCCGGACCTTGTCCTTCGTCCTCCGCCACGCCGGGGTGACGCTGGCTGTCCTGCTGGGCACGATCGCGCTCAATGTTTACCTATACATTCGCGTGCCGAAAGGCTTCTTCCCGCAGCAGGACAACGGCCGCGTCATGGGGGCCATCCAGGGTGACCAGGATACTTCGTTTCAGGCCATGGACCGGATTTTGCTGCAAATGGTCAAGATCGTTGCCGCCGACCCTGGCGTGGACACCGTAAACGGATTCACCGGAGGGTCCTGGGCCGGCACGTCCAACACCGCGCGCATGTTTGTTTCCCTGAAACCGCTCGCCGAGCGCAAAGTGATGGCGGACCAGATCATCGCCCGGCTACGTCCGAAACTGAGCCGGGTGCCGGGAGCTACGCTCTACATGCAGGCGTCGCAGGACGTTCGCGTCGGCGGGCGCATGAGCAGCGGCCTTTACCAGTTTACCATGCGGGGAGACAATCTCCAGGATCTCGTGGATTACGCCCCGCGGATGCTAGCAGAATTGCGGACGGTCCCCCTTATCGTCGACGTGAACAGCGATCAGCAGAACCGCGGGCTGCAAGCCATGATCCAGTACGACCGCGCGACCGCCGCGCGCTTCGGCATCTCTCCACAGTTGATTGACACAACGCTGTACGACGCGTTCGGCCAGCGCCAGGTGTCCACCATGTACAAGACCATCAACCAGTACCACGTGATCATGGAGGTGGCGCCCGAATACTGGCAGGATCCGCAATTTCTGAAACAGATCTATGTGCGCTCACCAGGCGGCCAAGAGGTTCCGTTGAGCGCTTTCAGCAAATTCGCTCCCACCACCGCGCCTCTGGCCGTGACGCATCAGGGCCTGTTTCCCGCAGTGACCCTCTCTTTTAACCTGCAGCCAGGCGTGGCGCTGGGAGACGCCGTGGAAGCCATCAACGCAGCCGCCGCCAAGGTCGGGCTCCCGCCGACCATCCATACCGGGTTCGCCGGCACCGCCCAGGCCTATCAGGATTCGCTGGGCAGCGAGCCCCTGCTGATCGCCACGGCGCTGGCGGCGGTCTACATTGTGCTGGGAATGCTCTACGAGAGTTACATCCATCCCATCACCATCCTGTCCACTTTGCCGTCGGCGGGCGTTGGGGCGCTGCTGGCGCTGATGCTCACGCGCACCGATTTGAGCGTCATCGCCATCATCGGCATCATTCTGCTGATCGGGATCGTGAAAAAGAACGCCATCATGATGATCGACTTCGCCATTGCCGCCGAGCGCAATGAAGGCAAAAATTCCCGCGATTCCATTTTCGAGGCGTGCATGCTGCGCTTCCGCCCGATCCTCATGACTACCATGGCCGCCATGCTGGGCGCGCTACCGCTGGCGCTGGGAAGGGGCACGGGTTCCGAGTTGCGCCGCCCGCTGGGCATCACTATCATCGGCGGGCTGCTGGTGAGCCAGATGCTGACACTGTATACCACGCCGGTCGTCTATCTATATTTCGATCGTCTGCAGCGATGGTGGCACAGGGTTCGCAGCCGGCGCGGTGCGAAGGAGGATCCGCTCATATCCGAGGTATGAGAAACTCATTTCTGTTTTTGATTCCCGCGGTCCTTCTGTTGGCTGGTTGCATGGTCGGCCCAAAATATCAGAGGCCCGCCCCGCCGCCTTCTCCCGCATACAAGGAGCCGCTTCCCGAAGGGTGGAAAGAAGCCCAGCCCAGCGACGGAGCCATCCGCGGGAAGTGGTGGGAGACCTATAACGATCCCGCCCTGAATGCGCTCGAAGAGCAGGTCAATATCTCCAACCAGAACGTACTGGCTGCTGAAGCGCAGTTTCGTGAGGCTCGGGACGCTGTGCGCATCGCACGCTCCGGCCTGTTTCCAACGGTCAGTGGAAGCGCGAGTATTGTCAACTCAAAACCTTCCGGAACGCTAACGAACAACAAGTTCGCCGCCTTTATCCCCAGTGCAGAAACCCAATACAGCATGCCGTTGAGCCTGACTTATCAAGCCGACATTTGGGGAAGCATCCGGCGTACGATCCGGCAAAGCGCGGAGACCGCCCAGGTTAGCGCCGCGCAACTGGAAAACGCCCGGCTATCCTTCCAGGCGGAACTGGCACTCGACTACTTCCAATTGCATGGCGCCGATAGCGCCGAAGACCTGCTGGAACGAACGGTCAAGTCGTATCAGGAATATCTGGAATTGACTCAAAATCGCTTCAAATCCGGTGTGGCGTCCGGTTCGGATGTCGCTCAGGCACAAGCGCAATTGGAAACGGCAAGAGCCCAGTTGATCGATCTTGGCGTGGCCCGTGCCCAGTTCGAGCATGCCATCGCCATCCTGACCGGAAAGCCTCCGTCCGAACTCTCCATTCCTCGCGCGCTGCTCAAGTCGGAACCGCCTGTCACGCCGCCCGGGGTTCCATCCATGCTGCTGGAACGGCGTCCTGACATCGCGGCCGCCGAGCGGCAGATGGCGGCGGTGAACGAGCAGATCGGACTCGCTCGAGCCGCCTATTTTCCGACTCTGGTGCTTAACGCATCCGCAGGGCTTGAAACCTCCAGCTTCGTCGACTGGTTTAAGTGGCCCAGCCGCTTCTGGTCGGTGGGCCCTCAAATGGCCGAGACGCTGTTCGACGCCGGCCGCCGCCACGCACAGTCTGCCCAGGCGCAGGCGGCATTCGATGTCACCGTGGCGAATTACCGGCAAACGGTCCTCACCGCGTTTCAGCAGGTGGAGGACAACCTGTCGGCTTTGCGGGTTCTCGCCGAAGAAGCGCGCGCCGAGGACGCTGCGGTACAGGCGGCCGAAGAGGCGCTGCGGATCTCGACGTATCAGTACAAGGCTGGCACGGTCAGTTACCTCCAGGTAATCACGTCGCAGGCCATTGCACTGCAGGACGAACGAACTGCCGTGGATCTTCTCACGCGCCGCATGGTGGCCAGCGTGGCTTTGATTCAGGCGCTGGGCGGCGGCTGGGATGCTTCGAAGCTGCCCTCAATAGACGACGTCGTTCACGGCAAGTAGATCTTGACGCGGTTACCTCGTAAACCTCCGAAGCAACCCGGACGCAAACGAAAGCAGGCACAGGGCTGCCGCGAACGCCGTGACCTCTGACACGTCTTTTGCCGGATCCATCTCCACCAGGTCCATCACCCTTACCTTGGGATGCGCGCCGCACATGCGCGCCGCGCTGCGCAAATCGGCCGGCGTGAGCCCTCCGGGACGCGAGCCCGGCGCTGCCGGCGCAAACACGCGGTCCAGCACATCGAGGTCGAGATCGACATAGATGGCATCCACCTGCTGGTCGAGAGAATCGAGAGCTGCTTCGACCGACCTCTCGATCCCCATAGCCCGCACCTCCGCCACCGGGATAATTTTGATCCCGGCCTCGCGAGCGACCTGGTAATAGGCATGCGAGTTCGCAAAGGGCTGGATACCCACCTGCACGATCTGCTCGCCCGGCAGTCCATCCGCCAGCAGCGCCCGGACGGGATTGCCGTTGCTGAGCTCGGGGTCCAAGTCACGAAGGTCCAGATGCGCATCGAGGGTCAGCAATCCCGCGCGCTCGAGTCCAGACGAGATTCCACGGCACCCAGGCCGTGTGATGCTGTTGTCTCCGCCCAGCAGCACCAGCGCATCGGCTCCGGCAAGCGCATTCCGCACGGCGCTGGCGATGGGCTCGAGCGCGTCCGCGGGCCGCGTGTCGGCCAGAGCCAGATCGCCGAGGTCGGCGGCCGCAACCCGGCTGAGGTCGCGATCGAACTCCAGGTCGTAGGTGCTCAACCGGTGGAGGACCGAACGCACCGCTGCCGGCGCCAGGTGTGCGTCTCCCGGACTGATCGAGCCGAGATGAAGAGGCGCTCCCAGAACAGCAAGACGGCATGCCGGATCGGCGGCGTGCTCTCCACTCAGCCACGCGCTGGCTCTCGGCCAGTTGGGATCATCGGGCATCCGCGGCATTCTCCTTTGCTATGTTGCTCGAGACTTGGCCCTGCTGGTAGATCACACTGCCGCGTTTGATGGTTATCGCAACCAGGTTAACGCCGAAATGGTAAGGGATCTCGCGATAGTCCGTGGCGTTCATTACAATCACATCGGCTTGTTTTCCCGCCTCGAGCGAGCCTACCTTGTGCGCACGCCGCACAGCATGGGCGCCGTTGATGGTGGCGGCTGAGATCGCCTCGGCGGGCGACATGCGCATGAACGTACACGCCAGCGAAAGCACCATGGGCATGCTGCAAGTGGGGCTCGTACCGGGATTGAAATCCGTCGCCAGAGCCACGGCGGCGCCGTTCTCGATCAGTGTGCGGGCCGGAGCATACCGATCCAGCCCGAGATAAAAAACGGAGCCGGGCAGCAACGTCGCTATTGTGGAAGAGCGCCCCAGGATCGCTGCATCTTCGGGGCCGGCCTGTTCGAGATGGTCTGCGCTGGTCGCCTCCAACTCGACGGCGAGCCGTGCCGCTCCGCTGTGCGTAAACTGCTCGGCATGAATCTTCAGCTCAAAGCCCAGTGCCGCGGCCGCCGAGAGGTAGCGCCTTGCCTGCTCCACGGTGAAGGCGCCGCGATCGCAGTAAACGTCGGCGAACCCGGCCAGCTTCTGCCGCTTGATGCGGGGCATCATCTCCTGGCTCATCCAATCGAGATAAGCATCGGGCTTCTTCCGATGTTCGGGCGGAATGATATGCGCGCCGAGGTATGTGGAGACGATATCCAGCGGCTGGCCGTCGATCGCCGCCAGCACCACCAGGGTCTTCAACTCGCCGTTCTCGTCGAGCCCGTAGCCCGATTTCGCTTCGACGGTAGTAGTGCCGTGCCGCGCGAACTGGTGAACGGCGCGGCGCGCCTGCGCTTCCAGGTCCTCCGGCGCGGCGTTGCGCACCGCTTTGACGCTGGAGAGAATGCCGCCTCCCGCCTCGGCAATCTGGTGATAATCCGCGCCGCGAATGCGCATCTCGTAATCCACCAGCCTGGGCTGGCTGAATATTAGATGCGTGTGGCTGTCCACAAAGCCCGGTATCACCACACGGCCTTCGGCGTCCACTTCGACGACGTCGTCCGCCTCTCGGGCCAGACGCTCGACTTCATCCGACGGACCCGCCGCCTCAATCATCCCGTCGCGCATTAAGACGGCGCCGTCCTGGATGAGGCCAATATCGCTCAGAGCCGCGCCACGCCGCGGCCCTTCGGGACCACGCAAGGTCACCAGCTGGCCGGCGTGCCGGATCAACAGAGATTCGCTCATGGGTGGGGAGATTTTTTAATCGGCGCCCGCAGCCCGGCCCTCTCAGCAAATCGAGCGGCCGGCTCGTAACCCGCGTCCACATGCCGCAACACGCCGATTCCCGGGTCACAGGTGAGCACCCGCTCGAGGCAGCGCGCGCCGCTCGCTGTTCCGTCCGCTACGGTGACCTGACCGGCGTGCAGCGAATACCCAATGCCCACGCCGCCGCCATTGTGCACCGAAACCCAGCTTGCGCCCGCAGCGGTGTTCAGAAGCGCGTTGAGGATCGGCCAGTCGGCAATCGCGTCGCTTCCGTCCGGCATGGCTTCCGTTTCGCGGTAGGGCGAAGCCACCGATCCGCAATCCAGGTGATCGCGTCCGATGACGATGGGAGCCCTCAGCCCTCCATCGGCCACCATGCGATTCATTTCCAGCGCAAATCGCGCCCGCTCTCCATAACCGAGCCAGCAGATGCGCGAAGGCAGCCCTTGAAAGTGTACGCGTTCGCGAGCAAGCGAAATCCATCGCGTCAGGCTCGCGTTCCCGGAAAAGAGGCGGCACACCAGTTCGTCAGTAGCGGCGATGTCCGCGGGATCGCCCGAGAGCGCCACCCATCGAAACGGCCCGCGGCCTTCCGCGAACAGCGGCCGGATGTACTCCGGCACAAAACCGGGAATCCGGAACGCGTCGATCACGCCGCGATCCGCGGCCATGCGCCGGATATTGTTTCCGTAGTCAAACGTGATGGCGCCGCGGCGTTGCAATTCCAGCATGGCGCGCACGTGCGTGGCGATCGAGTCGAGCGCCCGGTCGATATACTGCCTGGGATCCGAGGCCCGGAGTTTCGCCGCTTCCGCCACTGAATATCCGGCCGGAATGTAGCCGTTCAGGGGATCGTGCGCGCTGGTCTGATCAGTCAGCAGATCCGGAATCATGTCGCGCCGCACCAACTCCGGCAAAACTTCGGCGCAATTGCCCACCAGGCCCACCGAAAGCGGCTGCTTCCGCGCCATGGCCTCCCGCACCGTGCTCAACGCATCATCCAGGTTGCCGGTCATCCTGTCGCAGTAGCCGGATTCGATTCGCCGCTCGATGCGTTTCGCGTCCACTTCCACGCACAGAAACACCGCGCCGTTCATCGTGGCTGCAAGCGGCTGCGCGCCTCCCATGCCGCCCATCCCGCCGGTCACCACCAGCCTTCCCGCCAGCGAACCCGCGAAATGTTTCCGCGCAGCCGACGCGAAGGTTTCATACGTGCCTTGCAGAATGCCCTGCGAGCCGATGTAAATCCAGCTCCCCGCAGTCATCTGCCCGTACATGATCAGCCCGAGTTGCTCCAGTTTCCGGAACTCATCCCAGTTCGACCAGTGGCCCACCAGGTTCGAGTTGGCAATCAGCACGCGCGGCGCTTCCTCGTGCGTGCGAAACACGCCCACCGGCTTGCCCGATTGCACCAGCAGCGTCTCGTCATTAGCGAGGGCTTCCAGTTCCCGCACGATGGCGTGATACGCGGCCCAATCGCGCGCGGCCTTCCCCGCGCCCCCGTAAACCACCAGGTCCTGCGGCCGTTCAGCAACCTCCGGATCGAGATTATTCATGAGCATGCGCAGCGCCGCTTCCTGCTTCCAGCCCTTGCAGCGAAGGGTTGTGCCGCGCGGCGCGCGAATTTCCGTTGATGTGAGGAGTTCCGTGGTGGGCATCGCAGACTCCAGCTTCATCATAGCCCGTGGGCGGGCGATCGAGGGTTCGCCAGTTATGCGCGCCCATAGAGGGCGGGCGCGTAGCCGGTGCGAAGGAGACTCGCCGACTTTAATAGGCAGTATCGGAGGGTTCCGGTTGATTCAGTTCGGCAGTAGAATTAAATGGAACAAACGGATTCGCCCCTCCTTTTCTCTGAAAGGAGAGCCGGCCATGACCGGCCGCACCATCGCGCATTACGAAATCCTCGAAAAGCTCGGTGAGGGCGGGATGGGTGTAGTGTACAAGGCACGGGACACGCACCTGGACCGCTTCGTCGCCATCAAGGTCCTGCCTCCCCAGAAGATGACTGACCCCGAGCGCAAGCGGCGCTTCGTGCAGGAGGCGAAGGCCGCTTCGGCGTTGAATCACCCCAATATCATCACCATCCATGACATCGATCAGACCGACGGCATTGACTTCATTTCGATGGAATACGTCGCCGGCAAGACGCTCGACCGGCTCATCCCGCGGCACGGAATGCGTTTGAACGAAGCGCTTGAGTGCGCCATCCAGATCACCGACGCTTTGGCCCGGGCGCACTCGGCGGGCATCATCCACCGCGATCTGAAGCCTTCCAACATCATGGTGGACGAGCACGGGATGGTGAAGATTCTGGACTTCGGCTTGGCGAAGCTCACTGAAGTTACGTCGCCCGGCGAGGGCTGGGCCACGCGCACGATGAAGCCCGTAACGGAAGAGGGCAGGATTGTCGGCACGGTGGCTTACATGTCGCCGGAGCAGGCCCGCGGTGAAGAACTGGACGCACGCACGGACCTGTTCTCTCTTGGTGTGGTGATGTACGAAATGACAACCGGGCAGCGGCCGTTTCAAGGGGACAGTACCGCAGTTGTGTTCAGCGCCATTTTGGACCAGGAGCCGGTGTCGCCAGTGCGGTTGCGGCCCGATTTGCCTGCCGAGCTGGAGCGCATCGTCAACAAGGCTCTGGAGAAGGACCGCGAAGTGCGCTATCAGCATGCGTCCGAGCTGCGGGCCGATTTGAAGCGTCTGCGACGTGATTTGGAATCGGGGAAGACCACGCCGTCGAACGGCGCCGCCGGAGCGGGCAGATCTCACGGACGCGAGTCTCGCCAGCTTGTGGTCTTGGTCGGCACATTGAGCGTCCTCTTGGCCGGTTCGATCGCCACCTGGCTCTTAGTTCGCGGTCCTCAGCGCCTCCCTGATGTGAAACTCCAAAGGCTCACGGCGAATTCCGCCGAACGCCCCGTCCTCGGTGCAGCGATTTCGCCTGATGGAAAGTATCTCGCTTGGTCCGACGCGCTTGGCATTCACCTTACACTGATCGCCACCGGAGACAGCCACGTGATCGCTAAGCCCAGAACGCCCGCGGACGATACCTGGATTCCGGTCTCCTGGTTTCCCGATGGGACCCGGCTGGTTGCAAACTCCCTCAGGTCGTCGCCCGAGGGCCAACGCGCAGCAATCTGGATCGTGCCGGCACTGGGCGGACCGGCAAGCCCACTCCGAGACGATGGCTTAGCGGAGGCGATCTCGCCGGATGGTAGCAGGATCGCCTTCCTGTCTGGGGGAGACAACCTGGATCACGAGATCTGGGTTATGGGTGCACGAGGAGAAGATGCTCACAAGATTGCTATTGCGGAAGGTAAAGGTCTCTTCGCTCATCTCCACTGGTCGCCGAACAACCAGCGGATCGGCTATGTGAGGGTTGTCCCGGGACCCGACGCGAACGAGTACGTGATTGAGAGCCGGGACGTCAAAGGCAGGACGAGTACGCCAGTTCTGCACGGCTCTTTTGGAGACCTGATAGGCGTGGATTTTTGCTGGTTACCCACCGGACAAGTCGTCTATCCAGTCTCCGAGCCGCCGCCGAACAACCGCGATGCAAATCTCTGGCAGGTGCAGGTAGACTCGCAGACTGGCCGGCCGGGGAGTAAACCTGGCCGCCTCACGAACTGGCCCGGCTTTTCATTTGATAACTTCAGCGTATCCACCGACGGGAAGAGAGTCGCATTTCAGAAGATGTCTGGTCAGGCCAGTGTCTTTGTGGGTCGACGCCAGGCAGGGGGGACTCGTCTCGACAATCCACGACGATTGACCATGGACGAACACGACGATTTCCCGTACGCCTGGACGCCCGACAGTAAAGCCATCCTCTTCCTGTCCAACCGCAACGGGCGTCTCGGAATCTTCAAGCAGGCGCTCGATGAGGAACTGGCGGAGCCGGTTGTGGTCGCGCCGGAAGACCTCTATTTGCCCCGCGTGAGCTCAGACGGTTCCTGGATTCTATATTTGCACCCCTCGGAGGCGAATGGCCGCCTCATGCGCACGCCAATCTCGGGTGGAGCACCGCAGTTGGTGCTAGAAACGAAGGGCACCTCGAACTTCGATTGCGCTCGGGCCCCTTCGACTTTGTGCATGATCATGGAAGTCAGCGTCGATCTGAGAGAATTGATTTTTACGAGTTTCGATCCGGTTCGCGGCCGCGGCCGAGAGCTTTTCAGGGTGCCCTCGGAGCACGGCGCGGATTTCAATTCGGCGCTGTCTCCCGATGGATCCCGCGTTGCCATCGTAATGTATCTGGGCAAATCTATTCAGTTGTGGTCGATCACGGGCCGGCACGAGCGCGACATCAACCCGAAGGGCTGGAGTAAACTGGGCGGCGTGGATTGGGATTTGGACGGCAAGGCTCTGTTTGTGTCGTCAATTTCCCCGACAGGGGCCTCTCTGCTCCGGGTAGACCTGGCGGGCAATGTTCAGGTGCTGTGGACACAGAAAGGCAGCACTGGAACTTGGGGCCTTTCTTCCCCTGACGGTCACTACCTCGCACTGGGCCGCTTGATATCCGACCGCAATGTCTGGATGGCTGAAAACTTCTGATCGCGGCCAAGCACCCTGCCCGACTCCGCGATTTGTGAAGGCCCGTGGGCAGGTCTCGTCCCACACCATCCGCCCCTGGCGAGTTCAAGTCATTGCGTGCCTTGCGCTACCTTGACTCCCCCTGCAACCTCTCCATCCCCCCGGCCTGCCGCCGCAGGAAGGCGTTCTCTTCTTGTGTGAGCTTTTCGTGCAGCGCGTGCTCGGCCCGCGCCTCTTCGGTTTTGCCCAGCCTGTCATAGATGCGGGCCAGCCGGTAATGCACCGTCGCGCTCTTCGGGCTCAGTTCCACCGCACGGCTGAACTCCTTCGCGGCGCCAGGCAAATCCCGCTTGGCTTCAAGCACCGCGCCCAGCTCGAAATGCGACTCCCAAAACTTCTCGTTCTCCGCGATGGACTTCCGCAGTCGCGCCTCGGCCTCGTTGCGCTTTCCGCCGAATGCCAGAGCCTTTCCGTAAAGGAAATTCGCCGTGTAGTTTTCCGGATTCGCTTCGGCGAGCGCGGCAAATGCTGCCGTCACCTCCGGCAGTTTGCTTCCGGTCTGCTCCAGCATGCGCCCCAGGAACACGTACGGCTGCTCCACGGCCGGGTCAATCCCGATCGTGCGCAGGAAGGCATCCACGGCGTCGGGAAAACGCCGCATGCTGTAGTAAGCTACGCCCAGCGTCAATTCGATCTGCGCGCTCCTTGCGAACACTCGCTTGCCCTCTTCGAGCACCTGGATCGCCTCCGGTGCGCTGTTGTGTTCGAGCAGAGCGCGCGCCAGCTCGAAATAGTAAGACTCTTCGTAAGGGTTCAGCTTGATGGCCGCATGCACCTCGCGAAATGCTTCCCCGGCCCGGCCGTCCATCTCGTAAGCCTTCCCGAGCAGATATCTCACATCGGCGCGGTTCTCCGTGGCGAGCGCCGCGCGCGCCAGTTCGATGGCTGGTTTGGGTTTGCCCGCCTGCAAGTAAAGCTGGATGGCGCGCACGTAAGCGCCCGCATCCGTACGGACGCTTGATGCATACCCGGCTGCACACTCCGCCGCCTTTTCGTAATTGCCGCTCTCGGCGTAAAAAATGCTGAGCGCTCGCAGAACTACCGGCTTGGCGGATGCAAGCCTTTCAGCTTTCACCGCAGCCGATTCCGCCATTCGTGGTTCGTGCAGCTTCCAGTAGGTCTGCGCCAGCCCCAGCCACGCCTGCGGCTGATCGGGTTGCATCTTCGCCGCCGCCTCGAGCGAAGTGCGCGCGGCCGCAAGATCGTTGCGTTGCAGCGCTTCCAGACCCGCTTGCAGCGCCGCCTCATACGACGGCGCTTGCGCCAGCAGCAGGAACAGCCACAAGGCGGCCGTCACCGCGAGTCCAACTCCCGCAGCGCGCGCGTCGCCACCGCGTCGCCAGGTTTCTTCGCCAAGAGCTCGCGCATCACATCCCGCGCTTTTTCCCGGTCGCCCAGCTGTACGTAGAGCCGCCCCAGGTTCAGGTACAGCTCATCATCTTCGGGCGCGACCTCAATCCCGTACCGGAAAGCCGCGATCGCGTCGTTCGATTGCCCGAGTTCCGCGTACAGCACCGCCAGGTTGTTGATCGCCCCTGTGTGGTCGCGATGAATCGCAATCGCCCGCTCGAACCACTGCTTCGCCTCCGCGCTGTGATTCTGTTTCGCGCAAACCAGGCCAAGCTGATTAGCGGCATCCGCGCTGTTAGGATCGGCCCCGGTCGCCTGCCGAAGAAACTTCTCCGCCGCCGGCAAATCATTCAATTTCGCCGAGACCTCGCCCGCACCCAGCAGAGCGTCCGCATGGTCGGGCCGAAGCGCCAGCACATTCTGAAAATTCTTGAGCGCGGGCTTCCACCGTTCCGCCTCATAGTGAATACGCCCCAGCGCCAGCAGCGCCTTCCAGTTGTCGGGCGCGTTGCGCACCGTTTCTTCTAGATACGGAATGGCCTGGTCCGGATATCCCGCCCAGTAAAATGCCGAGCCCAGCTTGAAATAGTTCCGGCGCGGCGGCGAATAGTATCGCCCGGGGAAGGGCAGCGCCAACTCCGCGCTCCGCCCCCCGCGCAGAGCTTTCAAATCCGCCTCCAGCACGCTGCGGGCGGGAACTTCGGCATAGATCTTGTGCGCGCGGCTCTGGTTATCGATCAGCAGAAGCAGCGGCAGCTCAAGATCTGTGCGCAGTTCAAACAGATACCGCCGAAAGATGGAGTATTGCGCCGCCATGTCCTGGGGCGCGCGGGTCACATCCACCACTTCAAAGGGCAGGGAGGGCGGCGTTGCCGGATCGCTCCCGGCCGCCAGCAGCAGGAATCCTGGCCCCTTGCGCGCCTCCGGCAGCGGTACCGGATCGTGCAGCCACGTTGCCGCGAATTCCGGCTGATTCACGGCTTGAACCGGCGCCGATGAAATGCTCGCCCGCTCTCGGAACGGCGTTGCTTTGACCTTCTCCGACCCTTCTTCGATTTCGTACCGGAAGCCCGCGCGCAGCCCGGCGAACTCCTGCTTCTCGCCCGATGGCCACGTGATCTTGACCGCCGCCTCCCCCGCTTCCCCCAAACCGAAATGCAATTGCTTGGAGTGCTGCGACAGGTAACCGCTTCCCGCGCTCAAATGCTGCACTCGCCCGTTGGCCTCGACCCGCGCGCCAATCCCATCGCGATTGGATTTCGCTCCCTTGAGACGCAGAGCGATCGACCGCCTGCCGACGCCGCACTGATTCCGCAGAACCCGTACCTGAGGCGCCAGCCGGCTTTTCAGAACAATGTCCAGGTTGCCGTCGCCGTCGATATCCGTTGCCGCAAACGCGCGCGAATCTTCCGCGAAGTCCAGGCCGCTGACGCCCGAAAAATCGTAGAACTTCGCCTCGCCGCCACCCGCGGGCGTCACTCGCTTATAAAAAACGTTGGGCTCATGGCCGCACCAACTGTAATCCTGGCGGATCAGCTGATTAATCGCGTTCCACCCGTCTTCATATTCCGGAGCCGGAGTCTCAGTCACCGGCGATTTGGCCACCACCTGCCGCCAGAAGAAACTGTTGACATCTTTCTCCGATGCGTTCGTCAGCATACCCGTGGTGATGAAAATCTCGGGTGCCCCGTCGTTGTCGAAGTCCAGCCCGTCCGCGCACCAGGCCCACCGCCCCATCGAGACGCCTTCCGCGGCATCGGTCTCCTCGAAGCGGCCGCCGCCCAGATTCCGATATAGCGAATTGCCCTTGGTGTGGCCATGGTAAGCGGCCTTCAGCTTGTGGCCCGGCCGAAACGCAGGATCGCTGACAACTCTCTGCCCAGCCTCCGTCCACATGTTCGATACGTATAGATCGGGCCGGCCATCGCCGTCATAATCGAACCAGGCCGCGCTCATCCCCGGGCCGAGGTTCTCGACCCCCGCCTCCGCCGCTTCGTCGCGAAACTTGCCATTCCGGTTCCGGTACAGATTGCTTCTGCCAAAATCGTTGGCCACGTAAAGATCCGGCCAGCCGTCGCCGTCGAAGTCACACCAGGCGGACGCAAAGCTGAAGCGATTGTTGTTGTGACTGATCCCCGTCTCTTCCGTGACGTCCAGAAAATATCCGCCCGCTTCCGAAAGCTGGTTGCGAAACAGGTAATTGGGCGGCCCGTTGCGCGCGTCATGGTACGGAATGGCGTAACGATACTGGTCTTCACTCTGGAAATAAATGTAGGTGCAGAGATACAGATCCAGGCGACCGTCGCGATCGTAGTCCGCCGCGGCCATTCCGGTGAACGAGCCCTGCGGCGCCGTTCGGAAATGGAATGCGTCGGGCGCGTGCGTGAACGTCCCATCGCCTTTGTTGAGAAACAATAGCGGCCCCGCGCTCCCCAAAACCACCAGGTCCTGATGCCCGGTGTTGCGAAAATCGGCAAATAGCGCGCAAGTCGTGTCGTCGAGCATGCCTACGCCGGCTTTATCCGTGATCTCCATCAAGGTGCCGTCGCCCCGGTTCTTGTACAGCCGGTTCGGCAATCCGCCCGGCTGGCAGACATAAATTTCGTCCCAGCCATCGTTGTCGATGTCGCCGGCAGCGATGCCGTTATTCCCGTAGATGTCGATCCCCGTGGCGGAATCGAGCCGCGACCTCCACCAGACGTTACCTCTCAGCAACTGCTCGTGAAACGAACTGACACCCCGGAACGAGTATCCGGTGATGTCCTCGAACCACGGAGCTTTCGCTGTGACCAGAGTCTCGCTCAGCGGCTGCGATTCCCGCAGCCGGCCGTCTTTCCACACCTGCCTCCACAAACCAACGCGATAAGCCCCGTCGCTCGCAATCTCGTAGCGAACGACGTTGTCCGGCAAAACGAAAAAGCTCGCCCTCCGGATGCGCCCGAGCGATGCGATCCACCTCTGGAAATCCGCATCAGCGCCGAATTCCGCCTCCGCCACACCTTCAGCCACCGGCCTGTACCGCCGCGCCAGAGGGACGCTACCCGTAAAATCGTTCGCCAGGGGCAGCGCCTGCCCGCGCAGCATAGCCGCGAGCCGCCCTTCGATCTCCTGCGCTTCGTTCTCGAACGGAAACTCGTCGGTGCCCGGCTCGATATGCGCAAAGACGTGGTCGTAGGGATTCGCTTGTCGGAAATGAACGGGATACCGGCTCGAGCCCGAGCTGTTGGAGGGAAGGAGCCCTAAAGAAGCGAGCGCCGCGAGAAACTCACGGCGCCCGATCGGAAAAACCGCCACGGTGCTTTCATTGTAACGGCGGGACAAGCACCCCCGCCTGCCTATCTCGCCGCCGGAGGCCCGTGCTTCACCCGGGCGTCTCCCCTGCCTTAGAACTGCACTCGCAGCGAGAACTGAATATGGCGCTCGCTGCCGGGGTAGGTACTCGTGATCCTGCCGAAGTTCGCATCCTGAATGTTGTTGTCAGGATTCTCGAAGTGCGGCGTGTTGAAGAAATTGAAACTCTCCGCCCGGAACTCCACCTTGAAGCGCTCCGTAATCGGAAACATCTTGAAAATCGAGGCGTCGATGTTCTTAATTGCCGGATAGTTATTCGTTTGAAGACCTACGTCGCCGCCAGTCAGGGGAGCAGGGGTAGTGACATTGGCAGTGTTGAACCACTCGTTCGGGGTGCGTCCACCGGAAGGCGCCGCGTTAGGATTCATGCCCGAAACTACATCGGGCTGGCAGGTATTCCAGACACCCTGGCACCCATTAGCGCGAAGAGTATAGGGGAAGCCCGTGCGCAGTGACAGAATCCCGTTGATCTGCCACCCGCCGACCAGGAAATCAGCCGCCCGGCTCAAGTTTGCGCCGTAAGCCTTGCCCTTCCCAAACGGCAGATCCCAGAGGAACCCGGTTGTGAAGTTGTGTCGGACGTCCCACGCCGCGCTCGAGTAACCGGAACGATAGTTCCTTGGATCGGGAGTACCGAAGCCCGGCGAGCCGCTCAAGGTGGTGCCGGTGTCGGCGAGAGCATGCCCGTATGTATACGAGCTGATGAATTGGAGGCCTTTGGACAAGCGTTTCTCCAGTTTCGCGGTCAGCGCGTCATAGTTCCCGTAACCGAAGGAGGCAGTTCCGGATATACCCCCGATGAAAGGCGTTGGCCGCAGACCGCTGGAGTCGCAATTCTGCTGGCTCGAGTTGGTAGTTCCGAAGTTCGGGCAGGCGTTCGGATCGGGCTGGAACAACTGGTGCGCCTGGTGGTTACCGACATAAGCTAGTTCGAGCGCCATCTGCCAAGGCAGCTCTTGTTGAACCGCCGCATTCCACTTATGAACCAGTGAGTTTCGGAAGTCGGTCGACACGCCGCGGAAGGCGATCGGTGCGGGCAGGGAATAGACGTTGCTCGGGAAGCCGCCCGAGAATCCGCCGGCGAAGTACGGATTGATGTCGAAACTGCCAACGCCGGTTGGTGGATTCAGAACCACCGATTCGTTGAACGGTACGGATTCGCCGCGGTTCGGGTTACCGCCCTGGTTTTCTTCACCGCCGTAGAAGATGCCGTAGCCAAGCCGTATCACGGTCTTTTGCCGCACTTGGTACGCGATGCCGATGCGTGGCCCGAAATCCTTTTTGTCCCAGGGGATGAGATAGTTGGAAACGTGGCAGCGGTCTACCGTCACATTCGGAAACGACGACGTGAAGTTGGGCGGCAACGGTGTGTTGCAATCATGGCCCCTGGGAATCACCAGGGTGAGATTGTCGTACACGAAGTTCGACTGGCGGCCGAATGCTTCGCCGATAGGCGAGAACAACTCATACCGCAAGCCCAGATTCAAAGTTAGTTTGGGCGTGACCTTCCAGTCATCCTGGCCGTAGAAGGCCCAAGCCTGCTTGTTGGAAGCGATAAAGTTGTTCGTCGAGATCTGGCCCCCCGCTACAACACCCAGCAGGAGTGAGGCCATTTCATCGCCCGTAGCCACGTTGTAGGCTTTGCCGTTGGTCGCGAGTGCGGTCGACGGGTACGAAGTGCCGTTCTGATAGAACCACTCTTCGCCGTGCGGGTAAGGTACCTGGAAGAACGGGAAGCGGAGTGGGCGGAACTCCGCGCCGAACTTGAAGGAGTGGGAGCCCTTGTTGATGGCCACGTTCTGCACGAAGTCCCACAAGTTGCTGTACTCTTTGGACGGCAGCCAGTTGTTGGCGCCGGCCTGCGAATAGCGTTGCATGTCGAGCTGCGGCGCGCCGCCATTCTGGGAAGCCCCGTTTTGATTCAATCCGCCGATACCCAATAACGCGTTCACATCTGTGTTTGGGTTGGCCCCCACGCGGGAGGTCACCAGGCGGCTGAAGCCCACGCGCGTTTCTGAAATGATCCTGGGATTCCAAACGCGCGTGTAACTGATTTGCGCGTTGCGGCCTAAATCCACTTCGCTGGACCCGTAGAAGTTGCCGCCGTCGAGCGCTCCGGGAAACGGTGGAACATTAGCTTTACTCGTGTTCGACCAGCTCAGAGAGCCAAAGAGACTATCCTTGTCGCTGATCCTGTGATCCACGCGCACGTCTCCCTGGTCCGTGGTCTGCGTGCCTGCTGTCGATGCAAAGTAGTCATTCTGCGGGTACGAACCCGTGGGAATCGCCTGGTTTGGCGCCGGGTACAGAGACATCAGTTTAGCGGCGGCCGGATCGAAGCGCGACGATGGGATGATGTTGCCGTGGAACGGATCGCGCACCAATTGCCCACCTACAGTTCGGGTGGATGCCGGATCGTAAATCTGTCCCGATAAGATTGGGCGGCCTAGAGCATCGGTTCCGATCTGCGAACCCAAAAGGCTGGAAAAGTTACCCTGGATCATTTCCGGAGTCGGTATCGTATAGAATCCGCCAAAGCCGAGATTCTGGATGATACCTCCAGAAGATGCGATGCGCGTTCCCTGATAATCGCCGAAAATAAACGTGCGATTCTTGATGATCGGCCCACCGGCGGCCGCGCCAAACTGATTTTGGCGGAACGGAGGCCGCTCAGATTCACCCGCCGCATTCTGCTCCCAGCGGTTGGCATCGAGTTTAGTATTTTGCAGAATCTCGAACACCGCACCGTGAATATCGTTGGTGCCGGATTTCAAACTGACGTTCACCACGCCGCCTGCGCCGCGGCCATATTCAGCGCTGTAGCCGTTGGTGAGGATGCGCATTTCGCCTATGGCTTCCACCGATGGACCTATCACGAAAGAGGTTTGGTTCAGGAAGTCGATGACGTTGACGTTGTTATCGACGCCGTTCAGCAGCAGGTTGTTCTGGCCGTTGGACCGCACTCCGTTGGCCGAGAAGCCGCCGCCCAGTTCATCCCGCGCGCCTGGCTCCGCCGGAACCACGGCAGGCGAAAGGCGCGCCAGGAACATGAAGGTCCGCTGCCCGCCGAGCGGTAACTGCGTCATGCTCTGGCTGTTCAACGCCGCACCGAGGGTTGTGTTCTCGGTTTGCAGCAGCGGCGCTTGCGCCGTGACTTCGACGGATTCCGTAACGTCGCCCACTGGCAGCGTCAGCGGAACGCCGATGCGATCGCCGCCGGTGACCACCACGTTTTCCTGCGCCACGCGCCGGAAACCTTGCGCCTCGGCGCTCACTGTGTACGTACCCGGCTTCAAAGCCGGTCGCACGTATTCACCCGCCTCGTTGGTCGTCACCACATAAGTCAGGTTGGTGGCAACTTCAGTGATGGTGACCTTGACATTCGGAATGGCTGCTCCCGTCTGGTCGGTGACGGTACCGGCGATGGTACCCAGGTCTCGTTGGGCATAAGCCGCACTGCCCGCGAGCAAGAAAACCATTAGCGTAGCAACAAGGTAACGCATAGACCTCCTCGTGGTCGGACCCCAATGTAAACGATTTCAAGGAATCATATCACCGCCTCTCCAATCTGTAAAGAAAAATTAATACCTTCCTATTAATAGGCCGTCCGGCTTCGAACATACCGTAGAATGTTGGCAATACGTGCTTTTACGCCTCGCTATCGGGCTTCTGCTGCTCTCTTCGTTCGCCATTCCCTTTGCGCTTGAACTGACCTTCTCTGACATCGCATCCTCCTCTGGCCTCAAGGTAGCCAACACCTTTGGCGGCCACGCTCACAAGGAATTCATCCTCGAAACCACCGGTAATGGCGCCGCCATTTTTGACTATGATGGCGATGGATTTAACGATATTTTTATCGCCAACGGGACCACGCTGGAGGGCGGCTCCACTCATCCGCAGCTTTACCGGAACGACGGCAGGGGCCACTTCACTGAAGTTTCCGAGCAGGCCGGACTCACCCACGAAGGTTGGGGGCAGGGGGTTTGCGTCGGCGATTACGATAACGATGGCCACCCCGACCTGCTGGTCACTTACTACGGCCACAACGTCCTCTATCGCAATCTCGGCAATGGAAAATTTGCAGATGTTACGAAAGCTGCAGGCCTTCCGGTGGACGGCAAGCGCTGGGGCGCGGGCTGCACCTTTGTCGACTACGATCGCGACGGCAAGCTCGACCTCTTTGTCTCGAATTACGTCGACCTCGACCTAAGTAAGACGCCCCGTCCCGGCGAGAAGCCGACCTGTTTCTGGAAAGGCGCGCCCGTCATGTGCGGTCCGCAAGGCCTGCCGCTTGCGCATAATGCGCTCTACCACAATAACGGTGATGGCACGTTCACCGATGTCTCGGAGAAGGCCGGCATCCTCAAGCCCGGCGGGCGCTACGGCTTGGGTGTAGTTGCCGCCGATTTCGACAACGACGGCTGGCCGGACACTTATGTCGCCTGCGATATGACGCCCAGCCTGCTTTATCACAACCGGCATGACGGCACCTTCGAAGAACGCGGCGTCGAGGCGGGCGTGGCCTACAACTTCAACGGCGCCTTGCAAGCCGGCATGGGCGTGGCCGTAGCTGATTTCGACGGTGACGGCCTGCTCGACATCGTCAAGACCAATTTTTCGGGCGATCTGCTTTCGCTCTATAAGAACGAAGACGGCAAGTTCTTCACCGATATCGCGCAGCAGAGCGGGCTCGGGGTGCATCAGCTTCTGGGTTGGGGAATCGCTTTTGTGGATCTGGATGAAGACGGCTGGAAGGACCTGGTGGTGGCCAACGGCCATGTTTATCCGGAAGTCGAGCGTGTCAACACCGGCGAAACCTACGCCCAGTCCACACTCGTTTACCGCAATCTGGGCAACGGGCGTTTTGCGGACATCACGGCTCAGGCTGGTCCGGCCTTCCGGCAGCCGCGTCCCGCGCGCGGCTTAGCGGTGGGCGACCTGGATGGCGACGGCCGCCCCGAAATCGTCATCGTGAACATGAATCAGCCCCCCAGTCTGCTCAAGAATACCGGCCCGCACCAGAATTTCATTTCCATCCGGCTGGTCGGGACGAAATCCAACCGCAGCGCCATCGGCGCACGGGTCGCCATAGAAGCCGGCGGCCGCCGCCAGATCGACGAAGTCCTCGGCGGTTCGAGCTTTTACTCGCAGAACGACCTGGCGCTGTTTTTCGGACTAGGCAAAGCAGAGGTGGTTGACCGCATCGAAGTCCGCTGGCCCAGCGGCGCGGTTGAGAAGTGGGAACACGTCGCGGCGAATCGGAAGATCGCGCTGACAGAGGGGAAAACAGGAGTGTTTGACAGCAGTATCCGCTAACCCCTAGACTGGCGGGCATGGAGGTCAATCTCTCCCCGGATAAGGAAGCCCGTATCCGCCAGCTTGCCAGTCGCACCGGCAAAGACGCCGCACAGGTGGTTGAGGAGGCGGTTGACCGCCTGCTGGAATACGACGAACACTTCCTCGCAGCCGTTGAGGAAGGACGCGCTTCTGCCCGCCGTGGGGATTTGCTGGAGCACGACGAAGTAGTGAACCGCATCGAGCAGATGTTCCGCTCGTGATGCGCGTCCGTTGGACGACGAACGCCGCGAATGATCTGGCTCGGATTGTGGAGCGGATCCGGCAACACAATCCCTCAGCCGCGCAACACGTTTCCCGGACTATTTATCAGGCAGTGGCTGATCTGCGGACTTTTCCTAATCGAGGCCGTACGGGGATGGCCCAAGATACCCGCGAGCTCGTCTTCGCTCCGTGGCCCTACATTGTCGTGTACGAGGTCATAGGCGACCACGTGAACGTGCTTCGTATCCGCCATGCCTCGCAGAACTGGCCGTAGAACAAGCCTCTATCAAGAGTCGTTTCCAGTGTCCAGTGTCGCCCGAAACGAAACGGATCCAGCGAATTCAATCCTCCGATGTACGGAAAAGCAAACGGTTCCATCAAGAATCGTTTCACCAGGAATGCGAATCGAAACGTCATAAGCGTGCCCAAATGTGCTAGGAATGTGTTTGGTCCAGTGACCTGAGTAGCCATCCTCTCCACGTTTGAATCGCAGTGTTACTTCCGCATTGACGCCGTCACCTTTGATGTCGATATCGAGATCATCCCGTTGCGTCTTTCCTTGATCTCGGCTTCCCCCGTCCCATCGCCCGACAAACGAAGGACCTTTACCAGAGATTGGACGTAACTCGAATATTGTCAGTAGCCCCGTCGATGAAATGACCGCAGTATTCGGGGTTGAGAGGACGTAACCCTGGCTGCGGAACCGCTCTTGGATGTTCACATCCCTCACCTCAAATACTCTTCCGTCTTGCTTGTTTGCCTGTTCCTTTTTCATCGCTTCCACTACACGCCCCAGCAGTAATCCTCGACTGCCCGTTCGACCGATTCGTCCTGCTCGGTCAGGCGCATCAGCTCGAGGCGGATCGCATCCACCAGCGCCGACCAGCTGGCTTCGATGACGTTGTCGGAAACGCCGACCGTCGACCAGCTCTTGCGGTGATCGGACCACTCGACCAGCACCCGCACTCGCGCAGCAGAACCTTTTTTCGGCTCGAGGACGCGCACTTTGTAATCGGTGAGGCGCACCTCGGAGATACGCGGATAGAGCGCGGACAGGCACTTGCGCAGGCAGACATCGAGCGCGTGCACGGGCCCGTGGCCGCTGGCGGTCGCCGAATGCACGCCGTCCTGCGCGCGCAGATTCACCGTGGCGGTCGAGCGCGAGCCCACCGCGCCGGTCGATTTGGTTGTGACCTCGTAGCCCTCGACGTCGAAAAAGTGCGTTCCGGGATTTAGCGCCTCACGCACCAGCAATTCGAACGTACCTTCGGCGGCTTCCAGCTCGTAGCCCAGATACTCCATCTCCTTGATGCGCTCGAGCAGCTCGCGCCGCGAATCCTCGCTCAGCCGGTCGGCAAGCCCGTGCTGCTTGAGTTTATAGAGCACGTTGCTGCGCCCCGATAAATCGCTCACCAGCACGCGCTGGCGGTTGCCGATGAGCTCGGGCACCACGTGTTCGTAAGTCGTATTGTCCTTGAGCACGGCGCTCACGTGCACGCCGCCCTTGTGCGCAAAGGCGCTGTGGCCCACGAAAGGCTGATCGCCGCGCAGCGGCAGATTGGCGAGTTCCGCGATGAAGCGCGCGACGGTGGAAAGACTCGCCAGCTTCTCCGGCCCGACCGTGGTGTGCCCCAGCTTCAATTCCAGGTTGGCGATGATGGAGGCCAGGTTGGCGTTGCCGCAGCGTTCGCCGTAGCCGTTCATGCATCCCTGCACGTGGGTGCAACCCTGCTCAATCGCAGCCAGGGCGTTCGCCACCGCGACGTCGGAATCGTTGTGCGTGTGGATGCCCAGCACGCCATCGAAGCGCTTGCGCACATCCGCCACGATCTCGGCCAGCCGCCCGGTGAGCGTGCCGCCGTTGGTGTCGCACAGCACCAGCACGTCGGCGCCCGCTTTCTGGGCGGCTTCAAGCGTGCGCAGCGCGAAGGCCGCATTTGCCTGATAGCCGTCCAAAAAATGCTCGGCGTCGTACACCACCTCTTTGCCGTGGTCCTTCAAGAACTTCACGGTTTCCGAGATCAGTTTCAGATTCTCTTCTTCCGTGATGCCGAGCGCGCGCTTGGTGTGCAGCTCCCAACTCTTGCCGAAAATCGAAATCACCGGCGTTCCGGCGCCGAGCAGGGCCGCCACGTTGCGGTCTTCATGAACCGGATTCTTGGCGAAGCGCGTCGCGCCGAACGCCGTCAGCTTGGCATGATGCAGTTTCAGTTCTTTGGCGCGCTCAAAAAACTGTTTGTCTTTTGGATTCGACCCCGGCCAGCCACCTTCGATATAGTCGATTCCCAGCTCATCCAGCTTCTGCGCGATGACCATCTTGTCGTCGACAGAAAACGAGATCGACTCGCCCTGGGTGCCGTCGCGCAGCGTGGTGTCGAAGGTGAAGATCTTCATTTGCGCGCGGCCAGCGCCGGCTGGTCCTCCGGTACCCCGACCTCTTTTTTCTTCTTGAGGAACGTCATCATCTCGCGCAGCTCGCGCCCCACCTGCTCGATCTTCTGATTCCGCGCAGCTTCGCGCATGGCCAGAAAGTTCTTGCGCCCGGTCTTGTTTTCCCCGATCCACTGGCGCGCGAACTCGCCCGACTGCACCTCGGCCAGGATCTTGCGCATTTCGGCGCGCGTCTGTTCATTCACCACTCGCGGCCCGCGCGTGTAATCGCCGTACTCGGCCGTGTCCGACACCGAGTACCGCATGTAGCTCAAACCGCCTTCCTGAATCAGGTCGACGATCAGCTTCAGCTCATGCAGGCACTCGAAATAAGCGATCTCCGGCGCGTACCCGGCCTCCACCAGCGTCTCAAAACCAGCCCGGATCAACTCGCTCACGCCGCCGCACAGCACACTCTGCTCGCCGAACAGGTCGCTCTCGGTCTCTTCGCGGAAGGTCGTCTCGATGACACCCGCCTTCAGACATCCCAGCGCCAGCGCATAGGCCAGCGCGCGCTCGAGCGCCTGCCCGGACGGATTCTGATGCACCGCGACCAGCGCCGGCACTCCCACGCCTTCGGTAAACAGTTCACGCACGCGGTGTCCCGGAGCCTTGGGCGCAATCATCGAAACGTCAACATCGGCTGGCGGGACAATCTCCTTGAAGTGGATGCAGAAACCGTGGGCGAACATCAGCGTTTTTCCCGCGGTCATATGCGGCGCGATGTCATTTTTATAAAGGTCGGCCTGCAGATGATCCGAAACCAGGATCATCACTGTGTTGGCGGCCTTCGCGGCATCACTCACCGTCATGACTTTCAGACCGGCGGCTTCCGCCTTGTCCCACGACTTGCTTCCTTTATACAGGCCCACAATGACAGCCACGCCCGAATCGCGCAGATTGAGCGCATGCGCGTGCCCCTGGCTGCCGTAGCCGATAATGGCCACCGTGCGCGCCTTCAAATTGGCCAGACTGCCGTCTTTTTCGTAATATCGTTTCGCCATTTAATTCTCCTCTTCTCTCCGCATCTCGTTTCCGCGTCCGGGGTGCCCCACCGCTCCCTCTGGTCGCGGCTCGGTTATCGGACGGCCTTCACTGAGCCGCGACCGGAGGAAGCGGTGTTGACATGTGGCTGCCAGCCATCTAACTCTCCTCACTCACCTCGACTTCGGTATCTTCTTCTCGCCCTATCCCCGCGTCACCGCGTGCCCGTGTCTGTGATCCGTTGTTCGGATCGCGCGGCGCCGCAGGCGTCGCCACCGGCGGTTGCAGCCGCAGTTTCTTCGCTTCGAGCGACATGGCCACAGCTCCGGATCGAATCACTTCGATATCTCCGTAACTGCGCATCACCTGAATGAACTCATCGAGCTTCTCCGGATCGTCCGTAGCTTCGAGAGCGAATCCTTCGGTCGAGGAATCGATCACCCGCGCCTTGAAGATCTCCGCTTCCTTCAGGATGGCGGTGCGCATCTCGAGCGGCGCACGCACGCGAACCAGCACCAGCTCGCGGCACACCGCCGGGGCTTCGGTCAGATCCACCGCCTGCAACACGTTGACCAGCTTGTTCATCTGCTTGATCACCTGCGCGCGCAGGGTGGGATCGATGTCCACCACGATGGTCATGCGCGACAATTCCGGATCGAGCGTGCGCGCCACCGTCAGCGTATCGATGTTGTAACCGCGCGCGGTCAACACACCGGTGACGCGCATCAGCGCACCGGGCTTGTTTTCGAGTAACAGCGAGATCACCTGCAGCATGGAAATTTCCTTATTTCGGCACGGCCACCGGCTCCGGCGGGCCCATCACCATTTCATTGATCGCCGCGCCGGCCGGAATCATCGGGTAGACATTCTCGTACGGCGAGACTTTCACGTTGAGCAGATACGGTCCTGGCTCGCGCACCGCGGCTTCGAGCGCGCCGGCCAGCTCGTACGGCTTGTCGATCGTCCGGCCCTTGAACCCGTAGGCTCCGGCAAGCTTCTCGGCGTCGGGGAAGCATTCGAGCTCCACCGCGCTCAGCCGGTTGTTGTAGAACAGCTCCTGCCACTGCCGCACCATTCCCAGGTAGCCGTTGTTCATCACGACGATCTTGATGGGCAGCCCGTAATTGGCAACGGTGGCGAGCTCCGGAATGGACATCTGGAAGCCGCCATCGCCCACCACCGCGAACACGAGCTTGTCCGGCCGGGCAAACTGCGCGCCGATCGAGCTCGGCAATCCGAACCCCATCGAGCCCAGACCGCCCGAGTTGATCCACAGCCTCGGCTCGTTGAAACGAATCAGTTGCGCGGCCCACATCTGGTGCTGGCCCACGTCGGCGCACACGATCGCTTGTCCGCCCGAAAGCCGGTCGATCTCAGCCATCAGGTGTTGCGGCTTGATTTCCGTATCGGAGTAGGAAGGCGCCAGCGGAAATTCCTGCTTCCACGTGCGCACCTGCGCGAACCACGCCTTTCGCGCCGCGGCGTTCTTGGCTTTCCGTTCCGCGGTGGCCTCCGCCAGCACCTTGTTCAACCGCTCGAGCACGCGCTTCACGTCGCCGACGATGGGAAGATCCGGCGCGCGGTTCTTGCCGATCTCGGCCGGATCGATATCCACGTGAATCACCTTGGCGTGCGGAGCGAAGGCCGAGATGCGGCCCGTCACGCGGTCGTCAAAGCGCACGCCCAGCGCGATCATGACGTCGCAATTCGACATCCCCATGTTGGCTGCGTAGCTGCCGTGCATGCCCGGCATGCTCACGAAATTCGGATGCTCGGCGGGCAGGCCGCCCAGGCCCATCAGCGTGCACACCACAGGCATGTCCACAATCTCGGCCAGTTCTCGCAATTCCTGTGATGCCCCCGCCGCGATGATGCCGCCTCCGGCATAGACCCAGGGACGCTCGGCGTCCCAGATCATCTGCGCCGCGCGCTTGATCTGGCCGGTATGGCCTTCAGTGAATACTTTGTAACCCGGGAGATGAATGCTGGTGACCGGCGCGTAATGTCCCTGCGCCTGAAAAACATCCTTGGGAACATCCACCAGCACCGGGCCGGGCCGCCCGCTCGCCGCGATGTAGAACGCTTCGTGCACAATCTGCGGCAGTTCCGCCAGCGTCTTCACCAGGAAATTATGCTTGGTGCAGGAGCGCGTGATGCCGAACGTGTCGGCTTCCTGGAAGGCGTCGCTGCCAATCAGCTTGGTCGAAACCTGTCCGGTGATGGCGACTATCGGAATCGAGTCCATCATGGAATCGACCAGGCCGGTGATCAGGTTGGTCGCCCCGGGACCCGAGGTGGCGCAGCAAACCCCAACCTTACCCGTGGCGCGCGCATATCCCTCGGCCGCAAAGCAGGCGTTCTCTTCGTGGCGTACCAGGATGTGGCGGATGTGGTGGTCATACATGGCGTCGTAGAAGGGCAGGGTCACACCACCCGGATACCCGAAAAAGCAGTCGACCCCTTCGCGCACCAGACATTCCAGAAGCATCTTCGCGCCACTCATCAAATTCGACATTGTCTTTGCCTCAAAAAAATTCCCCATATAACAAAAAAGGCCATCAGCCGGTTTCTTTTCCCCGCTGATGGCCTCGGAACCTCTATCCGAGCGGCCTCAAGCGGGGCCGGATACGATGACCAGAATAATAATGCTGACGAGGGATTCGGAGCGAACGGAACGGATTGTGGAACCTTCCAACATCACAAACTTCGAGTGTAGCGGGGGAAAACCGCAAATGCAAGAGGATCGGAGTATTAAAACCGCTTATAGGACGATTATCCTTTGCGCCGCCGGGCCCACCAGGCTCCCAGGCAGAATCCAATCAACGCCGCGCCGGCCAGCCTGCGTTTGTCGCTCAGCGGGATAAAGCGCGTTTCCGCGTCGGTCACTTCGATCACGCCGATCGGCACGGCATATACTCCACCGCCGCCGCCCTCGCCTTCCGGCGAATCTTCTTCCTGATGTTTTCGTCCCCTTCCTCCGCCGAAACCATAGGCCACGCGGGCTACCGGGATGATGGTCTTCCCATTTGCGGCGATCGCCTCTCCGTAGACCGATTTGACGCTGGCGCTCCGGGTAAGCGGCTCGAACATGGATTCCAGTTTGGGCGACATGTGACCCTCCGTCCTCTTAATCATGACGTACAAGTCAGTGCGATGCACGCTCTCCACCGCGGATGTGGTTAAGCACATCACCAGTGGCTCCAGGCATCGAACTCGGGTGATCGCCCCAGTTCTCGCTGCCGGGACTGCGCAGACGGGCCGGGCCTCGGCCTCATTGTTTAAGTTGAGATGGCCGATATACTCATCAATAAGGGCGGCCTTAGTGCCGGCCGATTGGACGCACATCGGATGGGAAAGGAGGGTGGGCATGCGGGTTTTCCGAGCTAATAGTAGGTCTAAAACCACTTGCTCCGACCCAATCCCCACCGCTATACTGTCATTTTCGCTGAGACTGTTATGACGGCGAGAGATGATTTCGATCCGCTGGCGCCACAAAGGGAGGCGGCCTTTTTCTACGGACTCTTTTTACGCGGCCATTCGGTGGAGGCGCTGCGGCAGGACATCGACGTCCCCCCCTCGCTCCTTGAGAAATGGTTGAAAGCAAGGGACTTCGAAGAGTCGTTCCGAGAATCTTTGCAGCGCGTCTACACGTATCGCAAACAGGTACTCGCCATCTTCGACGGTCTGGTGTGGAACGAACAGCGCCGTCCCCAACTGCAGTAGCCTAACACCCCAAAAGCCGCCAACTCAGCGCCCCCATGCGGGCAGTGGCCGCTTCTTCGTCGGTGCGGCGATATCGTCTTGTCGCCGGCTTGGCACGCCGCCAGACTAGTCGGAAAGCCGTCGTTTGACAATGCGTTGAGTGGTAGGAGCAAGGGCAACAAAGGCGCCCCCATTGTTTTCGGTTCAGCGCCACTCTCAAGCGGCCGCAGAATTTATTGCCTTTTCCGCACGTTTAGCTCGTTCTCTCTCTCCCTGTGCGCCATCTCCCTGATTTGGCCTCTTGGCGTTGCCGGCCTTCATCAGTGACGGTGGTCGCCCTCTTCGCGGGGCTCTCGTCAGGAGAAGTCTTTCGAGGCTAATCAGCACCTCGTCGAGACAGGCGCGCTCCTCGCGCAACGCGGCAATCACTTTCTGAACATTCATGGATCGTTCCCTCGCTGACTTTTGAGTCTGCTAGCGACTGAAAAAGTATGGCGGGTAGGACACCCTCGGGAATGTGATCGAATCGAGCGATCCTAGATGAAAACCCAGGTGGCGCACCCCCAAATTCTCGGAACCAACCCTTTGGCCCGGCTCGGTGCAGGTGGGCACTCAACACCAGGAGCGATAAGCAGAAGATAAACAGTTCTGCCGGAAAATTCAACAGAATTTTGAAAGAATTCGGTAAATTAAGTGCAGATTCGGATCAGTAGTTAACGGCTGGCCCGCCCCCAGCCGATCATTCTGTTGTATGCCTGTCCCAATAATCAAAGAGCCATCGCACTTCGGGTTCTGGGAATTGCTCTGGACCTTCCTCGGTTTCCTCTGATCCGCCGCAGCCAGCGCGGTAGCGCAGATGCCGGCAGACGCAGTTTCGCGCCTGGGCGGAAGACTTCGCTAGTGAGAAAAACCAACTTCTCGATGCACTTCGATTTCAAGTTCGTATTAGCGCCGCTCCCTGACTGGAGATTGGTTTTGCAGGGTTTAGTGCTCATAAATGTGCGCCAGTCGCAGATCCGAGGATCAAGCTTCTCCGGTCGCTTCGCCCTTAGGACTGGCCCCTCGTGCGCCCGAGGTTATTGGACGTAGGAAGCGTAAGTCCAAGAGCCGCTATGTCATCGAGCGGCTCATCGGGCAGGGCGGCATGGGCGCCGTCTACAAGGCCCGCGACGTCGAACTGGACCGGGCCGTCGCGCTCAAATTGC
>Ga0335077_10000487_pt1 | contig 43898 bp, 33 predicted proteins | sample Lox_Sample_31_FD_207151 | JGI IMG/M metagenome (GOLD analysis project Ga0335077, IMG submission 207151) | Soil microbial communities from Loxahatchee National Wildlife Refuge, Florida, United States - Lox_Sample_3.1 | ecosystem: Environmental > Terrestrial > Soil > Wetlands | place: USA... | reverse complement strand
AGGGCCAGGACGCCGTCGAATGCGTCGAGGGCGGCGGTGGTCTCCCCCCGCGCCAGGGCCGCCTCCCCGCGCTCCACGCGTGCCGCCACCACCCGGGCCGGGAGGGCCCGCTTGTAGGCCTCCGGGGCCTCGAGGAATGCCGAGAGCTCCTCTCCCGGGCGCTCGAGCCCGTCGGCGGCGAGCGCGCGGTCGAGGTCGTCGCGCAGCTCCGCGGCGCTCGCCTGCCTGTTGTCCGGGTCGCGCTCCAGTGCGCGCCGGACGACGCGCGCGAGCTCGCTCCCGATGGCCGGGGCGGCGACGCGCAGGTCGGGGTAGTGGCCGTCGACCACCCGCCGCATGGTGGCGGTGGCATTGGGAGCCTGGAAGGGTAGGGTCCCGGTGCACAGCCAGTAGAGCATGGTGCCGAGCGAGAACACGTCGGAGCGGGCGTCCGCCTCGCCCCCCTCGATGATCTCGGGCGCCATGTGGTTCGGAGAACCCACCAGCGCCCCGGTCATGGTCATCTTGTCGTCGAGGGCCAGGATCCGGGCGATGCCGAAGTCGGCGAGCTTCACCGCCCGGCGGCCCGCCTCCTCGGAGATCATGACGTTCTCGGGCTTGAGATCCCGGTGGATGACGCCGGCGGCGTGAGCGTGGGCGAGGGCGTCGGCGAGCTGGCGGCAGAGGAGCGCCCCGATCTGCGGCGAGTAGATCCCCGCCTCGTCGGCGAAGGCGCGCAGGGTCCGGCCGTGGACGAACTCAGTGACGAGCCAGCTCTCCTCCGCGCCGTCCCCCGAATAGTCGTAGATCTCGACGATGCTGGGGTGCGAGAGCCTCGCCACCGCCCGGGCCTCCCTGGAGAAGCGGGCCCTCGACTCTGCCCGGGAGGCGAGGTGCGGGTGCAGCACCTTGACCGCCACCTCGCGGTCGAGGGCGGTGTCCCGTCCGCGGTACACGGCGGACATCCCGCCCGTCCCCACCTGGTCGAGGAGCTCGTAGCGGTCGATGCGCCGGACCGGAGGTCGCTCCTTTGGCGTCGGCTTTGACATCCGGGGCGCCAACTATGACATGGATGACACGGGTGGACCATCTCGCGGCACCGCGCCGAGAGGCCCCACCGGGAGGAGCTTCCGCTCCAGGAGTCCGTGGATGGTCGCTGGGATGGCGTCCACCGAGACCGGGTGGAGGGGCCGGAAGCCGAGGTCCCGCAGCCGGCGGGTGTCATAGTAGTGGTCGGCCCCGAGCCAGTGGAGTGCCTCCCGGTCGAGCCGCGGGGCGAAGGTGGGGTCGGCTCCGTGGCGGAGCGCCATGGCCCGCCAGGCGGCCGCGAGGCGCCGGTTGACCGGGTCGAGGAGCAGGCGGTCCGGCACGTGGCGCAGGATCCAGGTGGCGGCGGCCCACAGGCGCGGCGAGAAGGGCAGGATCCGGCCCGGCTCGTGTCCCATGGCCGCGAGCGCCGCGGCCGCGTGCTCGGCGAGCGGGAGGGGCGCGTCGTCGGCGACGTTGAAGGCCCGCCCCACCACGTCCCCGTCGTCGGGGTGCTCGGCCACGTGCGCCACCGCCCGGGCCACGTCGTCGAGGTGGACGAGGTGGGTGACCGGGCCGCGCCGGAGGATGGGAACGTGCCTGCGCCCGGCGTGCACGAGCGCCACGAGCGCGAGGGCCCTCACCGGGCCGCGCCGCAGCGTCGGCCCGTAGACGAGAGCCGGGCGCAGGACCACGAGCGGGCAGCCATCTCTGCAGGCAGCCCAGGCGGCGCGCTCGGCGCCCCAGCGAGCCCGCTCGAACGCGCTGCGCGGGGACTTGGGTTCCCCCTCCCCGCAGGGAAGGTGGCGCGGGCGCCCGTAGACGGAGACCGTCGAGACGAGGATGAAGCGGCGCGCCCCGGCCTCCCGCGCGACGCGGGCGGCGTAGAGCGCCGCCTCCGCCTCCTGTCGCGCCCGCTCGGCCTCCCTCCACTCGCGCGGAGTGCGCACCCCGGTGTGCACCACCACCTCGGCTCCGCGCGCGCCTGCGCGCAGCGAGCCCTCGCCCGCCGGGAAGGGCTCCGCCCGGCGCACCTCGAATCCCCGGCGAAGGAGCTCCGCGGCCGCCGCCTCGAAGAGGGCTCCCTCCGATCCGGTGACGAGGGCGACGCGCGCCATCCCGGCACTGTAGCGCGACGAAAAGAAAAGCGCCGGCCCGGTGGCCGGCGCGCCTCTCTCTCGGGGGCTTGCGGCAGCCCGCTAGGCCCGGACCTCGGGGGGCTTCTCGGCCGACTTCTCCTTGCCGCCCTTGCCCTCGCCCTCGGGCGGTGGGGAGGGGGGCTTGCGGCCGACCACGTTCTCCTCCATGGCGGCGGCGAGCACCTCGTCCATGTGGGTGGCGAAGACGAACTCGAGCTCCTTTCGCGCCTGCTCGGGCACGTCGGCCAGGTCCTTCTCGTTGCGGGCCGGGAGGATGACGCGCTTGATCCCGGCCCGGTGGGCGGCGAGCACCTTCTCCTTGATGCCGCCAACCGGAAGGACGAGCCCCCGCAGCGTGACCTCGCCGGTCATGGCGACGTCGGACCGGACGCGCACGCTGGTGAGCAGTGAGACGAGCGCGGTGAGGATGGTGACGCCGGCGCTCGGGCCGTCCTTGGGGATGGAGCCCGCCGGGAAGTGGATGTGCAGGTCGGTCCGCTCGAGGAAGTTCGATGGGATGCCGAGCTGCTCCGACTTCGACCGCAGGTAGGAGAGGGCGGCCTGCGCCGACTCCTTCATCACGTCGCCGAGCTGACCGGTGAGGGTGAGGGTCCCCTTGCCCTGCATCCGGGTCGCCTCGATGAAGAGGATGTCGCCCCCGGCGGCCGTCCAGGCGAGGCCAGTGGACACGCCCGGGATCTCGGTGCGTTCCGCCGTCTCGTTCCAGAACTTCTCCGGACCGAGCATGTCGGCGAGGTCGGACTCGTCCACCTGCCGCTTCGTGCCCGACGCGATCTTGCCGCTCGCCACCTCCACCGCGATGGCGCGCGCCACGTCGGCGATGCGCCGCTCCAGGTTGCGGACGCCGGCCTCGCGCGTGTACGCCATGATCATCTTGATGAGCGCCTTCTCGGTGATCTCGATGGTCTCGGCGGAGAGGCCGTGCTCCTTCAGCTGCTTGGGGATGAGGTGCTTCTGGGCGATGCGCACCTTCTCCTCGAAGGTGTAGCCAGGGAGCTCGAGGATCTCCATGCGGTCCCGCAGCGGGCTGGGAATGGGATCGAGCAGGTTGGCGGTGGCGATGAACATGACCTTGGAGAGGTCGTAGGGCACGTCGAGGTAGTGGTCGGAGAAGCTGTAGTTCTGTTCCGGGTCGAGCACCTCGAGGAGCGCCGCGCTGGGATCGCCGCGGAAGTCGGCGCCGAGCTTGTCGATCTCGTCGAGCATCATCACCGGGTTCACCGAGGTCGCCTTCTTCATCGACTGGATGATCCGGCCGGGCAGGGCGCCCACGTAGGTGCGGCGGTGCCCGCGGATCTCCGCCTCGTCGCGCACGCCGCCGAGGCTGAGGCGCACGAACCTGCGCCCGGTGGCGCGGGCGATGGACTGACCGAGCGAGGTCTTGCCCACGCCCGGTGGCCCCACGAAGCACAGGATGGGGCCGCGCATGTCGTTCTTGAGCTTGCGGACCGCCAGGTACTCGAGGATGCGCTTTTTGATCTTGTCCAGGCCGTAGTGGTCGGCGTCGAGGATCTGGCGGGCGTTCTCGATGTCCAGATTGTCGTCGGTCCGCTTGGACCAGGGGAGATCGGCGATCCAGTCGAGGTAGGTGCGCGCGACCGTGTATTCGGAGCTGGCGGTGGGGATGCTCTTCAGCCGGTTGAGCTCCTTCTGCGCCACCTTCTCCACCTCGGGCGGCAGCCCGGCCTTCTTGAGCCGCTCGCCGAGCTCGTCGAGCTCCTCCTCCTCCTCCCCCAGCTCGCCCAGCTCCTCCTTGATCGCCTTGAGCTGCTGGCGGAGGTAGTACTCGCGCTGCGTCTTCGACATCTCGCCCTTCACGGCGCTGTCGATCTTGTTCGAGAGCTTCAGGATCTCGCGCTTGCGGTTCAGGAGCTCGAGGACGAGCTTCATGCGCGCCTTCAGGTCGACGGTCTCCAGGACCTGCTGCTTCTCCTCGATGGGCACGTCGACGTTGGCGGCGATGAGGTCGGCGAGGTGGCCGGGGTGGCTGATGGAATCGACGAGCTCGGTGGCTGCGGTCGGCAGCTCCGGCATGAGCTCGATGACCTCGCGCGCCAGCTTCTTCAGGTTGATGGCGAGCGCCTCCACCTCCACGTCCTCGACCGAGGTCCGGTCCTCGACCGGCTCCACCCGGGCCTTGAGGTAGGGCGTCTCCTGGACCAGGTCGAGCACCCGCACCCGGGCGAGCCCCTGGACCACGAGCGAGTAGTTGTCCTCGCCCATCTTGAGGAGCTTCACGATGCGGGCCACGGTGCCGACCGTGTAAAGGTCGGCGGCGCCCGGGTCCTCCTCCTCGGCGCGGCGCTGGGTGACGACGCCGATGACCTGCTCGTCTCGCACCGCGTCCTTGATGAGGGCGATGGTCTTCTGCCGTCCCACCGCGAGCGGGAGCACCCCGCCGGGGAAGAAAACCGAGTTGCGCAGCGGCAGGATGGGAAGGACCTGGGGGATGTCCTCCTTGTTGATGAGAGCCGGCGGACCCATGGCCGGCGCCACCTGTGCGCCCGACGCTTTCCTGTCCTTCTCCGACATGGCCTGCTCCTTCCGCCAGAGCCCGCTACGCCCTTGATGTCGCGGCGGCTGAGGATACCAGAGGGGAAACCCCCGGTCGGGGGGATTCGTTCCCTGGGAGACGAGCGCCGACCCACCTACACGGCCGGGCCCGTCCGCCTCCTCGGCCCCGCGTATTCCGAGTGAAAAGGCCCCTCGCTCGGGGTCGAGAGCCCCTCGAGCTCGTTCTCCACCTCGCCGTCGTCGAAGTACTCGAACCGGGCGGGCGGCCTCTGCTGCGGTGCCGGCTGGGGTCCGTCGGCGGGCGACCAGACGCGCTTGCGAGTCATGGAGTCCATTTAAGACCGGATCTGGCGGGGTCAAGCGCAGTGCCCCCCGGGCGCCGCCTGGTTTGACAGTTCCGCCGCGCCGCCGATAGCATCCCCGTCGCTTGCGCCTAGGTCACCTCAGCGATCTGCACCTCGCCGATCGCCGGCGCTACCCCCGCAACGGCTTCGCCGCGAAGGACTGCGACCGCTACTCGCCCCGCTTAGCGCAGCGACTCCTCAAGGACCTGGAGGCCGCCCGCGTCGATCACCTGGTGGTGACGGGGGACCTCACCCTCTCCGCCGAGGCGGGCGAGTTCGAGCGCGCCGCCGAGCTGCTCCGCCCCTGGGCGGAGAAGGGAAGGCTGACGGTGGTGCCCGGCAACCACGACGTCTGGACCGCGGAGGCCTCGAAGACCTCGCGCTTCCTGCGGATGGTGGGTCCCGACGGGCGGGGCATGCGGCGGCCCGCGGCCGCCTACCCGTTCGCGGTGGTGCCGGCACCGGAGGTGGCCATCGTGGCGCTCGACAGCGCCCGCTACGGCGAGGCCCCGCGCGAAACCCCCGGGCGGCTCGGCCCGCCCCAACTGCAGCGCTGCCGCGAGCTCGTGCGCGAGCACGCCAAGGAGGGGAGGGCGGTGATCCTCGCGCTTCACCACCACCTCATCCTCCCGCCGGAGCGCATCCCCTCCGACGCGGCCGTGGCGCGCATGCCGCTCGCCGACGCCGACAAGGTGGTGCGGATGATCGCCGACCTGCGGGTGGCCGGCATCCTGCACGGCCACCGCCACTGTGCCTTCCGGCTCGACCTCCCCGGGGCCGCTGGGACCACCCCGGTCCTGTGCGCCGGATCGGCCGGCCGGGTCTCGGACGAGCCGGTGCGGCGAGCCCGGGCCTACCTCTACGAGGTGGACCGGGGCGGGGTGCGCTCCGTCCAGGCGCTCACCGCCGCACACTAGGCGCGCGCCGCGTCCTTGCCTCTCTCCCGGGGGGGCGGTATCCCTCAGCGGCATGAAGCCGGCCCTAAAGGTCCTCCTGACCGCCGTCGTCGCCCTGGCCCTCGGCGTCTGGGTGTTCGGCTCCTGGCGCCGCTCGAGCCAGCAGCTCGAGGCCCGCCTGGCGCGGGAGCACCTGAAGCGGGAGTTCCTGGAGCGCTCGTTCGCCGCCCGCGAGCTCTCGGGCGAGCAGGCGAAGGAGTGGCGGGAGGAGGTGCGCGGGCTCGCCCGCTGGTACGCGGACGAGCTTGCCGCCGTTCGCAGCCGCTTCCCGGCGGGCCTGGCCGCCCCGGCCGAGGCGGCCCGGGCTGCGCGAGAGAGGGAGAAGGACAAGGAGGGCGCACGCGCCGAGTGGCAGCGCTACGCGGAGGAGCGCTTCCGACTCCTCACCGAGGGCCGCTACGAGCCCCTCGCCTCCGCGGCCGACCACGGCCTGCACCTCGACCTGCTCTCCCTTGAGCCGGCGCAAAACCCGGTCGGAGGCGGCCGCGCCGTCAAGGTGGAGTTCGCGCTGTGGGGGGCGCCGCGCCGCTTCGAGAGGGACGTGGCTCCCGGCGGCGGGCGGGCCACGCTCCACACCGTGGTGGGTCTCGCCTTCAAGCAGCTCGACGTCCAGATCCTGGACGAGAAGGGCAAGACCTACGCGGAGATGTCCGGGCCGGGCGAGCCTTACCAAAAGCTCGGCGACCCGGAGCGCTTCATCGAGGAGTTTCCGCCCGGGATCCTCTTCGGCACCTGGTACCTCGACGCCCTCCCGCGCGAGGCGGCCCGCCTGGTGCTCACCGTCCCGGTCGAGTCCCACGGGCAGGCGGGGGCGAGCGCGGCCGCGTCCTTCCGCTTCGACCTGCCGGTGGCGGAGTCCTGGCGCATCGCGCCGGGGGAGGTCTACCAGGCGGAGACGCGAGAGGGGCCGCGCTAGGCCGGCGAATGGCGGCCCGCGCCGACACCAAGGGCAGCCGGGCAAAGGCCTCCCGGGTGAGGGAGGCCCCGCTCCACGAGCTCTCCCGCGACCAGCTCTCGGTGTTCCTCTACGTGGCGCTCCTGCCGGAGGAGACCCGGGCCCTGGTGAAGGAGCTCGGGCTTTCCGTGCCCGGGTTCCGCACCGAGGCTCTCACCGACGTGGAGCGCTGCGACGTCCTCGCCGACGAGATCCTCGCGCACCCGCCCTCCTCGGCGCCGGTGCACCGGGCCCTCGGGAAGGCCTTCGAAGCGCCCCCGCTCGGCCGGGAGGCGCTCGACCCGCCCGCCTGGCAGGAGCTTCTTCGCTCCTGCGCGACCGATGCGGCGCTCCCGCTCACCCTCTGGCGGGTGCTCTCGGACCGGGACGGAAAGGTGCGCGACAGCGCCCGGCCCATCCTGGACGAGCTCGCCCGCCACTACTACGAGCCCCTTCCCGAGGGCGCCGAGCGAGCGGAGGAGCGCGGGGTACCGGTGGAGCCGACGGAGAGGGTGGCCGAGCTAGAGCAGTCCCTGGCCCGGGCAGAGGAGCGGATCCGCGAGTCCGGGAGCCGGGCCGAAAGCCGGGTCGAGGAGGCCCGGCGAAAGGGAGAGGAGCAGCGGGACAAGCTGCAGGCGTCGCTCCGGGAGGCGCGCGCCCGGGAGTCGCACGCCGCCGAGGAGGCCGCGCGTGCCCGGGAGGAGGCCGCCGAGACCCAGAAGGAGGCCGCGCGGCTGCGCGCCGAGGTGGAGGCGCTGCGCGAGAGCGATCTCTTCCTCGAGTCGCAGAGGCTCCGCTCGGAGGGGAGGGACCTGGCCGGGCGGGTGAACTCGCTCGAGTCACGGCTCGAGCGCGCCCTCGCGCGCGAGGAGGAACTCGAGGCGGCGCTCGGCCGGGCCCGGGGCGCCGCCGATCCGGCCGCCGCCCGTCCCCCGGACCGCGCCGGCGAGGAGGCGAACCCGGAGGTGGGAGAGGCCGAGGCAACCTTCCTCCTCCCCGTCTACACGCGGGAGTTCTACGACTCGCTCGAGGGATGGGACCGCCGTATCCAGCGCGCCGCCTTCAAGCAGGCGCACCTGCTCGCCCTCGACCACCGCCACCCGAGCCTGCGCGCCCTGCCGCTCGAGGGGCTGCCCGGGTACTACCGGGTGCGGGTGGCGACCGACGTGCGCCTCATCTACCGGCGCGCCGAGCGGCAGAACACCGTCGAGATCCTCTCCCTCATCGACCGCGAGGACCTCGACCGCTACATCCGCCAGGCGAAGACGCGCGGCTGAGCGAGGGGGGCGCGCTGCCTAGCGCAGCTTGCGGTAGATCCCCACCACCACGCCGAGGATCATGGTCGAGCGAAAGTCCTCCTCGCGCACGTAGATGGGAGCCATGCGGGGGTTCGAGGGCTGGAAGCGGACGCGGTCGCCCTCGAAGTAGACGCGCTTCACGGTGGCCTCGTCGTCGATCATGGCCACGACGATGTCGCCGTCCTCGGCGTTCAGCTGCTTGCGCACGAAGATGTAGTCTCCGGGCAGGATGCCGTCGCCGATCATGGAGTCGCCCTGCACCCTCAGGCCGTAGACCTTGCGCCCGGCGCCGAGGAAGAAGGAGTCCACCTGGACCGTGTCCTCGATCCGCTCCTCGGCGAGGATGGGCTGGCCGGCGGCGACGCGCCCGACGATGGGGACGTCCACCACACGGGACGGGGCGCGCGCCGGAGCCCGGGAGGCGAGCGAGATCACCTGGGCACCTCCGCGGCTCGAGAGCGCGTCCCGGGCTCGGCTGGTGGGGATGAGCGCCCGCGACTTCACCGGGTCGCGCGTCAGGAACCCCTTTCGCTCGAGGGCCTTGAGGTGGTCGTTCACCCCGTTCGTGGAGCGGATGTCGAGCGCCTCCCCGATCTCCCGGATGGTGGGAGGGTACCCCTGGTCCTCGATCTGGCGTGTGATGTAGCGCAGGACCTCGAGCTGGCGGTCGGTGAGGGCGTCCATCGGAAGGCCTCCTGAACGCAAGTATACCAACCGGGTGTTCAGACGCAAGGAAGTGAGCCAGGCGTTCAGGTGGGAGGTCGTGCTAGCGTCGCCGCGATGACGAGCGGAACCTCGACCGGGCGCGCCCTCCGCCACAGCCTCCGGGCGGTGCTCGGGGAGAGCTGGCTCGCGAGCCTGGGCATGGCCGTGACCCTCCTCCGGGGCGCGTGCGCCGTTCCGGCCTCGGCCTTTCTCGCGGCCCTCTCCTGGCTCTCGCTCCGCGGCGCGGTCGCGAGCGGCAGCACGCCGGAGGAGGCGATTGCCCTCGCCGCGTCCATCCTCGCCTCCCCGCGAGTGATGGCCATCGCCCTCGGCCTGTGGCTCTCGGGATGGCTCCTCTGGGGGGCGGTCCGGGTGGCCTGGATCTCGGGATCGCTCGCCGCCCTCGGTAGCCCCCTTTCGGGGGTGACCGACGGCTCGCCGCGGTTCGCGGCCGGGGTGGCGTACCGCTTCGGCCGCGTGCTCGGCTCGGCGCTCCTCGCCCTGCTGCTCGACCTCGCGGGTCAGGCGGCGCTCGGTTCCGCCCTCATCGGCGCCGTCATCGTCTCCTCGAGGGCGCGGGAGCTGCACGCCCCGGCAGCGACCGGGGCCCTCGTGGCGGCGGCCGTCGCCCTCTCCGCCTTCGCCGCAGCGTCTCTCTCCGTCGTTGGCGACGGGGCCGTCGCCCGTGCGGCCCTCGCCGGGGATCCGCCGGGGCGCGCGGTCGGCAGGTCGGCGCTCGCCTTCGCGAGGCGCCCGGCGGCGTTCTTGGCGGCTGCCCTGGGCGTCCTCGTCGCCACCGCCCTCGCGGTGGGCTCCGTCCAGAGCTTCTTCGGGGTGCTGGCCACCTTCGCTACCGGGGCGCCCCGGTTCCTGCTCGCGGGCTCCCAGCTCTTCCTCGCTGCGCTCTTGGCTCTCCTCGCCGCTGCCGCCGAGCTCTGGCGCCTCTCGGCGATCGGGGTTCTCGCCCTCGGAGCGGACCCGGCCCCCGAGGAGCCCGCCCGGGCCTGAAAGGCAGGGTCAGCGGGCGAGGAGCACGGGGCAGCGCGCCTCGGCGAGTAGGCGCTCGAGCCCGGTCGGGCCTCCTGCGGCCGGGCTCGAGGTGCCGACGACGAGCACCGATCGGGCGGGGGCGGCGCGGCGGAGGTCTCCCGGCGTCGACCCGCCGATCCAGCGCCAGCGCAGCGGGTGCCCGGCCCGCGCGGCCGCGGCGGCGGCGAGCCGCTCGGCCGCGGCCTGACCCTCCGCGGCGACGAGGAGCGCCGGAGCCCGGGCGCCGGCGTCGGAGAGGCGGAGGGCGAGGTCCAGGGCGGCCTCGGCGCCCTCGGAGCCGTCCCAGGCGACGAGGAGGGGAAGGGCCTCGGCGGCCTCCTCGAGCGTCACGAGTACCGGGGAAGTGGCCCGGGCGGCCGCAGTGGCGGCAGTTGCGCCCGGAGAGGGGCCGGCGCCGATCCCCCTGCCGCGGCCGAGGACGAGGAGGTCCGCCTCGAGCGCGGCCGCGACCACCTCGACCGCCACGCGCCCGCGCGCGATGCGGAAGGACCAGCGCAGCCGACGCGCCGCGGCCGCGTCCTCGAGCGCGGCCCGGGCCCGGCTGGCGAGCGCCTGGAGATCGGGAAGGATGGAGGAACTCGGGAGCGGCAGCCCGGCCGGCAAGGCGAGTTGCCCGGTAAAGGGCAGGGCCGCGGCCCGGAGGAGGTCGACGTCCTCGACGAAGAGCCCCTCGAGCAGGGCGCCCTGGCGCGCGGCGAGGAAGGCGGCGGACTCGAGCGCAGCCCGGCTGGCGCGGGAAGCGTCGAGGGCCACCAGGATCCGGCGCATGGGGGCTCTGCTCGCCGCGCCCGTCCTCATCAGGCCTCCGGGCCGCGTCTTTCGGCGGCGAAGGCCCGCGACCTCTCGGCGAGCTCCGCGAGGCGCGCCGCCACCCGCGCGTTCACGGTCCCGGGTGGGAAGACGCCGTCCGCTCCCGCCGCGCCGGCGGGGACGCCGGTGAGCAGCTCGATCCCTTCGTCCACCGTCTCCACCGCGTAGACCCGGAACGAGCCGGCCCGGGCGGCCTCCACCACCTCGGAGCGGAGCATGAGGTGCGGCACGTTCGCCGCCGGGATGAGCACCCCCTCCTCCCCGGTGAGGCCCCGAGCCCGGCAGACGTCGAAGAAGCCCTCGATCTTCTCGTTGACGCCGCCGATGGGCTGCACCTGTCCGAGCTGGTTCACCGACCCGGTGACCGCGAGCGACTGCCTCACCGGCAGGCCGGCAAGCGAGGAGAGGAGGGCGTAGAGCTCGGCGCAGGAGGCGCTGTCCCCCTCCACTGGCCCGTAGGACTGCTCGAAGACCAAGCTGGCGGAGAGGGTGAAGGGGCGGTCGGCGGCGAAGCGCGCTCCGAGGAATCCCGAGAGGATGAGGACCCCCTTGGAGTGGATGGGGCCGCCGAGTTCCACCTCCCGCTCGATGTCCACCACCTCGCCGCGCCCGAGCCGCACCCGCGCGGTGATCCGGCTCGGCCGGCCGAAGGCCCGGCCGCCCACCTCGTAAACCGCGAGGCCGTTCACCTGTCCCACCCGGCCGCCGGAGGTGTCGATGAGAATCGTGCCCCGGGCGATGGCCTCGAGGATCTGCCGCTGCACCCGGTCGGTGCGGCGCAGCTGGGCGGAGACGGCCGCCTCGACGTCGGCGCCAGTCACTTCCGCCTTCCCCGCGCCGGAGGCGATGTGGTCCGCCTCCCGGAGCAGGTCGGCCACGGCCCGCAGGTGTGCGGAGAGCTTGTCCCCGTCGCCCGCGAGACGGGAGCCCCGCTCGATGACCCGAGCCACCGCGCCGCGGTCGAAGGGGTGGAGCCTCTCGGCCCGGGCGACGGAGGCGACGAAGCGCGCGTAGGCGATCTCCCCCTCGTCGCGGGGGATCTCGTCCTCGAAGTCCGCGGGCACCTTGAAGAGCTCGGCGAACTCCGGGTCGGCGGCGGTGAGCAGCTGGTGGAGCCAGCGCTCCCCGGCAAGGACCACCTTGACCTCGAGCGGGATGGGCTCCGGCTCGAGCGACGCGGCGGAGGTGATGCCGAGGAGCCTCTCCGGAGGCTCGATCCGGAGCTCGCGAGCGCGCAGCGCCCGCTTCAGGTCCTCCCAGGCAAAGGGCTGCGCCAACACCCGGCGGGCGTCGAGAACCAGGTAGCCGCCGTTTGCCCGGTGGAGCGCGCCGGGCCGGATCAGGGTGAAGTCGGTGACGAGGGTGCCGAGGTGGGAGTGATGCTCGATACGCCCGGTGAGGTTGGCGTGGCTCGGCAGGTCCTCCACCACTACCGGCGCGCCGGTCGCGCCGGAGCGGTCAACGAGCACATTGACCCGGTAGCGGTGCATCGCCGGCGTCTCGCTGAACAGTCGACGGACCTGCCCGGCGGCGTCCTCCGGCTCCGAGGACGCGAGGAACTCGTGGATGTTCTCGACCACGTCGGACTGGACCGCCTCGAGGTGGCCGAGGACGTCCGCGAGGCCGGCGTAGCGTCTCTTCAGGTCCTCGATGAGGTGGCCGATGGCGTAGAGCGCCACCTCCCGGTTCATCCCGCGCACCGCTTCCCGGTGCTCCCGCTCCAGCCGTGGCATGGAGCGCAGCACCTCGGCGAGCCCTTCCTGCAGCTCGGCCACGTCCCGTTGGATGCGCCTCTGCTCCTCCTCCGGCAGCTTGCGGAACTCGTCGGGCTCGATCACCTCGCCGTCGCGGACCGGCGCGAGGGCCAGGCCGACGGGCGAGCGCAGGACCGCGATGCCGCGCTCCCTCGACTTCTCTTGGATGCCGCGCATCGCCTCCTCGCGGCGCTCCTCGAACTGCTTCTCGAGGGCCTGCAGGCGGGTGCGGTACTCCTCGCTCTCGAAGGCGGCGGGGATCGCCGCCCGCAGTTCCTCGACGAGGCGGTCCATGTCGGCGCGCAGCGCCATTGCCCGCCCCGCGGGCATTCGCATCGCCACCGGGCGCTGGTGCTCCTTGAAGTTGAAGAGGTAGCACCAGTCGTCCGGGACGGCCTCCTTCCGCGCTCGCTCGCCGAGCAGCCGGAGAACGAGCTTCCTCTTCCCGACGCCGGGCGGGCCGAGCGCGAAGACGTTGAAGCCGTCGCGCTTGATCCCCATCCCGAAGAGGATCGCCTCCTCGGCCCGGTCCTGGCCGAGGGGCGGCTCGATGGGATCGAGTTCCGCCGTGGTGGCGAACGGCAGGCGGGCGCCGTCGCAACGGCGGCAGAGCTCGTCCGGCCCGAGCGCTCTCGCAGCCATCGGCCCTTCCCGGGGGGGGTCGCCGCCCGTCTCGAGCCCCTCCCGGCGGATGATTCTTACGACGACAGGGTCGATGGGCGGCGGAAAACCGGGGAGCTCCCCTCCCGGGCAGGAGCTACTCGCGCCCTGCACCCCGTCCGAGGATGCGCCGGATGGAGAGCTTCGGGAGCCGTCCCCCCACCCAGTAGGTGGTGAGCGCGGCCCCGAAGAGGAAACCCGCGAGGAGGAGCGCCGCGAAGCCCAGAATCATGAGGCCGCGCGACTCGCCGAGCTGCCGCGAGACGACGAGGAGTCCGCCCATGGCGAGGCTGCTCGCCACGAGCCCGAGGAAGATGGTGAGGCCGAGGGAGCGGACGTTGTCGGCGATTCGCTCGAGCGACTCCGCCCGGACGTGCACCCGGAACTTCCCGCCCTCGAGGTCGGAGAGGATCTGGGAGAGCTGGGTCGGCACGTCCTCCGCCATCCCTTGGAGCTTCAGGATGGACTTCATGAGGGTGCCGGAGGCGTCGTTCGGGTTGAACCGCGAGAAGAGCATCTCCTTCGCGTAGGGCAGGCCAATCTCCATCACGTCGAGGTCGGGGTAGAGCTGGCGGATGAGCCCTTCCACGCTCACCGAGGCCTTGGAGAGGAGGGCGTACTCCTTGGGGACCTTGATCTTGTGGCGCACGGCGAGGTCGAGCATGTCCCGGAGCAGGGTGGAGGAGCGGATCTCGTCGAGCTTGAGACCGAGGTAGCGATCGAGGATCCCGGCGATGTCGTCCCGCATCGAGGTGATGGCGGTTTCCCCCTCGGGGACCCCGATGCGGTAGAGGATGCGCGCCACCGTCTCCGGGTCGCGGAGCGCCACGCCCATGATGAGGGTCACGAGCGCTTCCCGCATAGGGCGAGCGAGCCGCCCCACCAGGCCGAAGTCGAGCAGCGCCACCGCGTTCCCGGGCAGGACGAGCACGTTCCCCGGGTGGGGATCGCCGTGGAAGATCCCTTCGCCGAAGAGCTGCCGGAAGGCGGCCTCGATGATGTTGCGGGCGACCTGCTCGGGATCGTACCCCTCCCGCCCGGCGACGTCGGTGACCTTGAGCCCCTCCACGTAGTCGAGCGTGAGCACCGTCGACGACGACAGCGTGTCGTGGACCCGGGGGATGACGAGGAAGGGAAGCTCGCGCGAGGCCTGCGCCATGTCCTTCGCGTTCCGCGCCTCGTTGTGGAAGTCGAGTTCCTCGTGGATGGCGCGGTCGAACTCGTCGACGATGTCCGAGGGCGTGTAGATCCCGGTCTCCTCCACGAGCGCCTCGAGGAGGCGCGCCACGTACTGCAGGAGCCCCAGGTCGGCCTCGATCTGCTCCCGGATGCGCGGGCGCTGCACCTTCACCGCCACGTCCTTCCCGGCGTGGGTGCGGGCCCGGTGGACCTGGGCAATGGAGGCGGTCGCTACCGGCGCCGGGTCGAGCCAGAGGAAGAGCTCGTTGAGCGGACGCCCGAGCCCACGCTCGATCTCGTGGCGCACCTCGGCGACGGGGAGGGGCTCGCACGCGTCTTGGAGGCGGGAGAGCTCCTCGATCCAATGCGCCGGGAGGATGTCGGGGCGCGTGGAGAGGAGCTGGCCGAGCTTGATGAAGGTCGGGCCGAGGTCGACGAGCAGCTGCCGGAAGCGGGCAGCCTTGCGGGCCCCGCCGTCGGGCGGGGCCGGCTCGGACGTGCCCTCGTCCTGCGAGGGGCCGACGCCCTCGACGGGGACCGGTCTGGCGCGCACGGCGCCCCCGAGCCTCACCTGCTCCAGGTAGGCCCCGAAGCCGTGGCGGGCGATGACCGAGGAGATCTGGCGGAGCCGGTTCAGGTCCTGTATGGCGTCGCGGAGCACCCACGTCGGATGCTAGCACCCGGGGGATCGGGCCGCCACGAAGGGGCTTTCCGTGCCTCCCTTCGCTGGGCAGCCCTCCCGGGCCGGGTCGCCCCCGCCGCCTTCACCCGGCGCCACTGACTCCCGTTCCGGGCAGGCCGGGGGGGAGGGCGCGGACGCCTCGCCTCCTGTCCCTCCCGAACGGGGGCAGCACCTGTTGCCGGGGTGGCGCGCGCCCACCGGCATTACACTCCCCGAGTCCGCTGAGGAGGCTCCATGACCGGCGCGCTTCGTGGCATTCGCTCCGCCGCCTGCGGTATCGCCCTCGTCGTGCCGGTTGCGGCCCACGCCCAGTTCGGCGACTTTCTCAACCAGGCGCAGAAGAAGGCGGAGGACGCCGCGGAGAAGGCGGCGGAGGACGCCTTGAAGAAGCCGCCGGAGCCGGCGAAGCCCGCCCCGCAGCAGGCCCCGGGCGCGCCCGCCACCACGGCGTCGTCCCCGGCAGCTCCTTCGCAGACAAGCTCGTCGACCGCCGCCTCCACGCCCCCGGGCGGGCCGGGAGGGGTCTACGGCAACCGCTACGACTTCGTGCCGGGCGACAAGGTGCTCGTCTACGACGACTTCACCGACACCGACGTGGGCGAGTACCCCGCCAAGTGGACGGTGAGGGCCATCCCCGGGCACAACGCCGGCGGAGGGAACGCCGTGGAGGTGGTGGAGATCGGAAAGCGCCGCTTCCTCAAGTCCCGCTACCAGGCCGGCCAGCACCAGGACTCCTCGCTGCAGTTCCTGCGCTATCCCATCAAGGGGGACATGCCGAAGAACTTCACCATCGAGTTCGACGCCGACGTGACCGGGTCGGTGACCTTCTTCTTCACCGACCCGCACGGCTGGGGAGGGAATCAGGTGGAGATCGGCTCCGGGCATCAGCCGGGGATCTGCCGGAGCGACAACTCCAACGGGCGATTCAACGCGGCGGGCGGCGTCCAGCACGTGGCCATCGCGGTGAGCGGCACCCAGGTGAAGCTCTACGTGGGAGGGGAGCGCGTGCTCGCCGACCCCGACGGCGTCGTCCGCCCCATCGCCCGACTGGGGATCGAGTTTCCGGAGCCGAGCAACGAGATGGCGGACCATCAGATGATCGCAACGTTCCGCCTCGCCGAGGGCGGGAAGCCGGCGAAGCAGATGCTCGCCGGCGAGGGGCGCATCGTCACCCACGGCATCCTGTTCGACACCGGCTCCGACGTCATCAAGCCCGAGTCCGGGCCGACGCTGCGGTCGATCCTCTCGCTCCTAGTGGAAGATCCCGGGCTGCGCTTCTCCATCGAGGGTCACACCGACGACCAGGGGGGGGCCAAGGTGAACGGCCCGCTCTCTGACCGGCGCGCCGGCGCGGTGAAGACGTGGCTCGTGAACCAGGGAGTGGACGCGAAGCGCCTCACCACGAAGGGGCTTGGCGCCACGAAGCCCATCGACACGAACGAGACCGCGGAGGGCAGGGCGAACAACCGGCGGGTGGAGTTCGTGAAGGTCTAGTGGACTCACCCAGCGGAACGGAGGGCCGCCGGGTGGGCTCGGCCCTCTCGTCCTCGAGTCCGTGCCTTCCGATCCCGGTCCCCGGTCGTCGCCGGTTCTCGCTCCGCCCTTCTTGCAGGAGGAGGGCGGCTCCTGCGCCGGACCTTGCGCGGGGAGCCGCCTGTTCGACGCCCGGAGGCCTGCTTCAGGGGACGGGGTTTCCCTCCACATACTTCACCGGGACGCTCGGCATGCTCGCGGCGAAGCCGGGGTCCTCGAAGGCCGGGATGACCGACAGGTCGAGGGCCGCGGCTGGCGCGAGGTCGAGTCCGGAGGGAGCCGACGAGAGCGTGTAGAGGTACTCGCCCACGCGCAGCGCCTTGAAGAGGTAGGTTTCGCCGGTGTCGGCGTCGGCGACGGGCGTCCCGTCCGGGATGACGACCACGGTGGCGGCGAGCTCGGCGGACATGAAGCCGCCCGCGCCCTGGAGCGCCGTCGAGACATTCGGCAGGCCGTTCACCCATGATCCGTCGAAGGTGAGGGCGTAGCGGCGCGCCACGCCGGAGTGGTCGGCGAGCGAGACGGCGGCGAGCCGGATGGGGTTGTCGAGCACCTTGTAGTTGCCGCCAGCGTCGATGAGGAACTGCTGGGACCCGTAGCCGTTCGACGGCTGGCCGGCGACCGGGTATTCCCAGTTGTACTGATCGCTCGTCGTCGCCGCGCCTACTAGTGCGAGCCCGTACTCGCCGCTCGTGAGCGACTGGCCGGTGGTGAACCCTGCCGCCTGGTCCTGCGGGCCGACCGAGGCGAATACGAGCTTCATGAAGGTCGCGGAGGTGGAGTCGCCGTCGAACCGGAACGTGGACTGCGTGTCGCCGCCCCACTGGCGCTGGAAGAGAACGCTCGACGGCGCGAACGTCGCGGCGTTCACCGGGTTCGCCACGCTCTGCTGTTCGATCTCGACCGCATAGGCGGCGGCGCCGGCCGAGGGGTCTCCGGTCCGGGTGACCACGTAGTTCGTCCCCTGGTCGTTCAGGTACACCTGCTGCCCGAGCGGCGGCACCACGGCCGCGTCGCCGGCAGGGTCGAAACTCGCGGTCCCGGTCTGCGAGTCGTAGGAGACGATCTTCTTCTGCGTCCACTGCGCGGTCGCCCCGTTCCAGGTGACGTAGGCCGGGGTCCCGATGTTCGCCCAGATGTCGCCGGGGTTCGCCACCGGATCCCAGGGCGCCCCGGTCGCGGCGACGACGAAGGAGCCGTTCCCTCCGTAGGTGAGGGCGACGGGCTGGCTCACCCCATGCGGGAAGCCGCTCAGCGAGACGGTCCGTCCGACCGTCGGGTCGGAGGCGAGCGTGGTGAGGTCGAAGGACGACGAGGCGGGGTCGCAGGCCGGCGGGTTCGTCGAGTAGTCGGGGTTCACGCAGGCCGCGAAACTGCCCGTCGCGGCCGACCAGCGGAGGCTCACGCTCTCGTTGAGCCACGTCCCGAGAACGAGGCCCTCGAGGTCCGAGATGTCGGCGGCGACGAGGTGGCGCTTCACGAGGATGCCGGCGAAGACCGCGCTCGTGGTGTAGCTTTCGCCGGCCCCGCCGGAGAACGTCTGGCGGATGACGGTCGTGCCCGGCGGCACCCCCTGGCCGTTCCCCCACACCTGGTGTCGCCCCTGCCAGGCGCCGTAGTACGCCCAGTGCTGGCCGGAGGCATCGGAGTACGAGATGGGGAAGCCGAACACGTGGCTTTTCGAGACGTCCTCGCCCGTCGCGGCGTCGTAGAGGGCGTACTGGTCGACCACGTCCACGGTCTGGGTGCGGTCCTGGTAGATGGGCGAGCCGACCGGGCTGCCGGACGCGTCGTAGAACTGGAGCGCGACGCCGGACGAGTTGTAAACGTAGGCGACCTGCGCCATCGGGCAGGGCTGCGACTGACAGTTGTTCTGATCGGGGAAGCGGAAGCGGCCGAAGCCCGACGACGGGGAGCGCTCGAGGATGCCGAGCGTCTCCCCGCTGGAGGGATCGACCTGGTGCATCATCACCCGCGAGTTCGCGCCATCGTGGTCGGCGGCTGCCAGGAAGTAGGAGTGGGCCGTGTCGTCGAAGCGGGCGTCGATGCGCCACGCGCCGTAGTCGGAGTAGGAACCGTCCGCGTTCTGGGCCGGGGCGGCGAGGATGTCGACCTTGGCCACGATGACCGGGGGGCCGCCGTTGCTCATCATGTCCTTCATCCACAGCTTTACCTCGTTCACGCCCTGGACCATCTCCGAGTCGACTGCCCACGACTTCACGGTCTTCGCCTCGGAGTCGCCGCCGTCGATCCAGGTGACCATGGCCCCGTAGGTGCCCTGGCCCACGTTGGCCGGGTCTGCATAGTGCGTCTCGGCGAGCGCCCCGAAGATGGTGTTGAGGATGTCGAACTGGGAGAGGGGCTGCTCGTTCACGTAGCGGACCTTGACCGCGCTCGCGTAGTCCGACCCGGCGGGTGGGCCCTGGAGCGCCACGGCGCGCAAGGCCGCGGGCACGAGGTGGGCCGCTGCTCCGGGCTGGGCGGGGAGAGCGGAGACCTCGCGCGGCAGCGCGATGCCCGCCTGGGGGGAGGAGGACGACGACGACCTCGAACTCCCCGAGGTGCAGGCCAGGGCGAGCAGGATGGGCGCGGCGAGCGCAGGGTGGAGTCGACGGATGGTCATGTAGGACTTCCTTCCCGGGTTGGGCTTCGATGCGTCGTCACGGAGAGCACGGTGCGGGCCAGGGACCGGGCCCTTTGCCGGCGCGGGGTTGGCCCATGCGCCCTCGCTTGCCGGAAGTCGCTCGGGACCCGGGGGCTGGCTCGTCCGATCGCGAAAACCCCAGCCGACTCTCGTGGAGCGAACGTTTACGCCCCATGGGGCCTGGGCGCGCCGGGCGCGGGGCCTGACCTGCCCCCCCCCCTTGACCCACGGTGCAGTGCGTCGACTCCCCTCAGCCCCGAGCAGGGGGCCGCGAAGGTGCAGCGAGCCCCGCCGAGGGCGGCCCGCCAGGGTCGACCGGCCGTCGTGAAGACCGGGCCGCGGGCCGCGCGCCCCGGGCAGCCGGCCGCCAAGTTGGCGGCCCCCCGTGCTAGAAGCAGCGGGTGGCAGAGATCTCCCAGCCGGCCACCCCGATGATGCGCCAGTACCTCGAGACGAAGGCGAGGTACCCGGATGCCATCCTCTTCTTCCGGCTCGGCGATTTCTACGAGATGTTCTTCGAGGACGCGCTGAAGGCGTCGGAAGCGCTCCAGATCACGCTCACTTCCCGGTCGAAGGGGGACGACCGCGTCCCGATGTGCGGCGTGCCCTACCACGCCGCGCGGGTCTACCTGGCCCGGCTCCTGGAGAGGGGCTTCAAGGTCGCCATCTGCGACCAGATGGAGGAACCGGGGCGCTCGGCCATCGTGCGTCGTGAGGTCACCCGCGTCGTGACCCCCGGGACCGTCCTCGACGACCAGGTGCTCGATCCTCGCGAGCCGAGCTTCCTCGGGGCGGTGGCACTCGGCGAGCGGGGGGGAGGGCTGGCGCTCCTCGACGCCACCACGGGCGAGTTCCGGTGCGGGGAGCTCGCCGACGACTCGAGGCTCGCCGAGGAGCTCCGGCGGGCCGGGGTCCGCGAGCTCCTCCTGTCGAAATCCTCGGCGGGGGAGGCTCGCGCGCTCGATCTCGCCCGCGCGGTGGGGGCCCCGGTGGCGGAAGTGGAGGACCACGCCTTCGACCGGGCCGAGGAGCGCCTCTGCCGGCACTTCGGCGTCGACGCCCTCGACGGGTTCGGGGTGGCCGGGATGCCCCACGGCGTCCGCGCGGCGGCCGCTGCGCTCCACTACCTCGAGGAGACGCAGCGCAGCGCGCCGCGCCACGTCGACCGCATCGGCGCCCTCGCCACCGAGGACCGCCTGCTCCTCGACGAGAGCACCCGGGCGAACCTGGAGGTGGAGCGGACGCTCTTCGGAGGAAAGCGGTCGGGCTCCCTCCTCGGCCTCCTCGACCGGACCGTCACCTCGGCCGGGGGGCGCAGGCTGTCGGAATGGCTGCGCTATCCGCTGCGGGACGTGAAGGCCATCGACCGGCGCCTCGACGCCGTGGCGGCGCTCGTCGCCCGGGCGGTGCTCCGGGAAGACCTGACCGCGGCCCTGAAGCCGGTGGCGGACGTCGAGCGGCTCCTCTCTCGCCTCACGCTCCGCCAGGGCAACGCTCGCGACCTGCGCGCTCTCGCGACGTCGCTCCTCGCCCTTCCGAAGGCGGCCAGCCTCCTCGAGGAAGGCGGCGCGCCGCTCCTCGGCGAGGCGGGTTCGAGAATGCACGGCCTCGAGGAGCTCGCCGCGACGCTCGAGCGGTCGGTGGAGGACGAGCCCCCGGCGACCCTCGGCGAAGGAGGCCTCATCCGCCGCGGCTATTCCGACGAGCTCGACCGGCTCATCGACCTAGCGGAGAACGGCAAGTCGGTCATCGCCTCGCTCGAAGCCCGCGAGCGCAAGCGCACCGGTATCGCCTCCTTGAAGGTCCGGTACAACCGGGTCTTCGGCTACTACCTCGAGGTGACGAAGGCGAACCTGAAGCTCGTCCCGGCCGACTACCAGCGGCGACAGACGACGGCGGGAGGAGAGCGCTTCGTCACCCCGGAGCTGAAGGAGCTCGAGGAGCAGGTGCTCGGAGCCGAGGAGAAGCGCTGCGCGCTCGAGGAGGCGATCTTCGAGGAGCTGCGCGGCAAGGTGGTCGCGCTCGCCACACCGCTGCGCGGCGCCGCCTCGGCGGTGGCCGACGCGGACGCGATCCTTTCCTTCGCGCGGTTGGCCTCGGAGCGGGGGTACTCGCGCCCCTTGCTCGACGACTCCGAGGTCCTGGAGATCGCGGGGGGGCGCCACCCGGTGGTCGAGGCCATGCTGCCGAAGGAGTCGGGGGAGTTCGTGCCGAACGACCTTTCGGTGGCGTCGAGCGCCGTCGGGGATGACGGGCCGGGCCAGGTGCTCGTCATCACCGGCCCCAACATGGCGGGCAAGAGCACGGTGATGCGGCAGGCGGCGCTCATCGTGCTCCTCGCCCAGACCGGGAGCTTCGTCCCCGCCGCGCGCGCCAGGATCGGCGTCGTCGACCGGATCTTCACCCGCGTGGGAGCGTCCGACGACCTGGCGCGGGGGCGGTCCACCTTCATGGTGGAGATGACCGAGACCGCCGCCATCCTCCACAACGCCAGCCGCCGCTCGCTCGTGGTGCTCGACGAGATCGGCCGCGGCACCTCGACCTTCGACGGGCTCTCCATCGCCTGGGCGGTGGCGGAGCACCTGCACGACAAGGCCGGCTGCCGGACCCTCTTCGCCACCCACTACCACGAGCTCCAGGACCTGGCGCGCGAGCGCCCGCGGGTGAAGAACCTCACGGTGGCGGTGCGCGAGGTTGGGGACAAGGTCGTCTTCCTGCGGAAGCTCGTCCCGGGAGGGGCGTCGCGGAGCTACGGGATCGAGGTGGCGAAGCTCGCCGGCCTCCCACCGGAGGTCCTCTCGCGGGCGCGCCAGATCTTGAAGAACCTAGAGACGCTGGAGGTCGACGAGGGTGGGCACGCCGCGCTCGCGCGCGGCGGGCAGCGCCGCCGCGCAAGGGAGGGGGGGGCGCAGCTTGGCCTGTTCGGGGCGATCGACCCGGAACTCGCTCGGCTGCGGGACGAGATCCGCGCGCTCGCGATCGACGAGATGACGCCGCTCGCCGCGCTCCAGGCCCTCTCCGCCTGGAAGCGCCTCCTCGGGTAGCGGCTCGCGGCAGAGCCCCCAGAAATGAACGGAGGGAGCCGGTTTCCCGGCTCCCTCCTGGGAATCGCTCTCTGCGGAGAAAGGCCTACTTCTTGTGGCAGTTCGTGCAAGCCTTCTCGTCCGCCGGGCCCTTCGCCTTCTCCTTGTGGCAGTCGATGCAGAGCTTGTGGGCCTTGTCCTTGTTGAGCTCGATCTTGCCGGGCTTGCCCTCGCCGTGGCAGTTCTTGCAGCCCTGGCTCTGGTGAGCCTTGTGGTTGAAGGTGACGTTGCCCTCCTTCGCGTTCAGCACCACCTCGGTGGGCGGCGGAGCGGCGAAGGCCGCGGTGGCGGCGGTCACGAAGGCGACGGCGAACAGGGCGCTAAGGATCTTCTTCACTGTAATCCCCCTTCCAGGGTTGACTTCCGGTCCGTGCCGGCGGCCCGGGGTTTCTTTTTTGTCGCTCTGCCTGCCGGACGGAATGCCGAAGACAGAGATTCACGGCGGCGGGAGCATCGCGAAAGAGGCCCTGGTGCGCCTTGATCGAGATCACGCGGCGTCGAGAAGTGCGAGAGGCGAGATCGCGAGCGCGGCGGCGCCTTCGACCTCGCGCGGAGGGGCAGCTCGCGCGAGAGAGGGCGAGGCGCCGCATCCAGCTTCCTGCCGGTGCGGGAGCCCCGGGCAGCCGAGCGAGAGCGACTCGACGCTCGCCACCGGAGGCGCGGCTCCCCTTGCGAGTGCACGACGAAAACTGGACTGCGATATCTGCCCAGGTAGGGTCGTGTGGTCCTCATGACCACACGGGCACGGATCGTCCTCCTCCTCGCCATTGCCGCGCTCGCCCCCCTCGGGGCGGCGGCGAGGCAGCCGAAGGCGACCTCCCGCATCGGGAGGGCCGCGAGCGGCCGCACCCCCGCGCGTCCGGCGAAGGCGGCCGCCGGCCCCGCCGCGCTCGAGAAGGCTCGGGCGGACCTCGCCGCCGTGAAGAGAAACCCGGTCAAGCGGCGCTACCGACACAACTGGGAGCGCGCCATCCGCGAGCTCGAGCGGGCCGCGCGCGGGCCCGACACTGGGCCGGCGCTCCTCGATGCCGCGCGCGCCCGCTACGCCCTCTACCGGTTCTCGGCGGTGGAGGCCGACCGCGAGAAGGCGCTCGCGCTCGCCACCCGCGCGAGTGCCGCCGGCGCGCCGGCCGCTGCCGACTTCGCGGCCGCGGTCCGCCGGGAGGCGGGAGACGACGAGCCGCGGGCGAAGGCGACGAAGGGGCCATCCCAGAGGAAGGCCCTCGCGGCGGCGGCCACGCCCGGCCCGGTCGCGGTCCGCGCCGGTCCGCCCGCGGCCGCCCCCGCCGCGCCTGGCCCTGCCGACGAGGAGGAGGAGTCGGCGGACCCGGTGCTGGAGGAGGCCGTGGCGGACGCAGACGGAAAGCCGGCGGCGAGCGCGCCCCCAGGCACGGCCAAGGCGCCGGCCGAGGGGCCGGCGCACGTCTCCGAGGTGCGCGCCTGGTCCAACACGGACTACACGCGGGTCGCGGTCTACCTCTCCCATAACGTGTCCTTCGACAAGCAGGAGCTCGAGGCCGACCGCGACCACCCCCGACGGCTGGCGCTCGACCTCAAGCCCGCGGTCCTCGACGGGCAGGCCCTGCAGAAGCCGGTGGCGGACGCGCTCGTGCACCGCGTCCGAGCGGCCCAGTTCGACCCCGAGACGGTGCGGGTGGTCCTGGACCTGGCCGGGCGCGACGGCTACCAGCTCTTCACCCTCGAGGATCCCCCGCGGCTCATCGTCGACGTGGGCACGAGGGAGGCTCAACGCGAGACCGTGGCCAAGGCCCTCGAGCCCGGCCCGGCGGGCTCCGACGACGAAGGGGAGGGCGAGGGCCACCGTCGGGTGCGGCGCATCATCGTCGACGCCGGGCACGGGGGGCACGACACCGGGGCCATCGGACCGCGCGGCGTGAGGGAGAAGGACGTCACCCTGGCGATGGCGGGCCGCCTCGCCCGCCAGCTGCGCGCGGCGGGGTTCGAGGTCATCCTCACCCGCTCCGACGACCGCTACCTCCGGCTCGAGGAGCGGACCGCCATCGCCAACATGGCCCGCGGCGACCTCTTCGTCTCCCTGCACGCGAACGCCCACCCGCGGCGGGACCGGAACGGCGTCGAGACCTACTTCCTGAACGTCACCGACGATCGCTACGCCCGCCGGCTGGCGGCGCGGGAGAACGGCGCGCTCGAGGGGGAGGAGGGCGGCCGCGGCGTGCAGCGCATCCTCACCGACCTCGACGCGCGGGCGAGCTCGGACGCCTCGCGGCGCCTCGCCCAGATGGTGCAGCGGGAGCTCACCGGCCGGATCCGGCAGACGCAGGGCGAGGTGCGCGACCTGGGGGTGAAGCACGCGCTCTTCTACGTCCTGCTCGGGGCCCGCATGCCGGCGGTGCTCGTCGAGACCGCCTTCATCTCCAACCGCGCCGAGGAGGCCCGCCTGGCCAGCCCCGCCTACCAGCAGATCGTGGCCGAGAGCGTCACCCGCGCCGTGGCCCAGTTCGCCGGGCGGGAGTCGCGGGTGGCGGCGCGCTGACCCGCGCCGCGCGCCCTTTTCCGTCCCCCGGCGATCCGGTAGCCTCGCCGGCCCCGTCGAAGGAGTCTTCCCCCATCCCCGGCGTCGCTGCACTCGTCCGGATATAGGTCCCCGATGCTCGTCCAGGACTCATCGTTCACCAAGCTCCCCAAGGCGGCCCCGTACGAGTACGAGGCGAAGCTCCAGGAGCTCCCGGCCGCGAGCGGAGACGTCCGGGCGGACCACCAGGCACTGCGCCGCTTCGTCGAGCAAGTGCACCGTGCCGGGGGGAGCGGTCACACGGTGGTGCGGCTCCAGAGCGCGGCGATGGACCGGGTGGTGACGACTCTGTGGGAGAAGGCGCTCGCCGCCGCCCGCGAGAAGCACTCGCCCACGCCCGTGTCGCTCATCGCCCTGGGCGGGTACGGGCGCCGCGAGCTCGCGCCCTTCAGCGACGTGGACCTGCTCGTCCTCCACGAGAAGCGGGAGCCGGGCGCCTTCGTCAAGGAGGCGAGCGAGCGCTTCCTCTACTCGCTCTGGGACTTCAAGCTCGAGGTCGGCTACGGGGTGCGCGACATGCGCGGCTGCGAGCAGCTCGCCAACGAGGACCACACCGCCCGCACCGCGCTCCTCGACCTCCGCTACCTCTCCGGCGACCGCACCCTCTTTCGGGACCTGGAGCGCGACCAGCTGCACGGCCTGTCCCAGGCCAAGGTCGACGCCTTCATCGCCGAGAAGATGCGCGAGACGCGGGAGCGCCGCGAGCGCTTCGGCGACTCCCTCTACCTGCTCGAGCCGAACGTGAAGCAGTCCGAGGGCGGCCTGCGCGACCTCGCCAACGGCCTGTGGGCGGCGAGGGCGAAGTTCAAGGTGGCGGGGGTGACCGAGCTCCTCGCCAAGGCGCTCCTGCCCGAACCGGAGGTGGTGGAGCTCCGGCGGGCGCGGGACTTCGTGTGGCGGGTGCGCAACCAGCTTCACTACGCCACCGGGCGCAAGACCGATCAGCTCACCTTCGACCTGCAGCCCCAGCTCGCCGCCTTCATGGGGTACGGGGAGGGGGATCGGTCGGTGGAAGAGTTCATGCGCCACTACTACCTGGCGGCCAAGACCATCACCGTCGCCTCCGACGCCATTGTCGACCGCTGCCTCGAGCCCGCCCGCGGCAAGCCCTGGCGGCGGGCCGACGCGCCCGCCTCCCGCACCGGCGCCGAGAACGGCAGCGGCCCGAGCCCGGACGCCCGACCGCTGCCGGGCGGCGAGTTCAAGGTGTTCCGAGGGCGGCTCACCGTGGCTGCCCGTGAGGTGCTCCACAAGTCCCCGGCCGCGCTGGTGCGCCTCTTCGCCACCGCCGATCGCGAGGGGCTCGACCTCTATCCGTACGCGCGCGACATGGCGGCGCAGGCGGCCAACGAGCTCCCGGCCGAGGCGGCGAGCGACCCGGAGCTGAACCACGAGCTGCTCGCCATGTTCACGAGGCCCGGGACCCGCGGGCGCTTCCTCACCCTCATGCACGACCTGGGGACGCTGGAGCGGGTGCTTCCCGAGTTCGCCCGGGTGAAGGCCCGACGCCAGATCGACCTCTACCACGTCTACACCGTCGACGTGCACAGCCTCTTCGCCACCCGCCGCCTCTTCGCGCTCCGCAACCGGGACCTGCAGGTGGACGGGCTCACCGACCTCATGGCGGGGCTCGAGCGCCCGCTCGGCCTCTTCCTCGGCATCCTCTTCCACGACATCGGCAAGGGGTCCGGGAAGGACCACTCGCAGCGGGGGGCGGAGATCGCCGCCGCCGCTTGCGGCCGCATGGGGATCGACCCGGCCGACGCCGCCGACGTGGAGTGGCTGGTGCTGAAGCACCTGCGCATGGCCAACCTGGCGCAGCGTCGCGACCTCTCCGACCCGAACCTCATCCACGCCTTCGCCGAGGAGGTCGGCACCCTCGACCGGCTCGACAAGCTCTACCTCCTCACCTACGCGGACATCGCCACCGTCGGGCCGCGCACCTGGACCGAGTGGAAGGGCAGGCTCCTCAAGGAGCTCTACGAGAAGACCCGGGCGCTCCTCGAGGCGGGGGCAGAGCGGACCCGGCCCATCCCCGGCACCCACGAGGCCCAGGGGCGGGCGGCGGTGGCGGAGGCGCTCGCGGCGAGGAACGTGCCCCCGGACGAGCGCGACCGCTTCATCGCCGCCATGACGGCCCGCTACTTCCTCACCGAGCCCCCCTCCCTCGCGCCGCGCCACCTGCGCCTGCTCAAGCTCGGCCGGCGCCACTCGGTGGCGTCGGTCGTCCGCCACCGTCCCCCGCTCGGGTTCTCGGACCTGGCCCTCACCGCGCCCGACCGCCCCGGCCTCCTGGCACTCATCGCCGGCGTGCTCGCCTCCCACAAGATCGACATCCAGCACGCCGAGGTGTTCTCGACACCCAACGACGAGCCGGCGCTGGGATGGCTCGCGGGGAGGGCGCTCGACCTTTTCGAGCTGCGGGGCCCCGAGGGCGGTGCGCTCGAGCCGGTGCGCTGGCACGCGGCGCGCGCCGACCTGCAGCGGGTCTTGGAGGGGGAGGTTGCCCTCGAGGACCTGATGGCCCGGCGCCTCAAGGCGTCGCCGCTCCCGCAACGCCCCCTGCCGCGCCTCGCCACCCGGGTCGTCATCGACAACAACAGCGCCCGGGACCACAGCGTCATCGACGTCTTCACCGCCGACCGGGTCGGCCTGCTCCACACGCTCTCCCGGACCTTCTTCGACCTTGGGCTCTCGGTCGACCTCGCTCGCATCACCACCGAGGGGCACCGGGCCGCCGACGCCTTCTACGTCCGCAACGCCAGCGGGGGGCGCATCGAGGGGAGCGAGGTGCAGCGGGTGGAGGAGGCGGTCACCCAGGCGCTGACGCGGAATTGACCGATCGTCGACCGCTGGTAACCTCGCCGGCGGATGAAGCCTCTCTCGCCGCGAGCGCCGCGCAGCCCGCCGCAGCGCATCCTGCTCGTCGAAGACGAGCCGGCGCTGGCGGAGATCCTGGAGGCCTTCCTCAAGGCGCACGGACGTTTCGAGGTGGTGCTGGCCCGGGACGAAGCCGACGCGCTCGCCAAGGCACACAAGAGCCCGCCGGACGTGGCCGTCCTCGATCTCGAGGTGCGCGACCTCGACGGCGCCGGGCTCCTCGAGAAGCTGCGGGCCGGGGACGCGCTCCTGCCCGCGCTCGCCTGCGCCGGGCGCGACGCGTCCGAGCCGGCGCCGGGCTTCGACGCCCTGTTCCTGAAGCCACTCGACCTCACCTCGGTGCTTGCGCAGGTGGAGCGCCTGCTCGAGGATCGCGGGCGCCGGGGACGGCGATGACGGCGCCCATCTGGAGCATCGATGCGGAGCATCCGCAGCCTCGGGTCATCGAGAAGGCGGTGAGCGTGCTCGCCTCGGGAGGGCTGCTGGCCTTCCCCACCGACACCTACTACGCCATCGGTTGCGACCTCTTCGACAAGCGGGCCATCGAGCGAATCTACCAGCTCAAGCAGCTTCCCGAGACCCACGAACTCTCCTTCCTGTGCTCCGACCTCTCCGAGGTGGCGCGCTACGCCATGCTCGACAACGCCGCTTTCCGCGTGCTGCGGCGGAAGACGCCCGGGCCCTTCACCTTCGTCCTCCCCGCCACCCGGCTCGTCCCGGACCTGGCGCTCCGCCGACAGAAGACGGTGGGCATCCGCCTCTCGGGGAGCCCGGTGGCGCTCGAGATCGTGCGAAAGCTGGCACACCCGGTCGTGTCCACCTCGGCGGCCACGCCCGACGGCGAAGTGCTCATCGACGCCCGAGACGTCCGCGACCGGCTCGGGCACGGCCTCGACCTCGTCCTCGACGGCGGTTACCAGCCGAACGAGCCGTCGAGCGTGGTGGACCTCACCGGACCCGAGCCCAAGGTGGTGCGCGTTGGCAAGGGAGACACCTCCGACCTCTGAGGCGGCAGGCCCCCCCGAGGGGCCGCTCGCCTTCGCCCTCGACCTCTTGCTCACCCACCTGCGGGTCGAGAAGGGGCTCGCGGCGAACTCGGTGGAGGCCTATGCCCGCGACGTGCGCCGCTACCTCGCTCACCTCACCGCCCGGGGGCGCAAGGACTGGGGCTCGGTGACCCGCGGCGACGTTCAGGAGCACCTCGCCCACCTCCTCGAGCTCGGGATCTCCGCCCGCAGCCAGGCCCGGGCGCTCTCCGCCATCCGCGGGCTCCACCGGCTCCTGCTCGCCGAACGGCTCGCGGCCGAGGACGCGACCGACGAGGTGGACGCGCCCCGCGGCTCCCGCCGACTTCCCCAGCTCCTCTCCCGCTCCGAGGTGGAGAGCCTCCTCGCCGCTCCGGCGCGGCTCCGGACCGCCGCCGGCGTGCGCGACCGGGCGATGCTGGAGCTCCTCTACGCCACCGGGCTCCGGGTCTCGGAGCTCGTCTCGCTCGACGTGAACCAGGTGGACCTGGAATCGCGGGTGCTGCTGGCGCGCGGGAAGGGGGGCAAGGAGCGGCTCGTGCCGGTGGGCGCGGTCGCGGCACGCGCGCTCCGCCATTACCTGGGCGGGGCGCGCAGCACGCTCCTCGGGCGGCGCAAGAGCCGCGACCTCTTCGTCACCCCCCGCGGCGGCCGCATGTCCCGCCAGGGGTTCTTCAAGCTCCTGCGGCGCTACGCGCGCGCCGCCGGCATCGCCCGCCCCATCTCGCCGCACAAGCTGCGCCACAGCTTCGCCACCCACCTGCTCGAGGGAGGCGCCGACCTGCGCGCTGTCCAGGCCATGCTGGGGCACGCCGACGTGACGACGACGGAGATCTACACCCACGTGGACCGCAGCCAGGCGCGCAGGCTGCACGCGCGCCACCACCCGCGGGCGTGAGGGGCCTTGGGGCGCGGTCAGCGGTTCGCCGCCCGCGCTCGTTGACCCTTCGAGCGCGCGGTGTTACTCAACCGTCCTTCCTTCCGAGGTTTCCTTTGGATCTCTCCCTTCAGGGCATCCTCCAGCGGCTGCTCCTCTACCTGCCCGTCCTGCTGCTCTCCCTCACGGTGCACGAGTTCGCCCATGGCTGGGTGGCTCGCCGACTCGGGGACGACACGGCGGAGCGGCTCGGCCGCCTCACCCTGAACCCGCTCGCGCACGCGGACCCCATCGGGACCTTCCTCCTTCCGCTGCTGGGAGTTCCGTTCGGGTGGGCCCGCCCGGTCCCGGTGAACCCGGCCCGCTTCCGCCGGGAGATCCGGATGACGACGGGCATGATGTTCACCTCCCTCGCCGGCCCGCTCGCCAACGTCGGGATGGCCGTCCTCTCCACCGTGGCGCTCGGCCTCCTCTACCGCTTCGCGCCCGACACCGCCGACCAGGTCCATGGTGTCGTCGCCTTCCTCGAGATCTCCATCCAGATGAACGTAGCGCTCGCGGTCTTCAACATGCTCCCGCTCCCCCCGCTCGACGGGAGCCGCGTCGTCGACGCGCTCCTGCCCTCGAGGCTCCGCCCCCAGTGGGAGGCGTTCTCGCGCTTCGCGCCCTTCCTGCTCCTCGCCATCGTCTTCCTGGGCTGGAGGATCATCGCCGTCCCCATCGGCGCCGGGATCAGCATCCTCGATCGACTCCTGCGCGCCATCGTGTGACCCATGCCCGACCCCAAGCTCCCCATCGTCGTCTCCGGCATGCGCCCCACCGGGCGCCTCCACATCGGCCACCTCCACGGGGCCATCGCCAACTGGCTCAAGCTCCAGGATCAGGCGAGGTGCCATTTCTTCAGTGCCGACTGGCACGCTCTCACCACGAGCTACCACGAGACCGAGAAGCTGAAGCAGGCCGAGCTCGAGATGTTCGTGGACTTCCTCGCTGCCGGAATCGATCCGAAGAGGTCGATCCTCTTCATCCAGAGCCAGGTGAAGGAGCACGCCGAGCTCTACCTGCTCCTCGGCATGATCACGCCGCTCGGGTGGCTCGAGCGCTCCCCCTCCTACAAGGAGATGCGCGAGCAGATCACCGACCGGGACCTCGCCCTCTACGGCTTCCTCGGGTACCCGGTGCTCATGGCCGCCGACATCATCCTCTACAAGGCGACCCACGTGCCGGTGGGGGCGGACCAGGTCACTCACCTCGAGCTCACCCGCGAGATCGCGCGCAAGTTCAACCACCACTACGGCGACGTCTTCCCGGAGCCGAAGCCGCTGCTCACCGAAGCCGCCAAGGTGGTGGGCATCGACGGGCGCAAGATGTCGAAGAGCTACGGGAATGCCATCGAGCTCGGCGAGAGCGCCGAGTCGACCACCAAGAAGATCATGGGGGCGGTCACCGACCCGGCGCGCAAGCGCCGCCAGGACCCCGGCAACCCCGAGGTGTGCGGGATCTTCTACCTGCACCGCATCTACAGCGAGCCGGACACGGTCGCCTGGGTGGACTCGAACTGCCGCAGCGCCGGCATCGGCTGCGTGGACTGCAAGAGGAAGCTGCTCGAGAAGCTCGTGCCCGACCAGGAGCGCCTGCGGGAGCGCCGCGAGTCGCTGCTCGCGCGCCCGGACGACGTCCTCGACGTGGTCCGCGACGGGAACCGGCGCGCGCGCGAGGAGGCCGCTCGCACCATGGAGCAGGTCCGCAAGGCGATGAGCCTCGACCTGAACCTCTAGGCGCGGGGAGGAGGCCGAGGTCGGCGCGGATGACGAGGGACACGACACCTTCCGGCGCCGTCGCGGGCGAGCCCTCGCCCCCGCAGCCGTTCCGCGTGACCCTGCCGCCGGTCCGCGACGGGGAACCGCCCTTCGAGGGACCCCTCGACCTCCTCCTGCACCTCGTGAAGGAGCACGAGGTCGACCTCTTCGACATCCCCATCGCCCGCATCACCGAGGCCTACCTGGGGACGCTCGAGGCGCTGCGAGAGCTCGACATCGACGTGGCGGGGGAGTTCCTCCCCATGGCCGCCCAGCTCATGCTGATGAAGTCGAAGCTCCTTCTCCCCCGCACCGAGGTGGCCGACGACGCCGAGGCCACCGAGGACGAAGGCGATCCCCGCGCCGAGCTGGTGCGACGGCTGCTCGAGTACCAGAAGTACAAGGAGGCCGCCGAGGAGCTCGGGCGCCACGACATCCTCGATCGCGACGTCTTCGCGCGGCGCGCCCGCGCTCCCAAGGTGGCCCAGCCGGAAGGGCCCGACGGCCTGGCGGAGATCTCGGTGTTCAAGCTCATCGAGGCGCTCGACCGGGCGCTCGCCCACGCCTCCCCCGAGGCGGCCCACGAGGTCGCCGGCGACCGCCTCTCCATCACCGACGCCATCAGCCGGGTGGCGGAGATCCTCCGGACGCGGCGGCGCGCCTCCTTCGCGGACCTGCTCGGGGCCGCCGGGGCGGCCGGGCGCACCGCGGTCATCGCCACCTTCCTGGCGGTGCTGGAGATGGCGCGGCTGCGGCTCCTCCGGGTGTTCCAGGAGGCGGCCGGCGAGAGCGGGGCGGGAGGGGAGATCGTGGTGGAGGCGAGCGAGACCCTGGGGAGCGGCTTCTCGGGGCCGGAAGGGGTGGAGGAGTACCGATGACCGAGAACCAGGGGCCCGGGCCCGGCCCGTCGCCGGAGGAGCTGCGGGACCTGCAGTCGGCGGAGGAGGCGAAGGCCGACCCCTCCCTCGACGAGGTGGAGGCCGCCTCCATCGACTTGCCGGAGGCGGGGGCCGAGCGAGACGAGCCCTTCGAGAAGCTCGCCGCCCAGGCGAGGCGCATCTCGGCGGAGCGGGCCCGGGCCATCGTGGAAGCGCTGCTCTTCCTCGCCGAGCGGCCCCTCAGCTGCGAGGAGGTGCGCCAGACGACCGGGCTGGAGCGCGACCGGGTGAAGAAGATCTTCGAGGACCTCGCCGGCCACTACCGCGAGGGAGTTTGCGGCATCGTGCTGCACGAGGTGGCAGGAGGGTGGCAGCTGCGCACCGCGCCGGACACTGCTGAGTTCGCGCGCCGCTTCCTCCGGGTCAAGCCGCAGCGGCTCACCCGGGCGGCCTTGGAGACGCTCGCCATCGTCGCCTATCGCCAGCCGGTGACGAGGCCGGAGATCGAGGAGGTGAGGGGAGTCGACTCGGGCGCGGTGGTGAAGGCCCTCCTCGAGCGGCGCCTCATCAAGATCCTGGGCAAGAAGGAGGAGCCGGGGCGCCCCATTCTCTACGGCACCACCCGCGAGTTCCTGGAGTTCTTCGCCCTGAAGGATCTGGCCTCGCTTCCGACCCTGCGCGAGTTCCACGAGCTGAGCGAGGAGCACCGCGAGATCGTCGAGAAGGAGACGCCGGCGCCGGCGGCGCCGCAGCTGGAGGGGCTCGTGGCCGAGCTCGCCGATCCGAACCTGCGCGCCGCGCTCGAGCAGAAGCGCGAGGAGGGGGACGCCGCGCTCGAGGAGCTGGAGCAGGCGATGGAGCGCGCCGAGGAGCGCAGCCAGGCGGCTACCTCGGCTCTCGAGCAGGAGCGGCCCGAGCCCGAGCCGGACCCTGCCGCCGGCTCCGGCGGGGCCGGGTGAAGGAGCGGCTCCAGAAGTTCCTCGCCGCCGCGGGGGTGGCTTCCCGGCGCAAGGCGGAGGAGATGATCGCCGCCGGGCGCGTCTCGGTGAACGGGGCGGTGGTGCAGGCGCAAGGCATCCAGGTCTCTCCCGCCGACCGGGTCACCGTCGACGGGCGCGAGGTCCGAAGGGGAGACAGCCCCCGCTACCTCCTCCTCTACAAGCCGCCCGGCTGCGTCACCACCCTCTCCGATCCGCAGGGGCGGCCCACCGCCCTCGAGTACCTGCGCGGCGTCTCCGAGCGGGTCTTCCCGGTGGGGAGGCTCGACTGGGACGCCGAGGGGGCGCTCCTCTTCACCACGGACGGGGAACTCGCGAACCGCCTCGCCCACCCGCGCTACGGCCACCGGCGCACCTACCTCGTCAAGGTGAAGGGGGACCCCCCGGCGGGGGCCCTGGAGCGAATGGCCTCGGGGGTCCGCCTCGACGACGGGCCGGCCCGCGCGCTCGAAAGCGCCGTCCACGAGCGGGCCGACAAGAACACCTGGATCCGAGTGGTCGTGGGGGAGGGCCGCCGGCACCTGGTGAAGCGACTGTGCGAGTCGGTGGGCCTGAACGTTCTGCGCCTGTTCCGCCCCGAGTTCGGAGGGGTCACGGTAGCCCGTCTGCGGCCGGGGGAGTTCCGCGAGCTCGGGGAGGACGAGGTGGCGCTCCTGCGCCGCTCGGCAGGCCTCGCCCCGGGAGAGGCCCCCGCGCGCCTGCCGGCAGGGGAGCTGCCCAAGGCGGCACGGCGGCACGGCCACGGCGCCCCGGCCCCCCAGCCGGCCCCCCAGCCGGAACGATCCCCCCGGGCGATGCGCGGTCGGGGCGCGAGGAAGCGCCGATGAGGCGCGCCTCTCTCGCCGCCGCCGCTCTGGCGCTCGCCGCTTGCGGGGGCGGTGGCGCCCGGCGCGACCTCGAGTCCGCCGACCCGGAGCGGCGCGCGGCGGCGGTCTCGAGGCTCGGGTTGGCCCGGGACGACGGCGACCTCGCGGTCCTCCTCGTGGCGCAGCAGGATCCGAGCCCGCTTGTCCGCAAGGCGGCGGCCGGCGCCTTCACCACCCGGGGCGGCAGCCGCGCCATCGAGGGCCTGTCGCGGCTCTTGCTCGACGCCGACCCGGAGGTGGTGGCGGTCGCCGCTCGGGGGCTCGGAGCCATCTCGTCCGCTTCGCCCGGAGCCGACGCCCGCGCCACCGCCGGGCTGCAGCAGCAGGCCGCCCAGGCGCTCGCAGCGGCGTACGGCCGGGCCGACAGCGGCGGGAGGGCCGAGATCGCCATGGCGCTCGCCGCGGTGGGGGCCTCCCTCAGGGAGGCGATCGAGGCCGAGGCGCGCCAGTTCTGGGAACGAAACACCCGCAGCCTCGCCGGCAAGTCCGGCTCGGAGCGTGCCGGCGCCGCCGAGGAGATCGGCCGCAGCGGCCGGGCCGAGGCAGTGAAGCTCCTCCTCCCGCTCGCCGACTCGAAAGCGCGCGACTCCCGACTCGCCGCCGCCGCCGCCCGGGGGCTGGGGTGGGCGGGCGATCGCTCCGGGCGGGAGAGGCTCGAGGACGCGCTCCTCCAGGGGGATGCCTCGCTCGCCGAGGCCGCCGCGGCCGCGCTCGCGGCCCTCGGGGACCCGGCGGCCGCCGAGGCCCTGGCCGAGGCGGGGGCGACGGGCCCGTCGCGCGTGGCGCTCGCCTGCGTGAACGCCCTCCTCGCGCTTCCACGGGCACCCGAGGTGGGCGTGGCCCTGTGCGAGATCACGGTCCGGACGCTCGATCCCCAGGTGGCCGCGCTCGCCGGCAGGGGCGCGCGCGCAGCGGGCGGCGACTGCCCGGAGCGGCCGCTCGCGACTCGCATCGGCCGGCGCGGCAACGACGCGCTCGCGGCCCTGGCGGCGCTCGGCGCGCTCGGGCTCCCCCCCGATCGGCTGGAGGCGCCCGCCGACCGCGCTCTCGCGCTCCTGCAGGCGCCCGGGGACGGCGCGGTGCGGGCGGCCGCGGCCCGGGCGCTCGGCCTCGCCGGCTACGCGCGCGCGGTCCCTGTCCTGGAGCGGCGCGCACAGGCGCTCCAGGAGCGGATCGGCGAGGCGCGCCAGCCCTGGGTGAGCGGCCCGCTGGCCTCGGGGCCGGCGCCCGGGTTCGAGAAGGGGCCGCCGGCGGCGGAGGAGGTCGCGCTGCGACCCCCGCCCGATCGGGGGAAGGGGGACGGTGCGATCGCGACGCCGAGATGGGTCGATCCGCTCGACCCGGGCGACGCCGAGGAGATGGCGGCCGTCGCCGTCGCGCTCGCCCGCCTGAAGGCCGATAAGGCGCCGGCCCTGGCCGCAGGGCTCCTCGCCGACCCGGACGGCCGCATTCGCGCCGGCGCCGCGGAGGCGGTGGGCCTTTGCGGGGACGAGGCGGCGCGGGCGCGGATGGCGTCGCTCGTCGCCGACCCTTCGCCGGGGGTCCGCAGGGCGGCGGTCGCCGCGCTCGGGCGGCAGGGGGCGAAGGGGGTGCCGGCGCTCGCGAGGGCGCTCGCGGTCGCGGATCCGGATCCGGAGGAGTGGAGGGAGGCGGTGGCGTACGCGCTCGGGGAGACGGGGGCTGCCGAGGCGGTGCCGCCCCTCTCCACTCTCCTCGAGGGGGCGGCCGCTCCCAGTGCCGGAGCGGCGCTCGGCCGGCTCGGCACCCGCGAGGCGGCGGTGCCGCTACTCTCCCTCCTCGAGCGCCGCCAGGCCGTCGGAAGGGCCGAGGCCATCGAGGCGCTCGCGCTCTGCGCCACGCCGGAGGCCGGCAAGGCGCTGCAGGCCGAGCTGACGAGCGATCGCCCGTCCGTGCGGGTCGCCGCGGCGCGCGCGGTCGGGCGGCTCCACTTCGAGCCCGCCTCGGCCTGGCTCGAGGCGCTGCGGGCCGACTACTACGCGGACGTGCGGCGCGCGGCCGTGGAGGCGCTCGCCCGGCTCCCTTCCCGGGGGCCGGGGAGGGAGCGGTAGCAGGCGCCGGCGCTCCCTAGGCCGCCTGCCGGGGAGGCTCGGCCGGCGTGGTCGGCATGGGCGAGGCCGCGCTCGCCTGCCCGAAACGGGTGCGCAGGACCGCGCCGAAGACGAGGAGCCAGGCGGAGACCATCGCCATCGGGCCCACCACCGGGACCTCGCTCACCACCACCACCAGGGCGGTGCCGAGAGCGAGTTGCAGGACCGCCTTGGCGGAGGCCACCGGAAAGGCTCGGCCGACGTAGAGCGCGAGGGCGCTGTACCCCACGATGGCGGCCACCAGGATCGCGACCACCTGGACCGCGATGAGCGGGATGCCGACCACGGTGACGACGAGGAGCACCGTCAGGACGGGCATGGCGAGGGTCCCGAGCAGGCCGGCGAGCAGGACCTTGAGCGGCTGCTTGCCGATGGCGGAGGTCACCCCCTCGAGCCGCTGCGGTGCGAAGACCCAGACGAGGAGCGCCAGGGCGAAGAAGACCGCGAACTTGGCGAGCGCGTGCGCGATCCGGAGGAGAGGGGAGAGGGCGCCCTTCGACCCGCTCGTCCCGGCGAGGCCCACGAGCGAGGAGAGGCCGGGCACGCTCACCGAGACCTGCTCCCCGTCCACGCTTCCGCCCGGGTCGATCACCACCTCGCCACCCACGCTCACCACGTCCTTCGACACGCGGGCTCCCGGCGCCACGTGAACGTTGCCGCCCACGGCGACGGCCTCTTGCTCGACGGTCGCTCCGGGCTCGAGTTCCACGGAGCCGAGCACCGCGGTCACCTGGCGAGCCGACGAGCCCGGCGACAGCCGCACGTTCCCGTGGATGGCGACCACGTCGCGCAGCCTCTCCCCGGGGCCGACGGTGACGTTCCCCGCGTGCACCCGGTCCTTCCGCCTCGGGCCCACCGCGGCGCGCACGTCGGCGCTCGCCTCCTCCGCCGCCTGGCGCGCCTCCTCGGCCGCCTCGCGGGCGTCCTCCTTCATCTGGGCGATCTCCTCCTTCGACGGCAGGGAGCCCTCGACCGAGGGGAGCCGGAACACGTAGTGGCGCTTGCCGCCGCGGACGACGACGCCCGGCCCGGAGGCCCGCGAGACCGTCACCACCGACCCCTCCCGGGCAGCCGCCAGACCCTCCTGCGAGAGGACCGCCCGGAGCGCCTCCTCGGCCGGCGCGCCGTGGAAGTGGGCGGTCACCGCTCCGCGCAGGCCGGGCGGCAGGACGATGGACCAGCCCCCGGCGTCGGCGATCTTCTGGAGCGCCTTGTCGACGGGGGTGTCGGTGAAGTCGGCCGAGACCCTCTTCCCGCCGGGAGGGTCGAATCCGGACAGGACCGGCACGTCCGCCACCGGCTCCGCGCGCGGGGCCACGCTCACCGCGTCGCCGCGGCGGCTGGCGGAGAGCGAGGTGCCGGAGAGTACCGCCTGGAGCGCGGCCTCGACCGGCACGTCCTTCAGGTGCAGGACGAGGGTCTCGTCTCCCACCTTCCCGGTGTTCGCGACCAGGTTCCAGCCGGCGGCGTCCGCGATCTTCTGGAGCGCCTCGTCCACCCTGACCTTGCGGTCGATCGACACCCTCTTGCCCGACGGGGTGGAGGGCCAGTCGCCCTGCAGGACTCCCGTCCCCTCGCTCTCGGGCGCTCGGGAAGAGTGCGGCCCCGGGGAAGCAGCGGGCGCAGCGGGGGTGGCGGCGAGGAGCAGGGCGACGGCGAGGCCGAGCATGGCTTCCCTCTAGGCGCGCTGGGCGCGGGCGGGGACGAGACGCGAGAGGCCGAGGAGGAGCGGCAGGCCGAGCGCGGCGCAGCCGAGCACGATCTCGGCGCGCAGGGCGCCCAGGAGGGGCGAGAGCACCTGCCGCGAGATGCGGGCCGCCTCGACTCCCTGGACGAGAGAGGCGGAGGCCTCAGAGAGCGCCGGGGCCCAGGCGGCCTGACCCGCGAGCGCAACGGTCGCGGCCAGCGCCGCCGCCACCGCGCCGAGGACGCCGAGCGCCACGCGACGCTCTCGCCTCGCCGACCGCTCGCGCAGGTCGATAAGCGCCAGCACGCCGGCTGTGAAATCGGGAGGAGGCTCGGCGGCCGGCAAGAGCGACAGGGCGTCCTCGAGTGCCTGGAAGGAGGAGACGAGGGCCTGGCACCCCGCGCAGGAGGCGAGGTGGTCGCTCACCCCCGAGCGTTCCTCCCCAGGCAAGGCGCCCTCGAGGAGCCGCTGGGCCTCTTCCTCGCTCAGGTGGCGCGTCGTCACGAGTGGACCTCCTTGCCCTCGAGGAACTGCCGCAGCTTCGACCGCGCCCGGTGGAGCCAGGTCATCACCGTCCCCATGGGCACGCCCATCACCTGGGCGATCTCCTTGTAGGACAGTTGCTCGACGTGGAAAAGGTGCACCACCTCGCGGTAGTTGGCGGGGAGCGCCGCCACCGCCTCCCCGAGCGCCTCGCGCGCCTGGGCCTTCTCGAGCCGATCGTCGCCCCGCTCGGCCTCGGGGTCGAGCAGGTCCGGAGGGGAGCCACCCTCGGGATCGGCGTCGAGCTCCACCCGCGCGCGCGCCGGCAGCCGGCGGCGCAGGAGGTCGAGGCAGTGGTTCCTCGCGATCCGGAGCACCCATGGCGCGAAAGGCTGCGAGAGGTCGAAGGAGTCGAGCGCAGCGTAGGCCCTTGCGAAGGCCTCCTGGGCAGCGTCGCGGGCCTCCTCCCGGTCGGAGAGAATCCGGAGGCAAAGGCCGTAGACCGCCCTCTTGTGCTCCTCGACGAGTTGGGAAAAAGCCTCCCGGTGACCCTGCGCTGCCGAGCGGGCGAGCCTCGCCTCGCTTGAGAGGGGCACGGAGACCTCTTCCTCGTTCCACAGCGGCCAGGAGACGCGCGACCCTATCCCGGCGAGAGCGGGAGCCGCAATCATGCCCGTCCTACGGCGCGGGCAAGCTCCTATTTCGCCCCTGGGTTTCCTGGCCGCCGACCCTCGGGGGGAGATCGGGGCCCGAGCGCGCCGTAAGCGGCTGATCTTCCAAGCTTCCAGCGCCGGAGCGGAATGGAGCGCGCTTGACGCCGGGCGGCCGCGAGCACTACATGAGACGCAGCGTGGCGACCCGCGGCGTCATCGAGCTCGACGGCGGCGCCGGGGAAGGCGGCGGCCAGATCCTCCGGACCGCCCTCGCGCTCTCGGCCGTGACGGGCCGCGGCTTCGCGGTCGAACGCGTGCGAGCGAACCGGCTGAAACCCGGCTTGCGCCCCCAGCACCGAGAGGCCGCCCTCGCCATGGCCCGGCTGTGCCAGGCGGAGGTGGCGGGGGCAGAGATCGGCTCGACCCGCCTCGAGTTCCTGCCTGCCCGCCGTCCGGCCGCGGGGGAGTGGAGCTTCGACATCGGCACGGCCGGCTCCGCTCCGCTCCTCCTCCAGACCCTCTGCTGGCCGCTCGCCGTAGCCGGCGGCGACAGCCAGCTCACGCTGCGCGGGGGGACCCACCAGGACCACAGCCCATCCTTCCACTACCTGGCGCTCGTCTGGGCGCCGGCGCTCGCGCGCCTGGGCTTCCCGGTGGATCTCTCGCTCCAGGCCGCCGGCTTCTACCCCGAGGGCGGCGGCGAGTTCACCGCCGTGGTCCGCCCGGCCCACCCCATGCCCCCCTTCGACCTCCGCCACCGGGGAACGCTGCTCGAGACCGAGGTGTTCTCGCTCGTCGCGGGCGTCGACCTCTCCGTCGCCGAGAGACAGGCGGAGCGGGCCTCGCGGCGGCTGAGGGAGATGGGAGTAGCCGCCGAGGCGCGCTGCGTCCCGGTGCCCGCCCGCCTCTCCCGGGGCAGCCACCTCCTCATCATCGCTACCTTCGAGCGCACGCGCTCCGGGCACGGGGCGGTCTCCGCCCAGGGCCGCCACCCCGAGGCCATCGCCGACGCCGCGCTCGACAGTCTCTCCGCGTTCCTCGCCGGGCGCTCGGCGGTGGATCGGCACCTGGGGGACCAGCTCCTCGTTCCGGCCGCCCTGCTCGCCGCCGGCCTCGTCACCCCGCCCCCGGGTGTCGTGCCCGTCACCCGCTTCACGGTGTGCGAGGTGACGAAGCACCTCACCACCAACGCCGACGTGGTGCGCCACTTCCTCCCGGTTCAGATCGAGATCGGCGGGCGCGAGGGCGAGGAAGGGGAGGTCCAGGTGCGCCCGGCGAACGCCGAGGCGCCCGTGGTCCCGCTCCGCTCCTAGGCGGTCCCTGGGCCCTCGGCGTCGAGGGCGGGGGCGTTCGCCACCAGGGCGCGCAGGCGCGAGGCGTCGAAGGGCTTCTCCAGGCGCTCGTTCGGGACGTTGTCGAGGAAGTCGCTCGCCGCCTCGGTGTAGGCGCCAGCGGTGATGAAGGCGACGCGCGCCGCCGCCTCCGGGTCCTCCTCCACGAGCCGGCGGTAGAGATCCATCCCGCTCGTCCCCGGCATGTGCAGGTCGCAGAGGATGACGTGGAATCTGGGCCCGTGGGCGAGCAGCGCGAGCGCCGCCGCGGCCTCGGTGCACTTCACCACCTCGTTCCCCTGCAGCAGCCGCTTCACGGCCTGGCCCACGATCGGGTCGTCGTCGATCACCAGGACCCGGCGGCCCGCCGGCGCGGCGGACGACGCGGCCGGGGCGGCGGGGGCAACCTCCCGGGGGCCGGGAGCGGCTTGGGGGAGGAGCACCCGGGCGCGGGTGCCCTGGCCCTCCTGGCTCTCGAGCGCCAGCTCCCCCCCGAGCGAGGTGACGACCGACTTCGCGATGGCGAGGCCGAGGCCGGTCGCGGTGCCGGGCTTGCGAGTGGTGAAGAACGGCTCGGGAGCCCGCGCCAGCACCTCCGGGCTCATCCCCACCCCGTTGTCGGACACCTCGATCCGGACGCGCCCGCCCGGCGCCGGCGCCACGGCCACCCGGATCTCGTTTCGCTGCGGGTCGTCCCGGGAGAAGGACTGGCAGGCGTTGAGGAGGAGGTGGACGAGCGCCTTTCCGAGGCGCCCCTCGTTGGCGAAGACGGGCGGACAGGGCTCGAAGTCGCGCACCAGGCGCGCGCGTTGCGCCAGGTCCCCGCCCAGGACGTTCAAGGCGGACTCGACCACGCGGTCGAGCTCGAGGATCTTCCGCCGCTCGTCGTCCGCGCGCGCGTACATCCGCAGGTCGCGCACGATGGAGCGGACCCGCTCCGCTCCCTGGCGCGCCTCCTCGAGCGCCTCGACTGCTTGGCCGAGCTCGGCCTCCTCCATGGAGGAGCCGCGCGCCCGGCAGCTCTCGACCACGGAAGCCACCTGCTCCTGCGCGTACCCGAGGTTGGCGATGACGTAGGAGAGCGGGTTGTTGACCTCGTGAGCCACCCCGGCCGCGAGCGTGCCCACCGAGGCGAGCCGCTCCGACTGGAGGAGGCGGGCTTCCATTTCCCGGCGATCACTCACGTCGACGGTGATGCCGTCGACGACGCGGTGGCCCGAGGCGTCGGAGCCCGGCCACCCGCTCACCGCCACCCACACCGTCGTTCCGTCGCGCCGCCTCAGCCCGATCTCGGCGCGAGCCGGGCCGCCCGCCTGGCCGAGTTGCCCGAGCGCTCCGCCCTCCGGCCCTTCGGCGTCGAGGGAGGCCTTGGAGGCGAGGAGCGCGTCTCGGTCCGGCCACCCCAGGGTCCGGGCGAAGACGTCGTTGCAGTCGAGCACCTCCCTCTCCGGCGTGATCCGGAAGGTCCCCGCCAACTCCTGGCGCGGCAGGTCGCGGAACGGCTGGTCGCTCACGGCTCTCAGTCTCTCCGGATCTCGGGCGCCCGCAAGGCGCGGGCGCCCGCGTGTGAGCCACGGCAGGGAAGGGTGCCGAAAGCCGCGGCGAGATGCAATGCGGCTCGGAACGAGGAAGCGCCCCTCCTGCCGGCTCCGGGGGCGCGTCCGCCGTGGCCAACCGGACGCGCATGGTATATCCGGGGAGCGTGCGCGCCCTCGCCCTGGTCGCCTGCCTTGCCTGTGCTTCTCCCGCGACCGCGGTGAAGTCGCCCGCCCCGGCGCCCGCGCCTGCCCCCCGGCCCGAAGAGGAGGCCCGGGCGGCCCTCACCCGCTTCGCCTCGTCGCTCCGGGCGGCGCGCTGGCCCGAGGCCTACCTGCTCCTGTCGGCGCGCTGGCGGGCCCGATCGAGCCCGGACCGGCTCGCCAACGACTTCCGGGAGTCCGGACCGGTGGGGACGCGCGCTCTCGACCGGGTCGAGACCCTGCTCGCGCTCGGCGCACCGATCCAGGTGAGGGGGCGCAGCGCCGTCCTGCTCGTGGGAGAGGGGCGGCAGGCGTCGCTGGTCCTCGAGGAGGGGCAGTGGCGCGTGGAGGCGCTCGAGTGAGCCCGCGCGGCCGTCGCCGTCCCGCTCATTGACCGACGGCGGTGGCCCGGCTATGAAGCCCGCTCTATGGCACTGACGCAGGATGGCGCGCTCGCTGCGCTTCGCAAGGTAATGGACCCGGAGCTCCGGCGCGACATCGTGAGCCTTGGAATGGCGAAGGAGGTCACGGTCGACGGAAGCCGGGTGTCGGTCGAGGTGGAACTCACCACGCCGGCCTGTCCGCTGCGCGACACCATCGCCAAGGACGTGGAGGCGGCGCTGAAGGGCGCCGGGGCCTCCTCGGTCGAGCTCAAATTCAGCGCGCGCGTCCGGAGCGCGCCCGGGGCTACCCAGTCCCAGCTCACCCCGGGGGTGAAGAACATCGTCCTCGTCGGGGCGGGCAAGGGAGGAGTGGGGAAGTCGACCGTCACCATCAACCTGGCCCTGTCGCTCGCCAAGATGGGGGCGGCGGTCGGGGTGCTCGACGCCGACATCTACGGGCCCTCCCTCCCCATCCTCACCGGGGTGGAGGAGAAGCCCTCGTCGAAGGACGGCAAGCGCCTCGAGCCCATCGAGGCCCACGGCCTGAAGCTCATGTCCATCGGCTTCCTGGTGGACCCCGACCAGGCCATGATCTGGCGCGGGCCCATGGTGACCGGCGCGCTCCTGCAGCTCATGCGCGACGTGAACTGGGGAGAGCTCGACTACCTGCTCCTCGATCTCCCGCCCGGCACCGGCGACGTGCCGCTCACCCTCGCGCAAAACGTCCGCGCCGCCGGGGTGGTGCTCGTCTCCACCCCGCAGGACGTGGCGCTCGCCGACGTCATCCGCGCGAAGCTCATGTTCGACAAGGTCGGCATCCCCGTCCTCGGGATCGTCGAGAACATGTCGAGCTTCGTGTGCCCGCACTGCCGCAAGGAGACGAACATCTTCGACCACGGCGGCGCCCGGGCCGCCGCCGACCGCATGGGGATGCGCTTCCTCGGGGAGATCCCGCTCGACCTCGCCGTGCGCGAGGGCGGCGACCGGGGCATGCCGGTCGTGGAGGGGCTTCCGGACGGGCCGCAGGCGAGCGCCTTCCGCCACGTCGCCCAGGAGGTCGCCGGCGCGGTGAGCGTCCAGGTCATGAAGGCGCCCAGACTCCCGGTCATCGGAGCGCAGCCCAGGGCCTAGGGGCCGCCCCGACCGGGCCAGCGGGTCCGGACTGACGCGACCGGGTCCCGTTGCGGTAGTCTCTGCCGATGGCCGACCCCGCCTATCCGTTCGACGAGCCTCCGCCCGACGTGCCGGGACAGCCGGTCGGGAGCGGGACCGTCGGCTTCCTCGCCGACGTGGTGCGCAAGACCGTCCTCACCGGAATGGGGGCTC